>JAEEGH010002062.1_pt1 | contig 55377 bp, 47 predicted proteins | sample 9134181 | NCBI WGS metagenome assembly JAEEGH01 (sample SAMN16246544, study PRJNA631951) | gut metagenome | biome: gut microbiome; feature: rumen; material: DP-attached | host: Bos | place: Iran: Karaj | collected 2018-10 | reverse complement strand
AACTCACCCACCTTCGGGAACACATCACTGACCTCACCTTCCATCTGGGCGATCTGAACAGTCTCATGGATATAGGAGTTCACCTCGTTTACGGCACCCTTGGCACGACCTACCTGAGCGGCAGCAGCCAGCTTGTCCTCACGACGTGCACCATTACGAGCCATATCATACTGGCTCTCAGCAGCCTTTGCCTGAGCCTCCATCGCTTTGTAGTTGGCGTAAGCCTCATCCCTTTTCTGGGCACTCATCACTCCCTCGTCAAAGAGACGCTGGACACGATGGTACGACTTCTCGGCGATCTCCAAGCCCGCCTTTGCCTGTTGCATCAGGTTATAGGCTCCACGTATCTGTTCCTCACGGGCACCATTCTGTGCTTTCAACTCCAATGCGGCAGCAGCATTCTCTGCACTGCGTGCCTGTTCCATCTTCGCCCGGACCTCCGGGGCATCAAGAATGGCGAGGGTATCACCCACTTTCACGAAGTCACCCTCTTTCACACGAATCTCCAAGATACGACCAGGTACCTTGCTAGATACACGATACTCACTCACCTCTACTTGTCCTTGTATCAGTTCCGGATCACGCCCTAAGGCAAAAAAACCGATCAGAGCTACAATGGCAACTGCTGCCGAGAATCCTAAAATGGCAAGCAGGATGTTGTTATGTTGCGTTTTTGCTGACATATATTGTATTTTTTTCGAGATTACGATATTCCTATATTATGATGTTATTGCAATGTTCCCATTGCTTTCTGCAGGTTCACCTGACTGAGTTTGACATCTATCTCTGCGTCTATTTTCTGTGACTGTGCCTGAAGCCATGCTGTCTGAGCCTCCATCACAGTGGTAGAGGAAATCACTCCCTCATGGAAGCCCAGGTTTGCAGTACGCAGATTCTCATCGGCTTTTTCAGTGTTCTTCTTTGCCATCTCCAATCTCTTGAAAGCCTCATTCACATGGAAACTGCTCTGGTTCACCTGCAGCTCTATCTTCTCACGAGCCTCAGCAAGTTCGAGGTTGGCAATAGCTGTGGCACCTTTTGAGGCACGTACCTTGTAAGCAACATCACCCCAGTTCCATATAGGCACACGAACCAGCACACCAACATTCCAAACACCAGCGAACTTACGCTCGAAACCATTGAACACATTGGGATTTGAGACAGCATAGCCACCCGTCAGCGCTACCATAGGCAGATTACCAGCTTTAAGGATATTAGTAAACTGACGACTCATGTCCACCATATTTTGCAATTGACGTAGTTCCGGGCGCATCACTGCCACCTGGTCCATATCAACCTTGGTTGTCAGGTTAGAAGTAGACAAGTCGTCTGCATCCTCATCCGCCAAGGTCACCTGATTACTCATCGGCATCCCACAGAGCTGACAGAGTAACATCTTCGAGAGCGTCAATCCGTCATCCACCTTCATCAGCGTCATCTCTGCCTCATTGACTTTCACGCTGACACTTAGTCCTTCGGAACGGGTGGCAACACCCTCTTGGATCATCTTCTGAACATCCTCATCAAGTTTTCTTACAAGATCCAAGTAACCCTGTGCCAGCTTTTGCTTGTGTTTCAACGAGACCACCTGCCAATAAGCCTGGTCTATCTGATAAAGTGTAAGCTGACGCTTAGCCTCCGTGGAGTTGGCAGCCAGCTCCACACCGATGTCAGCCATCTTGTTCATCGCAATAATAGCGCCACCCATGAAGACGGGCTGTGTCACCATGATAGCACCTGCGAACACATTACGAGTATCTGTACGAAATGCGTCAACGACTCTCTGACCGGCACCATTTCCCAAGGCACCCATTGAACCCATCACAGAATTTAACTGCTGTTGGAGTCCTTCGGGGGTAATTCCTTTCATTTCCAAGATCTCCCAGATACCTTGGGGTATCTTACCTATTACCTGTTCAGCCTTTTCTGATGCTGAAGTGGCAAACGTCGTACCGATATTCGACAAAGCGTTTTTCTGCTCATCATTCAACAAGGACATCTCCTTACTGGTCCACTCGTAGCCACCCAACGCACTGACATGTGGCAAGTATTTCGTCCGCGCCGACTTACGCAGGTTGGCTGCTACCTCTTGCTTAACCCGTGAGACACTTAACTGCTTATTGTTGCGCAATGCCATCGCACGACAACTGTCCAGTGTCAATGTCTGCTGCGCAAGAGCTGGTGTCGTCAAACAAGCAAACAGAGAAAAAAATAAGGTCTTATTCATTTTCTATTTCTCAAGTTCTATAGAGCGGGAACCTATCTCATGACCATCGGCAATGACCTGGACACGATAAGTTCCTGGTATTAATGTCTCTTTCTTAGCAACATAGAACTCCATTGGAGTCTCCTCACCAGTATACTCGATGTTTTTGGCTGCCGTGAAGTCTACTTGCTTATCCTCAAAAGCGCATTTCCCTTTCGCATTCAGTACACTGCCTGTTGGCGTAAGGACACGTACATAAATCGAACGCATACCATTCGATGCCGTCACATTACGAGACAGGACGAAACGCACCTTCATCTCATTGGTGGAACCGCCAATCTTATGAGGATGCTTCACACGATCCTTGGTCTTTGACGACAATGCCCCTTTGGTAATCATCATGATATCGATATTCACAGCATTTAACTGGGCGGCAATAGCCACTTTCTCCGAGAGCGTTGCATTATCGGAGGACAATGCCTGATTCTGCAGGTTACTCTCCTCCAGTTCACTGCGCACCCTGCTATTCTCATCCTGTAACGCTTGATTCAGGCGGTTCAGGGAGTCAATTTCCAAAACATAGCTACGCAAGACAGCACGTACCGAAGCTAACTCTTTCTTCAAGCGAGTAATCTCCGCCGCATCCGTAGCTTTAGTATTCTTCAATTCCTGCAGTAACTGTTCCGTACGTTCTTGCTCACGGGTCAGCTGGGCGATGATGGAGTCATTGTTGATTCGTGTCTTCATCTCACTATACTGATCAGCAAACTGCCGATACTCGCCTTCCATCTCCTGTTTGTCGAGCACGGCAAGTTCCTCCATATCCCGATTCGCCTGGGTCTGCTGACTAAGACTATAGGCAAGATACGCCACACCAGCTACCAGTAAAACGATAACCGCCGTGAGAACAGATATGATTCTTTTATTCATCTTAGTTATATTAAAAACTGTGCAAAGATAGGACTTTTCGACAAAACAACAAAGTTTTTTTGTTTATATCTATTGGAAGTTTAAGATTTATTTCATATATTTGCAAAATAATAGAACTAGGAAACGACAGCCTATGGATAAACAAAGTTTCTGGTATAGGGCTTTCGACCTCTACTATGATGGATTTCGGAACATGCGACTAGGGAAAACGCTTTGGACGATTATCCTTATTAAATTGTTTGTTATATTTATCATCCTGAAGATCTTCTTCTTTCCCAATTTCCTAAAGACTCACGCTGAGAAAGGCGGAGAGTCTGATTTCGTTGCTACGGAGATGATAGAACGGGCGAATCAATAAATTAAAATCATACAGATATGAATGACTTATTATTAAACATTGACACAGGTGCCATCAACTGGGCGAGAGCACAATTTGCCCTGACAGCAATCTATCACTGGCTGTTCGTACCCCTGACATTGGGACTTGCCGTCATCATGGGTATTGCAGAAACCTGCTACTACCGTACAAAAGAAACGTTCTGGAAGGACACGGCTAAGTTCTGGCAGAGGCTCTTCGGTATCAATTTCGCCATGGGTGTTGCCACAGGTATCATCCTCGAGTTTGAGTTTGGTACCAACTGGAGCAACTACTCCTGGTTTGTGGGTGATATTTTTGGTGCCCCCCTCGCCATTGAGGGTATCCTCGCCTTTTTCATGGAGTCCACCTTCGTTGCCGTCATGTATTTCGGATGGAATAAGGTTTCAAAAGGATTCCATCTCGCCTCCACTTGGCTCACAGGTTTGGGAGCCACGATCTCTGCATGGTGGATTCTCGTTGCCAATGCCTGGATGCAACATCCTGTGGGCTGCGAATTCAACCCCGATACAATGCGTAATGAGATGGTCGACTTCCTTGCTGTAGCCTTCTCCCCCTTCGCTGTGGGAAAGTTCTGCCATACTGTCATCTCCGCATGGATTATCGGTGCCGTATTTGTCGTTGCCGTATCCTGCTGGTATCTGATGAAGAAACGTGAGCTTCGTCTTGCCAAAGAGAGTATTAAAATCGCTGCTGTCGTAGGACTCATCGCCTCACTAGGGGCAGCCTTTACCGGTCATATCAGCGGACAGCAGGTCGCCGAATACCAGCCTATGAAAATGGCTGCCATTGAAGGTCTGCATGATGGAGGCACAGAACAGGGACTTGCCATCATTCCTGGTATAGAGGTTCCCTATGCCCTTAGCATAATGGCGACTAACGACCCCAAGGGGTATGTTCCTGGTATCAATGACATCCTAAATGGCTATACGACACCCGATGGCAGGAAAGAGCCCTCCGTCGACGAGAAAATCGAACGAGGTAAAAAAGCCATCACTGCACTCGCCGCTTACCGCAAAGCGAAGAAAGAGGGTGCTGATCAAGAAATGATCAGCTCACAATTATCAATCATCAATTCCAATATGCAGTATATGGGCTATGGCTATGTGAAGGACAAGAAAAACATCGTACCTCCAGTACTCATTAATTTCTGGGCTTTCCGTATCATGGTGGGAATGGGATGCCTCTTCATTCTTTTCTTCGGTGTCCTGACACTGATCACCTACAATATCCCATATATCACCATCATCACCAGACGCTTGCTTGCCACTTTTGGAATCATCCCTGAGACGGGAGCCGACAACAACGATATTGCCGGACTTCCCGCATGGCACTATTGGTTTGCCATCTTACTTGTTCCACTGGCATATATCGCCTCGGAGAGCGGTTGGCTGGTTGCCGAATTCGGACGTCAACCATGGACTATTCAGGACATGTTGCCTACCTGGGTCGCAGTCAGTGACATCAATGGCAATGCCGTTGCTCTCACCTTCTTCCTATTCCTCTTTCTCTTTACACTCATGCTTGCTGTAGAAATCAGCATCCTCTTGAAGCAGATCAAAAAAGGACCAGAGTATTCGGATGAGGTTTAGAGTTTATAGTTTTTGGTTTAAAGTTTAGAGAATATGACATACGAATTCTTACAGCATTACTGGTGCTTTGTTGTAGCACTGCTAGGCGCCCTGCTAGTTTTCCTGCTTTTTGTTCAAGGAGCCAACTCTTTGGCAGGCAGTCTTGGATATACAGAAGAAGGTCGTCGACTTGTCTATAACTCCACGGGGCGTAAATGGGAGTTTACGTTTACCACCCTTGTCACTTTTGGTGGAGCGTTTTTCGCTTCTTTCCCCCTATTCTACTCTACCTCTTTCGGAGGAGCCTATTGGCTATGGATGCTTATTCTGTTCACCTTTGTGCTACAAGCTGTCAGCTATGAGTTCCAGAATAAGATAGGCAATTTCCTCGGTCCCAAGGTATTCCAGTTCTTTCTGACCCTAAATGGCATCATGGGACCATTACTCTTAGGCGGAGCCGTTGCCACTTTCTTTGAGGGTTCCAACTTCATCATCGCCAAGGACAATCTAATAGATGCGGGGTCGTTTACACCTATTATCAGCCGCTGGGCAAATGCTTCTCACGGACTGGACGCCTTGCTCAACCCATGGGTACTTGTCTTCGGTTTTTCCGTGGTCTTCCTTGCCCGCATTCTGGGCATTCTATACATAATGAATAATATCAACGATGAGGACATTCGTAGCCGAGGCAGTGTACGCCTCCTTGGAGCTGCTATACCATTTCTCATCCTTTTCGTTGCCTACCTCGTTCATCTTTTGTTGAAAGACGGTTATGCATGGAATCCAGAGACGGGAGCCATCTTCATGGAACCTTATAAATATTTCCACAATCTCATGGACATGTGGTACCTCCTCATCCTGTTATTGATCGGTGTGATCCTCGTGCTCTTTGGTATTGGAAAGACGATTGTATCGAAGGACTATATTGGAGGCATCTGGCCTTCTGGAATCGGCACTGTTCTCACCGTATTAGCACTTTTACTCTGCTCGGCATGGAACCATACCGCATATTATCCGTCAACGGCAGACCTCCAGTCGTCACTAACACTTGCTAATTCATGCAGCAGTGAGTTTACACTGCGTACCATGTTCTATGTCTCCCTACTTGTCCCATTTGTCCTTGCTTATATCATCTACGCATGGTATGCCATCGATAAGAAGAAGCTCGACAAACAGGAGATCATTGACGACCATGCATATTAAAACAGAACAATTATGACACCAACAGAACAACGTAACCAACGGTTAGGCACTAAGATGATCCGTCATCTGGAGCGCCGCCATTTTGAAGCATATTATTGCGCCACCGGCAAAGAAGCCGCAAAGAAAGTCTGCGAACTGATTCCCGACGGTAGCAGTGTCACATGGGGTGGTACCATGACCGTCCGCGACCTGGGTATCCCTCAGTTGTTGAAAGAACGTGACTCATTAGATGTCTGGGATCGAGACCTGGTGGAGACTGCGGAGGAGAAGCAAGAGATGTACTATCGCGCTTTTCATGCAGACTATTACCTTTCATCAGCGAATGCGATCTCTGAGGATGGCATTATCGTAAATATTGACGGTAATGGCAACCGCGTCGCTGCCATCACATGGGGACCGAAACATGTTATCTTTGTAGTGGGCATGAACAAAGTGACGCAGGACGTGGAGACTGCACTCAAACGAGCGAGGAGTACGGCAAGCCCCACCAATGCTGCTCGTTTTGACATCAACACCCCGTGTCAAATAGATGGTGTATGCCATAACTGCAACTCTCCACAGAGTATCTGTAACTACGTCCATTTCCTTCGAAATAGCAGTAAACCGGGACGCATTATTGTCATTTTGGTAGGTGAAAATTTAGGTTATTAGCCTATTTATTTGTACCTTTGTCGTCCAAATGATAGTTTGTATTGCAGAAAAGCCCAGTGTGGCGAAGGATATAGCCCGTATTATCGGAGCCACCAGCAGCCACGACGGCTATATGGAAGGTAATGGTTATCAGGTGACATGGACGTTCGGTCATCTGTGTACACTGAAAGAGCCTCATGACTATACACCAATGTGGAAGTCATGGAGTCTGACATCACTGCCGATGATACCAGAACGCTTTGGTATCAAGCTCATCGACCAACCGAGTATCAAGAAACAGTTTGCTATTATCGAGAGTCTCATGCAGAAGGCTGACCGTATCGTCAATTGCGGTGATGCCGGTCAGGAAGGAGAACTCATCCAACGTTGGGTTATGCAGAAGGCTGGTGCCAAGTGTCCTGTCAGCCGTCTATGGATATCATCTATGACGGACGAGGCTATCAGCGAGGGATTCACTCAACTGAAAGACCAGGCAGACTATCAACCACTTTATATGGCTGGGCTCTCCCGTGCCATAGGTGACTGGCTCTTAGGCATGAACGCCACCCGTCTCTACACCTTGAAATACGGACAGAACAGACAAGTGCTGAGTATCGGACGAGTACAGACCCCTACCCTTGCCTTGATTGTCAATCGCCAAAAAGAGATTGAGAACTTCAAACCGGAGCCTTATTGGGTGCTTGCCACCGTTTATCGCGATACGACATTCACGGCAACCAAAGGGAAATTTACCTCTAAGGAGGAGGGAGAACAGGCCTTCGCCACCATCGAGGGAAAGCCTTTCGTAGTGACAAAAATAGAAAAGAAAGAGGGTAAAGAACAACCTCCACAGCTTTACGACCTTACCTCGCTGCAGGTTGACTGCAACCGCAAGTTCGGGTTCTCCGCAGAGATGACCCTCAACCTCATCCAGTCGCTCTATGAGAAGAAATATACCACCTATCCCCGTGTAGACACACAATATCTCTCTGATGACATTTACCCCAAATGTCCGCAGACACTCAACGGTCTCTACCAAACGAAGTTTGCTGGTGTTGCACCCTATGCTGAGTTCATCAAACCCATTGGTGGTAAGGCATTGAAGAAGTCGAAGCGTGTCTTCGACACGTCAAAGGTAACCGACCACCATGCTATTATCCCTACTGGTGTCATACCGCAAGGGCTATCAGATGCCGAACAGAAGGTGTTCGACCTTGTGGCAAGACGCTTCATCGGTGTCTTCTTGCCCGATTGTAAGTTTTCCACTACTACCGTTCTCGGTGAAGTGGATGATATCGAATTCAAAGTAACAGGAAAGGAAATCCTTGAACCGGGATGGAGGGTCGTCAGGGACAAATTCTCTGAGACCTCCGAGAACTCTGAAAACTCTGAGAGCTCCGAGAAAGAAGAAAAGACCCTCCCCACCTTTATCAAAGGTGAGACTGGCGACCACCAGCCAACTCTTACGGAGAAATGGACGACACCTCCACCTTATTATAATGAGGCATCTCTACTCCGTGCCATGGAGACTGCGGGTAAGTTTGTGGAGGATGAGACACTCCGTGCAGCCATGAAGGAGAATGGTATTGGAAGACCTTCCAGTCGTGCCAGCATCATCGAGACCCTCTTCAAACGCCATTATATCAGACGAGAGCGCAAACGCCTGGTAGCAACACCCACAGGTATCGAGCTCATCGAACTGATTCGCGAGGAACTGCTTAAGAGTTGTGAGCTCACAGGTATCTGGGAGAAAAAACTGCGTGACATCGAACACCAAAAATACGATGCAGGACAGTTTATCCAGGAACTGAAAGACCAGGTTACCGCCATCGTCAGTGATGTGATGCACGATCCAACCAACCGTCGCATCACCGTCATGTCACCTGAGGAGGAGAAGAAGAAAAAGAAGAAAAAGGATTGATAGCTAAATCTTAACAAGAAATATTATCTAATCCTTATTTACAGTTTCATTAAAGCGATCAAGGAGCCATTGCTTCTGTTCGGCAATGGTCATATGACTATTGTCGAGTTCGATGGCATCATCGGCTTTACGCAGAGGAGATACCTCACGATGGGAATCGATATAGTCGCGTTCCTGTACGTTCTTGAGAATCTCGTCGTAGTCAGCATCCATCCCTTTCGCCTTCAGTTCGTCATAACGACGCTGGGCACGAACCTCGGCAGAGGCTGTGACATATATCTTCAATTCTGCATGAGGGAACACAGTAGTTCCGATGTCACGACCATCCATCACAACACCTTTGTCCTTACCCATCTGTTGTTGCTGTGCCACCATTGCCTCACGAACAAAACCAAGAGTGGCAATAGGACTGACACGACTACTGACCTCCATCGTACGGATGTCGTTCTCTACAAGTTCGCCATTCAGATAAGTGTCGGGCCGACCTGTCTCTGGATTGAACTTAAAGGAGATGTTAATCTCTGGCATACGGTGACGCAACTCCTCTTCGTTGATTCCATCTGCTGTAAACAATCCGTTACGGAGAGCAAAGAGTGTAACACTACGGTACATCGCACCAGTATCCACATAAACATAACCCACCTCACGGGCAAGGTCTTTTGCCATAGTACTCTTACCACAGGAAGAGTGACCATCAATAGCTATAGTAATCTTTTTCATCTATTATCGATTTTTCGTTATAACGAATAAGTCGCATTAATCAATATCGATGATGCGGAGACATGGTATTTCGCATAAGCCACATTAAGCTTGAAACGCTTTAGTGACAATCCAGCTCCGACAGAGAGTCCTGCTCCATGACTGCTACTGCCGTCTCCGTCACTGACTTTCATCTCATCACGACGACGGAAGTTATAACCACCCGCAATATATATGCTTTCACCTATAAACACATCAACACCGAGTGCCACATGCTGGATAAAACTGGTATCCCAGCGATTGAGACGGGAGAAGGTGGCTGAGAAGCGTATCGGTGCGGCATTCAGTCGCTTGGAGACACCTATCAACAAATCCAAGGGGATCTTCTCGTACTCATCTTGATAAGCTTTCACCTGTCCTCCAAGGTTCTTTGCCACAGCAGATATCGACCATCCTCGTTCCTCATCAAAGTAATTCAGTCCTAAGTCAGAAGCAATACCAATAGAGTTATAACCTGCTATTGATGAGGACACTAAACGCAAGGTAACACCACCACTCCAACGGTTACTGAGTAGATAGGCGAATGTGCCTGCCACCGCAATATCCTTGGCAGAGAAGTCTCCTAACTCGATATTGTCAGGTGTCATCTCTTTCATACTGCCATAGTTCATATATTGTGCACTGACGCCCCATGTAGCACGCTCGCCCCAAGCCTTGATAAAGGAGGCTGATGCCGTTTTGGCTCCTTCCATATAAGTCATGAAGTTGAGGTTGATACTCTTGTCTGCAGTATTACAGATCAAGGCAGGATTATGAAAGATCAAGGTAGGATCGTCATCGTCAATCGTGACATTGTCACCGCCCAGAGCCGCCACATGAGCACTGACAGGCAGTCGCAGGAAGGTGAAGACCTCCTGACTCTCTTGCGCCTTCATCATGAGCGTGAAAAGGATACCGAAAAGGGCAAAAACGACTTTTTTCATCTAATAATTCCTAAATTCAGCGCAAAGATACTGCTTTTTTCAAAATCTCTGGCTAACTTTGCAAAATAATAACGCACAATATTTGTATTTATTGCCAACGACATGGAACAAAAGAAGACGCCACAGGCTGATATGGAACAGCAACGCACCACAGGATTCCTTCTGGGATTGGTATTGGTGCTTGCCATGCTCTTTGTCGCTTTGGAATGGAATAGTGTGGAATCGTATGAAGACGAGGCGACACTTGACCTAGACGAATTAGTGCATGAGGACGAGATGATTCCTATGTCGATAGAGGAACAACTTTCCCAGTTGGAGTCGGACAAATCACAACCTAAAGAGGCAGAGCAACTACGTATCGTGGATGATAATGTCGAGCTACAACCTCAAGAGGAACAGGTGGCTGAGGCAGAGGGTGAAGGAGAGGATGAGATGCTATTGAAGGAACTACAAGGTGAGGAGGAGCCTAAGGCGATAGCACCAATGGGTATCGACCCAGAGGATAACCCGCTGAAATTCCGCTTGGTGGAGGATCTGCCTCAATATCCTGGCGGTGCTGTGGAATTCATGAAATGGTTAACAAAGAATCTGCAATACCCCAAACTTGCCCAAGTTAAGAAAACGCAAGGGAAAGTTATCGCCCATTTCTATGTAGAGAAAGACGGTTCTATTACAGGGCTCAAAATCGTACAGTCCCTCTCCAGGGAGTGTGACAAAGAGGCTTTACGAGTCTTGGGCATGATGCCAAACTGGCAACCAGGTGTGCAGAACGGTCAACCTTGTCGCACGAAAGTCAGTATTCCTATTGTATTTAAATTATAAAACTATGATAAAGACATCCCATGACATTCTGAAGTCTGTCAATGACTTCCTAGACCAACTTCCCTATGAGCGGAAGCCCCAGTCCCTGTACGACCCCATCCGTTATGTACTGTCAATCGGCGGCAAGCGTATCCGTCCCGTGCTGATGCTAATGGCTTACAACCTTTATCATGAGGATCCAGAGGCAATCCTAATGCCCGCTTGTGGACTGGAGACCTACCACAACTATACGCTACTGCATGATGACCTCATGGACAATGCAGACCTCCGTCGTGGTCATGAGACGGTACATAAGCATTGGAATGCCAATAAGGCAATCCTCTCTGGTGATTCTATGCTGGTACTTGCCTATCAGCGTATCGCACAAGTACCCTCAGACAAGCTAGAGGCTGTCCTCGAATGCTTTACAGAGACAGCATTGGAAATCGGCGAGGGGCAGGAGTACGATATGACATTTGAGACTCGCAATGATGTTTGTGAAGAAGAGTATATTGAAATGATTCGTTTGAAGACATCTGTGTTACTTGCCTGTGCCACGAAGATTGGTGCCATCCTTGCTGATGCCCCGGAAGAGGATATCGTCAACCTGTATAAGTTTGGCGAGCAGCTAGGACTTGCCTTCCAGTTGCAGGACGACCTTCTGGATGTCTATGGCGACTCCAAGGTATTTGGCAAGGCGATAGGTGGCGATATCGCCTCCAACAAAAAAACCTATATGCTTATCAATGCCTATAATCGTGCAGATACTAAGCAGCGTGCGGAACTGACTCGCTGGATAGAGGCGAAGACCTTCAATCGTGAAGTCAAGGTGGCTTCTGTCACACGTCTTTATGATGAAATTGGTATCCGTCAACTCTGTGAGGAGAAGATTAATGATTATTTCCTACAGGCAGCCCTGTGTCTGGAGAAAGTGAATGTTCCCGAGGAGCGTAAACAGGCTCTCCGCCAGTATATGGACGAGTTATTGCATCGCAACAAATAAGCTCATCGACAAATGCCAACAGTTCATTATATTGATACTCACTGTCACCTGGATGGCGAGGAGTTTCACGATGACCTGGACGCTGTCGTTCAGCGAGCTCGTGAGGCTGGTTGTACAAAGATTCTCGTACCTGCCATCGACCTCCCATCGTGCCAGACGGTCATGGAGGTCTGTCGCAGATTCCCTGGCTATGCTTACCCGATGCTTGGATTACACCCTGAGGAAGTGAAGAGCAATTGGCAGGAAGTCCTTTCCAGCATCAACTGTCAATTGTCAACTGTCAACAGTCTCGCCATTGGCGAGGTCGGTCTGGACTTCTATTGGAGTCGTGAGTTTGAGAAAGAACAGTTGGAGGCTTTCGAGGAACAAGTACGCTGGTCTGTGGAGACTCGTCTCCCACTAATGATACATTGTCGAAAGGCACAAAATGAGATGGTTAATATATTAAAAAGGTACGCACGAAATCTTCCTGGTGGAGTATTCCATTGTTTCACAGGAAATGAGATAGAGGCACGCCAACTCTTGGAGTTTGAGAACTTCGTGTTGGGAATCGGTGGTGTACTGACCTTCAAGAAAAGTCATCTGCCTGAGGTGCTGCCTGCTTGTGTTCCCTTAGACCGTATTGTCTTGGAGACAGACGCTCCATATATGGCACCCGTTCCGATGCGAGGGCAACGTAACGAACCTGCCTTCATTCCTCATGTCATTACGAGGATGGCAGAAGCTTATGGGGTTACAGAGGAAGAGATTCGCAGACAGACGAATGAAAACGTAGCACGCATTTTCTTCCCATAAAATTTGGCTAATTGCTTATTTTTATCTACCTTTGCATCCGCTTACAACAAGGAGAGGTGCTCGAGTGGTTGAAGAGGCACGCCTGGAAAGCGTGTAACCGGCAAAACCGGTTCGCAGGTTCGAATCCTGTTCTCTCCGCAAGATGAATAGATTCAAAGCTCCGAGGAAAAACTCGGGGCTTTGTTGTTCTTTCCGCAAAGGAAAGGGGATGTGTCTTTGTTAGGCACATCCCCTTTCTCTTTACAATTTCAGGATTTCATTGATTTGCTCATCTCCCATATCTTCGAAGTCGAACAATTCTCTTGAACCTATTCCCGGGTTGGGCATGTCACCAGCAGCAGGACCGCTGCCTGCTAAAAGTTGTACAGGCTGCATGAGGATAAGCTCACTTTCTGGTTTGAAATATGTCTTTTTCATTGTAGTGTCCTCCATTATTTAATGATTACCTTATTACCATTCAGGATATAGACACCCTTCTTCGGATAGAGTACACGACGACCATTGAGATCATAGTACACATCATCCTTCTTACCATTGATGTCTTTGATGATATGGATACCTGTGGTACCACCATCCGTTCCAATAGCAAGTAGAGAAACAGGAGGAAGACTGCTTACAACACGATCTGCGATACCTGGTTTGAAGAATGGGCGGAAGGCAGGACTACCACCAGAGACTTTCAACTTAAAGCTACTACCTTCATCATTGATGCAATAGATATTCTCCGTGCTGACAGCCTGGGTATTTCCAACAAAGCGGTAGTAACTTGCTGTTACGACAGATGGAGCACTCTTACTTACTATAGCATCAGTACCGATAAACTTAATCGTCTTACCACTAAGGTCATAAGCTGTTCCCCAATGGTTACCCGGCAATGCGATAATATAAGGAGTATTCGCCTTCATCGCTGTCGTATAACCGAAGTTCACGACACTCTCATCATCGCTAATAAACTCCTTCAACCAGAACTGCTTATCGGTATCGCTGTCGCTATGGAACCAATCGATGGCAGTCCCATTGGCAGTCACTGTCTTAACATCGAAAGGCAACATGATGGTGTTCCATCCTTTGGTACCATCAGCCCATCTGTCGTTGTCGTTGCTAAAAGTAAATTCGATGTTCTTTGCTATGAAGTTGACAGGAGAATAGAAATCGTGACCATCTGACAGCATGATATCTTCTGCTGTATAATCACCATCATATTTAATGACATTTTTACCATCGAGCCCACTAGGCTTCGACCCTTTGTAAATATAGAGACAGTTAGGTTCTGAATTAGGTGTTACTGATGACACGCTTGTACCCGACAAGTCCACAGCTAAGGCACCTGCAGGTGCACTAAAACTGGACGTTGCCTTTACGGTCGTCTTTGTGCCATCAGCAGCAAAAGTAGTTATTCCCTCGTATGGACTGAATGTTGTGCCAAAATTTTTCTCTGACGTTTGCACCCCCGCTTTCTGCTGTGTGAAGGTGAAATGGTAAGAGCTTCCTGGCACGAGTTCATCCAATGTATAATTCCAGTCAATGCTTCCACCTGCCGGAATATTAACAGGACCAGATTGCCATCTTTTATATCCACCTTCATTGAGATAGAGACAGAACGTTCCAGAATAATTAGCAGACAATGATGGATTAGAAATAGTAATGGTAGCGTTTAATACCTTATCGTAAAACTCCGTCATTCCTACGTTTGCGTTTTCTATAGAAGTCAAAGCTACCGCCAAATCAATATTATCTGTTGTAGGAGAACTTCCACCGCCACCACCTGCTGTCACTTCCAGCGCAACAGTTTTACTTTTGTCTATCGTTGAATAGCCACCAGTATTTAACGGCTTGTAGGCAGTGATATTGACTGTCCCGATAAATCCGCTGGGAGTATAATTGATGATGCAATTCTTAGACCCACCATGTGGTATGAAGAAATCACCGCCAGTGAGCAGACCCATCTCCTCGTCTCCCAGCCAAATATCACCATCATAATCGTCTTCTCCTGTGTTGGACACATTGACTGTAATTTTAACAGGATTGCCCATAGCGACCGATGTCTTATCTATACTGATACTATTCAATTGTAAGGTATATTTGTTTTCCGAAGGCTCCAAGACTGTCCCTGCATCAGATGGTTTCTGTATACCAACGATAGCATCATGTCCATAATGATAGCCATCTTTTGAACCACTTCCACCAATACCTTGTTCATCAGGATTCAGTACTGACAATTTGAAGAAGCCGTCGCTGTCACCACCCCATCCCCAGTTGATATGGAAATAGTCTTCACCTTGGTATCCATCACAGACAAACTCATGACCTCCACCAGAAGACTGTCCTCCATAAAGGACTGGTCGATTCTGTGACAACTCATTATAAAGGATCTCAATCCAGTTGGTGTAACTATATGAGCTGCGTGACAAAAACTTGGCAGTTTTATTATATTTGAAATAGTTTTTGAGCGCATACGCTATTATACTTGAGCTGGCAGAAGACTCAGGTCCATAGTCCATTTGCACAGATTGTCCGCAATAGCGCATGAGACGGGCTATCGCTGTTGCCTCTTCTGGAGTATATCCACTACTATAATTATTCTTCATGTGTGCCCAGTCGAAACTTAAAGAAGGCAACCCTGAAAGTGTAACATTCGCCCTTTCCCATTTATAAGATGGTATGTCCGTAGTAGTAGCAGGCCACTGATGGTAGTTCATTACCTGAGCCATCGCTGTGGCGACACAACCTGTGACGCAACGAAACCATTCCACGCCTGCTTCTGTTCCTGTCGTACTATAAACATAGTTGTATTCTTTGACACCATAAAAAGGGACTAGCGCATTCTGTGGATTGTCTTGATTCCATCTCGTCTGCACCAATGGTAAAATAGGTGTCTTAACAGCAGAAGCGACGCGTCTTGATGCCTTTGCAGTGACAGGATGACTCTTTGCCCATGCTATCTCATCCGCATAACCCTGTAGCCATGCCTTCATGTTTTCAGGGATATTGTCAGGGTCGAAGTTTCCACTATCAGCATAGCCGAGGACAGGGGTCGTGGTATCATCGTTGCTAACGATGACAAAGCCGCCATTGTTGGCAACATTGAAAACATAGAGGTCACAGATTCGAGAGGTCATTGTCAGTTGCTGAGATGTCACAGAGGCTCTTCTACTACCAGTGGCTGCCCTCTGGTTCAGAAAGTTTGCTGCCTGTTGTAAGGCCTTTTCCGGCATTACATCTCCTGCTGTCAATAATATTGACCAGCAGCATGCGAACATAAGAAGTACAACTTTCTTCATAGTTAAATTGTTTTTGGTTTAATAGTTATGCTGCAAATTTAAGCAAAATAATTGAAATAGCCGAACTTTTTCCGATTTTTATGCTTATCTTTGCCGTCAAATTGTGATAAACGATATGAAAAAACTATTTGCGCTTCTTGCCATGATGGGTGTGTTTGTTTTCGCTCAACCTATGATGGCACAAGACAACCAACCAACAGACTCCGCAGGACTGGTGGTGAGTGACACCCTTGCCGCAGACTCTGCAATGGCTTTGATTGATGCTGACCTCAATGGGATGGACGCTTCTGAGGGTGGTGGACTGCATAAGCTGCTGAAGTCGAAGTTCATTGAGGGCTCCGCTGGTTTTATGTCATTAGTGGCACTCGCCTTGGTGATCGGTCTTGCCTTCTGCATTGAACGTATCATCTACCTGACGCTGTCAGAGGTCAATGCCAAGAAACTGATGCAGGACATCGATGCTAAGTTGGAAGCGAATGATGTGGAGGGTGCCAAAGACCTCTGTCGTCAGACCCGCGGACCTGTGGCAAGCATCTGTTACCAAGGGTTGCTGCATATCAAAGAACCCTTAGACCAGATAGACCGTCAGTTGACGAATTATGGTACTGTACAGATCTCCAACATGGAGAAAGGCTGCTCATGGATTAAATTATTCATTGCCGTTGCACCTTCCCTTGGGTTCTTAGGAACAGTAATCGGTATGGTGATGGCGTTCGACCAGATACAGACGGCAGGAGACATCAGTCCTACCATCGTCGCCTCTGGCATGAAGGTGGCACTCATCACCACCATCTTTGGTATTATCGTCGCCTTAATCTTGCAGCTCTTTTACAACTATATCCTCTCGAAGATAGAGCATCTGACCTCCCAGATGGAGGAGAGTGCGATTACCTTGCTTGACAGCATCAGTAAGATGAAAGAAGAGAAATTAAAGACGAACGATTGAGATGGGGAATATTGGTGGATATCTATTGGCGGAGGTGATGCTGTGGCTGATGTATGCCACCCTCGTGACCGCATTGGTGGCAGCCATTATCTCAGCAGTACATTCTTTCCGTCATCGTTACGACAGTATCGCCTCCAGCAACAAAGTGCCTCGTAAGCGTATTGCCTGGGGGGTGACAGGATGCACCATCCTGTTGTTGCTCATCACCTGTCTCGCAGGTTCCTCACAACCTTTGATGATCAATGGTATCAGTTACACAGACCGTTTCTGGTTGAAGACCACAGATGGACTGATTATCTCGTCTGCCATCCTCATGATTATCGCCGGATGCTTTGTCATCTATGGTATGTCGGGAGTAAACAGGAAATTAAAGTAATCGTCGCGAGACGCTTTTACAAAGCGAAGCGACTAAAAGAATTGAAGATATGTTCTTGCGCCGTAAACAGAGAGACGTTCCCTTATTGAACACCACATCAACAGCTGACATCTCGTTCATGCTATTGGTGTTCTTCTTGGTGACCTCCTCGATGGACACGGACAAAGGACTGTCGCGCCAACTGCCTCCTGTGGACGACCAGCCCCAGAAGGAGATAGATATCAGTCGCAGTAACGTAATGCAGATCCGTCTCGACAGTCACGATTCCTTGTGGATTGACGACAAAGCGGTATCATTTGTGACTTTACAGCAACAAGTGGAATCGTTCGTTGCAAGTCGTCAGACAGAGCAGTATGTGGTGGGAGTACAGACAGACCGGACAACTAGTTATGCTGCATATTTCGAGATGCAGAACACGATTGTCGCCGCCTTCCATGCCCTGCGAGAGAAGATGGCACAACAGCGTTATGGACATCATTTCTCGCAATGTACCCCAGAGGAACGGGAACAAATCATCCAACGTTATCCGTTACGTATCAGTGAAGCACAACCTAGGGAGAATTGAAAAATTGAAGAATTGAAACAATGAGTCGTTTCCGTCGTCATCATAGTCACGAAATACCAGGGTTGAATCTCGCATCGATGCCAGATTTAATCTTCACCGTCCTCTTCTTCTTTATGATTGTGACCCACATGCGACAAACAGAGTTGAAGGTGCGCTATGTCGTCCCACAAGGTACGGAACTGGAGAAGACAGGATATAAGGGCAGTGTGGTGTATCTGTATATCGGACATCCTGTGGACGAACAAGGAAAGGTCATCTCCGACGAGACCCGTATCCAGGTGAACGACCATTATGTGTCTGTCTATGAGATACCCGGTGCTATCGCAGAGGCACGTGACCAGATGTCGAATGAGGACAAGATGCGAATGACTGTCAGCGTCCATGCCGACCGTGATACGGACATGGGGGTTATCAATGATGTCAAACAAGCATTACGACAAGCTGGAGCCCTTCGTATCAACTACTCCGCTACAGAGAGAGACAAAGAGTAAAACTAGCGGACATAATCCACGAAGGCGTATTCGAAGGCATGCTTCTCATCCTTCTGATGCACCTCTTTGTTTTCTACTTTCCAATCGCTATAGTCTGGGAAGAAAGCATCAGCATCCTGCGGGATGTCATCAATCTCCGTCAGGCAAAGACGATCGGCAAACGAGATTGCCTGCTCATAGACGCGGGCTCCACCTATTATATATATATCCTCGTCAGGCTGACAACTCCTCAAGGCATCCTCGAGGGTAGGGAACACATCACAACCAGGAAGTTCTTTGGTGGTGCGACTCAGCACGACATTCCTGCGGTTGGGCAGTGCTCCCTTGGGAAGACTTTCAAAGGTGTTACGACCCATGATAATGGTATGCCCGGTAGTCAGTGCCTTGAAACGTTTCAAGTCGTTGGGCAACCAATACAATAACTTATTCTGAAAACCGATAGCGCGATTCCTCGCTACTGCTGCAATAATACTGATCATAACTATCAATTGTCAATTATCAACTGTCAACTACACACTCACCTCCGCCTTGATATGTGGCCATGGGTCATAACCCTCCAGCTTGAAATCCTCATACTGGAAATCAAAGATGCTCTTCACGTCCGGATTGATCGTCATCGTCGGCAGGGGACGAGGGGCACGGGTCAGTTGCAGTCTCGCCTGTTCGAGATGGTTCAGGTAGAGATGCGTGTCACCTGTCGTATGGATGAAGTCGCCAGCCTTGAATCCCGTTACCTGCGCCATCATCTGTAACAGCAGGGCATATGAGGCGATGTTAAAGGGAACACCCAAGAAGGTGTCTGCTGAACGCTGGTAGAGTTGGAGCGACAAGCGATCGCCTGCGACATAAAACTGGAAGATGGTATGACAAGGAGGCAATGCCATCTTATTGACCTCTGCGACATTCCATGCCGATACGATCATACGACGGGAGTTAGGATTGTTCTTGAGCTGATCGACCACATACTGTATCTGGTCGATGACGCCACCGTTATAGTCAGGCCATGAGCGCCACTGGTGCCCATAGACAGGGCCCAACTCACCATTCTCGTCTGCCCACTCGTCCCAGATGTGCACGTTGTTCTCTTGCAGGTACTTGATGTTTGTACTGCCTTTCAGGAACCATAGCAGCTCGTAGATGATACCTTTCAGGTAAAGTTTCTTGGTCGTCAGCAAAGGGAAACCGTCATCGAGGTTGTAACGTGACTGTGTTCCGAAGATGCTGATCGTACCTGTTCCTGTGCGGTCCCCCTTCTGGGTACCTTCTGTCAGGATACGGTTCAGTATGTCTAAATATTGTTTCATATCTTTTTAAGTATAGGTTCGTATTCGTTGGGGATATGTGTCGTTTTTATTTTCCACTCCTTAGGGTAGAGGTTGTTGGCACGGTTACCGATGTTCTTGGCAAGTCCGAGGGGGTGACCGAGGAAACATACCTCCACGATGCCGCGGGGTGTATCGGCTGGAAGAACGAGGGCTTCATGCCTTAGATACGCCATAGCCTGAGGGTAGGATAGCGCTATCTGTGCGACAGGTGCCGGCTCCTCATTTGTTCCATGGGGTGGAACACTTTGTCCCATGGGGTGGAACATTTTGTTCCATGGGGTGGAACACTTTGTTCCATGGGGTGGAACAATTGGTTTCTTTCCTTTTCTTAATGCGCAAATAAAGAGCCCCTCACTCTTCGTGATACCTGGGATGAAGCGATAGACGGGTTCATCGAAGCCATTGAGCAGTGAACCGGTGATGTTCCAAGCCGGTTTTGTCTCCACTTTCAGCGCCTCCGCCTCGTAGTTGTCGAGTATCCAGCGGATGTTCTCCTCATTCTCTTTCGTATTAAAGGTACACGTACTATATATCAACAGTCCACCCTCGTTAAGACATTCCCATGCGTCGACGACGATGTCGCGTTGCAGTTTCCAGCATTTCTCCACGTTCTGCGGACTCCATTCACGGATCGTCGCCTCGTCCTTGCGGAACATGCCCTCACCAGAACAAGGGACATCACAGAGGATGAGGTCAAACTTCATCTTTGACTTACGATAGTCTTTAGGATAGGCATTCGTGACGATATGGTTACCCCAACCCCATTTCTGGACGTTCTCCGAGAGGATATTCGCCCTGGTACGAATGGGCTCGTTACTGTAAAGGACACTGTCTTCCGGCAGTGCCGAGCGTAACAGTGTCGACTTCCCACCTGGAGCCGCACACAGGTCTAAAGCGGACCATTGACCGTTGACAGTTGACAGTTGGCGTATAACCTCGTCCAAAAACATCGAGGCTGCCTCCTGCACATAATAGCAACCGGCATGGAAGAGAGGGTCCATGGTAAAGTTCGGACGACTTTTCAGATAGTAAGCGTGGCGGCACCAAGGCACTTCCTCCCCGTCAACAGGTTGTCCTGCGGGCTTCTTAGGATTGAGACGGATGCTCACAGGAGCCTCTTCCTCGAACGATCGCAGGTATCGCTCGAAGCGCTCATCGCCCATCAGCTGACGGGTATAAGTAGTGAACTCAACAGGTAAAGTCGTCATTTGCTTGCAAAGGTAGTGCAAATTGAGAGAAATACCAAATTTATTTGGGGATTTCCGAAACGCCTCCTACTTTCAACCTTTTAAGGTCAAAATAAAAAAAATTTAGTACCTTTGCAACTAATTTACATACTGTAACGTCTAACAAGTGAACAAAACAATAAAAAACAAATGGACATGAAACAAAGACTGATCATTTTAACGATGTTGCTCACACTGGGAATGAGTGTTCCGACAATGGCACAAAAGCACCGTCATACCCCACAGGGCACAGAGTTGGTGGATACTACCAAAAACAATTCCGCAGTGGACGCTTTCTCTGACACCACCGCAGTAGACAGCAGTTCCAACAGTCATTATTCTTTTGAATGGGATAGTGACAATGACGAGGATGTCGATAAGGCTTTCGAGGCAATAGGTCAAGCTTTCGACAAGATGAACAACTCCAGCTTTGCCTGGCTTGCCTGGGTTTTCGCCGTGATTTTTGTCATCTTCGTTTTCCTGCTGTTATTCTCCCCTATCCTCTTCCTTTTCCTTCTCTTTTATCTGGTTAACAGGAACCGTAAGCAGAAGATGCAGATGGCACAGATGGCAATGCAGAACGGACAACCGATTCCCGACCAGTTGTTGGAATCGCCCAAGGAAGAGATCAGTGATGAGTATCAGAAAGGACTCCGTCAGTGTTTCGTGGGTATCGGACTTGCCATCTTCCTTGGATTCGCCGCCCATGAGATAGGCTTTGGCATTGGCGCCTTGGTATTCTGTATCGGTTTGGGTAAAGTAATCGCCGCAAAGACAGCAAGTAAGAATAACAATTTGAATAATAATAACTTAACACAATAAGACAATGACTAAAAGATTGTATCGATCTAACGATCGCGTGATTGCTGGTGTATGCTCCGGCATCGCAGAGTATTTGGACTTCGACCCTGTTGCCGTACGCTTAGGATATGTTTTCCTGACATTGGCAACATGCTTCTCTGGAGTATTGTTCTATATCGTGGCATGGATCGTGATGCCTGATAAAAGTAAGGTAATTTAGTCGGGATCCTGGAATACAGGAATCTCTAAATACCGAAATATCACAAAATGACAACTGACATCTCCCTAGTAGCACAGGTGGCGGTATTAGGCAAACGACGAGCCTTCGATGAGCTCGTGCGCCGTTACCAGTCACCCGTGCGACGTTTCTTCCTGCATCAGACCTTGGGAGATGAGCAGTTGAGTGACGATCTGGCACAAGACACCTTCATCAAAGCATATACCAACATCGGGAAGTTCCGCGGACTCGCCTCCTTCCAGACATGGCTGATGCGTATCGCCTATAATGTATTTTACGACTATACACGGTCGCATAAGCAACTTGCTGACATGGACAGCGTACCTGAGCGACAGAGCCCACAAGAAAGTCCTACTTTGAAGATGGACCTTTACCATGCGCTTGCGTTGCTAAAGCCTGATGAACGTACCTGTATCACCTTGCAACTCATCGATGGCTATGACATCGCTGGTATCGCAAAGATCACGCAGATGAAGGAGGGAACGGTGAAGTCACACCTCTCCAGGGGAAAGGAAAAACTAGCAAACTATTTAAAACAGAACGGTTATGGATAGACACGACGAACAACTGCTGCAACAGTTTTTCAATGAGGCAGCACAACAGACGATAGCCGACAATGGCTTCACAGAACAGGTGATGAGTCAGTTGCCGAGACGTAGCATGAAATGGTTCACACGCATCTGGACAACTTGCTGTATCCTCATCGCTGCCATTTTCTTCTATCTCTTCCATGGATTCGAGCTATTACTGGTGCAGATGGAGGTATTCCTGCGTACCACAATGGCTGAGCCACCACAGGTTCATCCCGCAATGGTGGTCCTGGCACTCTTCAGTCTTTTGATGGTTGGTGTGTACGAGATTATCAGTTACGAGCGGGTGATTCGATAAGACGACCCTCTTTGTCGAACATGCCATAGGTAGTACTGGTCACCCTGAACTCCGTACGACGGTTGAGCTGGTTACAGATTTCCTGCTCTTCGTGTGTGAACGTTCTGACATATTCCTCTGTCAGAACGTCGTTTTCTTTCAGGAACGGATATTTCTCCGTGAGTTTTCTACGTATCTTTTTAGGACTACCTTTGCCATAACCCTTTGCCTGCAGGCGTGTTTTGGCAATTCCCTTTTGTATCAGATAGTTGATCACTGACTCTGCTCTACGCTGGGAGAGTCGGATATTATATTCCTCACTACCTTTATAGTCACAATGAGCGGCAAGCTCAATAGCGACATGCGGGTTCTCATTCAGCAACACCACCAGCTTATCGAGTGCCTCCGTGGATTCAGGACGGAGGGTGGCACGGTCGAAATCATAGAAGATATTGTCAATGAGGACAGGTGCCGTGATACTGGCAAGTGGAAACTGCAATACATATTCTTCCGAGTCTTCTACTGGTTCTACACGCAACTCCTCTTTATGATTGAGGTAACCAACGCATGTTCCCAACAGGACATAGTCGACATTCGGTTTAATCTGTTGTGTAAACGAGCCATCACCCTTGACGCTGAGTTTCAGGTTGGTACCATCGTTGCCAACGAGATAGACAATAGCTTGTGGCAATTCATAACCTTCTTGCTCATAGACCCAGCCCTTGACTGTCTGGATAATCTCTGGGTTCTCAAACGAGTAAATATGATCCCAGCCATGAGCATCCCCACGATTCGAGGAGAAGAAGCCTTTGTTGAGCATCCCCTCAAAGGTCATTCCAAAATCATCTGCGTTAGAGTTCAGAGGAGACCCCGGATGCTCTATCTGCCATCCAAAAGCGTTAGGCTTGGCTACGAAGATATCAAGTCCCCCCATTCCCTCATGTCCATTACTGGAGAAATAGAGGTCGCCATTGGGTCGGAAGGTTGGAAAGAGCTCATCACCAGGTGTATTGATGGGAGCCCCAAGGTTCTCCACACCACCCATATTGGTTTCCGACAGGCGTACTCGCCAGATATCCTTTCCTCCCTCACCACCAGGCATGTCGCTGACGAAGTAGAGCCATCTGCCATCAGGACTGACAGCAGGATGGGCGAAAAGCGAAAGGGTATCACGTGTCAATTCCACCTCCTGCGCCTTTGTCCATGCGGCATCAGAGCGTCGTGAACTGGCTATTTTCGCATAACGTGGATAATTATTGTCTGTCTTGCAAATAGTCAGGTACATGGTATGTCCGTCAGGAGTCAGGCAACAAGCTCCCTCATCTTCCGCAGAGTTCAGTTCAGAATCAATCACCTGTGGACGCTGCCACTTACCCTGCTCGTCTTTCTGCGACATAAAGATATCACCATTCTTTGTTCCAGTGATACCACTTAACTCATCACCAGTCGCCTCATTACGGGTAGAGGTGAAGTAAAGACGGTCATAGGCGTCGCCTCCCAGACAGGGAGAATACTCCACACGACGGGAGTTAAAGATATTCTCACGCTTTACAGTATAACGTGAACCCTCTTGCTTCCAGACAGGAGCCTGCTGGGCAGAGCGTCTTCCAACCTGAGCGAGTATCTTGGCGACGGCAGGACTCTGAGCGGCAACAGAGTCAACAAGCATATCATCAAAAACTTTTGCAGCCTCTTTATAACTGGCGTTCTTCAGCAGTTGCTGCCCAAGATACAATTGTGTCATGGAGTCTTGCTGCCCATAGCGCAAGGCATTACGATAAGCGGCAATGGCACGTTGCGTATAGTTAATGCGACGATAACAGTCTGCCATTTTCAAGGCACGTTCTCCTCGGAGCTTCCTTTCCTTGACAGGGGTCTGGGCATATGCTCTCTTGTATTGTGCCGCGGCATCGTAATACTCGCCTAAGGCATAATACTTATCTCCTTTTTTCATTGCCTGATCAGCACCACAACCCACAAGGAGCAGGCTCACCAGCATCATGAACAGAACTTTGCGCATACATCAAATAAACGGAGGACAGACCTTTTTATTGTCTGCCCTCTGGATATCAAAGATACTACTCATTTCTTCCATCATGTCAATGCTCTGCTAATATGGCATCTCGACACTGTTCCATCAGCCATTTAGGAGTACTGGTGGCACCACAGATACCTACTGTTTGGATACCTTCCAGCCATGACGAGTCTATCTCTTCAGGTCCTTCGATGAGATGAGTGTTGGGATTGACACGCAGACACTCATTAAAGAGCACTTTCCCGTTACTACTCTTCCGACCACAGACAAAGAGGATAAGGTCGTGCTTGGTTGCAAACGAAGAGATATTGGGCATACGGTTCGCTACACTTCGACATATCGTATCGAAGCTCTTGAAAGTCGCCCCATGAGAGATATTTTGCTGGATATACTCAATGATACGATGGAACTCATCCAGTGACTTGGTAGTCTGGGAATAGAGGTAGATATCACGGGTGAAATCAAGCATTCTCACCTCCTCGAAACTCTCAATGACAATCGCTGAGGATTCCGTCTGACCTACCAATCCCAAAACCTCCGCATGACCATTCTTTCCAAAGATGACTATCTGTGCGGCACCTAACTCATATTGCTTCTTGATGCGTTTCTGCAGCTGTAGTACAACAGGACAAGTGGCGTCAATAATCTCGATATTGTTACGTCGTGCCAGCTCATAAGTAGCCGGAGGCTCCCCATGGGCACGCAACAATACTTTCACGTCATGCAATCGGCGCATTTCTTCATGATTGATGGTAACCAGTCCCATCTGTCGCAAGCGATCACATTCCATTCCATTATGCACGATATCACCAAGGCAATAAAGCGTATTGCCCTTTGCCAGTTCCTCCTCAGCTTTCTGTATCGCTGTTGTCACTCCGAAACAGAATCCGCTACCGTTATCAATCTCAACCTTGAGCATATTTTTATAGTTACTATAGATACTATAGGTTATTATAATAAATATCCAAAAGTTCCTGCGCTGCCATAAAGGAAGTCTGCTGACCAGCCAAGACCTTCGCCTCAGCATCTTTCAGACGCTGACGAATGAGCGGATTATGGTAGAAGTTCATGCGTAAGTGTTCATTGATACTTTCGAACATCCAGTATTTCGATTGTTCGTTACGACGATAGTCGAAATATCCATTCGCTTTTACGAAATCAATATACTCATAGATCATGTCCCATATTTCCTTGACACCCGTACCATAGAAGCCACTATAACATAGCACCTTCGGTAACCAGCCACTCTCAGACATTGGGAAGAAATGAAGGGCATTGCGGAAATTCGTAGCTGCCATGTGGCATTTGTCGACATTCTCGCCATCACACTTATTGATGACTATACCGTCACAGATCTCCATAATACCACGCTTGATACCTTGCAACTCATCACCTGTTCCTGCCAGTTGGATAAGTAAGAAGAAATCTACCATCGAATGACATGCCGTCTCACTCTGCCCTACTCCCACTGTCTCCACGAAAATCTTGTCAAAACCTGCCGCTTCACAGAGGATAATCGTCTCACGTGTCTTACGTGCCACACCTCCTAAAGAACCAGCCGTAGGACTAGGACGGATAAATGAATCAGGGTGGATGGAGAGTTTCTCCATGCGTGTCTTATCCCCCAATATACTACCTTTTGAGCGTTCCGAGCTGGGGTCGATAGCAAGGACGGCAAGTTTTCCTCCTTTCTCTTTCAAAACATGGATACCAAACTCGTCAATGGAGGTAGATTTACCAGCCCCTGGCACACCACTGATACCCACACGGATAGAATGTCCACTATACGGCAGACACTTATTGATAACCTCTTGTGCCTTTGCCTGATGGTCGGGGTTAACACTCTCCACCAACGTAACAGCCTGAGAGAGAATGGTCACATCACCCTTGATGATCCCTTCTACCATCTCTGCGGCGGTCATCTCATGACGTTTGAAACGCTTACGTTGAAGATAAGGATTGATAATAGAAGGCTGCTCTACTCCACTATTGACTTGCAGCCCTGCATATTCTGCACTATTCTCCGGATGTTCCATGGTATTTATTTTGCATTAATCGTTATGACGACTTTCGACTGGTCGGGGTCATTTGTTATCATCAAGATACGAGGTTTGGTACGTGCTTTCCGCAACTCGTCACGCTGAGCCGTAATCTTTAACTTCGTCGACTCACCAGTCTGGAGCGTACTCTTTCCCAATGAAATTTGCAAACCTTGTGTAAACATCTGCAATGAAGATATAGTCAAAGGAGTACGACCAATATTGGATATCTGTATCTCCGTTTTTTTCTTTGACTTTCCGTCGAAGACAATATCCACCTGATCAGAAGAAAGGTACATCTTTGGCGCATACTGCTTCTGCACATTTGTCATCTTTGCGAAGGAAGGCAGCAAGACGGTAGAGACCCCGATAAGATTCTCCTTCGTCGCCTTATCACCAGGATTAACAGCTAGATAGATAGATGCCTGTGTCAGTCCGTAGTCACTGATTTTGGCAGAGTTCAGTGTCACACTAATCGTAGCAGTACGACCCGGTCGTATCTCCTCTGGTGATACTGTTGCCGAGAGCCAAGTAGGCAGATGCATGAGATTGGGACGCATCAGACTGGTACCATTGTTAAGAACATGTATCTGAGCAATAGGTGTCTCCCCCTTATTGACGTTATCAAACTCCAGTTCATTCTGGTCAATGCGCATAGCCCCCATCTCTATCGGATAGTCACCCGAGAAATCCTGATAGTTTTCCAACACCACACCTTTCATTCGGATATACACTGGTTTCTTCGTGCCGTTCGAGATAATAGCTGCCTGCTTATCGAAATGTCCAAGTTGTTTGGCATCATAGGTCATCTTAACTTGGAATTTCTCACCCTTACCTATCACGGTCTTCGGATACTCAACGATGGTACAGTTACAGTCAGGTAGTACCGACTCTATCATCAGGCGGTGAACACCTTTGTTCTGGAATTCAAACACGGCTGTGACAGGTTGCTGAAACCCCGTCTTACCCACATCAATCGTTGTCTTTGTCGCAATCAGTTTCTGTGCTGATACTGGCAACACCATCAGTATCAACAGGAATGTTGTTATCGTTTTTCTATTCATAGTCATTTTTCTATTTTCAACGTCTCGGACTTCGCTGTAGCCCGATACTCTGGTGAGTAAGCACATTGCACAGTACATGTTCCAGTCTCGTAGACACCTGCACGGTCAATATAGTATTCTGTCTCCAAAACATGCTTACCCTTGGCAATACCATAATAATAGTAATTGGTAGAGAAATCTTTCGGAGAGCAATAAGCACCATTATAATACCCAGAGAGCTGTCGTACTGGTTCCATGCAGGCAGCACGACGGTCGAGCACCTGAACGAAGTCCAGATCACGTGTAGATGTTATCGTAATGCGCACCTTGATACGGTCTCCCACTTTAAGTGGAGAGTTTTGAGTGGAGAGTTTTGAGTTTCCTACAAATATCTCACGTTTCACAGTAATACCACTTTGGGCATCTTCCACTTCTGAGGTTTTCTGCATAAACTGGGCATAGACAGCACCCCATGAAGTACCAGTGGAGGTCTTCGTAGCAGTAAACTCACTGCCCTTCGGATCTTGAATAGCCGTTTTCACATAACCAACACCAGCAGTAGCCTTAGGTAGTTCTACTGGTTTCTGGTCGATGGCAAGGACCGTAGGTTCTTGCGATGCCAACAAATCGGTATGGTCAAAGAGGAACGCATAGATGGCATTGACACTATTGATAGGTGTGTCCCATAACTGGGTACGTTTTTCCTGTAACAACCAGCGGCGCATCTCATCGATGGTCTTCGTATCGTTCGGTGTCACATATTTTATCGCTTCGATGGCAGCAACCTCTGTAGGAATCTTATAACTAAACCAAGAATATCCGGCACGACGGGTGTCATAATAGCGTCCCATCTCCTCTGTATACACGGTATATTCTTTCAGGCTCTTCACATAGTTTTGAGCTTTCTGAACATCACCTTGTCGCAAGAGGATGACAGCAGTCATCGCCTTCTCATAAATAGTCTGGTTTTTGATATCTTTCTTCAGCAATGGCATCAGATAGTCATTCGCCTCTTTGACCTTGGCGGACAATTTACGCTGATCAAGGGCATTGACATAAAGCCAGCTAAGTGCCATGTGAGACGGGAAGGATGGCTTGTAACCTTTCTTTTCCCATTTCTTCATCTCATTTACCATCTTGACAATCTCATCATCCATGAAATCCATCGCACGAGTCTGAAGACGCTCAGCCTGTCCGTAGGTTCCTGTCATGACATGTAGACGTGCCAACATCTCTGCAACAGCCATCGTAATATAATTGCTGGAGGGCATGCCAGGATACCATGAGAAGCCTCCGTCTCTTTGCTGTAACGTCTGTAACTTCTCCATTGCAGATGACAAACGATTGGCAATACGATTGGCATCAAAGAAGTCGGCAAGACGTTGTTTCTGTTCAGCTTCCCTATCAGCATCATTCACCCAAGGTGTCTCTGCGAGGATGATGTCCTTCAGTTCCTGATTTTTCTCTAACTGGCTTTGTAGAGATGTCTCATTACCTTCCTCCCTACGCCATTGTTCAAAGACACTCTTAGCCTTTGGGGTTTGATCAAGAATTGTCTTAGCGAGCATATTAGAATAGTAAGCAGCGACCTGGTCTATCGCACTCTTCTCATATGGCTGGCTCAATGCTGACAACGACTGAACCATCAGCCATGCAGGATTATTGGTATACTCGATGGTGAGTTTCTGTTGGGTAGTCCCTTTTGGGAAGAGTTTGGTCAGATCAACAGCCTTTACACCTGGTTCGTGCTGGGTAAACGGTACTGACTTCGTCACTCGTTCCTTGTCTGGCAGGATGGGAAGATAATGCTGTTCACCATCTGAGAAACTATCACCTTTCACTGTCATACGACAAATCAAAAGCGAATATTGTTCCGTGGGCTGATAAGAGAAAGTCGCATGTCCTGTTTTTCCTGCCTCCACCACAAAGGACTGCTGGTCAGAATAAACGACCTGTTCTGTCTCCGGGTCTAGCAATTCAATACGAGTCACGCCCTGTTGTGCCTGTTCGCTGATATTAAAGATCCGGGCGGAGAACTGTGCCATGTCACCCATGCGGACAAAGCGAGGCATGTTCGGTTGTATCATCACATCCTTTTGAGCAATGGTCTCTCCGCTCAGTTTTCCATATTGAATATCCTGAGTGATTGCAAGTCCCATAAATTTCCATGTCGTCAGACTCTCTGGTAACGTGAATTTCAAACACACATGACCCTCTGCGTCTGCTATCATGGAGGGGTAGAAGAATGCTGTCTCCTCCATATTCTCACGGAGTTGAACGGACTCGTCTTTCGTTCCTTCCATCTTTTCCTCTTCCTCCTTTTCCACAGAATCAGTCTTGTCTTGTACCATCTGCTTGGCAACAGCATTCTCACCAGGTGCCACTGATGCTGCCATCAATACGGGTGCCTCTTCAAGAACCATTTCATCTGATGATGCTTTCCTAAGTACCCTACCTCCAAGCATCGCTCTTCCATAAGCGGTATAACGAGAAGGGAACACATCATGATCAAGAAGACTGAAGTCCAGGTCAGGAACACGCACCGTAGTCGGAGCCTTCTCACCAGATGCAGACCTACTTCCAAACGACATGACATTCCATGAGGATGAGGGAAGCGGGGTATAGGTATTAGGATAGAATCCCCAATAATGATGGACAAGTTGATCGAGGCTCTTGTCATATAGAACTGCCATTAACTGAGCGTCGGCAGCTTTACCGTCCTTGTCCTTTATGGACAAACGCCACTCCTCCTGTTGACCAGGCTTCAATCTGTCACGGAAAGTTTCCCATTTCAGCGTCAGGTGCTTATCGGGCAAGGGGCGTCCAATAGTCGTTGAATGTTGATAACTCTTTCCATCCTTTACCCAAGCATAAGTAATGAACAAGCCATTGCCATACTCCTCCTGATAGGTAAACTTACGATTCGACAAAGAACAGTTCTCACGGATGAAGCCTTGCTCTATCACCTTATTACCAGACATGATCTCATAGGCAATATACAAATCGGGGTCGGAAGAGCCCACCTGTAGAGTAACCGGTTTTCCATCATTTGGGAAACGAGAGTCACTCACATAGAACCAGTCTTTAGTCTCTGTAGCAGGTTTCTTATCATCCAAGCCGAAAATGATGAATTTGATTTTCACTGAATCTCCTTCGCAGGCAGCCTCCAAGCGATGCTCTCCACTCTTTAATTGAGCGTTAAGAATAGAAAGAGGAGTATTGGCTGCACCATTTTTCCAAACGCCATCGTCAATACGATAGCGAACCGTTCCCTCTATCTCACTGCCAGCCGCATTCCTTCGATAAAATGTCACTGGCTTCATCTGGTCACGGCGGATGCGCTGAGGCACATCACATGTCAAGGCAGTAGGTCGGGTTCCTAATGACAAGCTCTTTGTTCCACCATGTGTCTCCCCTGCCTGATCTGTCACGTCTGCCTCAACCTCAAAAGTATAGAACATCGGAGTATTTCCATCGTCCTTCGGAAGTACCATTGGCATCCTCACGTCAAAAGTACCGTCATCCTTTGTCGTCGTCACCTCCGTCAGCAATGTCTCAGTATCTGTTCCATGTCCCATATACCCGACATTCCAATACCATGAGTAAGTCATCCACCAATAGGCGACTCGACGCCGGACCGTATATTTCACTTTGGCATCCTGGACAGGAACACCAGCATAGCTCATCGCCTTGCCCTGAACGGTTATAGTATCACCTGCTTTGTAAGACTCTTTATATTCCGAGAAAGAGACCTCATAAGTTGGACGTTTATATTCCTCCACCCGGAAACTATGACTCGTCCCATTCAAATTAATTCTGAAACTACCGTTTCTGGAGCCTGTAGGCAATGTGAAATCTGCAGAACACTTACCAAAGCGGTCTGTCACGACACGTTTCTCTGCCACCGTCTTATAATTAGCATCCCGCAATGTCATCGTCATGGTCTTATCTGCCACGGCATCTGTTTTCACATGATCCGTCAAAGCATAGACGATAGCCGCCACATGGACAGTCTGTCCCGGGCGATAAATAGCACGGTCGGTATAGAGATGAGTATACTCCCTACGGTTGTTATCCTCATAGAAATGGAAATTGTCCGAGGCACCCGTCTCAGGGCATGCTTGGTCCTGAAGGGTATAGGCAAATACCTTATGTCTTCTCTCCTTTGCAAACCGGTACGTAACCTCGCCCTCAGCATTCGTCTCCAGAATTACTGGTTCCTTATTCTTTTCATCATCATAATAGTAATTAGGTGTGATCCTAATTTTCGCGCCTTTCACAGGTTGCCCCGTCTGAGTGTTCACTACAATATAACGCATAACGGACTCTGGGTTACCGATAGCTAATAACCTAAGTCCTGTCACATAGTACAACAGCCGATAAACTTCCGTACCAGGAGTCGTTGCAAACTCCAACAGATAGACACCTGCAGGCAATCCTTTTAGCTGGAGAGAATCCTTGAACTCCTCATAATCGGGTCTGACAGGGAACGTCAGGCTCTGGGTTGCATCCTTCACCTCAATCAATTGTCCTTTGATCTTCTCATAGTCTTCCGAATAATTAGGATTGAGGTCTGTATCACCTTTTAAGTCTGTACGGAAAACACGCATCGTCAACGCGTTCAGATGGCGCAACCCGTAAAGGCTCACTGTTTGAGCGAGATTGGGTGCCTGAACATAGTTGGGAATATTAGCAAAGAACTTTGATGTTATAAGTCTCGCCTTGTTATTGCGTAACTCGCCTATTCGTTTCCATTGGCTCCATCGCTCGACAGCCATATCCAGATATGCTACCTTTTCCGCTGCTGTGACACCATTGAGTTTCCACATCTGATGATAGCGGGCAATGGCAACCTCACCAGCTACGGGAAGATCCTGATATTGGTTGATAAGAGAATCCAGTCGATCAATATAGTTTTTCGTATCTGTCGATTGGTTCTCCTCCATCATAAGGAGAGCCGTCAGACAGGATGCACGACGATTGCCTGTCTTCTCATAATAGGTATGCATCCATTCCCATGCACCTAACTCATAACCGACGACGCTAAGCATGTCGTGTTCATAGATGTCGGCGTCTTTTCCTATCTCCACAAAGGGCTCGTAGCTTTTGTCTTTTACCTGCCCTAGAGCATCGGGATGCGCTAATGCTCTCTCACGGTAAGTACGAACCTTCTCTTCCCAATCGTCCTTACTCAAAGAACGGTTATCTTGATATATCCTATAGAGGACTACATCATATACTGACCGCAACACAACGTCACTGACAGCCGCCTCCTTTCTCTCCAGACGCTTTACGGCAGGAGCCAATGAGTCCGGGGCTATCTCGTTCTGCAACCGCACATGATATAGGGAAGCTTTTAACAATTGTCCGTAAGCTTTCTCCTCTATGGCCTTTTCCTCTATGGCAGTCAGGTGTTTGATAGCAGTTTGGGGTAAATCTTCATTCTCTGCTTTTTGCACCTGTTTCCATAGGTCACGATAGTTTTGACCGAAAATCCACATAGGCATGAACATTAAAACAGCTATAAGGGTTAAAACTTTCTGTTTCATTTCTCATTCGTTTTAAGTATATTGATATGCAAAGATAGGAGAAATATGCTGAACAACCAATTCCTTTAACGAGATTTAGGGATTCTTCGCAAGCGAAGCGTACTAAAGAAACGATTTCTTCGCAAGCGAAGCGTACTAAAGAAACGGTTACATAGAATATCTTCGATGATAAAGGATAGTCTGAACGACCCCTCTCATCGCGATATAGATAACCATCGACAGCCACAGCCCATGATTACCCATTTGTCCCATCAATCCTGTTACACCAAGAAAGAACACTATTGCCGCAATGCATGATGACACCAGCATGTCACGAGTGGCAGTGATACCGATGAAGATACCATCCCAGATAAAAGGAGCAACACCTACGATGGGAATCAGATAAGCCCACCACACATACTCCCGGGAGGCTTCCACCACATTAGGCTCATCTGTCAACACTCGCAAGAAAGGCATCCCGCCAAAGACATATACTGCTGTAAAAAAGACAACCATAGCACCACCCCAAACAAACAAGTGACTGACAATTTCCTGGAATGCTTTTGTATTTTGTGCTCCCCAATATCTGCCCCCTAATGCCTCTCCTGCATAGGCAAAGCCATCCATAAAATATGAGAAGAAGAGATATAGTTGCATCAACAAGGTATTTACCGCAAGGATAACAGCCCCCTGCCGCGCTCCTGCCGAAGTGAAATAAAGGTTGACAGCAACCAGGAAAAGGGTGCGTAGGAAAATGTCACGATTAACTCGGAAGAAGGCAAGCCAGTCGACAAATTTCTCTTTCATCAGCGACCCTTGCCAATGTGACAGACGGCGATAATACCGCCACCACAGTCCGATAGCGGCAAACAACCCCGCATATTGCGCTATGACGGTTCCCAAGGCAACACCCTCGACTTTCATTCCCAAGCCATAGACCAGCGACAGGGAGGCGAGGATATTCACCACATTCTGCATGATGGAAATGAGCATCGGTATTCTAGAGTTCTGCATCCCGATAAACCAACCACTAAGAGAATAGAGGCCTAAGACAGCAGGAGCCCCCCACACCACCATATTAAAATAGGTAATAGCAAGTAAACGGACATCTGCCGTAGGACTGATAAACCACAGCATGACCTCCCGCAGCGGATACTGGAGGATGATAACGGTAAGAGATATCACCAACGATACAACGACAGAACGCAACAAAAGTCGCATCACTTCCTGCAAATCCCTTCTACCACGAGCCTGTGCCGTCATCCCACTGGTTCCCATCCTTAGAAATGCAAACACCCAATATACCAGACTGAAAATCATAGAGCCCACTGCAATGGCACCAATATAGGCAGCATTACCCATATGTCCCACAATAGCAGTATCGACCAGTCCCAACAGGGGAACTGTGATATTCGTCACGATAGCAGGAAGGGCTATCCGCAGGATTTGTTGGTCTCTCTGATTCATTTTTTGTGCAAATATAGCATTTTTTCAATAAAAAACACTATCTTTGCGACAAAATACAAACGAGCAACGCTATGGAAATGAAAAACAAGAAATCTACATGGGCTGCCCTTGCCACCATAGGAGTTACTGCAATAGCAGCAGGAACGACAGCTGTTGTGAAGATCCGTCAGAAGAGAGAAGAAGCAAGGAAACGTGCAGAACAAAAAAGACAAAAAGAGAAAGAAGCCCAATCACTAAAATTGACCCCAGAGCAGATGATGGTGTACAACGAAGCTATCAGGAAGTTTATCACACTCAACAACCGTATCTTCGACTTGCGCCATTACCAGAAAGAGGTACAACCATTAATCCAGATGCTTGCCACTGGGAAGGCTGTCGACGAGGACTCGCTGACAGGTATTGAGGAGGTGGACCTGCTTTGCCACGATATCCGGATGTTTGTCAACCGTCAGTTGCCGTTTATCAGCACCTGTATAGGAGTCATCAGTGAGGGAGATTCTTATGTGGACTTTGTTCACGGTCCCATCAACGGGAAGTTTGACAAAGAACTGGATCGTGAGGAAGACGGTCACGATGTAGCTGACGGCACACCTATCAAACACGTATTGAAGTTAGGCTATTACTTCCCTGAGTCTACGATTGCCGCTTATCCTGTCAAATCCATTGTCACCGTATGATTAACCGAGAGCTGTTAGCACCGAAATCCATTGCAGTCATAGGTGGGTCAAATAATATCCACAAACCAGGTGGAGCGATTGTCCGCAATATCCTACAAGGAGGATATGAGGGTACCTTACGTATCGTCAACCCCAAGGAGGACGAGGTACAAGGCATCAAGGTATTCCACGATGTCCGTGAGTTGCCACCCACAGAACTTGCCGTCCTTGTAATTCCCGCCAAGTTCTGTCCTGATACGGTAGAAATACTCACCAAGGAGAAGGATACCAAGGCGTTCATCATCATCTCTGCCGGTTTTGGTGAAGAGACGAAGGCTGGTGCGGAAATGGAGCAGCGTATCCTTGACACTTGCGAACAATATGGTGCGGCACTGATTGGACCGAACTGTATAGGGCTGCTGAACCGCAACCATCACAGTGTGTTCACACAACCTATTCCGAAACTCCATCCCAAAGGTGTAGACTTCGTCAGTGGTTCTGGTGCTACTGCGGTATTCATTTTGGAGAGTGCTGTCATCAAGGGTTTGCAGTTCAACAGTGTATGGTCGATTGGGAATGGTAAGCAGATTGGTATTGAGGATGTGCTTCAATATATGGACGAGCACTTCAATGCTGAGACAGACTCACTTGTCAAGTTGCTTTATATCGAGAATATTTCCAATCCCGACAAACTGCTGTTCCATGCCTGCAGTCTCATCCGTAAGGGATGTCGCATTGCCGCCATCAAGGCAGGTAGCAGTGAGAGTGGCAGTCGTGCCGCATCAAGTCATACAGGTGCCATCGCATCCAGTGACTCCGCAGTAGAGGCGCTGTTCCGAAAGGCAGGTATTGTGCGCTGTCATAGTCGGGAGGAGCTGACCACCGTAGGATGTATCTTCACACTACCGCCACTGACTGGTAAGCGTTTCGCCATCGTCACCCATGCCGGAGGTCCTGGCGTGATGCTAACAGACGCCTTGTCGAAGGGAGGGTTAATTGTTCCCAAGCTCGAAGGCGAGGCTGCCGAGGAATTGAAGGAGAAGCTCTTTCCTGGCTCCAGCGTAGCAAATCCTATTGATATTCTCGCCACAGGCACACCAGAGCAATTGGGACTGACCATCGATTATTGTGAGACACGTTTTGATGACATTGACGCTATCGCTGTTATCTATGGTACTCCCGGACTGACGACACTCTATCAAGCCTATGAGATGCTTCACCAGAAAATTCAGGAATGCAAAAAGCCAATCTTTCCTATCCTACCCAGCCTGCATACGGCAGGACCGGAGGTTGCCGAGTTCTTGGCGAAGGGACATGTCAACTTCTCTGACGAGGTGACCCTTGCAACAGCACTCTCGCAGATTATGCAGACACCGCCACCGGCTCCACCTGAGGTACAACTCTATGGTATTGACATTCCCCGTCTCGCCAAGATCATCATGGGTATTGACAGCAACGGCTATGTCCCGCCACAGACTGTCCGCGAAATACTTAGCTGTGCAGGTATACCTCTTGTACCAGAAATGGTTTCCTCTTCAAAAGAAGAACTCATCGCCTTTGCCCAAAAGGTTGGTTACCCTGTCGTAGCGAAAGTGGTGGGTCCAGTCCACAAAAGTGACGTAGGCGGTGTAACATTAAACATCCGTACGCCAGAACATCTCGCTTTGGAGTTCAATCGCATGATACAGATAAAAGATGCCATCGCCGTCATGGTGCAGAAAATGATAAAAGGTACCGAGCTCTTTATCGGCGCGAAGTACGAGGAGCGTTTCGGGCATGTCGTACTATGCGGCTTAGGTGGTATTTTCGTTGAAGTACTAAAAGACGTGCAGTCTGGTCTTGCTCCACTTTCCTATGCGGAGGCATACTCCATGATACATTCCCTCCGTGGCTATAAAATAATAAAAGGTACGCGTGGGCAACGAGGAGTCAATGAACAGAAATTCGCAGAGATCATCGTCCGCCTCTCTACCCTCTTACGCTTCGCCACAGAAATCAAGGAGATTGACATCAACCCCCTTCTTGCCGACGAGAATGATGTCATTGCTGTGGATGCGCGTATTCTCATTGAGAAATAGACGCACTCACAACTGTCTCACGACTTCTGTCCGAGATATTAGTCTTCTAATGGTGCGTTCCTCAATTGCTCCAAAGCGCGACAAAGCTGATCGGGGCAAGATGTGCCTTTGGCTCCACAACGAATGCCGTTGATTTTAGGAATCACATCATCAATGCGTTGTCCTTTTACCAGTTGACTGATTCCCTGAAGGTTACCATTACAGCCTCCAAGGAAGAATACTTGTTGGATAACGTTGTTCTCGTCGGCAGTCACGTCAATCATCTTTGAACAGGTGCCGTGTGTCTCGTATTGTACGTGTTTTGTTTTCATATCGCAGGCAAAGATACAACTTTTTTCCTGAATTTGGTCGAAAGACAGGGGTTATTTCGTCGAAAGCGGTTTGGTACATGTAGTTATTATGCCTACCTTTGCGTCAGAAATAAGAACAAAAACGAAATAGAACATGAAAAAAGTAATCTTCACCATCATGATGAGTCTCTTCGCCACACTGGTGATGGCTCAGAAAACTGTTATCACGGGAATACTCGTTGACTCTACCCTCCAAGAAGCAGAGCCTTATGCCACTGTTCGTATCTTCAAGGCTGGCAAACAACAGAAGCCTGCCGCTATGGGACTGACAGACCTGGAAGGACGTTTCCGCCAGGAGGTCAATGGCAGCGGGAAGTATATAGTACAGTTAAGCAGCGTTGGCAAACGTGATGCTGTACGACAGATCACTTTAGGTAAAGTGCAGAAGATAGACCTTGGCACCATCCTTATCAGTGAGGATGCCCAGATGCTGCAAGGCGTAGAGATTGTCGCCCAGAAGCCTTTGGTTAAAATGGAAGTCGATAAGATGTCATATAATGTACAGGAGGATGCCGACTCCAAGGCATCCACCGTGCTGGACATGTTACGCAAAGTACCTATGGTGACTGTTGACGGCGAGGATAATATCTCCGTCAACGGCTCCACCTCCTTTAAGGTATATGTGGACGGAAAGCCTAATATGATGATGTCGTCAGCACCTAGTCAGGTCTTCAAGGCAATGCCTGCCTCAATGGTAAAGAACATTGAGGTAGTCACCAACCCTGGTGCCAAGTATGATGCAGAGGGTGGTGCCGGAGTCCTGAATATCGTCATGAACAAAGAGGCAGCATCTGCGATGGGTGGTGGCAGCATGGATGGTTACAATGGTAATATCCGTGCCCAAGTTGGTAATAAAAGCTGGGGCGGCAGTGCCTTTGTCAGTGGACAGAAGGGCAAGCTGTCGTTTAGTGCCAACGCTATGTATAATCACTCGAATCCTGGTGAGACCGTAACAACGATGGAACGGGAGCAGATTGGTGCTGTGTCATCCACGATGACTACATCATCCACCTCCAAACCCAAAACACCCTTTACGATGGGTAACCTGACGATGAGCTATGAGGTAGACTCGATGAGTACCTTAGGACTGACTGCGGGTATCACCTCCTTCCATGTGAAGAACAATGGTTATAGCACGACCAATATGGGCGGTGGTATTTATGGCAACGGCTATTCTTACGGCACCACTACCGACATGAAGATGAGCCGTACCTCCTTCAATGGGAGTATTGACTACCAGCGTTTCCTTAACAAAGCGCGCACCAGCAGTCTGACACTGACTTACCAATTGACATATGCGCCCACCAATAATAAGATGGATAATAAGTTCGACCTGACCGATACACAAAACACTTGGATAGATCTTACTGACCGTTATTCTGATAATGAGGAGCGCACCACAGACCATATTTTCCAAGCAGACTACACCACTCCATTAGGCAAGAACAATACATTGAATGCCGGTTTGAAGTTCAGTCATCGTAAGGCAACTTCTGAGGCTTTGTATTATCTCGCTGATGTCTATGCTGAGGAACTTAGCTCGGAATACGACTACAAAAACAGCATCCTCGCCGGCTATGCCGAGTTCGTCAGTAAATTTGGGAAATGGGGAACTAAGGCTGGACTGCGTTATGAGCAGACATGGCAGAACGTCGCTTACCGTCTGGGTAACGGAGCTGATTTTAAAACGAACTATGGCAATCTGGTTCCATCCGCCAGTCTGACCTATAACTTCGCTCCCACCACAAACATCGGACTGACTTACAACATGCGTATCTCACGTCCTGGTATCAGCTACCTGAACCCTTACGTAGACCGCTCTAATCCTACGGCACTGACCTATGGTAATCCTAATTTGGACACAGAGAAGTTGCACAACATCGGACTGGTATTCAACACCTTCTCTTCCAAACTGATGCTCAACGTCAACCTACGTCATAGTTTTACGGATAACGCCATCGAACAATTCTCCTTCTATGACGACAACAACCTGTTAAACACCACCTATGACAATACTGCAAAAAATCATGTGACCAGCCTCAACGTATATGCCAACTGGTTGTTGCACAAGAACACGCGTATCTTCCTCAATGGTGGCATAGACTATAGCGACATGCGCTCAAAAGCTCTTGACCTGAAGAATAACGGATGGCATGCCAATGCTATGGTTGGACTCCAGCAGACACTACCAGCCAACTTCAAACTCGGTGCCTACCTGATTACCTCCACCAAGAGATATAACCTGCAGGGATGGAGTACCGGTTTCAACATCCTGACTGCAAATATCTCCAAGAACTTCTTCGACGACAAGCTGACCCTCACTTTGTCTGGAATGACAGGTATTGGCAATGGCGGTAAACTGAATATCGAGAACTACTCACACGGCAAAGATTTCACCAACCATATGCAGATCAAAGTGCCTATGCAGAGTTTTTCCTTCAGCATCGCCTATAACTTCGGTAATACCAAGAAACAGTTCCGCCAGCACCAGAGCCGTGTAGAGAATGACTATATCGAGCACCAGAGCCAGAGTGAGACTATCAATAGTGCCCAGATGGGACAACAATAACGCATAGAGCTAATAGTTGAGAGTTTTGAGTGATTATTAAAATCTTTTTCGTACTTTTGCAGCAATGAAAATACATTTCACAAGACGCGACCTTGAATTGCTGGGAATACAAATCGTAGTGTGGCTGGTACTGATGCTGGTACCCGCCATCACTACGTTTTTCAGTACACATAACTGGCAGGATTCCTACCATGCTATGATGTACTCGATAAGGATTATCGCCATGCCCGCCGGCGTCTACTTCGCCAATTTCTGTATACTGATACCTCTTTGTTACTATCGTAACAGACGATGGTTGTTCTTCCTTGTCAATTTTCTGTTCCTATGTGGTACCGCATGGCACTATTTCTCTGTGGACCCACAAACCATCATGGACATGCAGCCCAATGAGCAATTTAAGAAAGCAACGCTTATAGGCTACTATGCCTCCACCGTTTTCTTCCTATTCGTATATGTTGCCTTGGCAGGACTTGCCCTACTGGTTCATCACTTAGTCAGGACCAAGGAAATCAAACGACAACTGGCAGAGGAGAAACAAAAACATACGGAGGCAGAATTGGAATGGTTGAAGAATCAGTTGAACCCCCATTTCCTCTTCAACACTCTGAATAATATCTCATCACTCGTACAGATTGACGCTGATCAGGCACAGGACTCCATCGCCCAACTAAGCGACCTGTTGCGCTATGCGATGTACGAGACCCGTCATGAGACTGTTCCACTGAAGGGGGAAGTGGAATTCATGCAGAACTATATCGACCTGATGCGGCTACGCTGCAACGAGCGGACAGAAGTTCTCGCTCAACTCTCAACATTTAACGCTCAACTAGAGGTAGCTCCCCTCCTCTTTATCTCACTGATTGAGAATGCCTTCAAACACGGAGTCAGCAGTGGACGGGACTCCCGTATCAATATCACTTTGACAACTGACGACCACCTTCTGACCTTTATCTGTGAGAACACCAACTACCCGAAGGACGAGCAGAACCGCAGCGGATCAGGGATTGGTATAGAGAACACCAAGCGTCGCTTGGAACTCATTTACAAAGACAAATACACATGGGAGCAATCCCTCCAAGATAACATCTATCACGTTAAAGTCACCATCCAGCTATGAGTCCTATCACCTGCATCATCGTCGATGACGAGCCCCTTGCCGTCAAGTTATTGGAATCGTTCGTTACAAGAACACCCCAACTCCAATTGGAGCATTCCTTTACCGATTCCGTAGAGGCACTGACCTGGCTGAAAGAGCATCCTGTCAACCTTGCCTTCATGGACATCCAAATGCCCGACTTGAATGGTATGGAACTGTCACACATGCTGCCAGAAGGTACCAAGATCATCTTCACGACCGCTTTCAAGGAATATGCCTTTGAGAGTTATGAGGTGAACGCTGTCGACTTCCTGCTGAAACCCATTCGCTATAACAAATTCATCGCTGCTGTGGAGAAAGCAGAGCGACTGATTAGCTTAGAGTTGAAAGTTGAGAGTGTAGAAAGCTCACCCAAGAAAACCATGTTCATTCGCGTGGACGGAGAACTGCGACAGGTGAACTTTGAACATATCCTATATGTAGAAGGGATGAAAGACTATGTGCGCTTCCATGTGGAGGGAGAGTCACATCCGCTGACCACCCACATGACGATGAAAGCGGTAGAGGACACATTACCCACCGATACATTTATGCGTATCAACCGCTCGTATATCGTCCGACTGGATAAGATACGAACGGTCGACCGTAACCTCTGTGTCTATATCGGTGATGAGATTATCCGTGTCACCGATGCCTACCGGGAGGCTTTTGAGAATTATTGCTCAGGAAACTGCTGATAGATACGAAGACCAAAAGCCGCTGCCTCCGCATAGGCATATTCCATGATCTCAGAGATAGCATGCTCATAAGGAAGGGCATCCTGTACTTTCAACCAGAACAAGAACTCTACAGGTAAGCCTGTGGGAGTAGCATCCAACTGGTGGACCAGGATAGGTTTGTCCGCAAGAACCTTTTCCTGTTGGGAGAGCCATTGTTCCATGTGTTCACGATAGCGTGTCAGATTAGGGACACCCTCCTCGTCAAGTGTCAGGGAACGGAAGTCGATAAACACCTTTCTGACAGCCCTGCGCCCCATATTCTCCGTCATACCCTTCCAGTTCTGGAAAGAACCGTCTACCAAGGTCTGTGGTGTAACCGTGATGATAGTATTATCGAAGTTACGCACTTTGACCGTGGTCAGCGTAATCTCCTCCACCATACCGTCAGCTCCTGCCGATGGCACAGTGATGCGGTCGCCGACACGGACCATATCATTAGAAGTAAGGCGGATACCTGCCACCAGTCCTTTGATCGTATCCTGGAATGCCAACATCAATATGGCGGACGCAGCACCAAGTCCTGCCAGCAAGGTTGACGGGTCTTTATCGATGACAATAGCAACCACGATAATGGTAGCGACGAAATACATAATGACCTTCAATACCCCACAAAGAGTATACATATATTGTTGCTTGGCCGTCCGCTTTTCACTATCCAATAGTTTCAGCGAGTCAATCATCTTACCCACCAACCGGACACTCATCACTGTGATATAGATAGCCGTCAGACGTGCCAGCACCTCATGAGTAGTGGCATACTCATCAAAGACAGAAGGCAGCAACATCCAGACGACGATAGCAGGAACGATCTGACAGGCAGCCCGGAGCACCTGCTCATTAAACACCACGTCATCCCACTTCGTCTCCGTCCGCCGTGTCAGTTTGATGACCCATGGAATCAACAACTTAAATAGCCATCCCACAAACCAAGCCAACAAGATGGCACCAACAACCAGAACGACATGACGAGCCAGAGATACCAACTCCAAGGGCAGTCCTGTCTGTATGAGCAACAGCTCTACGAAATTCTTTATCTCATTCATCATCTCAGGGAGCACAGAGGGCATTACAAACCTTATCCTGGAAGTTACGTCCAGGGTCAGACTTCATAATACCTTGGTTAATAATGGAGAAACACAACTGATGGCCGTTTGCTGCCGTACAATAGCCGGCAAGTGCCGAAACACCCGTCACTGTCCCAGTCTTCGCCTTCACATTCTCCTCAGCAAAGGTTCCTTTCATACGAGTCTTCAGTGTCCCGTCACGTCCTGCTATGGGCAGTGAGGGCAACAGGTGCTGATAGATCTGTGAGTTACGGTAGGCATAACGGAGCAGACGCATCTCCAGTTCCGGGGTCACATAATTATAAAGCGATAGTCCACTGCCGTCAGCCACACGGTAAGGATTCTTGCCATTCCCCACCTTCTGGATGAGTTGTTTGACCACACTAGCGGCATCCTTCGCCTTAGCAGGACGACGACCAATGGCGGCACCGAGTTGGTAGAACATCGCCTCGGCATAGAAGTTGTCACTGACCTTCATCATTCGTTGCAAAATCTGATCCATCGTATGAGTACGAGTACAAAGGATACGGGCATCGTTCGGCAGACTGCTGTTGGAGAGTCTTATGCCAGCAAAGACAATACTATCCTCCGACAGCTTCTTCACAAAACGGTCAAGGAACTCAATGTCACGTCCGATAGACAAGGGGGAGAGTTTCGGGTTATCATCATCCCAGCACCATCCCTCTCCCAACAGGTCAGCATCCTTCATCGAGAGATCGGCAACGACACGTCCGCAAATGGTATCGATACCCATCTGATGCACACTCTCCACGAAGGCACGCAGGTCGTCACCATTAAAAGCAGGATCGAAGCCTCCCACACAGTAGAGGTCACCTTTAAGGGTATTCTCCTCTATGCTGCCTGTATGGTAAAGCTGGGTACGGAACTGATAGGAGCCACCCAGACGGTCGAGTGCCGTGATGGCAGTGACGAGTTTCATGGTGGAGGCAGGACGCAATGCCTGTCGCTCGTTCACCTTATATAATATAGAGTCTGCCGTCAAGTCGTAGACGATCATGCCAACCATAGAGGTCTCCAACAATTTCGACTGCATCAGCGAGTCAAGTCTGTACTGGATATTCTGAGGCCACGGCAATGCCACATCCACACTATCCACACCAAGGGTATCCAACTCTTCCGTCTGTGCCATCACATTGACGGAAGCCACTAATAATAGAAATATAATCTTGAGTCTGCTCATAATCAATGCGCAAAAATACAAAATAATTATCAATTATCAATTGCCAATTATCAATTATTTCGTATCTTTGCAACATAATTTACTACTACAATGGTTTACAAGTACGATTTTCTGATTATAGGCGCCGGGGTGGCTGGTATGAGCTACGCCCTGAAGATTGCCCGTGCCAACAAAGGTAAGGTGTGTTTAATCTGCAAGACTTCCTTGGACGAGGCGAACACCTCGTTTGCACAAGGTGGTGTGGCAAGTGTCACCAATCTGAAGGTAGATACCTTCGACAAGCATATCGCCGACACGATTATCGCCGGTGACTATATCTCCGACCGCAAGGCGGTGGAGCAGGTGGTACGCAATGCTCCTGAGCAGATCCAGGAACTCGTCAATTGGGGTGTAAACTTCGACAAGAACGAGAAAGGCGACTTCGACTTGCATCGTGAGGGCGGACACTCTGAGTTCCGCATTCTCCACCATGCTGATGACACTGGTGCGGAGATTCAGCGTGGACTGATGGAGGCTGTGCGTAGTCATCCCAACATCGAGGTGAAAGAAAACCATTTCGCTGTGGAGATCATCACCCAGCACCATCTGGGTGTCCGTGTGACCCGCCGCTCTCCACATATCCAGTGCTATGGCGCTTATGTTCTCAACCCCAACAAACCCAAGGTGGACACCTATCTCGCCAAGGTCACTGTGATGTGCACAGGTGGTTGTGGTGCCGTTTATCTTACCACCTCGAACCCTGTTATTGCCACAGGTGATGGTATCGCGATGGTCTATCGTGCCAAGGGAACGGTGGCAGACATGGAGTTCGTACAGTTCCATCCTACTGTCTTGCACAACCCTAATGAGACGCACCCTGCTTACCTCATCACAGAGGCGATGCGTGGCTATGGCGGTATTCTGAAACTACCCAATGGCGAGACCTTTATGGAGAAATATGATGAGCGTCTGTCGCTGGCCCCCCGTGATATCGTGGCTCGTGCTATCGACAAGGAGATGAAGATACATGGTATCGACCATGTCTGTCTCGACGTGACCCACAAACCTGCCGAGGAGACACGTCATCATTTCCCCAATATCTACCAGAAATGTCTTAGTATGGGTATTGACATCACCACCGACTATATCCCCGTCCGTCCTGCTGCCCACTATATGTGTGGTGGTATCAAGGTAGACCTCAACGGACAGTCGTCTATCGAACGACTCTATGCCCTTGGTGAGTGCTCCTGCACAGGTCTGCATGGTGGCAACCGTCTTGCCTCTAACTCTCTCATCGAGGCTGTGGTCTATGCCGATGCTGCTGCCAAGCACTCTTTACAGCATATTGACGAGTATGACTTCAATACGGAGGTGCCTGAGTGGAATGACGAGGGAACGATGACCAACGAGGAGAAAGTGCTGATCACCCAGAGTGTCAAAGAGGTGGCACAGATTATGTCCAACTATGTCGGTATCGTACGCAGCGACCTACGCCTGCATCGTGCCTGGGACCGTCTCGACATGCTCTATGAGGAGACAGAGCGTCTCTTCAAACGTGTGAAGGCAAGTCGTGACATCTGTGAGCTCCGTAACATGATCAATGTCGGCTACCTCATCACCCGCTGGGCATTGGAGCGTAAGGAGTGCCGTGGTCTGCACTTTACGACTGACTACCCCCTGCATGCCTACGACAAGAAGTAGCTAACATGAAACATTTTAACAAAACGGCTCTGTAGTTTTGCGTAAAATCCATCAAGTCCCAACTCGGACTCAAATACGCGAAACTACGAGGGTTATCATAAACCGTTGACTATCAAACGCTTAATGATTCTGCGGTTGTTTTTAGTCTTCGAAAACGTGATTATAATGCCTGAAAAGAGGTGTTCCAAGGCTTGTTTTACCTGTTAGTAGGCGGCACTAAACGAGTAAGAAGGCGGCACCTAAAGGGTAAGAAGGTACCGACAAACCACCTCGAAGGCGGCACCTTCCTCCCAATCCACCCCTTCCACCCCTGTTTTTTGCCTTTTCCAATCCTAGAAGGTGCAAAATTCCATACACGTTTTTCGACAAGTTTTCTTTACACACAAAATTTAAGATACATCTGGGTATAAAAAATAAATCATTTTATTTTGTTCTGCACTCGATTTTCATTATCTTTGCAAAAAATATGCATAAAACCTGAAACTATTATCTATGCTATACATCGCACTACCTGACAAACAAGTGAGGAGGCTGTCTTTCTACCTTGCCATGGAGGAATACGTGGCAAGACAGGTAGAGGCGGACGATTGTTTCTTCATGTGGCAGGTAGAGCCGACTGTCATTTTCGGACGCAACCAACAGATGGAGAACGAAGTCAACATAGCTTACTGTCAACAGCATGGTATTCAAGTTGTACAACGGAAGAGTGGTGGCGGTTGTGTATATGCTGACATGGATAATATCATGCTTTCGTATATCTCCTCTGAGACGCATGTGGGACAGGCCTTCAACCGTTTCATCAACATGTTATTGCTCCTTTTCAGGAAGATGGGTATTGAGGCTGTCGGAACCACTCATAACGACATCATGATCGGAGACAGGAAAGTCTGTGGGACTGCCTGTTATCACCTCAGTGGACGAAATATCATACACAGCACGCTACTCTATGACACAAACATGGAGAATATGTTGAACGCCATCACACCAGGCGTTGAGAAGCTTGAAGCAAAAGGTATCAAGAGTGTACGACAACGCATCACATTACTTAAAGACCATGTCAATCTCTCCTGCGAAGAAGTAAAGGCACTGATTCGACAGACACTCTGTAACGGAGAGCTACTATTGACAAGCGATGACATTACAGCAATAGAACATTTAGAAATAGAATATGATGGAAAACAAAAGAACCTGTCTATATGACAAACACGTAGCTCTTGGAGCACTCATCTCACCCTTTGGAGGCTTCGACATGCCTATCCAATATTCGAATATCATAGACGAGCACCAGGCTGTCCGTCAGCATTGTGGTGTCTTTGACGTCTCCCACATGGGAGAGGTCCTCGTCACTGGCAAGGATGCCGAACGTTATGTCAACCACATCTTCACCAATGACGTACGAGGAATTCCTCTTGGGAAAATCCTTTATGGGATGATGTGCTACGAGGACGGCGGGGTCGTAGACGACCTGCTGGTGTATAAAGTAGCTGACGACCGTTTCTTCCTCGTCATCAATGCCTCGAATATCGACAAGGACTGGGCATGGATCCAGCAACAGGCTGACGGCTTTGAAGTGACACTGGAGCACCAGAGCGACCAATATGGAGAACTTGCCATCCAAGGTCCTGAGGCAGAACAGGTGATGGAGCAGATACTGGGCATCGCCTGCAAGGAGCTTGCTTTCTATACCTTCAAGACCATCGGGGATGTGATCGTATCCCGAACAGGCTATACAGGGGAGGACGGCTTTGAGGTCTATGCCTCAGCAGACAATATCAACGAGTACTGGGACAAGCTGATGGCTGCAGGAATCAAACCTTGTGGACTGGGGTGCCGTGACACCTTACGCTTCGAGGTGGGACTACCTCTCTATGGCGACGAGCTCTCAGAGGCCATCACCCCCATCATGGCGGGGCTGGGTATCTTCGTCAAACTCGACAAGGAGGAGTTCATCGGCAAGGAGGCTCTTGCCAAGCAGAAGGTGGAGGGTGCGCCCAAGAAACTGGTAGGCATCGAGTTACACGACAAGGCGATACCCCGTCATGGGTATAGCGTATTGAAAGACGGCAACGTGATTGGCGAGGTCACAACAGGTTACCATACCATCTCCACCGACAAGAGTGTCTGCATGGCACTGATAGACAGTCAGTATGCTGCCCTCGACACTCCTGTGGAGATACAGATCCGCAAAAAGACTTTCCCAGGAACTGTCTGCAAGAAGCGTTTCTATGACAAGCACTATAAGAAGTAATCTCTAATAAACCTATTTAATATTATGGCAAAAGTTATTGAAGGACTCTATTACAGCGAGTCACACGAGTTTGTAAAAGTAGAAGGAAACATTGGTTTCATTGGTATCACCGACTATGCACAGAACGCATTGGGTAATGTCGTCTATGTTGACATGCCGGATGTGGATGACGAAGTAAAGGCTGGTGAGGAGTTTGGTGCCGTGGAGAGTGTCAAGGCGGCAAGCGACCTGATCTCTCCGGTCAGTGGCATTGTGTTAGAGGTGAATGAGGCATTGGACGACCAACCTGAGTTGGTCAACCAGGATGCTTTCGCCAACTGGATCATCAAGGTGGAGATCAGTGACAAGAGTGAGCTCGACAACCTGATGGACGCCAAGTCATACGCTGCCTTCTGTGAGAAGTGATTAATTTTTCGAGATAACGACTATGTTTAAATATTTCCCTCATACCGAGGAGGATTTACAGGTAATGATGGAGAAAGTCGGGGTGAAGAGCCTCGACGACCTCTATGCGGAGGTACCTGACGAGATCCGCTTTAAAGGTGACTACCAGTTGCCTGAGCAGATGAGCGAGGTAGAGGTGCGCCAGTTGTTCGAGCAACTCGGAAGTCAGAACGAGCAACTCCGATGTTTCACAGGTGCTGGTGTCTATGACCATTACACCCCTGCCGCTATCCCCAACCTGCTCAGCCGCTCGGAATTCTTGACAAGCTACACTCCCTATCAGGCGGAGATCTCTCAAGGTACACTGCACTATATCTTCGAATACCAGTCGATGATGGCTGAGCTGACAGGCATGGATATCTCCAATGCGTCGATGTATGATGGGACGACGGCTGCCGCAGAGGCGGTAATGATGGCTGTCGCCGCTGGAAAGAAACAGGATACTGTACTCATCAGTGAGACGATAGACCCGAAGACACTGAAGGTGATAGAGACCTATGCCCACTTCCATGGTATCAAAATTGAGATGATCCGTCAAAAGGATGGTATCACTGATCAGACACACCTCAACGACCTGTTGTCCCAATGCCAGGGGAAGGTCGCCGGTGTCCTCGTGCAACAACCTAACTACTATGGTATTGTCGAGGACTATAGTGATTATGCTGACACTATCCATGAGCAGAAAGGACTCTTCATCATGGACTGTGTCGCCGCTGACCTTGCCGTCCTCAAGACACCAGGAGAGTGGGGAGCAGATATTGCTGTGGGCGACGGACAGTCTTTAGGAATTCCCATGCAGTGGGGAGGTCCGTATGTCGGTTATATGTGTTGCACGGAGAAACTGATAAGAAAGATGCCGGGACGCATCGTCGGCATGACGAAGGACAATCGTGGACAACGTGCCTTCGTACTGACACTGCAGGCTCGTGAACAGCATATCCGTCGTCAGAAGGCGACCTCGAACATCTGCTCCAACCAGAGTCTCATGGCATTATGGGTGACCGTATACCTGTCGTTGATGGGTAAGGAGGGACTCAGGGATGCTGCGAAGCTGTCGTATGCCGGGGCTCATTATCTCTGCGACGAGTTACAGAAGACGGGATCTTTCCGACTTACCTACGAACAACCGTTCTTCAATGAGTTCTGTATCACCTGCGACAAGGAGGTGGACATACTCTTGAAAGCCTGTGTGGAAGAAGGATTCCTCGCCGGTGTGAAGATCAACGACCATACCCTGATGCTCGCTGTCACGGAACAGCGTACGAAGGAAGAGATTGACGAACTGGTGGATACCATCAGACAAATTATGGAGGAGATGCCATGAACAACAGACTATATGGAAACCTGATCTTCGAACTCTCGAAGGAAGGACGTAAGGGATACTCTCTGCCTAAGAACCGCTTTGGCAATTATGAGATACCTGCAAGCATGCAACGCCAGGAATCTGCTGAGTTGCCGGAATGTGACGAGATGACGGTGGTGCGTCATTACACCAACCTCTCAGCCAACAATTTCGGTGTAGATAACGGATTCTACCCATTGGGCTCTTGCACGATGAAGTATAATCCTAAGATTAATGAGGAGATGGCGGCACTGCCACAATTCACTAACCTGCATCCTATGCAGCCTGCAGAGACGACACGGGGTGCCCAAGCGGTATGCACCTTGGTAAAGAAAGCACTCTGTGAACTGACAGGTCTGGCAGCTTTCACCCTCAAGCCCTTTGCTGGTGCTCATGGAGAACTGACGGGTTTGATGGTCATCCGTGGCTATCATGAGTCAAGGGGTGACGAGACCCGTACGAAAGTCATTGTCCCTGACTCGGCACACGGCACTAATCCTGCCTCTGCTGCAGTCTGCGGACTGGAGATCTTAGAGGTGAAGTCAACAAAAGATGGTCTGGTAGACCTAGAGGACCTGGAGAAACTAGTCGCTATAGAGGGACCCAATATCGCCGCCATGATGATGACGAATCCCAACACCCTTGGTCTCTTCGAACGTGACATCCCACGTATCGCCAAAATGATTCACGACTGTGGTGGACTGATGTACTACGATGGGGCTAACCTTAACCCGATGCTCGGTGCCTGTCGTCCAGGTGACATGGGCTTCGACGTGATGCACATCAACCTGCACAAGACATTCTCCACCCCTCATGGTGGAGGCGGACCTGGCAGTGGACCGGTAGGTGTCCGCAAGGGACTGGAGTCGTTCCTGCCCTTCGTAAGTCCTTATGAGAGTGGTAACTTCGCCGTGGTGATGCGTGCCTATGCCTACATCCTCAGTCTTGGTAAGGAGAATGTCAAGATGGTGGGACCACTTGCCACCCTCAATGCCAATTATATCAAGGAGTGTCTGAAGGATGTCTATGAACTGCCCATCGACGGACTATGTAAACACGAGTTCGTCTTCGATGGACTGAAGGACAAGTCGACAGGGGTCACCACAATGGATGTCGCGAAACGGCTTCTTGACTATGGCTATCATGCGCCAACCATCTACTTCCCTCTGCTCTTCCATGAGAGTCTCATGGTAGAGCCGACAGAGAACGAGTCGAAGGACACCATCGATGGTTTCATTGCTGTGATGCGGAAGATCGCTGAAGAGGCGAAGAATGATCCGGACCTGGTGAAGTCAGCACCTCATAACACCCCTATAGGAAGGGTGGATGACGTGCTTGCCGCCAAGCATCCGATTGTCACATATAAACAAATGATCCATGACAACAACTGACCTGATTATCATCGGCGCGGGACCTGGTGGTTACCGCGCCGCTGAATATGCCGCCAAGCAAGGACTGCATGTGGTGATTATCGAGAAAGACGAGGTAGGAGGCACCTGTCTGAACCGTGGGTGTATCCCCACCAAAACCTATGTGCATAGTACTACCTTTGCGGAGGCTGTCGGGCGACAGCAACAGGTGGTCAGTCAACTACGCAGTGGTGTGGAACAGATTCTCAGTGCTCCAGGTATCACCCTTGTACGTGGCACCGCCTCCTTCGTCGATGCACAGACCATTCAAGTATGTAACGATGGCATCATTACAAACGAAACAATCACCGCCCCGCATATCATCATTGCCACTGGCAGCAGCGCCAGACTTCTGCCACTGCCCGACATCCATGACCCGAGAGTTATGACCAGCACGGAACTGCTACAGCTCCAGACACTGCCCAAGCGGTTATGTATCATCGGTGCCGGAGTCATCGGCATGGAGTTCGCCAGTGTCTTCAACCGTTTCGGCTCTGAAGTCACTGTCATCGAGTACCTCAAGGAATGTCTGCCGATGGTTGACTGTGACATCGCCAAACGACTACGTAAGCTTCTGGAGAAACGGGGGATTACGTTTAAGATGAAGACTGCCGTACAATCGCTCAAAGACATTGATGCGGACGTGATCCTTATGGCAACAGGGCGAAAGGCGAATACAGAGGGACTGAACGTGGAGGCGGCAGGTATCACCCTCGCCCCCAATGACACTATCCCCGTCGATGACAACTTCCGTTGCATAGGCTGCGATTCCATTGCGACAAGAATCTTCGCCATCGGTGATGTCAATGGCAGACAGATGCTTGCCCATGCCGCAGAGATGCAGGCGATACATGTCGTCAACCAGATTATCGGGAAGAAGGACGGCATCCGTTTCGATATCATGCCTGCCGCTATCTTCACAGAGCCAGAGGCAGCATGTGTAGGACCTACTGAAGACCAGTTAAAGGAACAGGGTATAGAATATATCTGTAAGAAGTCTTTCTGGCGTGCCAACGGCAAGGCGCTGGCGATGAACGAGACAGAGGGGATGCTCAAGCTCTTTGCTGACAAAGACGACCGCATCATCGGTTGTCATGCCTATGGAGCTCATGCTGCTGACCTGATACAAGAATGCAGCGTCCTCATGTGTAAGGACACTGCATGCTCTGAATTACGTGATATGGTGCATATCCACCCCACCCTCAGTGAGATTCTGAAAGCGGCAGTGGAGTAAACGCTATGGCATCTTCACCAGATTGACATTTTTCAGACGGAGCTTCGCTGTCTGCTCGTCAATCTTCTTGTCAGTATTGGTATAGACAATCGTCGTGTTCTCGATATCTATATCACGGACATTGTCAAGACCGAGGATACCACTGGCACTGATTCCTGTAGAGGCTCCATGACAGACTACATTCGAGATATGGATGTCCTGGAAATAGGGAGCCTTCTTTTTCTGTTCCTCCGTGAAGGTAGGCACCTTGTGAGGGTCTGACCCTGCAGGGCGGTCGACATAGTCACACTGGAAGATGATCGCCTCATCCTTGATGTCCGTCATCATGATATCGGAGATATACATCTTCTCCGTCTTACCACCCCGGCTCATACCACTCTTGAAGCGCAGTCCTGTGTCAGTACCGCTGAAACGGTTATGGCGCACGACGATGCGACGCATACCGCTGATGGTCTCACTACCCAGCACGAAACCGCCATGAGCATGGAACACGGTATTGTCCTGGATAACGATGTCCTCACAACCATTAGCTGGTGATGCTGGTTTGACAGTGCCTCCCTTCATACAGATTCCGTCGTCGCCGGCATCTACAGTACAGTTGACGATCAGACCGATATTGACATCACTGAAGTCGATGGCATCACCATTCTGGGCATTCCAGGGACAACGGACAGTGACACCGTCGACAATGACGTTCTTGGAATAGCAGGGATGCACATGGAAACGAGGAGCGTTCTGTACGGTGACACCCTGGATGAGCACGTTCTCACAATCTGTAAAACGAATCAAGTCGTTACGCATCTTCTCCTGGTTTTCAGGAGTGTCGGCGATATTGGCAGCGGTATTCTCGGAGTTCCAAGGATAGAACAAGGTACCATTGGACATCTCCACACCGCCAATTACCTTTTTGAAGACATTCCATTCCACATCACTCACCTTGTTGCGTTTCACCGGACGCCAATACTCCCCGTTACCGTCAAGGATACCCTCACCTGTAATAGCGATGTTCTTACGCTTCGAGGCACGGACACAGGCATTGACGCGACTGCCCGGTTTAGCATTAGCGTCAACATAGAGCGACTTATCAGAAGAGAACAGTACCAAGGCGTTCTTATCCAGATGCAACTCGATGTTGTCTTTCAGGGAGATAGGACCTGTGAGCCAGACACCCTCTGGGACAACCAGACGACCACCACCCTGCTTGTTAAGTTTGCTGATGCCCTTGCTGAAAGCGTCCGTGTTAAGTGTCACGCCATCACCGACACCCCCCACATCCTTGAGGTTAACCTCATTGGCAGGAATGGCAGGACAACTGACCTGCTTGACCTCCACGGGCAGATTCTGATAATACTTTGAGTAGTCTTGTGCTTCCATAGCGACTGGAAACAACAGGCATAAAGCCATTAAGTTAAGTAGTTTGTTTACTTTCATCTTATTTTGATTTGTTAATACTTAAAACCTTTCTTACATCCTGCCGTCATTTACGACGCTCAGCACATACAGGACAGATGCCCTTGACAATATACTCCGTTTCCTCCTGAACGAAACCAGCAGGCAACGGGACAGAGGGGATGCGTACATTCGTCAGACAGTAGGTGCGATGACACTGCCGACAGGTCAGATGGACATGTCCCTCACACTGACGGGTGTCATCTAAATGACAGACACAGTATTTCTGAGAGCCGGAGCCGTCGTCGATGTCATGCAACAGATGTGCCTCCGTGAGCAGGGTGAGTGTACGAAACAAAGTAGAACGGTCGACAGTGGGCATTTTCGCCTCCAGGTCGCCCAGACTAAAGGCATCATGAAAACCATGACGGATCTGCCGCCATATCAACAGGCGAACCGCTGTGACACGGATGCCAGCATTATCCAATACTT
>JAEEGH010002060.1_pt1 | contig 55430 bp, 36 predicted proteins | sample 9134181 | NCBI WGS metagenome assembly JAEEGH01 (sample SAMN16246544, study PRJNA631951) | gut metagenome | biome: gut microbiome; feature: rumen; material: DP-attached | host: Bos | place: Iran: Karaj | collected 2018-10 | reverse complement strand
TGTTCCAGTTCCACCAGTTGCTCCCCGAGTTCACCATGCTCGAGAATGTCGCCATTCCCGCTCTGCTGGGCGGCGACAACCGTGCCGACGCCATGAACCGCGCTAAACGCTTGCTGGAACGCATGCATCTGGGCGACCGCATGAGCCACAAACCCTCGCAACTGTCGGGCGGCGAGTGTCAACGTGTTGCGGTGGCCCGCGCGCTGATCAACAGCCCCAAGGTCATCCTCGCCGATGAGCCCTCGGGCAGTCTCGACAGCCAGAACAAGCAGGAACTGCACCGTCTGTTCTTTGAGTTGCGCGACGAGTTGGGACAGACTTTTATTATTGTCACCCACGACGAGGGGCTAGCAGCCCAAGCCGACCGCACCCTGCACATGAGCGACGGCGTCATCGTGGACCAAACCCGACGCACCGCCCAGCTATGACCATCTTGCGACACATGACACTGTTGCTGCTGGCCGGCCTGCTGGCAATGGCCTCGTGTGACAAGCACGAGGACATCGACCGTGCCTATACCGACTACCGCTACGATATCGTCACCTATCTGGGTCAGAACGGCAACGGAGCAGTGTTCGAATACCTGGGCCGCGACGACTCTTCATCCATCAGGCTGCAGTCACGCGTCGATGTTGGCAATGACGTCAGGGCCAACCACCGCGTGCTGCTGCGCTACAACTTTGTGGACCCCGTCCCCGCCGCCAACCGCGACATCGAGGTGTATGGCTGCAGTGCCATCTTCAGCGACTCGCTGCGGCAGTCACCCGTCTCTCCTGACAGCCTGCCGCGTCACCAGGTGAAGCTGCGCAGCCTGTGGCGCACGGGCGAGTTCATCAACCTGCACTGCCAGGTGGAGTACACAAACAAGGCGCGCACCCTCATGCTCGTGGCCGACGAGAAAACGCTTCTCGACGACACCGTGCACTGCTACCTGGTGCACGACCTCAGGGGCGAGCGTGCCAGCTTTTGGCGCGACTGCTATGCCTCGTTCAACGTGGGCGCCCTGTGGAAACGGCCTTATCTACAGTGCCTGAGAATCCATCTCAACGATGTAACCTTCCCCGGCACCCCATATTACGACTTCAATAAATAATCATTTTGTAAAACATTTTTATCACAAAAATTATGGCAAACGAAAATCAGAACCAGAACCAAATCAAAATCGAAATCCCCAAGGAGGAAATAATGGGACGTTACGCTAACATGGCAATGATCGCTCACGGTCCCAACGATTTTTTCATTGATATGATCCTGCGCGGCCCCAACATGCCTCAGGCACGTGTGCAGAGCCGCATCATCATGGCTCCCCAGCATGCCAAGGAGCTGATGCTCGCCCTCCAGGACAACATCCGCCGCTACGAGCAGAACTTCGGCGAGATCAAGATCAACCGTCCCGGCGGCAACCAGGGCGGCATCATGGACTTCCCCCTGCCCAAGGGCCAAGCATGATTCCAGTGACCTCATGGGGTCATTGAAAGTTTAAAGTTTAGAGTTTAGCGATTTTTTCCAGAACTCAAGACTAACAACATAAAACAACCGACAATATGGAACATCCACTGTTCATCTACAATACCCTCACACGGCGCAAGGAGCACTTCGTGCCCCTCAGTGAGCCCATGGTGGGCATGTACGTGTGCGGCCCCACGGTCTATGGCGACCCGCACCTGGGCCACACCCGTCCGGCCATCACCTTCGACGTGCTGTTCCGCTACTTGCAGCAGCTGGGCTACAAGGTGCGCTATGTGCGCAACATCACCGACGTGGGCCATCTCGAGCATGATGCCGACGAGGGCGAGGACAAGATTGCCAAGAAGGCACGCCTCGAGCAACTCGAGCCCATGGAGGTAGCGCAGTACTACACCAACCGCTACCATGCCGCCATGCAGTCGCTCAACGTGCTGCCTCCCAGCATCGAGCCCCATGCCACGGGACACATCATCGAGCAGGAGGAACTGGTCAAGCAGATCATGGGCAACGGCTATGCCTACGAGAGCAACGGCAGCGTCTATTTTGACATCGAGGCCTACAACCGCGGCCACCGTTACGGTGTGCTCTCGGGACGCAATCTCGACGACATCCTCGATGCCAGCCGCGAACTGGACGGTGTCGGCGAGAAGCGCAACCAGGCCGACTTCGCCCTGTGGAAGAAAGCACAGCCCGAGCACATCATGCGCTGGCCGTCGCCCTGGAGCGACGGTTTCCCCGGCTGGCACTGCGAGTGCACGGCCATGGGACGCAAGTATCTGGGCAAGCATTTCGACATCCACGGCGGCGGCATGGACCTCGTGTTCCCGCACCACGAGTGCGAAATTGCACAGGCCGTAGCCAGCCAGGGCGACGAGATGGTGCACTACTGGATGCACAACAACATGATCACCATCAACGGGCAAAAGATGGGCAAGTCGCTGGGCAACTTCATCACCTTGGAACAGTTCTTCACGGGTGACCACCCTGCCCTGACCCAGGCCTACACGCCCATGACCATCCGTTTCTTCATCCTCCAGGCCCACTACCGTGGCACGGTGGACTTCAGCAACGAGGCCCTGCAGGCTGCCGAGAAAGCCCTGGAGCGCATGCTCGACGGCTGGCACCGCCTGAATGCCCTCACCGCCGCAACGCAGTCGTCGCTCACGCTCGACAACTACCGCCAGCGCTGCGCCGACGCGATGAACGATGACTTGAACACGCCCACGGTCATCGCCACCCTGTTTGATGCCTGCAAGGTCATCAACCAGGCCAACGACGGACATGCCGCCCTCAGTCAGGCCGACATCGACGTGCTGAAGAGCGTCTTCCAGACCTACCTGTTCGACGTGCTGGGCATCCGCGACGATGCCGCCGGCGGCGACAGCGTGAACCTGGAGCCCTACCGTCAGGCCGTTGACCTGCTGCTCGAGATGCGCCGCAACGCCAAGGCCAACAAGGACTGGGCAACCAGTGACCTCATACGCGACAAACTCAGCGAGTTTGGCTTCGAGGTCAAGGACACCAAGGACGGCTTTGAGTGGAAAGTGAAATAATGAGCCAGGAGCCGCTCATATCGGTACTCGTTCCGGCCTATAACGCCGAAGCGTTTTTGGAACAATGCCTCGAGAGCATTGTCGCCCAGACCTATCGTCACCTCGAAATCATCGCGGTGGACGACGGCAGTACCGACGGCACCGCAACCATCAGCGACCGTTGGGCCGAGCGTGATGACCGCATCCGCGTCATCCATCAGCCCAACGGTGGCCATTCGGCCGCACGCAACACGGCGCTGGATGCCATGACGGGCGAGCTGGTGATCATGGTGGACAGCGATGACGTGCTCCACCCCCAATTCACCGCAACCCTACTCGACCTCATGCAAAAACATGACGCCGATATCGCCGTTGGAGGCTATACCGCATTCTATGGCGCGGAGCCCGACTTCTGTGGCCATCGCGGCGGCAGCCCCAGGACCTATGACCAGCAGCAGGCACTGCTGGCGGTATTTTATCAGCAGGGGCTTACCCACTCGCCGTGGGGGCGCCTGTTCAAGGCCTCGCTGTTCGACGGCATCCGCTTCCCGCTGGGCATCATCTACGAGGATCTGGCCATCATCTACCCGTTGCTCAAGAAGTGCCGGCGCGTGGTCGCCATCGACGGTGTGCTGTACGGCTATCGCCAGCACGAGAGCAACAGCATGAGGGTCTTTTCACCTCGCCGTGCTGCCGTGCTCGACGTGTGTGAGAACTTGGAGAGCCAGATGCAGCACGACGACCCGCAATACCTGGATGCGGTGCGCAGCCGCCTGCTGAGCGCCTATTTCAACATCCTGCTGCTCAGCCATCAGGACAAGAGCGGCGATCACCGGCAGCTCGAGGACCGTTGCTGGAACGGCATCAAGCGCCTGCGCCACAAGTGCCTGTTCGACCCCAACGTCAGAACCAAGAACAAACTCGGCATCATCGCCTCCCACATGGGGCGCCGTTTCCTGTGCGATGTGGCGGGACGCAACTACCAACCTGAGCCTTAGACTACCGATATCGGTAAAGCGAGTCGTTTTCACCGATAAAATCCACCCATTGGCAGAAAAGATTTGCACACGTGGCATTTAACCCGTTACTTTGTTGAATCAAAACATCCAAGACAAAGAATTAATGATTCGCCAGATCTAATGACCATGATCATTTGGGTTTAGTTAAAAGTTTTTAGGCTTCAGAACACAGACAAAGAAAGAGAAGACAGGGTGGGAACTCTGTCTTCTTCTATTATATCAATGCCTCAATCGAGCAAGAATCAATGTTTTAATATGGTAATAGGCCATAGCCAGCAACACCGTCGACACCAGCACGATAATCGGACGTAGCCACGACTCGACCACACCAGGATTACCCCTGAGGGCATCATAACAGGTCGATACCAGCGGATGAACGATATAAATAAAGAACACATAAGTGCTACCCAGCAGACAAAAGCGGTTGAACTTCATGCCGCTCCAGCTGAACAACATGAACAGTGACGGCGCGATCAACATGTTGGCGATATGCCACCATCCTGTACCATTGTACCGTGACAGGAGATTAAGCAGAATGCCAACCAGGCACAGGGTAACCAGGTAACGCCGCTTGAACACATGACGCAACGCTGTTTCGTACTCATGGACAAGTTCTCCGATAACAAAGAAGGGTATGCCCCACATCCAGGGGTTACTGATGGGGAAGTCCATGTAATTGTCCACTGGAGGCAAAACGACAACGATGCCTGCGACAAGACCCAGATAGCCCAAATAACGCAGTCTTTTCCCCAACACGAGCTTGAGCACATAACAGATGATCAGCGATATCAGGAACCATGCAACAAAGCAGATTTTGGACTGAGAGGTAATCAATATTTTCAGCAAATGCTCCACTGTGAACACCTCATTGACCAGGAAATCAACTACGGGGCGGACATGAAAACCCTCGAGAGCCAGCATCTTGAACAGATACAACACATAGGCCACAAGCAGGTAGATGGCTGTGCGCTTGACGGAATGCAGTAATTTCCCTTTCGATGCTCCATAAGAATAATAGCCCGAGGTCATGAAAAAGACCGAAACGGCAAAGGAGCCCAAATAGGCTACAAACACGCCATAGGGCCAAGGGAATACCACATGGACAAAGACAATGAAACAAGCTGCAATTCCTTTGAGGAAGTCCAGACCGTGATTGCGTGGATAGCCGGTATTGCCCATTGCCTTATTATGATTGCCCCGTGTAGAAGACCCTGTATCAGGGATTATCGCAACATGTCGGCGACGCGGCGTGTGGCGGCGACAAAGGCGGCTACCTCGTCGAGCGTGTTATAGACGGCAAACGAGGCGCGCACCATGCCTGTCACGCCATAGCGGGCCATCAGCGGCTGGGCGCAATGGTGACCGGTGCGCACGGCGATACCCAGCTTGTCGAGCAACAGGCCCATGTCATAGCTGCTGATGTCGCCCACCAGGAACGACACCACACCGCTCTTGCCGGGGGCTGTGCCGAACAGGCGCATGCCGTCAATCGTCTGCAGCCCTTCGACGGCTGCCGTGAGCAGTTCGTGCTCGTGGGCGGCAATGTTCTCGATGCCCAACGACTTGATGTAGTCGATAGCGGCACCAAAGGCTGCAATATCGACAAAATCAGGCGTGCCAGCCTCGAACTTGAAGGGCAATTCGGCAAAGGTGGTACGCTCAAACGTCACCTGTCCGATCATTTCTCCCCCACCCTGGTAAGGCGGCATCTTGTCCAGCCAGTAGCGCTTGCCGTAGAGGATGCCAACGCCGGCGGGGCCATACATCTTGTGGCTCGAGAAGGCATAGAAGTCGCAATCCAGGTCCTGGACATCGACACGCACATGGGGAGCGGCCTGCGCTCCGTCGATGAGTACAGGAACGCCATGACGGTGTGCGATGGCTATCATCTCCTTGACGGGGTTGACCGTACCCAGCACATTAGACACGTGGGCCAAGGCGACAAAGCGGGTGTTGTCGCTGAACAGGTCCTCATAGGCCTCCATGTCCACCTGACCGCTGTCGTCGATGGGCACGACACGCAGCGTCACGCGTTTGCGCTGGCCGATAAGTTGCCAGGGCACGATGTTGCTGTGATGTTCCATCACGGTGACGATAATCTCGTCGCCGTTCTCGAGCATCTGGCCAAAGGACGATGCCACGAGGTTGATGCCCTCGGTAGTGCCACGGGTGAAGATGACCTCCTGAATGCTGCCGGCATTGATAAAGGCACGCACCTTCTCGCGCGTGAGCTCCACCAGGTCGGTGGCCTCTTGCGACAGGGTGTGCACGCCACGGTGCACGTTGGCCTTGTAGTGGTAGTACATCTGGTCGATGGCCTCCACCACGGGGCGCGGCGTCTGGGACGTGGCCGCATTGTCCAGATAGACGAGCGGGCGGCCTGACACCTCGCGTTGCAGGATGGGATAATCCTCACGTATCTTGTTGATGTCCATTGTTTCTAGTTGTGAGTTGTTAGTTTTTTGTTTTAAGTAAGAATACTATCTCCTTTTCTAACTCCTAATTTCTAACTCCTAATTCTTTTTGCAGGCGGCCAGGCAACCGGCGCAATTGCTCAACGTGCCGGCAAAGCGTTTCTCCACCAGGTAGTGCAGGCGGTCCTTGAGGGCGTCCAGGCGGACACCGTCGATGACGTCGGCCACAAAGGCCTGCATCAACAGACGGCGGGCCTCGTCGATACCGATGCCGCGTGTGCGCATGTAGAACAGCGCCTCTTCATCGAGCTGGCCCACTGCCGAGCCGTGGGAGCACATCACATCGTCGGTGTAAATCTCCAGCTGCGGCTTGGTGTACATCTTGGCCGTAGGGGCGCCGCACAGGTTACGGTTGCCCTGATAGGCCTCGACACGCGGACAACCCGGCTGCACCAGAATCTTACCGGCAAAGGCGCCGACAGCATTGTCGTTGAGTACATACTTGAACATCTCGTTGCTGTGACAACGGGGCGCATTGTGGCTGATGAAGGTGTGGCTGTCGACATGCTGCTCACCGCTGGCGATGGTCATTCCCAGCAGGTGGGTCTCGGCATGCTCGCCGTTGACCTCAACGTGGTAGTTGTTGCGGGTGAATCCGTTGGTGAGCGTGATACCGTCGATGAGCACGTTGCTGCCCTCATGCTGCTCAACATAGATCGACGACACGCGGTTGGTCTTGGGCGTGCTCTCCTCCATGTCGTAGTAGTCCAGCGTGGCACCCTGCATGGCGACGATTTCCACCACCTGGTTGTTCAGGTAGCTGTAGTCGGGGCTCTGCGTGTGGTCACAGGCCAGCAGTTTGATGGCGGCGTTCTTGCCCACAACGATGAGCAAGCGGCGCTGCACCATCATGTCGAGGGCGGCATTGAAGATGTTGACCAGCTGGATAGGGCGCTCGGCGACAACACCATCGGGTACATAGATCAACAGTCCGTCCTGCACCAGCAGGCTGTTAAGGGCGACGGTTGGATCGCTCATCTTGGCGATCTTGCCGTAGTAGTCGGCCATCAGCTCGGGATAATCCACCGCTGCCATGCTGAAGGGTTCCACGACCACCTGGCCGATGTTGCGCTCGGCAGTGGCACTGCTGTGGAAAGCGTCATTGCTGCTGTAATACAGGCAGGTGCTCAGGTTAGGCACATCACAGTGGAAGGTCTCGCCCGGGTCGGCCTCAAAGGGCAGACGGTTCACGTTCACGCCATAGTCATGGGCGAACACCGCCTCCAGGTCGGTGGCCTCGTAGTCCTCGCTGCCCTTGCGCGGCAAGCGCGCGGTAGCCAGCTGTTCACGGGCGGTGCGGCGCACCATATTTAACAGGGCGGGAGACTGCTGCTCGAGAACCTCGCGGCACTCGTCATACAGGTCGATGTATTGCTGTAGTGCGTTCATGTCACTCTTATTGCTGCTGATCGACTTGTTCCTTGATCCAGTCATAACCCTTTTCCTCAAGCTCCAGTGCCAGCTCGGGACCGGCACTCATGACGATGCGGCCCTTGTAAAGCACGTGCACAAAGTCGGGCTTGATGTAGTCCAGCAGTCGCTGGTAATGGGTGATGACGATGGTGGCGTTGTCCTTGCTCTTGAGGGTGTTCACGCCGCTGGCGACGATGCGCAGGGCATCGATGTCCAGGCCGCTGTCGGTCTCGTCCAGGATGCTCAGCTTGGGCTCGAGCATCGCCATCTGGAAAATCTCGTTGCGCTTCTTCTCGCCGCCCGAGAAGCCCTCGTTCACGGCACGCGAGGCCAGCTTGTTGTCGAGCTGCACGATGGAGCGTTTCTCACGCATGATTTTCAGGAAGTCGGCAGCACTCAGCGGCTCTTGGCCGAAGTACTTGCGCTTCTCGTTTATCGCGGTGCGCATGAAGTTGACCATCGACACGCCAGGAATCTCAACCGGGTACTGGAAACTCAAGAAGAGGCCTTCGTGGGCGCGGTCCTCAGGCGACAGGGCCAGCAGGTCCTTGCCGTAGAACTCGACACTGCCGCCGGTCACCGTGTAGGCGGGATTGCCCGTGAGCACAGCGCTCAAGGTGCTCTTGCCCGAACCGTTGGGGCCCATAATGGCATGCACCTCGCCGGGTTTGACAGTCAGGTTGATGCCCTTCAATATCTGCTTATCCTCGATCGAGGCCTGTAAATCTTTAATGACTAGCATATTATAGTTGTTGGTTTTTAGTTTCTGATTTTAGTTGTCTTGTAAACCGCGGCATAGCTGCGATCCACTTGACTCGTTTTTTTAGCCCACGGCGCCCTCGAGCGAGACGCTGAGCAGTTTCTGTGCCTCGACGGCAAACTCCATCGGCAACTTGGCCATCACTTCCTTGGCATAGCCGTTGACAATCAGGCCAACGGCGTCCTCGGTCGAGATGCCGCGCTGATTGCAGTAGAAGATCTGGTCCTCGTTGATTTTGCTCGTAGTGGCCTCATGCTCGACCACCGACGTATCGTTACCCACCTCGATGACGGGGAAGGTGTGGGCTCCGCTGGTGTCGCTCAGCAGCAGACTGTCACACTGGGTGAAGTTGCGGCAACCGGTCGCCTTGGGGGCAATCTTGACCATGCCGCGATAGCTGTTCTGGCTGTGGCCAGCGCTGATGCCCTTGCTCACGATGGTGCTCGTGCTGTGCTTACCCAGGTGGATCATTTTGGTGCCCGTGTCGGCCTCCTGCCAGTTGTTGGTCAGGGCCACACTGTAGAACTCGCCCACCGAGTGGTCACCCTTGAGCACGCAGCTGGGGTATTTCCACGTGATGGCGCTGCCGGTCTCGACCTGGGTCCACGACAGCTTGCTGTGGTCACCGCGGCACAGTCCGCGCTTGGTCACCAGGTTGTAGATGCCGCCCTTGCCGTCCTTGTCGCCGGGATACCAGTTCTGCACAGTGCTGTACTTCACCTCGGCACGGTCCTCGACCACAATTTCCACGATGGCGGCGTGCAGCTGGTTCTCGTCACGCATAGGGGCTGTGCAACCTTCCAGGTAGGACACATAGGCGTCATCATCAGCCACGATGAGCGTGCGCTCAAACTGGCCCGTCTGGGCGGCATTGATGCGGAAATAGGTGGACAGTTCCATCGGGCAACGCACGCCCTTGGGGATGTACACAAACGAACCGTCGCTGAAGACCGCCGAGTTCAATGCGGCATAGAAATTATCGGTATAAGGCACCACCTTGCCCAGGTACTTGCGCACCAGGTCAGGGTAGTCCTTCACGGCCTCGCTGATGGAGCAGAAAATCACGCCCAGCTCAGCCAGACGCTCGCGATAGGTCGTCTTCACGCTCACGCTGTCCATCACAGCGTCAACGGCCATGCCGCTCAGGCGCAGCTGCTCCTCCAGAGGAATGCCCAGCTTGTCGAAAGTCTTCTTCAGCTCGGGGTCAATCTCCTTCTTGTCGTTGGCGGCCTTCTGGCGCGGTGCGGCATAGTAGCTGATGGCCTGATAGTCGATGTCGGGCACATGCACGTGACCCCACGTGGGAGCCTTGAGCGTCAGCCAGTGGCGATAGGCCTTCAGGCGGAACTCCAGCAACCACTCGGGCTCTCCTTTCAGGGCCGAGATGCGGCGCACCACATCCTCGTCCAGGCCCTTGGGGATGACCTCGGTCTCGATATCGGTCACAAAGCCGTACTTGTACTCAGCTTGTGCCGCTTCCTCTATGATTTGATTCCCTTTTTCAGGTTTTTTACTCTCTTTCATCAGTCAATTACATTACCTCTTGCTAAAAGCGGCACAAAGGTACTAATAATTACCATAATGAGCAACATTCCGCAGGTCATTTCTACGATGCAAGGATGATGTCAATCACTACGTTGACGTCAGCGATATTGGTCTCGCCGTCATTGTTGACGTCAGCACCCGCGTTAGGCGCCCCCGTCAAGATGACATCAATGATGGCATTGACGTCAGCAATATTCACTTCCCCGTCCCCATTCACGTCACCCCGAAGGTGCTGAGCGCCAGTGTGCGCATAGTGGCAATAGAAGGATTTCAGCGCCAGGGTGTGGTCGCCGGTTTCGCCGCCCTTGTTGAGGGTGAACTTGATGGATTTGAGGGTAACGGGGAACGTGCCGACGTTATTGGCACCGCCCAGGGCATTCAGGTCGAGCGCGATGCGATAGTCTTGCCTAGGCTGAAACATATCGCCCTCGGGCGGATCGATCCTGAGGTAGTTAGACGTGGTGTTGTAGCGGTTGCGGGCATCCATCTGGATATAATCGATGGGCATGGTGGAATTGAACACCAGCACTACGCTATCGGGCAGGCTGTAGAGCAGCAGGTCCTTGCTCATCTGCAGATAAGGGGCACGGTTGCTGCTGTAGGTAAAGCTCACATCGCCTGTGGCCTCGTCGATAGCGATATTTTTGGCTCCAGCGCCCTTAAAGGTCCAGCCGTCCCAACTCTGGTAGAGATAAGGCTCAGGGCTGATCTCAACATTCACGGTATCACTGTCACTGAAGCCGCCAATGCTGCAATCGATGACGGTCTGGCCGTTATTCATGCCCCTCAACACGCCGTCGGTGATAGCGGCCACATCGGTGTCCACAACGCTCCAGTCGAGCATCGCGGGATTGTAAAAATAGGTATTCTGATTAACAGTCGCAGTGACCTCGATGGGATAATCACGGCTATCAATGAGAATCGGGCGCAAGGCGATAGCAGGTTGAGCGGCCATGACGCGGACAGGTACCGTGGCGGTCATAGCGTCGAGGGTTGCTGTGAGCATTCCCGTGGCAGGGTCACCACCAGCGATAAAAATGCTGCCGCGGGTACTGCCAATGGCCTCGTCGCACGTCAACACAAATCCCTGCACATTGTCATCCACCAACTCGCCTATCCGGTTATAACCCAAGATGCGGGGCGTTACCGATGAGTAAACGGGTGCTTCCAGACGATGCAGGTCAAAGGCAATGCTGGCCACCTCGTTATCCTCCTCGCCAACGGCCTCGACCATCCAACCGCAGGCCACGGCACGCGGGGTGCCCTCGGTCGTGGTGTTGATGATTTTGCCGAAGAGCATCATTTCGGCCGAGCCTCCGGCATCCATATTGACGATTTCGGTCACATCGGGGCACATCTGCTTCAGAATCTGACACGCCACTGCCGTGGGACATCCGGCCGAGAGACCATAGAGCGGGCTCGTCGATTTGTCAATCACCAGCCAGTACAGGTGCTTGCCGTCGGCGCTGCTGCCATAGCAGGTGCGGGAATATACCTGACTGTTATAGGTTTCGTCATAGTTGCGGCCCAGCAGCTCGCCGTTGTGCATGATGGGAGCGTTGCCCCACACCATGTTCTCGATGTCGGGACGCTCGCCTAAGGCGCCGCCATCGATTGAGAGCCAACTTGAGGTCACGCTAATCTCGTCGCCCACGGCAAGGGCCGCCATGGCCGCCTTGTTGGCATCGCCCGTCACCGTGAGGCAGGCGTCATAGCTGCCCAGGGTCTGGCGGTCGGCATCGGTGACGATGCTGGCGACAAAGAACCTCATCGGGGCATTGTTTTTCCAACCCTCGCCGTCGGCCAGCATCAGGTAATAGTTATCGGTGTGGTTATTGCCGCGGGTATCGAAGCCCGTCCAGTCGTCCTCAAACTCGCGGGTGCGGGTATAGGCACCGTTCCACAGGCAGATTTCGCCCGCCACGGCACGACGGTTCACGTTGTGATAGGCCAGCGGCTGCGCAAGTTTGTCACTGGCGATTGTGCCCTCCCATTGCAAGCGGCCCAGCAGCAGCGTCTTGTCGTGGCTGACTGCAGCGGCTGCGGTACGCGTGGGGCCGCCATTCCACCAATCCCAGGTCGTGTTGTCGTTAACCAGCGTGGTATCGTTGCGCACCACGCCGCCCAGCGGTGTGCCCAGCTGGAAACTGCTCCACGGTGCGCCATTGCCCGAAACGACCCAAAAGTTGGCATTGCAGGCCGCCACAGGGCGCTTGGTGGCCGTGCGGTTGCGGGTGTAGGCATTGGTCAACGCCTCGGTTCTGCCCACGGTATTGTAACCGATGGTCGTTTCGACACGGTTATTGGGATTGTTCAGGTCCACTTCCATGACGTACACATTGAGCGGATATCCCGGGATGCGCACGATGGTGTTCATCATCCCCGGCCCCACTTGGCGGTGCACAAGCGTGTCGACATTGTAAGTCGTGCCGTCTATCACGAAGTCAGCACGCAACGGCAGGCATGCAACAATGGACATCAGGATCATCAAGAAAAGCGTTCTATTCATCATAACACAGGAAATTACGGTTAGCGGTCATGCAAAGATAACCCTAACCCAAGAAATATCCAAAAAGAGCGGATGAATAATTAGCGGACGCAGCCCGATTTTTACTTGCCGACGATGTAGCGGCACAGGGGGAGGCGGCGCAGGATGAAGACGAGCAAGAAGCAGACGATGAAGGTGATCACGCCGCTCACAAGGCTGTCGACGACCCAATGGGTGCGGCCTAGCCACGGGGTGAGGGGCCATACGATCTGACGCAGGACAATCATCTGGGACAGATAGATGCCGAAGGTGCACTTGCTCAGCATGGGCCACCAGGTGGCGGTCATGGGGCGGTTCTGGCGGTCATAACGCTCGGGGGCGAACCGCTGCACCAGTGCAAAAAGCAGCGTGGCCATGGCGATGTTGTTGACGCTGATGTCATTGGTAATGGTGTCGAGATGCTGCTGCCAACTGATGCCGAAACGGCCTTGCACCAGGAACTCGAACAGGGGCATCACCACGATGCCGAAGACCAGCAGCAGGGCCCATTTCCAGCCGTGCTGACGGGTGAATACGGGCAAGCCGTAGCGGTGCATATAGTATCCCAGCAGGACATAGCCATAGTAGTTGGCAAAAGCGCCGAACATGTTGTGGCTCCACTGCGAGGCCTCCATGAAGACGCCGTGCTGATAGGGAATGAACGACGAGAGCACCCACAAGACGAGAATGACCTCAACACCCCGCTTGCCGATGGCGTCGATGCAACGGCTCACCAACGGCAGCGTCACATAGATGACCGCCAGCACATACACATACCACAATAGTCCCTCGACCGGATGGAACAGGATGGAGGTCAACAGCCGCGGCGTGAAGTTGTGCAGCAGCAAGGCATGCTCCAGCAGATAGACGACCGTCCACACCACCAGCGGCGGCAGCACAACGGCCAGGCGCCGCTTGACAAAACGGCGGCCCGTCATCTTCACGGGCAGCAGCAGGGCACCCGTAATCATGAAGAACAGGTTGCAGTTCACCGCCACCAGCACGGTATAGAGTGCACCGGCCAATGACGGCGTGTTGTAATAGGTGTCGTATTGACGTATGGGGGTGTGGATGAGGATGACCAGCAGGCAGGCCAGGACGCGCAGGATGTCCAGATAGGGCGTGCGCTGCCGCTTTTTTGACCCGGGCATCATGGTTGCTGCGGTTTGGTTTCAATCAATGCTACGGCATGGGCGGCAATGCCCTCGCCACGGCCGGTGTAGCCCAGCCGCTCGGTCGTGGTGGCCTTGATGGACACCTGCCCCGGGTCACAGGCCATGCATGCGGCCAGTTCCTGCTGCATCGCGGGAATGTGGGGATTGAGTTTGGGCTGCTCGGCACAGATGGTGATGTCGCAGTTGCCCAACCGATAGCCGTGCTCGTCGAGCAGGCGCATCACATGGCGCAGCAGCAGACGGCTGTCGATGCCCTTGTACTGCGGATCTGTATCAGGAAAATGGTAACCGATGTCGCGTAGGGCGGCGGCACCTAGCAGAGCGTCGCACAGGGCATGGATGGCCACGTCGGCGTCGCTATGGCCCAGCAACCCCTTCTCCCAGGGGATATTCACTCCTCCGAGCCACAGTTCACGGCCCTCGACAAGCCGGTGAACGTCAAATCCATAGCCCACTCGCGTCATGTCTCTTAGTTGCGGCCGAACAGGTCCTTGATGCCGTCCATGTCGAAGGACAGGGTGAAGCGCAGCGTCTGGTCCAGAGGGCTGTTCTGCGCCGTGGCAATCATGTAGCTGGCGTCAATCTTGATGACGTTGAGCGAGAAACCTGCACCCAGGCCAAAGTACTGACGGTTACCGGCATACTTGCTCTCGTAGTAGTAACCGCCACGCAGGAAGAACTGCTGGTTATAGGCATACTCGGCACCCACCGAGTAGGTAATGCGCTTGGCAAAGTTGTCGCTGAAGCTGTCAAAGATACCCGAAATGCTCGACTTGTCCTTCCACTCCTGCAGGGCATCGTCATAGGCCAACGCGTCCTCGTAGTCGGCCAGACGGGGCTTGGCGGGCACGAGCATCCTGTTGGCGTCAAAGGCCAGCGTCAGGTTGTTGTAGTCGGCCAGCGGGAAGGTGAAGGCAGTACCGATTTTCAGGTTGGCAGGCAGATAGGCAGGGTCGTTACCCTTGTTGTAGGACACCTTGGAACCGATGTTCGAGATATTGAAACCCAGCGACCACTGGCACTCGTTGCGGCCAATCACGGGGTACGTCGTGTAGTAGCCAGACAAGTCGGCCGAGAAGGCCGAAGCGCTCGACGTCTGGTCACCCGTGTTCATGTCGCTGTAGCCCAGGTCACTGTAGATGTAGCGCAGCACGACGCCCATCGAGAATTTCTCACTGAGCTTGCGGCTGTAACCCGCGTCCACCGACAACTCAAACGGGTTGATGGTCGATACCATGGCGCCCTCGCCATCGGTCGCCATCACCTCGCCCAACGAGAAGTAGCGCAACGAGGCGCTCACGGCCTGGTTGTCACTGCTGCCGATCTTGTAGTAACCCGACAGGTTGGCCAGGTAGATGTCGTTGACGATCTTGCGCAACCACGGCGTGTAGGACAGGGAAACGCCTGCACGGCTGTAAGCGAAAGCATACTTCGACGGATTCCAGAACTGGGAGTTGACATCGGCCTCGGTAGCGGCACCCAAGTCACCCATCGACGCGCCACGCGCATCGGGCGTGATGCTCAACGAGGTCACACCAGTGGTGACGGGGTTAAACTCCGTATTCTTGATATCGTCCTGGGACCAGGCCGTCAAAGCGGTAGCCATCAGTGCGATGGCGGCTATAGATTTTGTCAGTTTCATTTCTAATTAGAAAAATTACTATGGTCTATTTACCTAATTAACTAAGAAAACCTCCTTTTATTGTATCACGTCCTTGAATAATGGCACAAATCACCCAACGCCACGACTAGCTGCCCAGCAGCATGTCAATCAGCGCGGTCACGTCCGAAATGTTGATCGAGCCGTCGCCGTTCACGTCGGCAGCGACTGCGCCAAATGTCTCCAGCTCGCCACTCAGCAGATAGTCGATCAACGAGGTGACATCAGAGATGTTTACACTCCCGTCACTGTTCACATCACCAGGAATGCTTTGGACGTCAAGGTAAGGCAGATAGGTATCGGTCACATCCTTCACCTGATATTTGTTGGTCTGCGTCGTCACCTCAAAGAATGAGGTCTGCCGCACGCCCGTCACGTCCACCGTCTGGTGGCTGCTGGCCGTGCTGCCGCCCTGGCTGAAGACGAAATTCAGCGTGTAGTGGCTGCTGGTGATGGTAAAGGTCTTGTAATAGAACTTCACGCCACCCACCATGCGGGTGTCGGTCACCACAGTGCCCGGCCAGCTGCCGCACTGCTGCACATCGTTGCTGTCCCAGCAGTAATAGGCCACCCGCGGCCAGTTGTTGGGAGCCACGGTCGGGTCCTTGAGATAGACGGTAATTTCATAGGAGTCATAATCCTCGTTCACGACCGTGTAGTTGCGGGTGATGACACCGGTCACCACGCCGTTGATGAGCAGACCGGCCTTCATGGTCAGACTGCGGTTGATGGCTACACTCGAGCCGCTGGCAATCACGGTGCCGTTGGTAGCGGTGGGCTCGCTGCCGTCAAGGGTATAGACGATTTGGGCGTCGGAATTCTGGCTCACGGCGGTGAGCGTAACATTGAACGGGTCTTGACGCTTGCCGCTGGGAACGCTGGCCCAAGCGGTCTCGGTCGACGTACTCAGCGCCAGGCGGTAGTTGGTACCGCTGGCCACCAGCACATAGTTTGACGGAATGGCGTAGGCCGTGCCGCCCATCGCTGCAAGCAGGGTGCCACGGGAGCCCGTGGTGCGCTGCACGTGGTAGTTATTGTTGACACTGTAGACGTAACGGGCCGTCGTGCTCGTGTTGGTGATGCCGGCCAGTTGACGGGCATAAATCATCTGCTTGATGCTCTCTTTGTATGTCTGCCAGTGCTTGAGAAAGACACAGGGCGTGCCCGGCATGGCAAGCATATAGGCATTGGCAGCCTCGACATACTGTTTGATGGGGTCCTGGGGGTTGTAGGAGTCACGGTACTGGGTGTCGTGGTTCTCGACAAAGGTCACCGCATAGCGGCGGTAATTTGCCTCCAGGCTCAGGCCGTTGCCAGCCAGACCGGTCCAATTGTTGTTGTTCACCGCATCGCGGATGGTGTAACGGAAGGGGAAGTCAAAGGCGGCACTCTGCACCACCCCGCTCACCTTGGTAGCGTCGATCCAGGCCTTCACGGCACTCAGGTTGCCGTCCCAATACTCGCCCACCGAATAAGTCGGCGCAGCATAGGCGTTATACAGGCCCGTGTAGCTGGCGGCATAGCCCTTGGTCATGTCGTAGCGGAAACCCGCATAGCCAAAGTCATCGAGCAGCATGCGCAGGTAGGCCTTGACCGTGGTCTGCACGTTGCTGCTGGAGTGATCCAGGTCGCGCAGGCCGCTCCAGTCCTCACCGCTGTCGTTGTTGGCACTCAACGAGCGGCCGTTACTGTTGGCCCAGTTGAGTGTGGCGCCGCCATCGTCGTCGCGGCAGATGTCGGTGGACAGCAGGCGGTAAGTCGTGCCCTTATAGGTCTCGGACGGGAACGTCACCCAATCGTTGATGCTCTTGCGGTGGTTGAGGACCACGTCGGCGATGGTGCCGATGCCCTTGCTGTTAAAGGTGCTGATCATCGACAGCAATTCCGTCTTGTTGCCAAACGAACTGTTGTAGTTGGAAAACCAGTACTCGGGGTCATAGCCCATCGAGGTGTAGCCACCACAGCTAGCGCTCTGCGGAATCCACACCAACTTGAAAAACTCAGCCAATTCATCGGCCTGAGATGCAAGGTTGGTCCATCGGGTGTCGTTATACGAGTCCCAATAGAACCCCTGCAGCATCACGCCCCCGTAACTCGCAGGCCATCCTTGTGCCCTTGCCAGCAATGGCAACAGGGCCACAATCGTCATCATTATAACATACTTTTTCATTGCAGTATCTTGTTGAATTATGGTTTATATTCAAATATTTAAAACGAGAGGATATAGTTGATTATCATATTAACATCGGCGATATTGACCTCTCCGTCACCATTGACGTCACACAGGCTGTCACTGCCAGGATGCATGATATGGTCTATCACGCAATTGACATCGGCAATATTGACCTCTCCATCGCCGTTCATGTCTTGCGTCTGCCCCTCCAGGGCTGTGACCATAACAGTTTCTATATAATCTAGAGGTTCATACCCTTCGTGACCAAAAACAGTTTTGACTTCCACCCAGTAATGCTCGTTGACACGGGGAAGGGTGCAGGGGTTGTCCACTGGGCATCCGTCCACATACATCCCAATGAATATGTATTCGTTATCGGCAATATAAGCTTCAAGAATAACGCTGGAATCGGTCACAGTGACAATAACACCGCCATCAGGGAGCACCGGAAGGTCGGGTGGAACCATAGGGGGCACATGCACCTCACGATAGACCCGTTCGCTGGGCAAACATCCCGCAAGCTGGGCATAAGCCTCAAAAACGAAGATTTGCTCTTCACCATCCAACAGCATGATCGTGTACGGATTCTCTACTTCCACCCCATCCTTAAACAGGTGGACCTCGCCTTCACCATAAGCCGAGACCATGCAATCCCAATCACCTTGATCAACATAAATCTCGGGCGGAGGAGTGACCTCTTCGGCAACTGCGATACTTGCCGCGAGCATGACCAGCCCAATAAACATAAGTCTTTTCATCGTTGTTGTCGATTTATTTTGTTGACCTGCTCCAAAAGAGCAAACGCTTGTTATCACTTGTCAGCGCCAAAGTTACAACATTTCCATTGATTTTGAAAACACCGACACGAAAAGTTGTCCTTTCAAAGCAACCCATTACCTGCCGGCATAGAACGAGCACCCCCGGCAACGTTGATGTTGTCGGGGGTGTTTATCTGGTTATATATGTTCTCTGATACTGTTAATCGCGGCTGCCGAAGAAGCGCAGCAGGTACAGGAACAGGTTGATGAAGTCGAGATAGAGGGTCAGAGCGCCCATCGTGGAAATCTTGCCCACCATGGAGGGGTCGGCCTCGGCACACATGCGCTTGATGGCCTGTGTGTCCCATGCGGTGAGGCCCACGAAGATGAGCACACCGACACAGCTGACCACCAGGTCAAACATCGTGCTCTTTAATATCAGATTCACCAGGCCACACACGATGAGGCCTAACACAGCCATAAACAGGTAGGAGCCCATCTTGGACAAATCCTGACGCGTCACATAGCCAAAGATGGACATGGCGCCAAAAGTGCCTGCCGTGATGGCAAAAGTCGTGGCAATCGAGGCACCGGTATATGCCAGGAAGATAGGCGTCAACGCCACGCCATTCAGGATGCTGTAAGCGTAGAACAGGGCGCTGGCGGCTCCACTGCTCAACTTGTCGATGCGGGCACTCAGGTAGATGACCAGACCCAACTCGAGGGCAAACACAATCCAGATTGTCGCCGTACTGCGCAGCAGCAGACCCATCAGTGCGGGGCTGGAAAGCATCAGGTAAGATGTGACGGCGGTGGCCAACAGGCCCAACGACATCTTGCCATACACCTTGCGCATCACGCCTGCGACATAACGACGCAGCGTCAATTCATTCTCGGCCTGAACAGCGGTCTGATAGCCGTTGTCATAATTCCAGTTGTTCATATTCTTGGTTTTTAGTCTTTAGTTTTAGTTTTTAGTAGCAAAAACCATGCCAACTCCTGTTTTTTACATCCTCTCGGGCACCTCGATGCCCAGCAGCGACATGCCGCGGCAGATGACGTCGGCCACGGTGGCACTGAGCAGCAGGCGGAAGGCGCGCACGGCACCGTCCTGCTCCTTGAGGATGCTGCAGTCGTGGTAGAACTGGTTGTACTCCTTGGCCAGGTCATAGATGTAGTTGGCGATGAGTGCGGGGCTGTAGTTGCGGCCGGCATCGGCAACAGCAACAGTGAAGTCGGCCAGTTTCTGGATCAGCGAAGTCTCCTTCTCGTTAGGAACCACGGCGCTGATGTCCACAGCGTTATAATCCTCGCCACACTTGCGCAATACCGACTTGATGCGGGCATGGGTGTATTGGATGAAGGGACCCGTGTTGCCGTTGAAGTCGATGGACTCGCTAGGGTCGAACAGCATGGTCTTTCTGGGATCAACCTTGAGGATGAAGTACTTCAAAGCGCCCAAACCGATCATGCGCAGCACATCGTTGCGCTCGTCCTCGGGAACACCCTGCAGGCGGCCCGGTTCACCGGCCATCTCGGTGGCGGTAGCTATCATCTCGTCCATGAGCTCGTCGGCATCAACGACGGTGCCCTCGCGGGATTTCATCTTGCCGTTGGGCAGCTCTACCATGCCGTAGGAGAAGTGCACCAGGTCCTTGCCCCACTTGAAGCCCAGCTTGTCGAGCAGCAGTGAGAGTACCTGGAAGTGGTAATTCTGCTCATTTCCAACCACATAGATCATGCGGTCGATGGGATAGTCCTTGTAGCGCAACTGGGCGGTGCCGATGTCCTGAGTCATATAGACCGAGGTGCCGTCGCTGCGCAGCAGCAGCTTGTGGTCCAGGCCGTCGGGCGTGAGGTCGGCCCACACGCTATTGTCCTCCTTGCGGTAGAACAGGCCCTTCTCGAGGCCCTCGAGCACGGTATCGCGGCCCACCAGATAGGTGTCGCTCTCGTAGTAGATCTTGTCAAACGAGACGCCCATGCGGCGGTAGGTCTCGTCAAAGCCAGCATAGACCCAATTGTTCATCTTCTCCCACAGGGCACGCACCTCAGGATCGCCTGCCTCCCAGCGGCGCAGCATGTCGTGTGCCTCCAGGATGAGCGGAGCCTGCTTCTCGGCCTCTTCGGGGCTCATGCCCTTCTCGACGAGTTCCTTGATCTCGGCTTTGTAGTGCTTGTCAAAGGCCACATAGAAGTCGCCGATCAGGTGGTCACCCTTCTTGCCCGTGGACTCGGGTGTGTCACCGTTGCCCCACTTGAGCCAGGCGAGCATCGACTTGCAGATGTGGATGCCACGGTCGTTGACGATATTGGTCTTGACTACCTTGTAGCCGTTGGCCTCCATGATTTTGGAGAGGCTGAAGCCCAGCAGGTTGTTGCGCACGTGTCCCAGGTGCAACGGCTTGTTGGTGTTGGGCGAAGAGTACTCGATCATCACCAGCTGGCTGTCGTCGGTGGCGGCAGTAAAGCCATAATCGGGCGTCTGGGCGACATGCTTGAGCACGCCGGTCCAGTAGGTAGGCTTGATGGTGATATTCAGGAAGCCCTTAATGACGTTGAACTTCTCCACGACGTCGCAGTGGGCCAGCATGTGCTCGCCAATCTCCTGCGCCGTCACGTCGGGCGCCTTGTGCGACGCCTTCAGGAAGGGGAATACCACAATCGTCTCGTTGCCCTCAAATTCCTTCTTGGTCGTCTGGGGAACGATCTTTTCGGCGGGAAATTCCACGCCATACAGCTCCTTGACCGCTGCAGCGGCGGCCTGAGCCAAAATAGTATCAATCGACATCATCTATATTTCAAGTTATTAGTTATTATTCTTTATTTCCTTATTTTTAGCGGAGGTCTTGACCGGGTCAAGCACGATAAGCTTGTTGATGGGTGTTCCGCCATAGTTCCTGCCATCATAGTAGGTGCCAAAGTAGCGGTACAGTCCGGCTGGAACCTTCTTGCCGTTCATATCCTTCATATCCCAAGTGACGGGTAGACTGCCTAAATCAGATTTCCACACCAGCTTTCCAGTAGCGTCGGTAACGCGGACCATCATATCGGGAATCATGGTCATCTCAGTCTCGACATCAAAGCTTACCGTGCCATTGACATAGGCTGGTGATTTGTCACATGTAATATTGGCCACAGCGTACTGGCCCACCATGAATGAAATGGTACGGGAGGAACTATTGCCCAGCATATCATAGACCAGATAAGTCAACGTGTGCTCACCTTCGGTCAGGTTCGCCAACGGGAGCTGGATAGCGACCGACTTGCCACCATCAGATACCGTCAGGTTACTTGTCACATCGCTGAAGGATTGCTTGCCGCCATCAAGCTGTAGCTTCATACTGGTGGAGGCAGAGTTGGGCTGGATGTCAATGCACTCATTGTCACGCACGTTGATGTAAAGCATGGCATCAGGCGAGACAACCGCGCCATCGGTGAACGAGGCGGCATCGTTCAAGTACATCGCCTCGATAACGGGGGGCTCATTGTCAGCCAAAATCTGGGTCTCATCATAGGGGAGCATCTCAACCTGTTTTGTGAAGCCGTTCACCATGTAATCGGTGTTATCCTTGTGAGCATACACGCGCAAGAGCATCATCAGCGTCTCGGTCTTGCGGCCCAACTGAATTCTGGGGGCAATCATCGTCCCGGTGAACATACCGTTGACTACACGGCCCGAGATTTCGGCCAGCTTTTGGCGGTCCATATAGATCTCCCGCTCCACCGTCTGGACGCCCAAAAAGCCCGTCAATGTAGTGAACAGGTATTCACGGTCATAGAGTATCACCGTTGCGTCACCATTGAAGCCGGTATCGATGTTGCCGTCGGCATCCACTACCTGGGCTTTAATTTCGAATTTGGACAGCGGCCTGATTCCTGCTACCGATGCTGTATCGGTCATGTCGGTGCCGTTCACGCTAGTGATATTGAAGCGGGAAATGGGATAGTTTACCTTCATCGCAGGGTCTCCCAAAAGGAAGAACGACAACTTGTTGGAATTAGATTCCACGAAGCCCAGTTTGCTCTGCTTGTAGGCCTCGCCCAACGTGGGCATCACTCTGTTCCTATCGTAGCTGAACAGCGCATTGATGAAATACTGATTCAGCCTGTCGTTAGCGCTGCCCTGCACCATGCGTGATGATGCCAACAGTGCGATGGCGCCGCCGTCACGCTTGTGAAACATCGTTTCGGCGATGCCGCGCATCTCATTGTCGTAGTGTGCCACATCACAGCAGGCCAACGACATAATGGGATAGTGGGAATAAGATGTGCGGGATACATCGGCAGTGGTCCACATATTGTTGTATTTGGTCAACGACACCGAGCCAGCATGGCCCACATAGGTCGCATAGTAGGCGCCATCTCTGAGCAGATAACTGAACTGACGCTTAGCCTCGGTCGCCGTTTTGCGCACAACGTCAACATCCTCTTCGGTCGTTGAACGGGGATACATGCTGTTGTGAACCGTGTTCACGTGCATACCCGTATTCAGGTTATTGTCAATCTGGTTCTGATAGCCTTGACCCTGGTACAAGTACTCTCCCTGGTCGGGCGAGTCACTCGACACGATGGTGTGGTTGCGCCACACGCCATAGTCGGGGGTAGCGTAATACTCCACAATCTTGTCAACGTCGCTGCGTGCCTCCTCGGCATCCACACAGGTAATACGGCCAACGCCGATGCTCAACTTATCTTTGCTTAGGTTAGTACCCGAATTATCCTCCAGAAAACCGAAGAAATCGTCACTCGTGTAGCTGACGCCCAATTCATTGCTGTTATCACTCTGATAAGTAAGCAACATATCAGGATGGCTGCCGAACAACTCCCTGTTGTCATACGAGCCCGTGCCAAAGAGCAGCAGATTCTTGAACTTGTCGCTATCACGGTCATACAGCATCTTGCACAACAGTCGATAGGCCATGGCATCGCGCGTGCCGCTGGAGAACTCGTTGAATACCTGATTCTGGGTCACGACAGCCACGTCAATGCCGTCAACGGCACGATGCAGGTCGGCGAGACGGTTGGCCTGCTCAAGGAACGCGTCCGTCGTGATGATGAGGAAGTCGGGAACCTGCATGGCATGCAGATTCTGGTTTGCCACAGGCTCAAAGCCCGAAATCTTCTTCAAGGTCTTTGAGGGGTCAAAGGCCACATAGGTCGAATTAGAGGCTGCGCTTGAGTAGAATGCCAGACCGCTACCGCTCTCGTCATCATAGGGATAAGTCGTTATCTTCATCGGCAACTTGGTGCTGGTGATATTCCACACCACCGTGTTCGACGAGGCGCCAGGCAACTCAAAACGCTCCTTGCCGTTAGTCGCTGCAAAGCCCATTAGCATCTGGTTATCGGCCATATTGGCCAGAACATTATTCTGTTTATAAGTCAGGATAAAATAATCCAGTCTGGCCAGACTGGCCGGATGGGTCGCATCGGTGTACTTGAGCAACGGTTCATACTGTCCCCTCTCGGCAGGAGCGCTCAATTTGAGCGATTCATAGGGCGAAACTTCATTGTAGAAAACATACTCAAGTGGCATGTGGATGGTTGATGTGGCTTCGGAATACTGCAGGGTATCGGAAATGCCGCCACTGTGCAATACCGCTAGGGCATAAGACGTCTGGGCCGCACTGGCGGCGATGGACGAATGAACCACAACAGAACTGTCAGCAAGATGCGGCAAGTAGTAGTCAATCTTTAATGATTGGCGCGCGAAACCTTCTCCCAGTATATCTTTACCCGAGCTGGCCATACTCAACAACTCACGCTCATGGTAAAAGTAGTTCATACTGGTGGGAGTGCTCACATAATTGCTAACTGGGGACACATTCTTCTTGGTCGGCGTCACATCGGCCGAAGCGTCCTGGGTAAGGAGATAACATCCCACCTGAGAATACGGATTTAACGTTCGAGTATAGTGAGGTAACGTGGTATAATTGGACAAGGTAAAAGATACCGGACCGTTGCCGTAGAAGCAAATCTTGTCGTTGGTGCGCAACATGGGCACAGGCTTCAAGTCATCGCTGGCGTTGCCGTTGAGTTTCTCATTGATACCGTTGCCGCCAACACCATAGATGTGGACCCTCGCAGGATTGCTGAAGCCCATTTCCATCAACTCGTCGTAGGTGATTTCATAGATTCCACTTTCAGGAATCGAAATTTTCACCCAATTGCCCGCGGAGAGTTTGGAATTGGTGGCATAGATTGATGGATTGAACGCGTAAGCATAGCCGACGCACAAAGTAGCCATCATGGCTACGCACGTTAATTGAATCTTTGTCAGTTTACGCATATTTCTTATAATTAATTGTTGTCTATTATTTATTACCTGCTAATTGCGTGCGGTCTTGACCGGTTCAAGAATGACCAGATTCTTGATGGACGTGCCACCATAGTTCACTCCGTCATTGTAGGTACCGAAGTAGCGGTACAGTCCCGCAGGCACCTTGTTGCCGTTCATGTCCTTCATGTCCCAAGTCAAGGGGAAACTGCCGGCATTGGTCATCCACACCAGGCGGCCAAGCGCATCAGTGATACGGACGGTCATTTCAGGCAGAACCGACAACTCGGTTTTGACATCGATGCTGATCATGTTATCGCTATCGAGGAAGGCGGGCATCTTGTCGGCCACCAGATCGGCCGCAGAGCCTTGTCCCACCACAAAGGATATGGTGCGGCTTGCCTGGTTGCCCAGCATGTCTGACACCGTATATGTCAGTGTGTGCAATCCCACTGTCAAGTTCGATACGGGGAACTCAATTTTCACTACCTTGCCACCGTCGTCGGCCGTGGCATAGCATACCACGTCCTCATAAGACTGCTTGCCGCCGTCGAGCTGAAGCTTCATCGTATTGGCGACTGAGTTGGACTGCATGCTGATGCCCTCGTTGTCGCTGGCGCTGATATACAATACTGAGTTAGGTGCAACCACCGAACCATCGGCAAAAGTCGCCGCATCGTTCATATACATGGCTGTGATAACGGGCGCCTCATTGTCATTGATGGCCGTCGATTCATTAAACGGCATCATCATCACCTGCTTGGTGAAGCCGTTCACCATGTAGTCACTACCCGTCTTGTGGGCATACACGCGAATCAGCATCATCAACGTGTCGTTAAGATGTTCCAGCGTAACCCTGGGAGCAATCATCGTTCCCGTGAACATGCCATTGGTGACGTGGCCTGTGATCTCGGCCAGCTTGGGACGGTCAACATATATGTCACGGTCACCAAAACCGAAGAAGGATAATGTTGTGAACACTTTCTCCTTGTCATAGAGCGACACCGTTGCATCGCCATTGAAACCGGTATCAATATTGCCCTCCTCGTCAACGACCTGAGCCTTTATCTCAAACCTGCTCAACGGGGTGATTTGCGCCATTTGTGAGCCCGTCATGTCGGTGCCGTTCACGCTGGTGATGTTGAAGCGGGAGATGGGATAATTCACCTTCATCGCCGGGTCGCCCAACAGGAAAAACGACATCTTGTTGACGTTTGCCGAAGTAAAACCCAGCTTGCTGTCCCTGTAGGCCTCGCCCAGTGTGGGCATCACCCCCTTGCGGTCGTAGCTGAACAGCGCGTTGATGAAGTACTGGTTCAACCTGTCGTTGTGGGAGGCAAACACCATACGCGACGACGTCAACAACGCGATGGCACCGCCGTCACGCTTGTGGAACATCAGCTCGGCGATACCGCGCGTGTCGTTGTCATAGTGCGCGACATCACAGCAGGCAGTGCTGAAAATCGGATAGTGGGGATAGGTCGTGCGGGCAACGTCACCCGTGATCCACATCCTGTTTTGCTTGGTGAATGACGATGGACCAGCATGGCCGACATAAGTAGCGAAATAAGCTCCTGATTTCAAGTAGTTGCTCATCGCGCGTTTAGCCTCGGTAGCCGTCTTGCGCGCAACTGCAAAGCTTGGTTCAAGCGTCGAGCGGGGGTACATGCTGTTGTGAACCGTGCTCACGTGCATACCCGTGTGCAAATCCTCTTCGATCTGGTTCTGGTAACCTTGTCCCTGGAACATGTATTCACCCTGGTCGGGTGAGTCACTAGATACCAGTGTGTTGTTGCGCCATACGCCATAATCGGGGTTGGCGTAGTACTCTACAATCTTGTCAACGTCGCTGCGCGCCTCGTCGGCATCGGCACAGGTGATGCGGCCAACGCCGATACGCAGCTTGTCGTTGGGGATATTGGTGCCCGAATTGTCATCCAACAAGCCGAAGAAATCGTCACTCGTGAAACTGGTGTTCTCAATATTGCTGTTGTCGCTTTGGTAAGTCAGCAGGTCATCGGGGTGCTGCCCCATAATCTCGCGGTTGTCGAATGAGCCTGTGCCCATGAGCAGCAGATTCTTGAACTTGCTGTTATCACGGTCATACAGCATCTTGCACAACAGACGGTAGGCCATCGCATCACGCGTGCCGCTGGAAAACTCGTTGAACACCTGATCCTGGGTCACCACAGCCACATCGATACCGTCAACAGCACGATGCAGGTCGGCCAGGCGGTTGGCCTGCTCCAGATAGGCGTCGGTGGTGATGATGAGGAAGTCGGGGACCTGCATGGCATGCAGGTTCTGGTTCTCCACAGGCTTATATCCCGAAATCTTCTTCAGTGTCTTGGCCGGGTCAAATGCCACATACATCGAGCGGGAAACCGCTGTTGAGAAGAAGGAGACACCAGTACCAGCTTCATCGTTATAGGGGATTGTCGGTATCACCATCGGGTTGTGGGTGTTATTAATGAACCACACAATGGTGCTGGACGGTGCATTGGGCAGCATGAAGCGGTCTTGCCCCCTCGTGACACCATACCCCATGAGCAACTGGTTGTCGGGGGCATCGGCAAGGATGTTCTCTTGTTTATAGGTCAGGATGAAATAGTCCAGGCGAGCGATAGAGGCCGTTATACCGTCGGCCGAAGGAGTGATTATGGGCTCATATTGGCCACGCTCGGCGGGCTTAATCAGTTTTTGCTTCGCATAGGGCGAGGCAAAGTTATAGTACACATAATTTGTCGGTTGATTGATGCGTGAAGACGACTGAGAATATAACGTCGTGTCGGAAATGCCGCCACTGTGCAACACCGAGCCGGCAAACATGGACCCTGTCGTGTAGGCAGCGATGGCCGTGTGAACGACGATGGAACTGTCGGCCAGGTGCGGCAGATGGTAATCGACAAATACCTGCTGCCTGGAGAAATCCTCTCCAAGCATTTCCTTACCCGTACTCGTCAAACTCGTCAACTCATATTCATGGAAAAAATAGCCCAAACTGAGTGGATTGTTCACATATTCACTCACTGGTGACGTCACCTTCTCGACCGGGGTCCGATCGGGCTCAGCATCTTCTGTCAAGAAGTAGCACCCCACTTGGGAATAGGGGTTGAACACGCGCGTGAAGTGAGGATTCGTGCTGTAGTCACTCAGGGTGAATGCTACAGGACCGTTGCCGTAGAAACAGATCTTATTGCCAGTGCGCAGGATAGGCACCTGACTCAAGTCATCAGTTGCAGAGCCGTCGAGCTTCTCGCTGATGCGGTTTCCGCCCTTGCCGTAAACGTGCACCTTGCTGGGGTTAGTGAAGCCCATTTCGCGGAGCTCGGTATATGTGATCTCATAGACTCCATTTTCGGGAATCGAAATCTTCACCCACTTGCCCGTAGAGAGCTTGGACTGGGTTGCATAGATCGATGTATTGAATGCGCCCGCAGGGCTGGCACACAAGAGGGCCAACAGAGCCAGGCATGCAACTTGAAGTCTGAACAATATGCGCATATTCTAATTCTTTTAGTTAATGTCTTGTAACTGTGTTGATTATATCGTGCCCGTTTTCACAAGAGCCCATATATTCAAACTACAAAGGTATAATTTTTTTCTTGAATCCCAAAATCAAGCATGTTTTCTGCCATTTCAAGCGAGAAAAACGGCATGAACAAAGCAGGGAACAGGGGAAGCGTTCCCCTGGTCCCTGTATTTATTCCCTTAGTCTTACTGGCCGGAATCAGTTGCCGCTGACGGCGCTGTTGAGCGGGTCCAGAACGATGAGCCTGTTGATGGGAGTGCCGCCGTAGTTCACGCCGTCGTTGTAGGTGCCGAAGTAGCGGTACAGGCCCGCAGACACCTTCTTACCGTTCATGTCCTTCATGTTCCACGTGACGGGGAAACTGTCGGCACGGGTCATCCACACGAGTTTGCCTGTGGCATCGGTCACGCGTACCGTCATGTCAGGCACCAGTGTCAGCTCAGACTCCACGTCAAATTTCACGACACCGTCCAGGAAGGCCGGCATCTTGTCGGGCACAAGTTCGACCAAGCTATTCTGCCCCACCATGAACGTGATGGTGCGGCTGGTGCTGTTACCCAGCATGTCGTGCACCGTGTAGGTCAACGTGTGAAGCCCCTCCGACAGGCTCGACAGCGGGAACTCGACGTTCACCACCTTGCCGCCGTCATCCATCGTGGCATAGCACGTCACGTCCCCATAAGACTGCTTGCCGCCGTCTAGCAGCAGTGTCATAGAGGCAGCGACCGAGTTAGACTGCATGCTGATGCCCTCGTTGTCGCGGGCGCTGATGTAGAGCATGGCGTCAGGGGCAACCATGGCGCCGTCGGTGAATGAGGCCTCGTCGTTGAGGAACATCGACGTGATGACGGGCGCTTCGGTGTCTTTCAAGGCTACCGACTCGTCATAGGGCAACATTTTCACCTGCTTGGTGAAGCCGTTCACCATGTAGTCGGTGCCATCCTTGTGGGCATACACGCGCAACATCACTTCCTTGTTGCTGGCCATGGGTGACTTGGGGGCAATCATCATTCCCGTGAACACACCGTTGACCACGCGGCCCGTGATCTGAGCCAGTCGGGGGCGGTCGGTAAAGATGTCGCGCTCTGTTGTGACGTTATTGACCGGGAAGGACAAAGTCGTGAACAGGTCCTCGCGGTCATAGAGTGTCACTGTCGCGTCGCCATTGAAATGCGTGTCAAGGTTGCCACGGGCGTCCGCCACTTTGGCCGTGATTTCAAACCGGCTCAACGGGTGGATTTCAGGCATCTCGCCTTCGGTCATTTCGGCGCCGGTTAAAGGGGTGCCGTTAACGCTGGTGATGTGGAAACGCGAGATGGGATAGTTCACCCTCAAGGCAGGATCACCCAGCAGGAAGAACGACATCTTGTTCATGTCCGACGCGGTGAATCCGAGTTTGCTCTCCCTGTAAGCATAGCCCAACGTGGGCATTACGCCCTTGCTGTCATAGCTGAACAGGGCGTTGATGAACTGCCGGTTCAACTTGTCGTTAGGGGAAGCATACACCATTCGCGATGATGTCAGCAGCGCGATGGCACCGCCGTCACGCTTGTGGAACATCAGCTCGGCGATGCCGCGCGTGTCGTTGTCGTAGTGGGCCACGTCACAGCAAGCGGTCGAGAAGATGGGATAGTGCGGATAGGCCGTGCGCGACACGTCGCCTGTGGTCCACATCCTGTTCTTCTTGGTAAATGAGGCAGGACCGGCATGGCCGACGTAGGTGGCGAAATAGGCACCTTCTTTCAGGTAGTGGCTCAGCATCCGCTTGCCCTCAGAGGCCGTCTTGCGGTCAATCTCGAAGGTGGGCTCGAGCGCCGAGCGGGGATACATGCTGTTGTGCACGGTGCTCACGTGCATGCCCGTGTTCAGGTCGTTGTCGATCTGGTTCTGGTAGCCCTGGCCCTGGAACATGAACGTTCCATTGTCGGGCGAGTCGCTCGTCACGAGGGTATTGTTGCGCCACACGCCATAGTCGGGATTGGCGTAATATTCCACGATTTTGTCCACGTCGCTGCGGGCCTCATCGGCATCGATGCAGGTGATGCGGCCCACGCCGATGCGCAGCTTGTCGGCGGCGACATTCGTGCCCGAATGGTCATCCAGCAGGCCGAAGAAATCATCACTCGTGAAGCTGTTGTTCTCAATGTTGCTGTTATCGCTCTGGTAGGTCAACAGGTCATCGGGATGCTGACCCATGAGCTCGCGGTTGTCGAACGAGCCCGTGCCGAACAGCAGCAGGTTCTGGAACTTGTCCTTGTTGCGGTCATACAGCATCTTGCAAAACAGGCGGTAGGCCATGCCGTCGCGCGTGCCGCTGGAGAACTCGTTGAACACCTGCTCCTGGGTTACCACGGCCACATCGATGCCGTCAACGGCACGATGCAGGTCGGCCAGGCGGTTGGCCTGCTCCAGGAAGGCGTCCGTCGTGATGATGAGGAAGTCGGGTACCCCCATGCCGTGCAGGTTCTGGTTCTCGACAGGAGTATAACCCGAAATCTTCTTCAGCGTCTTCGTCGGATTGAACGCCACATAGGTCGAGTGCGTGGTGGGGGTGGAGAAGAAAGCGAGACCGCTTCCGCTGTCGTCGTCATAAGCCGTTGTCGGCACCTCAACCGGGTTGTTGGTGTCGCTGATGGACCACACCACCGTGCCGGTCGAGGCATTAGGCAGCATGAAACGCTCACTGCCACGCGTGGCACCATAGCCCATAAGAATCTGGTTCCCAGCGGCATTGGCAAGGATGTTCTCATGCTTGTAAGTCAGGATAAAGTAGTCCAGATGCAAGATTGGAGCAGTACCCGCGTCGGTCGAGAATCGAATCATGGGCTCATACCGGCCTTGCTCGGCAGGATGGGTCAACTTCAGCTTGGCATAGGGCGATGCGAAGTTGTAGTACACATAATCCGTCGCCTTGCTGATGCGCGACGCAGACGCTGAATAGACCGTCGTGTCGGTGGCACCTCCGCTGTGCAACACGGCGTTGGCATAGGCCGACTCTGAGGGAAAGGCGGCAATCACCGTCTGCACGACGATGGAACTGTCGGCCAAATGCGGCAGGCGGTAGTCGATGAATACCCGCTGCTTGGAAAAATCCTCGCCCAGCATTTCCTTGCCCGTATTGGACACGCTCATCAGCTCTCGCTCATGGTAGAAGTAATCCAGGCTGTAGGGATTGTCGGTATAGTTGCTGACCGATATTTCGTCCCTTCTCTGAGGTGTCACGTCGGCCGATGACTCCTGGGTCAGGAAGTAGCAACCCACCTGGGAATAGGGGTTGAACACGCGCTTATAACGGGGGTTCGAGTTGTAGTCGGTGAGGCTGAACGACACAGGGCCGTTGCCGTAGAAACAGATCTTGCTGCCCTTGCGCAGGATGGGTACCGGCTTCAGGTCATCGACGGCTGTGCCGTTGAGCACCTCGCTGATGCGGTTGCCGCCCACACCGTAAACGTGCACCTTGCTGGGGGCGGTGAAGCCCATCGCCCGCAACTCGGTATAGGTAATCTGATACACCCCACTCTCGGGAATCATAATCTTCACCCATTTGCCAGTAGCAAGCTTGGACTGGGTCGCATAAATCGATGTGTTGAACGCGCCCGCATAGCTGGCACACATGGCGGCCAGCATAATCACACAAGCAACTTGAAATTTTGTCAGTTTGCGCATATCCATGAGTTTTTTCTTTTCTACCTTGTATCGTGTTCGATCCCTCGAGCACCCATACATTCAACCCACAAAGATACACTTTTTTCTTTATAGTCCCAAAATCGGGTTTGATTTCTACTATTATCCACAAATCAGGGACCAGAGGAAACGTTCCCCTAGCCCCTGTAATGGTCGCCTTAACTTGAAGGCTGGAATCAGTTGCCACTGGCAGTGTTCAGCGGGTCAAGCACGATGAGCTTGTTGATGGACGTGCCACCGTAGTTCACGCCATCGTTGTAGGTGCCGAAGTAGCGGTACAGACCAGCCGGCACCTTGTTGCCGTTCATGTCCTTCATGTCCCAAGTAACGGGGAAACTGTTGGCAGTGGTCATCCACATGAGCTTGCCTGTGGCGTCGGTCACGCGTACCACCATGTCAGGCACACGCGTCAGCTCGGTCTCAACGTCAAAGTTCACAACACCGTCGAGGAAGGCCGGCATCTTGTCGGCAACGAGGTTGGCAACGGTATTCTGGCCTACCATGAACGTGATGGTGCGGCTTGCCTCATTACCCAGCATGTCATACACCATGTAGGTCAACGTATGCTGTCCCTCAGACAGGTTAGACAACGGGAACTCAACATCGACCGTCTTGCCGCCGTCACTCACCGCGGCATAGCATGTCACGTCTTCATAGGACTGCTTGCCTCCATCGAGCATCAACTTCATGGTACAAGCCGCCGAATTGGCCTGCATGCTGATGCCCTCGTTGTCACTGGCGGTGATATAAAGCATGGCGTTAGGCGCTACAACGGCACCGTCGGCAAAGGCCGTCTCATCGTTCAAGAACATCGATGTGATTACCGGAGCTTCATTGTCATTGATAGCGGCTGTTTCATTATAGGGCAGCATCGTCACCTGCTTGGTGAAACCGTTTACCATGTAATCGCTGTTGTCTTTATGAGCATACACACGAATCTGCACATCATCGCCATTGGCCATCGGCGACTGGGGCACAATCATCGTGCCGGTGAACATACCATTGACCACGCGACCCGTAACCTCGGCCAACTTGGGACGATCCCTGTAGATGCCTCGCTCTACCGGCTCACCATCGACCTTGCAGGTCAAAGAAGTGAAATAATCTTCCATGTCATAGAGAGATACCGTCGCATCACCGTTGAAACCGGCATCGATATTACCCTCGGCATCAACCACCTGGGCGCTGATTTCAAACATGCACAACGGGCTTAGCTGAGCCTTTGTCGTGCCGGTCATGTCGGTGCCGTTCACGCTCGTGATGTTGAAGCGGGAGATGGGATAATTCACCTTAATTGCCGGGTCACCCAACAGGAAGAATGACATCTTGTTGACATCTGCCGTGGTGAAACCCAACTTGCTCTCCTTGTAGGCCTCGCCCAGTGTGGGCATCACGCCCTTGCTGTCGTAGCTGAACAACGCGTTGATAAAGTTCTGGTTCAGCTTGTCGTTACCCGATGCATACACCATACGAGACGACGTCAGCATCGCGATGGTACCGCCGTCACGCTTGTGGAACATCAGCTCGGCGATACCGCGCGTGTCGTTGTCGTAGTGGGCTACGTCACAGCAGGCGGTGCTGAAAATCGGATAGTGGGGATAGCGCGTGCGGGCAACGTCACCCGTGGTCCACATCTTGTTCACCTTGGTGAACGAGACGGCACCGGCATGGCCGACGTATGTGGCAAAATAGGTTCCATCAGTCAGGTAGTAACTGATCATGTGCATCGCCTCGGTGGCTGTCTTGCGGTTGATGGCGAAGGCTGGCTGAGTTGTCGAGCGTGGGTACATCGTGTTGTGGACCGAGTTCACGTGCATGCCCGTGTTCAGTTCGTTATCGATCTGGTTCTTATAGCCCTGTCCTTGGAACATATACAAGCCCTCGTCTTGTGCGTCACTCATGACCAGCGCATTGTTGCGCCACACGCCGTAGTCGGGGTTAGCGTAATACTCCACGATCTTGTCAACGTCGCTACGGGCCTCGTCGACATCGGCACAGGTGATACGGCCAACGCCGATGCGCAACTTGTCGTTGGTGATATTAGTGCCCGAGCTGTCGTCCATAAAGCCGAAGAAATCGTCACTAGTAAAACTCTGGTCACTAACATTGCTGTTGTCGCTCTGGTAGGTCAGCAGATCATTGGGATGCTCACCCATGAGCTCGCGATTGTCGAATGAGCCGGTACCGAACAGCAGCAGGTTCTTGAACTTGGTGTTGTCACGGTCATACAACATTTTGCACAGCAGGCGGTAGGCCATGGCATCGCGCGTTCCGCTGGAGAACTCGTTGAATACCTGATTTTGGGTCACGACGGCCACGTCAATGCCGTCAACGGCACGGTGCAGGTCGGCAAGACGGTTGGCCTGCTCGACGTAGTCATCAGCTGTGATGACGAGGAGATCGGGGACCGACATAGCATGCAGGTTCTGATTCTCTACAGTCTCATAGCGTAAAATCTTCTTCAGCGTTTTGGTCGGGTCAAAGGCCACATACATCGAGCGGGAACTGGGGTTGGAGAAAAAGGCGAGTCCTCTGCCGCTGGCATCATTATAGGGGTTCGTCGTCACTTCCATCGGGCTTTTGGTGTTATTAATGTACCATACCACGGTGCTGGACGGGGCATTGGGCAGCATGAACCGGTCAGTGCCCCTCGTGACGCCGTAACCCATGAGCAGCTGATTGTCGTCGGCATCAGCGAGGATGTTCTCGTGCTTATAGGTCAGTATAAAATAATCCAGTCGCCCAATAATGGAATAGCCGCTTGATGAGGTGTATTTGATCATGGGCTCATACTGGCCGTTTTCGTCTGGATGGGTCAATTTCAACGAACCGTAGGGTGTCGCGAAATTATATAGCGTGTAGCTGTTCTCCGAGGGCATGTAGATGCGTGACGAGGCCGTTGTATAGACCGTCGTGTCGGTGGCACCACCACTGTGCAGTACGGCATTGGCATAGGTCATCTCTGAGGCATTGGCAGCGATGGCCGAGTGCACGACGATGGTGCTGTCTGCCAGGTGCGGCAAATAGTAGTCGATGAGCACCCGCTGCTTGGAGAGATCCTCGCCCAGCATCTCCTTACCAGAACTGGACACGCTCATCAGCTCACGCTCATGATAGAAGTAGCCCAGGCTGACGGGATTGTTGATGTAGGAAGTCACTGATACCACGGCCTTTTTCTCAGGAACCAACTCAGAGGAAGATTCCTCTGTCAGGAAGTAGCAACCCACCTGGGAATAGGGATTGAACACGCGTGTATAATGGGGATTTGTGCTGTAATCACTTAGGGTGAATGCCACCGGGCCGTTGCCGTAGAAGCAGATCTTGTCACCGGTGCGCAAGATGGGCACCTGCTTCAGGTCATCGACATTGGCACCGTTAAGCTGCTCGCTGATGCGATTGCCGCCCACGCCGTAGACGTGCACCTTATCGGGACTGCTGAAGCCCATTTCACTCAACTCGTCGTAGGTAATCTCATATACCCCACTCTCGGGAATGACCACCTTCACCCACTTACCCGTGGCGAGTTTGGACTGGGTCGCATAGATCGAAGGGTTGAACGCGCTGGCATAGCTGGCGCACAAGACGGCCATCATGGCCACACATGCAACTTTAAATTTAGTCAGTTTACGCATATTTATCGTTTATTTGGTTGTTTTCTTTCTATCAACTTGTGTCGTTACAGTCTCACTTTCACATCCAGCACCTGGCGACCGCCGATGCAGGCCGTCAGATGGTCACCCGGACTGAGGGCATGTCCCGGCGCGGCATCACCGGTGAACAGCAGGTCACCCATCTTGATGCTGCAACGGATGCTCACGGCCGCTATCAGCTCGTCAAGCGGATGCTGCATGTCGGCCAGGCAGCACTTTGCCGCCACATGGTCGCCCATCTTGAACTCGACCGCCTCGTGCACGGCATCGGCGATGTCGGTCACGGGAATCCAGTCGCCCACAATGGCAGCCCCGTCAAACGCACGGTCCAGACCCGTCAGCCGTTCGTCGTCGCTGTCGACGGCACGGACCGTGAAAGCGGCGGTAAGAGCGTCCCAGTAGCGATGGGCAAACTTGGGCGCCACACACTTGCCCAGGCGGCCCATCCGCACGACAATCGACGGCACGGCCACGAACTGGCGGGCAAAGTCAGGCACAAAGAACGGTCTGCCCGTGTACAGGATTGAGGAGTCTGCCATGAGATAGGCTTGGGGAAGGCTTTCTTCCTTGCCGTAATTCCCAGTGAAGCCAATGACCTTCATCGCGTCGTTCTTAAGTGCCTTAATGCCGTTTTACTCAGTTTGTCTGTCCTTGCATCCGATTGTAAATGATGGCCAGGTGGGCATATATCGAGGTGTTGGCGATCACCACGTTCTCGGGAGCCTTGATGCGGTAGGGCGTGAAGTTCCACAGGGCGGTGACGCCGCTGGCAATCGCCAGGTCGGCCACTTCCTGGGCACGCTCGACGGGCACGGTGAGAATGGCGATGGGAATGCGGTGCGACGCCTGCCACGACTCCAGCTCGCTGATGGAGAACACGGGAATTCCGCCCAGCTGCTTGCCGATGACCTCGTCACGCACATCAAAACCTGCCACGATATTCAGTCCATAATGCTCTAGACCATGGTCCTGCATCAGGGCCGTTCCCAGGCTACCGGTGCCGATGACCACGGCATCGTGGTGCTGGTTGAAGCCCAAAAAGTCCTCCAACTCGGTGACCAGGCTGCGCACCTCATAGCCGATGCGCGTCTTGCCACGGATGTTGAGAAACGACAAATCCTTGGCAATCTGTGACGACTGCACATTGAGTTCCTTGGAAATCTGCGTCGATGAGACATAATCCACATGCAGGTTGTCGAGCATGCGCACATAGGACAGATACCACGGCAAGCGCCTGATGGTGGGCTCGGGAAGGATAATCCGGTTGTCGTTGGTCTTTATCATGTTTATCTATAGCTGGATGCATTTAACTTGCAAAGTTACCTCTTTTTTCATAACAGTAGGCACTTTACACCTTATTTTATAGCAATTGAGCACTTTTTAACATCTGTTATGAAGAGAAACACTAGGCAGGAGATGCGAAAAGAAACGCACCTCCTGCCCAGTGCCAATTCAGCCCTTTAATCGGTTGTGAAAGGGTGTTATTCGCCAGTGACGGCCAGTTTCTTGGCCTTTGTGGCCTCCTTGATGCCATCGGCGGAGATGATGGCGCGGTAGATGTAGATGCCACCGGGCACACGGCGGCCACCATCATCCTGAAGATTCCAGGTAACGGGCACGGTGGAACCACTGCCCGGCTGTGTCGTCTGCCATATGCGGCAGCCCATCAGGTCATAGACCTCGACGGTGACTTTTACATCGGCAGCCAGATAGTTGTGGCGCACATAGAAGGTCGTCTCCGAGCTATTAAACTCGCTGTAGATGTCCAGGTCATTGGATGCGTCGATTTCAGCTACTGAGGCGTTGGTTACGTTAAAGGAGATGGTCTTCCTACTCGAGTTGCCGTACACGTCCCACACGTGAAGTCCCAGTGTGTGATGGCCCAGCGGCAAGTCATTCAACTGGTAACTGATGCTGCCAAGCGTTCCCTGCTCGGCAGACATGGGGGTGTAGCCATTCACCAAGTCATAGTAAATGGTGGAGTAGTCGAGCGTGAGGACCATGCTGCCCACGCTGCCAGCCGGCGAGAGATTCACTCCGCTCTCATCGGCCACGGTCGCCAGCAGCAGAGGCGAGGCGTTGACATCGCTGCCGTTGACGAAGGACTCGTCGTTCAAGAACATCGTGATGATGTCGGGGCCGATACTGTCGGTCTCTTGATGGTCGTCACAGCCGTAGATGTAGAAATCGCTGCAGGAGCCCTTCGCCTCCAGCGTGTCGCGGCTGTCGTAGGCATACAGGTTGATTAATGCCGGGCGGTAATTGTCGTACTCGACGTTTCTCTTATCGGGAATGACGACACGCGCCGTGAACTGGCCGCCTACCACTGTATCGATGTTGATGGCGAGGCGAGAAGGATGGTCTTCATAGGTAACAGCTTTGCCATCAACACCATAGCCGTGGGTGGTCACCGACTGCTCGGGGCCATAGAGCGTCGAGATAACGTTACCATTGAAACCGGTTGCTATTTCACCGTCAAAACCGATGATTTGGCCGACGAACTCTATCGACTGATTGGGTCCGAACACCAAGGGCTCACCACCCTCACTGCCAACGGGTTGACCGTTGATGGCCTCGATGCGGGCAGTCAAGGGGGCGTAAGCCAGCCGCATAGCGGGATCGCCGAAGACAAAGAAGCGGAGTTTATTGTCATCGATATTGTTCAAATCGTTCTTTCCCAACTTGATGATGTCGCCAATGCGCTTGGGGCGACCGCTCTCATCACCAGCGAATATGTAGCGGCTCACTGCATTATTGAATTTACCGTTTGGGACAATAAAGGCAAGCCTGGGTGAAGCGATGAGCGCTATGACGCCGCCGTTAGGCTTGATGAACATCTGCTCACCACCCGATACCGAATCGTTATCAAAGCGGCAATATTCACACGATGTGGTGAACAACACTGGCAAATGGCTGTAATTCAGATTATTCTCAACGTCATCAGGCGTTAACAGCCCTTCGCTGGTCCAATTATTGGGGTCGGCATGGCCATTGTAGTTCCACCACAAGACACCCTCGCTGAGGGTGTTGAACATTTTGTCACGGGCATCAGGATAGCTGCGTGTCCCTGCCCAGGACCAAGCGTCGAAGGCGTCAGTGAACACGTAGCAGCAAGCCATATCCTCGCCACCATGGGCACGGGCAATCTCTATCATGTTCATGGACTGCTCCATAAAGATACCATAGTTCTCGTCATCGGCGACAAACATCATCTGGTTCTTCCATGAGCCGTAATCGGGCTTGGTCATGTACTTCTCGAGTTTGTTCACCGCTATGCACGCCTCGTCCACACTCTTGACAGGCATGCGCCCTACGGCGATGTTCAACGTATTTATCGGGCTAGTGCCGCTGCCGTCGTCCAGCATGGCAAAGAAGTCGTCGGTCGTTATGGAGCCTTCCTCGTTGGCACTGTATTCGGACTGCCATGTGAGCAACGTCTGATTATCCCGAGAATTGGCGTTAGTGCCAATCATGCGGTTATCATAGTTGCCGCCGCCGAACAGCAACAAGTACTGCAAGCAGTGGCCGTCATCACTCATACCACGGTCATAGAACATCTTGCACAAGCGACGGTAGGCCATCGCATCCGGAGTGCCGCTGGAGAACTCATTAAACACCTTCTCGTGGTCGAGGACCAGTACACGGAAGCTGTCATATTGTTCATGCAGGGCAGCCACACGCTGCGCCTGTTCCAGATAGGCAGCAGGGGCGAGGATAATCATGTCGGGGGTCGCCTGGGCATGGATATTCTGATTAACCACCTCACCCACCAGCTCAGGATGGGAAAATGAGGCAGCTGATTGGTCAAAGGCGATGAACTCTCGTCGGCCGCTCATGGTGGGACTAAACGCGGCTGTGCCGTCAGTCACGGTCAAATTCTGCTGCACTGGAGCATACGGCAGAGTCACATCCCACACACGGGTGGTGGCGCTGCAATCCGTGATCCGGTAAGTGGTTTCTCGGCTCGCCTGGTTCAAACCGAATGGCAGGGAACCATTCATCAAAGCCAATTGCCGCTCATAGTTGACGGTGATGAAATCCAGACGGGCTACATGTACCGTGCCTGGGCAGCTGTAATCCACCTGAAACGAGAGTTGATTGGTGTCGTTAAGGGTGAACTGTTTGATGGATTTCGACTGCTGGAAATGGGTACGAGAGAGAGAGCCGTACAAGGGAGGGATGATGTCATCACTAAGCTGCTGCAACTGTATGCCGTTGTAGCTGTAGGTCACGGTGCTGGCGGCTCCTGTGGTTTTGGCGGCAAACACGGGATAAGCCTTGACCGTGGAGCCGTTCACCATACCGTCCAGGTCAAACCGGAACGTCTGACTGCGGTTTGAATCAAAGCTCTCGCCCAGGAAGGTGCGTCCCGTATGGCCCAGATTGATGATTTCCTGCTCATGGCAGAGACGCTCGATGAAGGTATTTTGCACGGGACCGGTTGGACTATTGTCGGCCTTGGTGATGTCGAGATCATTGTAGCGGGCATCGTTGGTGACCAGGTAACTGCCTGCTGTGGCATAAGGGTGCTGCACCTGCAAGTGATCAAATCTAGCGTTCAGTTTTTTCCAGGTAGTGGGACCCTGTGCGTAAAACAAAATGCGATTGCCCGAGCGCACCACAGGCACCTGCGGGAGATCATCAACATAGTTTTCACCGAGCATCTCCTCGCTGAGCGGCGCGCCACCGTACCCGAAGACGTGAATCTGCGACAAGTCGCTGCCCAGACCCCATGTGAGGATGTCATCGGCAGTAATCTGGTAGATGCCGCTTTCCTTGACGGCAATCTTGACCCACTTGCCCTCAGCCAGTTTGCTGGCAGGCGCATAATAACTCTTTTCCAGTGCCTGTACGCTACCAGTTGAAATCACCAATAAGGCAAGGCACATCATCCAACGTGTGTAATAACTTTTCATTGTTACCTAAGTGTATGTTCTGTTAGGTCAAGATCACACTTCCTCGTGAAGGGCAGGTCTGCTTTTATACCTCTTGCGGCTTGATTGTCATGTTTGCTAACGGCTCAGCCTGTCACACTCATGGTATTCAACTGCCTGTGACGGCTAGTTTCTTGGCTTTTGTGGCCTCCTTGATGCCATCGGTTGAGATCGTCGCGCGGTAAACATAGATACCGCGAGGCACACGGCGGCCCGACACGTCGGTCAGGTCCCATGTGACGGGCGCCGACGTGTACATGTCGCTGCGGCCCGACTGGGTCGTGCTCCACACGCGGCGGCCCATCAGGTCATAGACCTCGATGGTGACACTCACTACCGCATCGGGGCGGTTGTGGCGCACGTAGAAAGAGGTCTCGACGCTGGCGGGATTGGCCGCGCAATAGACATCGGCAATCTCGGGAGCAAGGCCGTTCACCACGTTGAAGGATATCGTCCTCTCGCTCATGTTGTTATACACGTCCCACACGCGCAGGCGCAGCGTGTGCGGACCCTTGGCCAGGTCACTCAGCTGGTAGCTGATGTTGCCCTTGGTTCCCTCTTCGGCAAACATGGGCGTGTAGTAGCTGGTCACATCGTTGTAGCTGTTGGTACCGTCGAGGGTGAGCGTCATGCTGTGCCCGATGCCTGCCGACGAGAAGTTCACGCCGCTCTCGTCGCTCACCGTGGCCAGCAGCAGCGGCGACTCGTTGATGTCGCTGCCGTCCACAAACTGCTCATTGTTCAGTCCCATGACGATGATCTTGGGGCCGATGGTGTCGGTCACCTCTTCATCCTCATAGCCGTAGATGTAGAAATCACTGTTGCCGCCCATCGCCTCGAGCGAGTCGCGACGGTCATAGGCATACAGGTTGATCAACGCGGGACGGTAATTGTCATACTCGTGGTCCACCTCGCTTGGGATGATGACGCGCACGGTGAAATGGCCACCTACCACGGTGTCCACATTGATGGCCAGGCGGTTGGGACGGTCCTCATAATTCATCACCTTGCCCTCAGGGCCATAGCCGTGGGTCACCACCGTCTGCTCGGGGCCAAACAGCGTCGAGACGACCGCGCCGTTGAAGTCGGTCATCACCTCACCGTCAGCGCCCACAATGCTGCCGCTGAACTCCACATGCTCACGTGCCTTGAACACGGGCATGTTCTCACTGTCAACGGGCTTGCCGTTGATGGACTCGACACGGGCAGTATAGGGAGCATAGGCCAGGCGCAGAGCGGGGTCGCCGAAGACAAAGTAGCGCAGCTTGTTGTCGGTCGAGGAGCGCAGGTCGTTTTTCGCCAGACGGATGATGTCGCCCACGCGGCGTTGCTTGCCCTGATCGTCGCGGGCAAACACATACCTGCCGACGGCCGACGTCAATGCGCCGTTATCAGCAATAAAAGCCTTGCGGGGCGGGCACACCAGGGCAACGACACCGCCGTTGGGATTCAGGAACATGTGCTCGCCGCTCGACAACGTGGCATTGTCAAAAGCGCAGAATTCGCACGTGGCGGCATACAGCACAGGCAATCGCTTGTAGAAGAGCTGGGTCTCGACATCCGAGCGCATCAGCAGGCCCTCGGCAGTCCAGTTCTGGGTGCTGGCATGGCCCACATAGTTCCACCACAGGACACCCTCGCGCAGCGCGGTGAACAGCTTGGTGCGCGCGTCGGGATAAGTGCGTGCGCCGCCAGCGCTCACGGCATTGAAGGCATCGGTATAGACGTAGTTGTAAACAATATCTTTGCCGCCATTTGCACGGGCATGGGCAATCAGGGTGTCGGACTGCTCCATGTGTGCGCCCTTGTTCTCGTCATCGGCGACAATCAGGGCCTGGTTCTTCCACGAGCCGTATATGGGCGATTCAACATATTTTATCAGCTTGTTGACCACCGTGCGGGCCTCACCGACGCTCTTGACGATCATGCGGCCCACAGCGATGCTCATGCGCTCGTTGTTGGTGGTGCCAGAACCATCTTCCAGCGAACCAAAGAAGTCGTCGGTGGTGATGGAACTGTCGTCGTCCTTGCTGTACTGGGTCTGCCACGTGAGCAGGCGCGGATAGTTGAGCTGGTTGGCATCGGTGCCCACCAGGCGGTTGTCATAGCTGCCGCAACCCATCAGCAACAGGTAACCCAACTTGTGGCCTCCTTCGTCAGCTCCGCGGTCATAGAACATCTTGCACAGCCTGCGGTAGGCCATCGCGTCCTGTGTGCCGCTGGAGAACTCGTTGAACACCTTGTCCTGGTCAAGGACCAGAACGCGGAAGTGGTCGGTCTCCTCATGCAGCTTGGCCACACGGCGGGCCTGGTCGAGGTAGGCACTGGGCGACACGATAATCATGTCGGGCGTGGGCTCGCCATGGATATCCTGGTTGGAAACCTCGCCCAGCAGCTCAGGGTGAGAATAGGTACCCGATTCGTCAAAGGCCACAAACTCGCGTCGGCCCCCACTGGCGGGAGTGAATGACACAGTACCCTCGCCCGCCTGGGCATTGAGCTGCACCGGGGCAAAAGGTGCCGTGACATCCCACACGCGGGTCGCGCTGCCGCAACCGCTCAGGCGGTAAGTCTTATAAGTCTGGGCATCCTGCAGACCAAAGCACAACGAGCCGTTGCGCAGGGCCAGTTCGCGCTCATAGTTGACGGTGATGTAGTCCAAACGGGCCAGTTTGGGCGTTCCGGGACAGGAATAGGTCACCGTATAGTTCAAATCGTTGGTGCCGTCGAGCGTAAAGGTCTTGACCGATGTACTGGAGGTGGTTTCGTAAAAGTCCGAGGACGTGGTCACGAAGATCAGGTCATCGCTCAAGGCAGGCAACGGTGTGTTGTTATAGCTGTAGGTCAGGGTGCTGGATGCCGCATCACACTTGGCGCCGAACATGGTGATTACCTTCACCTCGCTGCCCTGCAGCAGGTTATCGAGTGTGAATTTGAACGTCTGGGACTTGTTGGACAAGAAACTCTCGCCCAGGAAGACGCGCCCCATCTCGCCGGGATTGACGATTTCCTGCTCATGGTAAAGGCGCTCCAGATAGGACGTGACGACCGAGCCCACGGGCTCCTTGTCGGCCTTGACGGGCTCGATGTCGGTGAAGCGGCTGTCGTTCGTGACAAAATAGCTGCCCGAAAGAGCATAGGGATGCTGCACCTGCACCTGGTCAAAGCGGCTATTCAGGCGTTTCCAGGTTATGGGACCCTGGGCATAGAACAGGATGCGGTCGGCAGTGCGCACTACGGGCATCTGCGGCAGGTCGTCGGCATAGTTGTCGGCGTTCATCTTCTCACTCAACGGAGCGCCGCCATAGCCGAACACATGAATCTGCGACAGGTCGCTGCCCAGACCCCAGCTGCGGATGTCGTCGGCGGTGATCTGATAGATACCGCTCGAGGTCACCGCAATCTTGACCCACTTGCCTGTAGCCAGCTTGCTGCTCTCGGCATAGAAGCTCTTGTCCAGCGCGTGCATGGAAAATGCGCAACAGGCCATGACCAAAACGGACACGGCTGCACGGACGAAATATTTCATCATTTTCATCTTCAGTTTTCTGTTATATACCTTTATAACGGAATATGGCGCCCTTTATTGCCCGATGGGTGACAATCACGGCATAACGGGCACAGCGACAGTGATGTAATGGCCCTCGGCGCAACGTGTAATCAGGCGGTAACGGCGGTCGTCGCAACGGGCAAAAAATGAGGTTTCCCCGGCCAGCACTTCAAACGGTTCCACAGTGATGCCGTTGGTCCAGTCGATGGCACTGTTGCGCTCGGCCTTGATGACGGCCTCTTTGGCCGTCCAGGCGATTATGTGGGCAGCAAGATGGTCAGGGTTGATGAATTGCTGTTCGCTGGCATTGAGGAATTTATTGCGTACTTTAATAACCTGCGAGCGGTCATCCTGCTCGGCATCCAAGCCGATAATGAGGTCTTCGTTCCAGGCCAGTGCCACCAACCTCATCGTGTGGGTGATGCTGATGTTCACCTCCATCCCTTGGAGGGAAGGTGCCCCCTGCCCATCGTGCAACAGCGTGACAGGCCACCCGAAGGCATGGCACAGCAGCAGCCGCTCGGCCGCCTTCTCGCGCTGCCGCTTCACCGGCAACTCCTCCAAATCCTCAACCGGAATTCCCGCCTCACGGCACAGCGCCAGCAGCCGCGGCACCTCTTCTTCGAGCCGCCACACCAGCACCCTCGTGCCGCCGGGATATGTCATTTCCTGAACCAACATCACACTGTTACTGTATATTTTGGAATATTCAACTGATTCTAAAACCACTAACCGTTGCCATCAATGTGGGCCCTACTTTGACGACATGTCATTGATGTCCGACAAGTCCACTTTATAGACTACCGAAGGAATCACCTCCTTTTGAATAAACATCATCATATAGATGGGAGCATACAGGACGGCCCCATCAACCGTTAAATTGCTGTTGCACAAGACATATGCCTCCGATATATTGTAATTCTCACAACTGATAACATTATTGAGGGCCCTGTGGGTGTGATAGTCTTTGCCGGATTTCACTTCGATAGGAATGACACGGCCTTCCCGTTCAATAACAAAATCCAATTCACCCTGTCGCTTGCTGTTAAAGTAATAGGGAGAATAGCCATGAGCACGCAGCTCCTGAGCAACAGCATTTTCATAGACCGCACCATAATTGATGCCCGTGTCACCATCGATGAGCTCCAGCTGTATGCCTTCACTATACTGGCATGACAACAAGCCCACATCATTCTGGAACAACTTGAAGAGATTGCGGGAACGGGCCAGCAGTAGCGGGAATGTCGGTTCTTCAACATTATATACAGGGATTGCGACTCCAGCATCTTTCAGCCACAAGAAACTGTTCTCATAACGAGAGAACTTGAAATGCTCGTTCAAGTTCTTGAGAACAAATCGCTTGTTCTTGGCATTCAGTTCAGGAGGGATGAGATTAAAGATCTCCTGGATGTACAATTTGTTGGCTGGATCATATTTGGCGATATCCCGCTTGTACAGACGGATAATCGCCTGCTGTTCCCTAATGACATCCTGAAGGTTATTGGTATCCAGGTAGTGTTGAACCACGGCAGGCATTCCACCCACGACCAGATAAAGCCTGAACAGCCTCATCATGCGTTCATGCACTACAGCATCTACCGGTTCACGCTTATTCCATGCATCCTTGATGGAATCGAGCACAGCCGCTGATAGTCCTAGTGCCAGTACAAATTCCTCGAAATCCAGTGGAAACAGTTCCACCACATCCATATATCCCACAGGCTCGGAACGCAAATCCTTCAGTTCCACTCCCAACAGAGAGCCACTCAACAGATATCGGTAACTACCCTCCTCTACCAGGAATTTGATCGCTGTCACCGCTTCGGGGCATTCCTGCACCTCATCAAAGAAAATGAGTGTTTCGCCCTTTACCAACGGCTTATCAACAAATGCCGATAGCCTCAATAATATGTCATCACAGCCACTCCCTCCGTCAAAGATACGTTTTGCCGACGGATTTTCAGCAAAATTGATTTCAATGAAATGAGCAAAATTGGCTTCTCCAAAATGCCGGATTGAAAAGGTTTTTCCCGTCTGTCGAGCCCCCGTGACCAGTAATGCTTTCTTATCCTTCAAGAAAACATCACACAAATAACTGTCTATCTTGCGTTTAAGCATACTTTTGTCCGTTTTTCCAACGCAAAGTTAGGTCTTTTTGTCCGTTTTTCCAACAATTATTGACACAAATTTGTCCGTTTTTCCAACAAAAGGACGGGGTTAGGAGGGAACGGAAATTAAAGGAGGGGATTCAGCCGACGCCGTTCTTGGCGAGGTCGATGCGGGTGAGGACCTTGGGATTGTCCTCGCTGGCGGCGATCCAGCTGCGGTAGCGGCGGCGGTTGACGTATCTCTCGACCAGATAGGCCAGGGTGAACATCACAGGCACCTGCAGCCACAACATCCAGTAGTGGTGCTGCACCTGATAGAGGGTGGCACCGTTGGTCTGCATGAGCACATAGCCGTTACTCATCCACGTGCCGGGCACACAATCGCCCACGACGTACCACAGACGTGACATCAGGTAACGCGGCCACGAAGCACCCGTCAGGAAGACGAACACCACCGACGAGAACACAAACAGCAGGAACACGCTCTCACGCTCGTTGACAAAGGCCTGCAGCGTCTGTCCCATCAGCGAGACGGCGATGACAAACGGCACTGCCAGGCAGATGATGTGCAGGAAGTTGCCGTATTGCGGGAACCCGAACATCAGCGGCACATAGTGCAGCACATAGATGACAGGAACAGTATAAACGATCTGGTGACACATCATCTTGCCGATGATAGTGGCACTCACACATGCCTCCACAGCCATCGGGTCACGGCCGCCGTTGCGGCGACGGCGCTCGATACTGCCGCCATGCAGCATGGCAATACCCAGAATCATACTCTGCTGTAGCACCAGCGGCAAGATGAACAGCAGTACGGCACTGGCAATACCCATCGCGGGGTTGCCCACGGGTACCTGACGGTTCTCGATGATGGAGCCGCCCATGTTGAGCACGGGTTCAACGACAGCGGCCAGCCGCTCGCCTCCCATGGCTTGGGTAACATTGGTCAGGGCGGTGAACATCGCCTTGTAACGCATCATCACGCTCATGTCGCAGTAGAGCGAGATATGGCCTTGATCGCCACGGGTAATGTTCTGGCTGAAGTCGCGGGGCACATACAGAATGCCGTAGCACGCCTTGCTGTGCATGGCTTCCTGTGCCTCCTGCATATTGGCGGCATAGCCCACGATGGCGACCTCCTGTGTGGCATCCATGCGGCGGACAAGGTCGCGACTCATGGCGGTGCGGTTGTCATCAACCACCACGACAGCCTCGTTACGCACCACCTCGGGGTTGTAGATGAGGGCATATAACACCGGATAGACCGCATTGAGCAGGAGGAAGAAAATGACCACACCCTCGTCGCGGAACACCAGCAGCAGCTCGCGTCCGCACACCCTCAACACCTGGATGAACCACAGGAACAGGCGACTATGTTTAATCTTTTCGGTCATATATCATCAAGGCACATACACCGGATTGAGACACTCTTTCTTCAATCGCCACGAGAGCAGCATGGGCAGGAACGTGAATCCGATGAGCGCCGCGTAATAGTATCGTGAATAGTACAGGTCGATGCCGTTCAGGGCCTGATCAACCATGATAAGGAAATAATACTTGACGGGCACCACAAAGCCCAGGGCCTCGACCCACGGATACATGGCCTCCTGGGGCAGCGAGAAACCCGTGAACGAGAACGACACCATGCCCAACAGGGTACACAACATCGTGCCGTAACGGAAATTGGGCACAAAGCAGTACATCAGCACGACGAAACTCTGGTTGGCCACCACGAGCAGGAACATCGCGCTGAGCATGTGCCACGGGTTGCAGTTCAACGGGAAGTCATAGCAGCGGTACATCATCCACTGGATGAACCAACCCACAACGGTGAAAAGCACCGTCTGCGGCACGAGTTTGCCCACCAGGGCCAGGAACATGCTGTTGCCCGAAGTCTTAAGCCACTGGCGGCTCAGGCCCGACTTGAGTTCGAGTCCCAGCGAGAATGCCGTCACCAGCAGGATGAACAGTGACAGGAAACAGGGTACGAACGTCGAGTTCAGGTAATAATTGTAGTTGGTGAACGGGTTGTTGAGTGCGTGGACATGGGTCTGGATGGGCTGCAGCGTGGACGCGATCTTCTCGTTGGGGAGACCCACGGTGCGCAGGGCCGTCTGCACGATAGCACCGTTGGCAAGCATCGACATGGTCTTGAAACCCTTGTACTGCATCGACGCAGGCGCGAAGTAGGCATAGTTCACGTAGTAGCTCACCACCGGCTGGCGACCGCCCAGGGCCTCCTCTTCCAGATACTCGGGAATGAGGAAGAAACCCAGCACCTCGCCGCGCTGCACGGCATCACGCGCTTCAGCAAAGTTGCTGTAACGGCGGCAGATGTTCACTTGCTGGAAGCCGTTCAACGTGCGCGACACTTGACGTGACAGAACGCTGTTGTCCAGGTCGACGATGCCCACAGGCACACGTTCGACGGAGCCGCCCTTGATCAGGTCCATCAGGTACCAGCAGCACAGCAGCGGCATGATGACAATCAGCAGGAAATACATGGGTCGCCGCACGAGTTGCACACACCCGCGCTTGAACGACTGACCTATGTATCTCAGTATCATAGTGTTTAGTCCCTTGTTTCTAGTTCCTAGTTTTTAGTTGGTTTGAACAATCTGGTTATTTATCGAGGATGACCGACATGCCGGGGCGCAGGTTGGGCACCTTGCTCACGGGGCGCATCTTCACCTCAAAGGTCTTGCTGTCGTACTGGCCCTGAGCCTTGGAGGCCTGCCAAACGGCATAGCTGCCCATGTCGTGGATGTAATAGACCGACATCTTGGTCTGCATGTTGTTCAACGCGGGGATGCGCACATTCACTTCCTTGCCCATGGGCAGTTCGTTCAGCATCTCCTCACGCACGCTGAAGCTCACCCACATGTCGTCCAGCTTGACAATCGACATGATGGGCGTGCCCATGGCCACAAGTTCGCCCTCCTGCGGGTAAATCTCGCTCACCTCACCGTCACACGGTGCCAGCAGCACCTGGTCCTCGAGCAGACTTTCCACCTCCTTGACAGTTCCGCGGGCCACGTTAGCCATGCTGCGGGCGGCATTCTTGTCCTCCTGCTGTGCACCCCTCACGGCCATGTCATACTGGGCCTTGGCGGCCTTGACCTGAGCCGTAGCGGCGTCATAGGCGGCACGGGCCTCGTCACGTTTCTGCTGCGTGGCCACACCCTGCTTGAACAGGTTCTCGACACGCTGGTAGGTTTTCTCGGCAATGGTCTGTGCAGCGATAGCCTGCTGCCACATGTTGTAAGCGCTCTGCTTGAGCTCCTCGCGTGTACCCTTCTCGGCCTTCTGGTTCTGGGAAGCGGCAGCGGCGGCAGCCTGCTGAGCCTGATAGTACTTGGCATCGACAGTGCTGGAGTAGATGCTCACCAGCTTGTCGCCCTTGTGCACGGTGTCGCCCTCATGCACATAGAAACGCACGATGCGACCGGGCAGCTTGCCGCTCACGCGCACGGCGTCACAGTCGGCCTGACCCTGGGTCAACGTGTCGGCGGGATGGATGAGCAGGATGCCCACCACGGCGATGCAAGCCATCACCAGGGCGAAAACGGCCAAAGCGGCCAGCAACGCCTTGTCCTTCTTGCGGACCACAGTTCTTTGTTCGTCTTTTTCCATATTCTAGTTTTTAGTTACAAGTTCTGATTTTTATCTGCTCTAGAGATTCTGGGCAATCTAGAGTTTCTGGACTTTTTAATATTGCATGGTGCCCATGACCTTGTTCAGGTACTCGAGGGTCATCTGCACATTGATTTCGGCGTCGATTTTCTCACTGTTGGCCTTGAGCCAGGCAGTTTGTGCAGTGAGCACATCATCGATGGTGCCCATGCCCTCCTTGAAGGCGACGCCTGCGATGCGCAGGTTCTCGTCGGCCTGCTGCAGGTTGGCCTTGGTGGCCTCAAAGGTCTTGAAGGCCTCCTGATAGCTGAAAGCGGCCTGACCGATCTGCAAGGCGATCTTCTCCTTGGCGTCCTGCAGCTCCAGACGCTTGACGTGGGCATCGACCTGAGCGGCCTTGACCTTGTTGCTCAGGCCACCCCAGTGCCACAGCGGCATCCTGAGCGTCGCACCCACACTGAATCCGGCCCCAAAGCGGTTCTCAAAGCCGTTGTAGCTGTTAGGATTGGTGGCATGCAGGGCAGCCACGGCAGCCAGTTTGGGCATCATCTCGCTGCGGGCGACCTTGACCTGCTGGTCGTAGATCTTGGTGGCCAGTTCCAGTGAGCGCACGTCGTGGCGCTTGTCATACACCTCATCCAGATTGAAGTTGGAGGGCGCAAGGCTCAGTCCCAACTCGTCACGGCCCTCGTCGGCGAGGGTCATCATGGTGTTCACGGGCAGGCCGCACAGTTGCGCCAGCAACATGCGCGACAGTGTCACGCCGTTATTCACCTTGGTCAAGTCTACGTTGGCCTCGTTCAGCTTCACGTCCACGGCGAGCTGGTTGGCGCGGGTGGCAACACCCTCGTTGACCATCACCTTGACATCGTTGTCCAGCTTATCGAGCAGATCGACGTAGCTGCGGGCCAACTTCTGTTTGGCGCACAGCGACACGACCTGCCAGTAGGCGGCATCCACGCTGTAGATCACGTCCTCGACCTTGCTCTCGCGCATCTCGCGGGCGAGCTGCTGTGCCAGATCGGTAATCTGGTTCATGGCCGTAATCTTGCCGCCCATGTAGATGGGCTGGGTTACCGTCAGGGCACCACCCATCAGGTTGTGGGTGTTGAAAGTAAGTCCGCTCTTGGGCAACAGGGCCACTGTCGAGGGGACATACTGCCCGTTGACCTGCACGGGATAGCCCGTGGTGGGGTCGATGACCAGGTTGTAGTCGTAGGCGCCCGTCTGGGGGTTGAACGACTTGGTGGGCAGCATCTGGTCCTCCTTGATGAGCGACATCTTGCGGGAGTTGTAGATGTAGCCTGCCGTGAAATCAAACTGGGGCAGATAGGCCGCAGCGGCCTCTTTGCGCTGGTAACCGGCCTTGTCGATGGCAAGCGATGCCTGCTGGATTTCCTTGTTGTTGCGCAGGGCCATGTGGCGGCACGAGTCCAAAGTGACCACTTCTTGGGCCGAAGCCAGCATCGACACAGCACAGAGCGCTATCAGAACGATTTTTCGCATACGTAATCCTTAGTGTTCTATCTTGTTTCAGATCCGTTATATCGGGTGCAAAAGTAATCAAAATATATATACAAAAAAAGGCTATTCCAAATTATAACACAATAAGTGAAATTTGGAACAGCACTCTTCATCATATCATTTACCCAAGCGCCACTCAGATAAGCCCTAAAGGCTAAAACCTAAAACATAAAGCCTACTTCTTATAATAGCACTTCACCTCGCCCACGGGGAGCTTGCCCACCAGCAGCAGGGGAATGCGGCTGTCGTCGGTCGCCATCCAGGCGGTGAGGTTGTCGCTGGACTTCTTGCCGCCCTCCTGAGTGAACTTGAAGGAGATGCGGTGAGCCTGACGCTTGGTGCCGTCACGCATCTTGATGGTTTCCACGCCCTTGTAGTTGATGGTGAGATACTCCTTCTCCTTGCCCGAGAAGATGACGGTGGTGTAGTTCTTGTTGCGGCTCAACTCATTGTAGTCCAGGTTGCGCAACATGTAGAAGACGCTCACCATGTCATAGGCCTGCGCCTTGGCGCTCAGGTCGATGCTGGTCGTCCCGCTCTTGCGGTAGCGGGTGCAGTGGGCCTTGGTGTGACTGTAATTGTACGAGAACTTGATCAGGTCGCGGGCATAGTAGTCCTTCTCGTGGGTCAGTTTCTCATACTTCAGCGGCCTGAGCTGGCTGTCCATGGTGCACTTGAGGGTGTCGCGCACGGGATACACCTTGTCGGCCCACGAGCGTGTCTTGCCGGTGAGCTGGGCATAGTAGCCGTCCTTGGTCTTGCGGGTGCTCAGCGTCGCGTCAGCGGCATGCTTCCAGATCATGCCCCAGTGGTACACGATCTCATAATTCAGGGTCTCGTTGCTGAAGTCCCTTGCCCACAGTTGCTGCGGCAGCACGAGGGCCACCACAAGCGTCACCATTGTCAGTATACGTTTCATCGCTATTCTATAGGTTATTGGTTTTCTTGATTTCCCTTCTTAGACCGCGATGACGCCGATTGGTTTAATGGCCGACGGCCTCCTTGCGCGAGGTGCGCTCACCGTTGGGGCCGTTAGTGACCTGGATGGCCACGGGCACACTGTCGGGCGAGGAAACGGGCCGCCCCATCAGGTTGAAGTACTGGTCCTGGACGGGCATGTCATAGGGGATGCCAATGAGCGAAGCCGTGGGAACCGTCACCATGGTCGTGTCGCCATCCATATAGATGGTGTTGTTGTCGATGGTCGAGCCACGGCACTTCCATGTGATGATCGTGCCGCCCTTGAAGTCATTGCTCGCCTGCAGCCAGATGTAGGCCACCGCGACAGTCGTGTCGGCAGGATAGCAGTAGCGTCCGGGAGGGTATATGAACACCGAGTAACAGTTGTCCTTGCGGTTATAGTTGTACGTCAGCCTCATGTTGTTGTCACTCGAGAACCCTGTGACCTCGGAGCCCTTGTAGGAAAGCCCGGCAGGCAAAGTGACGTTGAACTGCACGCCACGGCTGGGATCCACACTGGTGAGCATCACCGGCACCGAGTCGGTCGTCCCGGGCTCGATTTCAAAATCCTCGATGAAAATGCGGTTGGTCTGAGCCATGGTGCTTATGGCCAGCGACGCTGTCATTATAAATAATAAAAGGTGTCTCATCATCGGTTCACTATTTAGCTTGGAAGCGCAAAGTTACAACATCTTTTGGAATGCTCCAAATGTTCAAAAAAACCAGTTCTCCAAAAACCAAAAACCGGCCAAAAACTCATTTCAAGCCCCAAAAAGCAAAACGAAAGATGGCCAAATCCGGTAATTTCTTAAAAAAACGGTCGAAAAACTTGACATCACACCAAGAATGTTGTAATTTTGCAACGTCAAAATTATCATTTTACCATTAAAAACACTTTTTACCATGAATTACACTTTTCAAGAACCGGAACGCCGCGAGTTGTGCCACCAGCGTGACAAAGAATTTCTGGCACTGTACAACCCCACCCTCGACGCCCTGCTCGAGCAAGGGATGAGTCCAAGCAAGGCACGCCGCGCTGCCGCCGAGTTCACCATCGCCAACGGCAGTCCCCACTATCACGTGGGACACGAAAGGGCCTACCGCTGCGTGTGTCACCTGCTGTCGGCCGCCGACAAGAAAGGTAACGGAGCGCGCAGTTTCCGCTCCTTCAAGGAAATGGGCCTGGCCAAACGCCGCCTGCGCCAGCAGATGTGGTTTGAAATCACCAGCCACGTACGGGAACTCACCCGTCAGGGCATGAGCGTCGAGAGCGCCATCGACCACGTGCTGGAACACTGCCGCGCATCGCGCTTCTTCATCACCCCGGCCACCGCTCTGACCAAAATCTGCCCCACCCTGCGCACCCGTGCCTACCGGCTAGCAACCAACTAGAAGATCCAAACTAACAACTAACAACTAACAACTCAACCATGAAATACCGCATCGACATCGTCATCGACCTGGATGACATTCAGCAAGCCATTTACACCGAGGGAGCCTGGCACCCCGCCGGCAACGCCACCGCCTGGGGCGTGAACCCAAGTAATGAACCTATCGTGGACCGCCGCGTGCGTGAAGGCCTTGACGACCTGCTCGCCCGCATGAGCGGCTACATCGTGAGCCAAAACATCAACTTCAACCTCGAGAGCCAAAACATCGTGCTGGGCATCGAACTCAGGAAGCGGCCCTTGCTCTCGCTGGCCAGCGACCTCAAGAACGCCATCGTCGCCGCGTTGGCCAACTACACGCTGATGTCACTCTACGGCGACGAGGACAGCATCTACGGCACGGCCTGGCGCCTGCACCGCGCCCGCGTGCTGCTCCTCCTGTGCCGCCCTTAGACAAGTACTACATGAAATCTGCGCCTGCAGATTTCATGTAAGCCGCAATGACATAAAACAAGCGGCTGTGTCATCATTCACTGCTGGAGAGGTAACCGCCCTGCGGGCGGGAAATTTTTCAAATTATAAATAAAATTTGTTTAATTTCCCGTGCGCTAGCACGGTCAACCCTCCGGGTCAGAATGAAGACACAGCCGCTCTTATTCTATAACGTTAAACGGCGAATGAAGTGGCCATTACCACGAGCCAGAGAGCAGGTAGTCGATGAGTTCTGTCACATCGATGATACTCACCCTGCCGTCACCATCGACATCTGATGCCTCCAGATCAATGGCACTGCTATCGCCGCTCAGCAGGTAGTCGATAAGTTCTGTCACGTCGATGATATTCACCCTGCCGTCACCGTCGACATCGCCCAGGATGAAGTCATTGGTCACCGTGATGGCGACGTTGTCCACGGCAAAATAGTCGCCGTCGGGGTCCATGCTGGCATCCTTGCTGTAACTCCATGTCAACATATGGGTGCCGGCGGGAATATCCACTTCGTAGGCTTCCCAGTCGTTCTGGCGCGCGCCGTAGTTGAACTTGGTGGCACCGTCTATCGTGAAAACGCATTTGTCGTAGAGGGGGCCGTTGCCCTCGCCCCAGGCCTTGAAATCAAAGGTCAGGACAGCGTCCCTCGCCACCACCACTTGAGCCGACAGCACCGAAGCACTGGAGGGAATGCCGGCATTGCCCGAGCGGCCAAAGATGCGGCCGTCCTCTTCCTTTGCGGTCCAAGGATGGGCTCCCACACTGGTGAAGTGGATGGAGCCGCCTGCGACGTTCAAGGCATAATCGAGCGAGTAGGACACCTGTAACGGCGTGCTGGCCGCATCGGCACCCTGGGCACAGGCGAGAGCCATTACCAGAGCGAGCATTGTGAACAGTAATCGATGTGTACTCATAATGATGTGCGAATTGTGATCAAACATGATTATTTGTATAAATGAATGTGCAAAACTAATGATATTTCCATAAAATGGCAAGCCGATTGGCGGAAAAATGCTATATTTGCGGACAGAAACGTTTTTTATCTTAACCAGATGCAAGACTGAGCTATGAATAAGATATTTACAGTATTACTGATGATGTGTGTGGGCCTCATGGGAGGCACGGCATGGGCCGAGACGGTCAGCGAGAGCCAGGCCATGAAGATAGCCAACGGTTTCATGACCAGCCGTGCGAT
>JAEEGH010002056.1_pt1 | contig 55517 bp, 48 predicted proteins | sample 9134181 | NCBI WGS metagenome assembly JAEEGH01 (sample SAMN16246544, study PRJNA631951) | gut metagenome | biome: gut microbiome; feature: rumen; material: DP-attached | host: Bos | place: Iran: Karaj | collected 2018-10 | reverse complement strand
TCTCCACGACACCCCGGAAAATACCGGACACGAAATCAAGGAACATGGGCTTCCCGTGGAAGCGGCTAAACTCCTGTATACAAAGAGCGCGGATCCTAATGTCGTGAGCCGGCTGCTTGCCAATGACAAGTTCGCTGGAGTCACAAAACTGATCGCTACATATTTCTCCGGAACCATGGCGCGTATGATGGTGCTACAGAACAACGTGCTGGATTTCTCTTACGGCATTATCGAGGGACATATAAAAGACGGTGAGCTTCCCAATGACAGCCTGATCAGGGAGACGAAGAGGAATCTGAAGGCAGCGAAGCTTCCGGGCAGCCAGATAGAACTTGACAGGATACAGCGCCAGTTCATGGCTGCTGTCAAGGAGATAAAGGAGCAGGCTTTTTCCGAAGTGCCTCTGTTCAGGCAAATGCCGGAGACACTCCGGTTCGAGATAATGGATAAGATACGGTCGGAGATCATGTCGGTACCGAAGCCTAACGAGCTTCCCGAAGCAGAAAGGATTGCATTGACAAAGAGAGCGATACTGGAAGGCTTCAGTCTCGATCCCACAGTGGATGAAGAGCAGATGGAAATGTTTGGTACCGCACTCGATCATATAATACCGGTGATGTTTAAGAAATGGGACAGGAAAAAGAAATAAGAGACGCGGAACGGAAGGACATCCGCAACAGGGAGCTGTGCATCAGGATAAGGAATGGTGACCGGCAGGCAGCCGAAGAACTGATAAAGGAAAACGAAGGGCTGATATATTTTCATGCGAGGAGTTTGAAGGGTCCGGGAGAAGCTGACCTGCTGGGCTTTTGGGGAATTGAGTTTGATGACCTGCTCCAGATCGGACGGATTGCTGTCTATGAAGCCTCCATGAGCTATGACCTGACAGCGGAGGTAAAATTCTCGACATATGCATTTACTATAGTCAGGAATGCGATATTCGATCTTTGCAGGAAGGCATCTTCTGTATTCGAATGCCAGGTACTGGATGACGGGAACGAACTGGTATATCTGGATGATAATCCGGTCGATGAAGACGGAATACCGATCTGCGAGAAGCATTCGGACAGCAGGGAGAGCGATCCGGTCGGGGAGGAAGCGGTGCACCGTATTACGATTATGAAGATGCTGAACCGGCTCGCACAACTGTCACTGCGGGAACAGACGGTACTCATATACCGGTATGGATTAAAGAACGGGGAATATAAGACTATTCCCGAGGCAGCTGCATATTTCCATTTGTCGGAGAGGCATCTCCGGAAGATAGAGGCAGGCGCGTTGAAGAAGCTCAGGAAAGGGATGTATGATGGGAAGGTAGTGTAAACATATACTGTAAAAGGATGGGAGGGTTATGATATAATAAATAACAGTATTAATCGATTGGGGAGACATTATGGTGCAGGAATTATTTGATATTCATAAATTTGACAGTTATAAAGAAGATAACCGCCGAGAAGTAAAATCTGCAGAAGGCGGACTCCCTTCAAATCTGTGGGATACATATTCTGCCATGGCAAATACCTATGGTGGAGTTATCATCTGCGGTGTGAAAGAGCGAAAGGACGGTTCATGGTTCACTACCGGAATGAAGGATGTAAACAAACTAAAGAAGAACTTCTGGAATCAGGCAAATGACCAGCACAAAGTCAGCATCAATCTGCTGGATGAGGAACGGGATTTTGAGGTTTATGAGGTTAATGATGATGTCATTCTGGTTATTCATGTACCGGTTGCAGACAGAAGCAATAAACCTGTATTTATCAATGGGGAGATGTATAAAGGCAGCTTTAAACGCACCAGTGAAGGTGATTATCATTGCACTCACGATGAAGTTCAGGCCATGATCCGCGACCAGAGCAGACAGACTATGGATATGAAAGTTCTTGATAATCTTGAAATGTCTGTATTCGATAAAGAAACAGTAAATGCATATCGTATATGGTTTAATAATGAGCATGAAGGAAATGCATGGACAAAGCTCTCGGATGAGGAGTTCCTTGAAAGGATCGGAGCGGCAAGCGATGATACTAAAGACAGGAAGATGCATCCAACCTGTGCCGGGCTGTTGATGTTCGGCCCGGAATATAAGATAACCAGAGAATATCCCAATTACTTTCTTGACTATCAGGCTCATATGATTTCGTCGGTAAGATGGACTGACAGGGTCCAGTCTCAATCTCCGGACTGGTCCGGTAATGTGTTTGATTTCTTTACCATGGTATCTGCAAAGCTGACAAGGGACCTGGAACGTCCTTTTAAACTAAACGGCATGGTTCGTGAGGATGAAACGCCTATACATAAGTCTGTCAGGGAAGCACTTGTAAACTGTCTTGCAAATGCGGATTTCTTCCTTTCGCGGGGAATCGTTATAGAAAAGTTTCCGGACAAGATAGTAATGAAGAATCCCGGAACCAGTATTGTCGGAAAGAAACAGATGCTTCGCGGAGGCGACTCCGAACCTCGTAATGCAAATATTATGAAGATGTTAAATCTTCTTGGTTTCGGTGAACATTCCGGCAACGGTGTGCCGGATATATTCTCTGTTTGGGAACAGGCCGGATTAGCAGAGCCTGTTATTGAGGAGCATTTTGGTGAAGATGGGCCGAATAAAACGATAGTTACATTACCGCTTGTGACTAAGGCACCGGAAAAAGCGACGAAAAAAAGCGACGAAAAAAAAGCGACGAAAAAAAGCGACGAAAAAAATCTTACTCACAAAACTCAAATGCAGATGGATGCTGTTCTTGCCAGCATGGAAAATGGAAAATGGTATCGCAGTTCGGATCTGATGGCCGTACTTGGGTTAAAGGAAACTCGTACAAAAGAGTTATTGAGGCGTCTGGTAAATATGGGCAAGATCGTTGATGATGGTGCTACCAAGGGTAAACGTTATCAACTAAAGGATAAGAGCTAAAAAATTGGCATGAGGATTGTGAAGAAAGTGAACGCGCAATGAAGCGACTAATAATTTCCGACTATAAAAACAAAAGCAGACTGATCTGTTTGGCATTGGGTTTTATTTTCACGATTTTACTCCATCTGACACAATGTTCTTTAGATGACTGGCTGTTGATAGCAAAGCCATTATCGCAGAGACAGTTTCTTTATTCATTACTGAAAGATGATTATCAAAACCGGACAGTGAAATCTCATTCTTTTTTGCAGAATCCGCCTGCGTATTTGTCTGACTATGCTATTGGACGGTTGGAAGATGCTCTTTTGTTTATGAATCCGGACTACTCACCGCAAGAAAATATATATGGCATTGATTTTGATCAACTTGATGAGGAACAACTTGTAGAGAATGTTGAATCTTATGGACGATTGTTATTTAGAAACTATCAGTATTATCACGTTAACTGGGATTTTTATTATGATAACTACTGTCTTTTTTCTCCGTTTTTTGCCAGAGAGATGGAATCTGACAAGAATTTGCTGATTGGGTATAGCATACAAAAGTTAAAATATAGTATTGATAACGGATATTACAATTATAATTTCCTGTTTGGCTTTAATACGAAACTGACCGAAGAGGAAAAGAACTACGTTCGGGCTATAATAGAGTGGTTGGAAAGCATTCCGGACGATGATCCGGACTGGAAGCTGTCTAAATGCTACGCCGCATTTGTAACCATTGATGAATATTTGGGCGGGAATACAGGTTTTGAACTAAAACGAAATATTTCATATACTCACGGCAGCCTTGAAAATGCGTTGGAGAATTATGAATACATTGAAAAACATGAGGGCATAGGGTTTGCTTATGCAAGGCTGATAGCGGATTACATGGGGATATGCGCGGGTCTTATGCCGATTTTGCTTTCGGCGTTTGCCTTTGACTTTAAAGGACGCAAAGGCAATGAGATGATCATGAGCAAGGGAGTCGGTTCGGGGAAACTGGTTTGCTCAAAGGTTTTGGGAGTTATTATTCCGTATTGTGTTCTTTTTCTGGGGATTTGTGTATATGATACAATAGTTTTCAATTGCGCAGAGATCAAGGCCGGAGGGGCAACAAATTATTATGCCTGCTTTTTCTATTTCTTTTTCTGGTTATTGCCGACCTTAATGATAGCCGCTGCACTTCCGCTCTTTCTATCGGTTTTGTTTAATAATGGGATGATCGCGGCTTTTCTGTCGGTCTTGGGCATGTTTTGGTCGTTGGCAAACAGGTCGGAGGTTTATTATTTCTTTCAGCCTGTCATAAGGTTTAACGAATTTGGAAAGACGGAAAGATTCTTTGAACTCTTGCCGCAAATAGCTTTTAACAGAGTATTTATCATAATATCATCGATCATTTTGATGTTCTTTACAGTGCACGTACTTGAATACAGACGCAGGCATTTTTGCTGATAGAGTGGGAAAAAGTATGAAAAATAGGCCGGAAAACTATTGGAAGACAATACTGAAATACAACCTTAGGTTTACATTCTCGATTAATGTGATCCTCTCGGTCGGGATAATGATCCTAGGGATGATTTTGTTTAAAATATTTAGTATTAATCGTCCTTCCTTTGAACGGATGTGTGAGTATTTTCTCATTTTTATGGTTCCAGCCTCGGTACAGGGAATCGGTGACTACGAGTGCGTGCATAGGATCTGGGAATTTGTATTTACAAAAAAGGCGTCATACTATGTCATATATTTCTTCAGGTTATTTATACTTCTTGTTTTTAATGCGCTACTATTTGCCATACCATATTCGATAATGGCGGTAAGAAGTTCGGAAACTGTCGAGATATCGCTGTTGGGCGGAGTTTTTATTACTTCCGTCTGGCTCGGATTATTAGGGCTTTTCTTCCTGGAATGGACCGGGAGCCGTCAGCTGTCGTTTGGGATTATAATCGTTTATTACCTTTTTGAGGCACTGATGAAGGGGAGAGTGTCGGGGCCGATGCAGTTGATGGGATACACAAACGGAAATCCGGGTTCAAAAGCAAATCTGGCAATCGGATGTCTGATATTATTTGTAGTTTTGTTTGTTATTTTAATAGCGAAAGTCAGGGGATTGTATGGCAATAGAGATCGAGGAACTGTATAAGCGATACGGAAAGAAAATGGCGTTGGACGGAATATCTTTATCGGTCGAGGAAGGATTGTTTGGACTTCTGGGACAGAACGGTGCAGGAAAAACTACATTACTTCGTATTTTGGCGACATTAATTCCAAAATCGTACGGAAATGTTAGCATTAACGGCATTCCGATCAGTGATGTAAAGCGAATCAGATCAATTATCGGTTATCTTCCGCAGGAGTTTTCTTTTTACCCGGGAATGACAGTGCTTGATACTATGTATTACTTTGGTGCTCTATCGGATAAAGGAAACGGATATAAAAAAACAGTACCCGATCTGCTGGAGATGGTAAATCTGGCGGACAAAGCGGATGTGAAAGTGAACAAACTGTCGGGCGGAATGAAGAGAAGGCTTGGTATGGCAGTCACTATGATCTCTGATCCGATGGTTTATCTGATTGATGAGCCGACAGCGGGGCTGGATCCGGAAGAAAGAGTAAGATTCAGAAGACTGATCTGTGATCTTGCCGAAAAAAAGACAGTAATCTTGTCTACGCATATCATAGAAGATATTGAGGATACCTGCGAAAGAATGGCAATCCTTCACACCGGAAATATATGCTATGACGGAACTGTTGATGATGCATTAGCTTCGATGGACGGCAAGGTATGGGAGATGGTTGTCGACAGGTCATTCGACGAGTCAGAAATCAGCAGAGCCGGTGGAAGAATTACTGCCAGAACTAAATCAAAAGACAATTATTGCCTACGGATACTGTCTGAGACGAAGCCTGATGAAAGTGCCCAAAATATCAGTCCGAGGCTTGAAGATTCTTTTGTTTGGAAGTGCAAAAACTTCGAAATGCAAGAATTGGAAGAGGAATAAGTTTGGTCAAGCGATTTAGTGTAAGCCATCCTCTAGAGTTACGTTTGGTTAAGAAACTGGTTAAGATTTAACCAAGCGGGATGCCCGAAACTCCTTTCTTTACTGTATTTTAGCCACTTCGGGTACTTCAGTTCGATCCCCGTCTCGCGCTCGAAGACAGCACAAAAAGGACATCCGATCGGATGTCCTTTTTTGTGCTGTACGAGCGCGAGGAAACTATGCCTGCCGGGCAGATGGGAACTCGAGGTTTGCTTCGCAATTCCTCTGTTTCCCATCTGCCGGCATAGTTTCTGCCACGCGATCACAGATCGCGTGTTGTCTCGCACTCGGTAAAGCGGAAAGCATCAAAAATCGGGAACGTTGTTTATTTCGATGCCTTCTTCCATTTACCGGAGAAATACCTTAGAATAGTAAATGGCGAATTCATAAAAGATAATTATATATTCGAAAGGAAACTACGGTATGAAATACAGCTACAGGGACATGCCCGAAGGCATGAAAGGAACATTTGGGGATTTTTCGCGCAGCTTCGGATTTTCATGGAAAGAATTTGTTGTTACGGTACCGTCGCCGTTATTTCTTGTAACCACATATAAGGCTAACGGTCAGCCCAATGCCTGCATGCAGTCCTGGGCCACATTTACGAGCGCAGATCACGGTAATGGGTTTTATGCTGTCCTAGCCAGCGTCAACAAAAACGGCCACTTATATAAGAGTATTTCAGAGACCAAAGAAGCCGTTATCAATTTCATGTCGGCAGAGTATCATGCAGCCTGTATGGACACCATCAGGAACAATCAGTATGAGGCGGACGAGATCACAGCATCCGGGCTTACCGCAGAAAAGGCGTCCTGGGTAAACGCGCCAATGGTACAGGAATGCTTCATGAATCTTGAGTGCAAGCTGATTTGGGAAAAGGAGATCGTTCCCGGCGATGACCATGTAATGCTTTGCCTAGAGGTGATCGGTCTGCATATCGATGAGGATCATTTACCTGACAGGACCGGAGAAAGCGGGATCCTGTATAACATCCACCATCAGATCGATCCGGAAAGTGTCGGCAAGACCGCGCATGATTACGCTGCAGTTCTTCAGAAGAAGATAGATGTGGGTGAATATTGAGAAATGAAAGGAACGGAATGAAGATTGAGTTTATGACATCCGGGCATCCGCTTTGGAATGAAACAATATCCTTTGCCGATAACTGTTCATGGAGAGCGGGGCATTATTTGGCCGAAAGAATGAGAAAGAACGACTTTTCTGAAACAGAGCGTGTCCTTGTTGCTGTTGAAAATGAAAAGATCATCGGATATTGTACATTCTCATTGAAGGACGAGCTGCCGGACGACAGCCCTTATTCTCCGTTTATAGGATTCATGTTTGTGGATGAAGGCAGCCGGGGCAAACGAATTTCCGAACGTCTGATAAATGCCGCGATTGATCATGCACGAACCGTAGGTCATAAGACAATATATATCATGAGCGGTGAGCATGGATTGTATGAAAAATACGGATTTGAGAAAGTAGGGGATTTCAAAACCATTTACGGATCCGTTGATCAGCTCTTTCAGAAACATATCGGGATCGATGGCGAAATATAACTGAATCTAACGGGGAGGAGAAAATGTGAAGCCTGACAGGGAAATCGTTGGAAAAGCAATTATTTTACGCGCTCAAAGCAGTGATGATGCCAAGTATTATGCGCACTGGTTTAATGATCCAGGGGTTATGTTCCGGTGCGGTTTTACGGCCGCCACGGATGAGGAAAAAGAGAAACAGGCTATTATAAGGCACAACGACAGCGAGGATGGTGTTTGGTATACCATAACGGATCCGGAAGGAAACATCATAGGTGAGACAGGGCTTCTGCGCATGTGGCCCGAATGGCATTGCACGGATCTTTCGATCATAATTCCTGATCCGGCAATGCAGAACAAAGGATATGGAACCGAGGCGATCAGCATCATGCTGGATATGGCTTTTGACCAATACGACATGAATCGTGTTGCCATAGGAGTTGTGGGGCAGAATACCAACGCTTTGGCATTTTACAAAAAGATCGGTTTCAGGCAGGAAGGTATTCAGGAGCAGGGTTATTACTATAACGGTGAATACAGTGATTTTGTTATGATGCGTATTCTGCGGCAGGAATGGAGATAAACATGAAGATTGATTGGGTTGATGGGTATGAAATCAAGGCTGCCGTTGTTAACAACGAGGTCGTAATATCCGCAAATAAAGAGGGGATGCTCTCATTGGCAAAGCAGCTTGCGGCGCTTGCAGAGGGAGCGCCCGGGGATCACATCCATTACGACGAGCACAACTCGCTTGAAGACGGCTCGGCAGAATTGATCATTGAAAGGATATGACATATCAAATGAATAAAAAGAGAATTGCAATCCTGGTACTTATATTTTCGCTGACGATGGCATCAATGGGCGCCTGCGGCTCGGCCGCTTCATCCGTTGATCCTGCGGGAACTCCCGTACCCACCGAGACCACGACTTCAGTCCCGGTGCCTACCGATGCGCCCGCCACTGCTACTGCGTCCACGTCGACTCCGACACCGACCGCTGCGCCGACCGTTGCTCCTACCGTTACTCCGACTCCCAAAGCCTACCCGCCTCAGGTCAGTCTCAGCGGAAAACGTGACGATCATCTGCTCACAGACGAAATTTGCTGCATAGAAGGGGATAGATTTTTCCTGATCGTAGCCGCCGGAGCAGATATTCCCGGCGATTTTGCGGATAATGTGTCGCTTATCATGGACAGGATGGAAGAGGAAACAGGGCTCACTTTTGATGTTGACTGGCGTCTTGCCGGTGTTGACAACTCCACGGTCGATTATGGTTATAATCCGTGGGAAGGCTTTGATTTTAAAGACAAGCTGCCAATCTACATAAAAGTAGATCTTGAAGATGTGGGTTATATTCCCTGTGCAACAGCTGAGTTTGTGACACTTTATATGTACGAACTGTTCAGCGAAGATGTATGGAACTCCGTTCCGTCATACCGTGACAATTCCTGGCGGCGCAATGATCACATAGATTACTACACAGTAGCCCACGAATTAACGCATTCGCTCACAGAAAGATATGCCCGTTGCGGAAAGATCCTGACCGAGGGCTGCGCGGATTACGTTGCAGAAAAAGTGATCGATTCTCTTGCTTTCGTCTCGCCGGATTTTGAGGGGAGTGTAGAGAATATGTCCAACAATCTTTTCTACAAAGTGGAAGATGACGTCACACCCGAAAACGCAGAAGAAATCTTCCGAAATGATTATTCCGATCTCTCTGTCGCAAACCGCGGTGACGAATATACACTCGGCCGTATGATCTGCAGTTTCCTCAGTGATACCTATGGCGAATACTTTCTTCGCGATTATATAAATGCCTGCAGGAATGCAGGCTATTCATACGAACAGTTCTGGGGCATGTTAGAAGACGAGGATCGCAACAAGCTGGCGGATATTTTTAAAGAGACCTTTGGCGATGATGTATTTGTAAACTTCGGGAAATACTATCAGGCGCACAAGTCAGACGGCTACTGGTAAATTGGGAAAATTACTATTACCCGTGAACCGGGCGCTGGAAAAAGAATGGATGAGAGGGATGCATAATGCCCGTTACAGATCGAGAACTTCATATAAAAGGCCTGAATATAGACTGGGATAAGATAGACCGCGGAAGTTACCTCCGCGGCATCGCGTCGATAAGCGGTATGGACAGTCTGCGGTTTAATAAGCCCGTTACTTTCTTCGTCGGGGAAAACGGAAGCGGTAAATCGACCATGCTTGAAGCCATTGCCGTAGCTTATGGTTTTAATCCCGAGGGCGGGACAAAAAACTATATGTTCTCGACTTATGATTCACATTCGGAGCTGTGCGGTGCGATCAGGCTGGTCAAAGGCAGGCACAAGCCGGGATGGGGTTATTTTCTGCGTGCGGAAAGCTTTTACAATGTCGCGACCGCAGAAGAAGAATACAGCAAAGGACCGGGCGGGAGACCGATGCATTTGCACGAAAAGTCTCACGGTGAGAGCTTCCTCGCGACGGCACAGGCAAATTTCAAGCCGAACGGAGTTTATCTCCTGGATGAGCCCGAAGCCGCGCTTTCTCCGCAGCGACAGCTCACGCTCCTGTATCAGATCGCCGAATGCGCCGGTGCGGGTTCGCAGTTTATCATAGTGACTCATTCTCCGATATTGCTGGCTTTGCCGGGCGCAGAGATACTGAGCTTTGACGATGGACCGGTCCATGCATGCGATTATGAAGATACGGACAGCTTCAAGATCACAGAGATGTTTATCAACAGAAGGGAACTGATCCTGAGGCAATTGCTCAGGCCGGAGGAATAACATGAAAACATATTACGATGACGGAACGATCAGGATCCGCAGCATGCTGCCCGAAGACGCAAAGATCCTGTACGACACATATCTTTCTTACGGCTGGCATCCGCAGCCGGAGAATTACGAGAACTATTACAAGGAGCAGGAGAGCGGCGAGAGGATCGTATTTATCGCCGAATACGAGGGCACGGTGAAGGGGCAGTGCACGCTCGTCCTCCATCCTTCGGAGGGCCCGTGGGGCGGCCAGAACTATCCCGAGATCGTCGATCTGACGGTTTTCTTTGACATTCACGGCAAGGGCATCGGCAATAAGATGCTCGATGCGGCCGAAGCCGAGGCCGCAAAGATATCCGATATGGTATTTCTGGCGGTGGGCCTGCACTCGGGTTACGGGGCGGCGCAGCGCATCTATGTAAAGCGCGGCTATATCCCGGACGGGAGCGGAGTCTGGTACCGGAACAAGTTGCTCGACCAGTATGCGCCCTGTGTTAACGATGACGATCTGCTGCTGTTTTTGTCGAAAAAACTCGGATGAGGAACGGGAGCTGTTATGAGCGGTAAACGAGGCTATTTGCCTGAGGATGATACGATATTTGCGCCTGATGCGCTGGAGACTATGCGGACTGTGTCCCGACATGTATGTTATCTGATAGATGAGGGGTATGACCTGCAGCAGGCCGTTACTTTTACGGGGAATCGGTTTGCACTCTCCGAGCGGCAGCGGTTTGCGATCCTGCGCAGCGTTGCAACGCAGGAGCAGCTGGAGCGCAGAAGGACCAAAGAGAAAACGGATATCTCCGGCGAAGAGGTCTGGATAGACGGATTCAATACGATCATCACGCTCGAGGTTATGCTGAGCGGTTCGCCGGTTTTTGAAGGCATGGACGGGACATTGAGGGATCTGGCGGGGCTGCACGGAACCTACAGGATCATTCCCGAGACTGAGGCAGCCATCCGCATTCTGTTTGAAGCCCTGAAAGAGATGAAGGCCGGTAAGGCGCATATTCTTCTGGATGAACCGATCTCAAACTCGGGAAAACTGAAAGTCCTTATTGCCGAAACAGCCGAAAAATGCGGCCTCGCGCCGGATATCAGGCTCTTAAAGGAAGTCGATAAAGCCCTGTGGGAAAAGGCAAACGTGGTATCATCCGATGCGATCATCCTCGATCATTGCATCAGCTGGGTGAATGTCATGAAAAAATGCGGCGGTGTGACAGGCATAGTGCCGATCAGGGTATGGTAAGAGGCGTATGTACAGATATTGCTGAAAAGGAGAATACAGATTCATGATGAAAAGGCGAACGCTCATATTTCTTTGTATCGTGATGATGCTTGCGGGGGCTTTTGCGTACGCACGTCCGGCTTATGCGGCGGAAAACGAAATGAAGGCGTCTTCTATCGTTTCCGCGGGGAAGAAGAGTAAGAAAAAGGCCGGTATCAAGATCAATAAAGCGCATTTTCCGGATAAGCGCTTCAGAAAGTATGTGCGGCAAGCCTTTGATGATGACGGGAACGGATATCTGAGCGATGCGGAGATCGATCTGATCTGGAACGTGCACTGTGAAAATATGAATATCCGTTCAGTCAAGGGGATAGAGTATTTCCGTGAACTTAAAGGTCTCTGGTGCAAGGGAAATCATATAACGGAGCTCGATCTTTCGGGGAATCCCGGACTGAAGGGAATATGGTGTTCGTTTAATGATTTTAAGACGCTGGACTTTTCGGACTGCCCGGAGCTGGAATGGGTGTATTGCTTCAATTGTGATCTGGAATCTCTAAATATCCGCAATAATCCCGAAATGGCGTATCTGGAATGCAATTCAAATCCAAAGCTTAAGACGCTCGATCTGTCGCAGAACGGCAAGCTGGAGAACCTTTTCTGCAGCAGGTGCGGCCTGACCTCCCTCGATCTTTCGAATAATCCGCTGCTCTGCGAACTGGCGGCGTTCTATAACGATCTCGAGGAAATAGATGTTTCCGGCAATCCGAACCTGAAACGGTTTGACATCTGGCACAATCCGAGGCTCGGAAATGTGGATGTGAGCGGTCTGCCGGGCCTTCAATACTACAACTGCGCATGGACGGCTCTGACTGAGATCGACGTGAGCCATAATCCCGAACTTACAGAGCTGGTCTGCGGGTATAACGCCGGGCTGCGCACTATCGATCTTTCGCATAATCCCAAGCTGGCATATTTTGCATGTGAATGCGATGTGAACCTTGAATCCCTCGATATTTCCCATAATCCGAGGCTGTATTATCTGCTGGCCTTCGGGCTTTCGAGCATCGATACGATCGACATCAGCAGCAACAGCCGTCTCTGCAAGGCGTACCGGGAAGGGGAATATGTGCACGAGACCGAGAATCTCGGACTTGTTTACTCAATGACGATCGATTACGGCGGCAGCAGCGATCCGTTTGATGAGCTGCGGCACTGCGTATGTTTTGATGACGACACGGTGATCCTCGGTGATTATAAAGGCACTGCGGATGTACCGGACAGCGTGGTGGATAAAAGTGACGGTTTTGCGGATACGGAGATCTTTGTCACCAGGGCGGAGGCCGTTCAGGCACTGTATGAAGCAGCGGGAAGCCCGGTCGTGAAAGGCCGTTCGCACTTTAAGGATGTATCCAAAGGCGCATCGTATGCCAAAGCCGTGAAGTGGGCCGAGGACAACAAAATCTGTTTTGGATTTCCACGGATCAGCTCGGATACTTTCTGTCCGGATGAACTTATCAGCAGGCAGGATTTTGCACTCATGGCACACAGATACGCGGATCTGCTCGGGTTCGGAACGGCCTTTGACTACGGAAGGACAGACTGGTTTGAGGATTTCCGGGAGATCGATTTTTACGCATGGGGACCCTTTACATGGGCGATACAGTGGCGCGTGCTCGGCTGTGATACGGAAAAAAATCTCTGTTATCCCCACGGAAGACTGAAAGCGTCCGAACTTAAAGCGGGAATAGCAGAGATATTCGATCTGGATGAGGGTGCATCATACTCCGGGATAGTCGACGGAAACGGAGGAAATCCCAACGAATGATCTGATAAATAAGGCAGCATGAAAGGTGTCAACCTTCAGCTCGAATTCCGGAGTATCAGAGAAACTTTCTAAAGAATTCGGCCTGATCGCGATTGGCCAGTATTCCGACCTCGTAACGGAGGTTGCAGTGGAATACATGGCACGCGAGCGGGTCGTTTTTTTGTCCGTAGATACGGCTTTCAGCATGGACGCCCTTTGAGCGCAGGTACTCGGCCATGGGCTCGCAGGCATTTACGAGGAAATCGTTCTGCGCGGTAAAAACAAATGCCGGAGGATAATCCGCAGTGATGTTTTCGAGGATCTCAGTCCTCGGATCGTCGAACAGGGCGTCATCCTGAAAATAGTCCATTATTATCTCGCTGCCGTCGCCGGTGCGCGCGCGGTCGCGCAGGCTGTACATGCCGCATGCGAGCGAGACTGCCCGCAGTTTGACGTTTGAGGGAAGTTCGAATCCGAAAAGCTTTGCGTATGCGCTGTTGGAGCAGATGCAGGCAAACTGGCTCGCCAGCTGTGCGCCCGCGGAATCGCCTGTCAGGAATACATGCGACACATCGAGGCCATACTTATCGGCATTCTTCGAGATGAACCCAAAGACAGCCAGCGTATCCTCGAGAGGTGCCGGGAATGTATTCTCGGGAGCGAGCCTGTAGTTGAAATTGACCACGGCAAAACCGAGTTCGGCCAGGTGCATGCAGTAGAACCTGTACAGCTCCTTATCTCCGTAAAAGAAACCGCCGCCGTGGATATTTACGATCGTCGGGAATGACTCACCGCCTGTCCGGCGAGGCGTATAGATATCCATCAGGTTCTGGTCTCCGTGCGGACCGTAGCTTATATCTCTGTATTTCTCAAGCCCGTCAGGCTCCGTAAGTCCGGCATCTCTTCGTGCGTCATTGGCCGCCCATGCGGCACGCGTCTGTAATACCCTCTCCGGTACTTTTTTCATTGTCCACCTCCATAACAGCTGCATCCGTAAAACAGGATTCATGATATATATGATTTTACACCAAACAAAATGTAAAGTACCTGTCTTATCTTGTTTTTTTGCGCGAAAACCTGCGCTAATGAGCGAATATGAATTGACAATGGGAGATGTATTTCGATTTTTTTAACACTTTTAGAAAAAACAGTTGACAGACATCTTTTGCAAGAGTATATTAATGTCTAATAATTTTCAGCAAGGAGGAAAACTTGTCTATGATGATCGCTCGCATTAACGATAATATCGTCCCCGAACTGTCCGTGAAATCCAATCAGGGACTTGATTCGTTATGCGTGGTAAGGTCATCGGGGCAGTGCACTCATTGACAGAGTAAACATAGAGGCTGCGGTAATAAGACCTTATCAGGGATCACCCGATAAGGTCATTTTTTATACAAAAAGGAGGGAGTAAAATGAGCACCAGAGAGGAGATCGTCACTGATTTCTACGGAAAGTATGACGAGGAAACAAGGCTGGAGCGCAGCAGGAAGGGACAGATGGAGTATTTCACGACGATGGAGTATATCCACCGCTATGCGGGGAAGGGCACGAAAGTCCTGGAGGTCGGCGCGGGGACAGGCCGGTATTCCGTGGCTCTGGCAAAGGAAGGTATGGACGTGACCGCGGTGGAGCTGACTAAGAGCAATCTGGACGTCCTGCGAAGGAACGCCGAAGGTATCGATAACCTAAGGGCCTATCAGGGCGATGCGCTGAAGCTCGATATGCTCGCGGACGGTGAGTTTGACGTGACGCTGGTCTTCGGACCCATGTATCATCTGTACGAGGCTGCTGATGTAAGCAGGGCGATCGACGAGGCGATCCGTGTAACAAAGCCCGGCGGGGTGATGATATTCGCGTTCATTTCGGTTTACGCGATAATGTACGCAAACTATATGCAGGGAAACTGGGCGTTCGGCGAAGAGGAGAACTTTACGAAGGACTATAAGACGAAGCATTTTAAGGAGCAGCTGTTTACCGGATACGATATCGTCGAGTTCGAGGAGCTGTTTAAGGATAAGCCCACCGAATGGATAACCACGGCCGGGACCGATGCCATACTTGAGTCGATGCAGCCGAGAGAAGATTTTTCAATCACCGATGAGGACTTCGAAGCCTACAAGAAATGGTATCTGGCATGTGCGGAGAAAAGGGAACTGCTCGGATATACAAACCATCTGATATATCTGTGCAAGAAAAAATAAGATGAGGAGGATTATTCTATGATAATAAAGGACACCGAATTTAAGTTAAAGGACGGCAGGACAGCCGTTTTGCGCAGCCCCCGTGACGAGGATATACAGGGCATGCTCGACTATCTGTATATATCATCGGGAGAGACCGACTTCATACTGCGTTATCCCGAGGAGTGCGCGAAATACACGCCCGAGGGCGAGAAGGCATTGTTTGACAGGATGAACGCTTCCGATCACGAGGCCATGCTCACATGCATTGTTGACGGCAGGATAGCCGGAAACTGCCAGGTCAGCTGGAGCACGAACATAAAAATGAGGCACAGGGCGATGGTGGCCATAGCGCTCATTAAAGAGTTCTGGAACCTGGGGATAGGTACGCGCATGTTTGAGGAAATGACGCGGATAGCAATGGAGAATCCCGATATCATACAGATGGAGCTCGATTTTGTGGAAGGAAACTCCCGCGCCCGCGCTCTGTATGAGAAAATGGGCTTCAGGATAACCGGAGTCAAGCCCGACGCGATCAGGCTCAAGGACGGCACGCTGCTAAACGAGTACTCTATGGTAAAAAGAATAAGGCAGTAGGAATGATTCTGTGATTTTTTAAAATATATCGCGTTCTGCCGTGTTAAGAAAAAAAACGATCCGGACGATAATAATAACGACCTTCCCGCAGAGGGACAGGTCGTTTTTCAAGGATGAAGATGAGAGCCTTTTAAAGAGCAGAGGGAACTGTATGATCACGCTGATAATTGCTGCCGCAAGCATAGTAATGCTGGTAAACATCATTGCATATATCCGTTTCATCAGATCGTCGACCGATGTCATACTGTCCGGAAAATACGGAGAGCCGATATGGGAGAGGATCGGGCTGATATTGCTGATGTTTTTTCTTTTGGCCTATATCGGAGTAGCCATAATCGGCAAACCAGACCTGTTGATGGCTTTGATACTGTTTTTCGGAGCGATATTTGTGCTGCTGGTCATGCATCTGCTGTACCATCTGGTGGATTCGATGAAGGACAGGAGCATAGAGATAACCGAAACCCTGATAGGTGTCATAGACGCCAGGGACCCCAACCTCAAAGGACACAGCAGGAACGTGCAGCGCCTGTGCATGTGCCTGTACGACTATCTGCCCGAAGAGCGTAAAAAAGGCATCAGTCCCGTCAGTTTCGAATATGCGGCGCTGCTGCACGATGTCGGTAAACTCGGCGTTCCCGAAGCGATCCTTAACAAGCCCGGTGCGCTGGATCCCGAAGAATGGGACATCATGAGGCAGCATCCGAAGATCGCGCTCGAGCTGCTAAAGCCAATCCCGTCGTTTACGGAGATCAAAGACTGGATACTGTACCATCACGAGAGGATGGACGGCAAGGGTTATTACAGTGTCGCGGGGGAGGATATACCTTTTGCGGCGCGTGTCATAGCTGTCTGCGATACATATTCGGCGATAACGATGAAGCGTTCGTATAAGGATAAACGCAGTCATGAAGAGGCGATCGCGATAATCAGGGATGTGGCCGGAACCCAGCTGGATGCCGAGATTGTCGGGTATTTCCTGATGATCCCGCGCGAGGAGCTCGCCGCCTGCGTACCCGAGGACGCCGAGTTCTGTCAGAACGCGGATCGATAATGAACGCTTTACATTATGTGCCGTGGCATACATAATAGAGTCAGGAGGACTTAACCGGTCTTCCGGGCTCTTTTCTTTTATGCGGGAGGCAGTATGAAAAAGTACGGATTTTACGGCTGGGAGACGGCCGATATTACGGATGCTAAGGGGCTGACGCCGAGGGATTATTACGATCTGCTATCGGATATCTGGTGCGCCGATACCTGCGCGCCCAGGATGAGAGGCGACTGGAGCGCGGAGAATAAAACGTTTGGACAGTGCTCGATCACAGCGTTCCTTATGCAGGATATATACGGCGGGAAAGTCCTGGGAGTCGCGCTGCCCGATGGGAATTATCACTGCTTCAACGACGTGGGCGGCTGTGTTTTCGACCTGACCAGCGAGCAGTTCGGCGATAAAAGGCTTGATTATACGGATTGCCCGGAGCAGCTGCGCGAAAAACATTTCGCAAAGGAAGAAAAGAGGCAGCGGTATGAGGTGCTGAAGGAAAGGCTCGCAGCGTCCGTACGGGCGAAGGGATGACGACCGATAGCGGCAGGCAAGGAGACTTTATACTGCCGTCCGCAACGGATTTATTAGACAGAAGGGAATTTTATGCAGTGAAGATATATTTTGCCAGACACGGACAGACCGACTGGAATATACAGGGAAAGGCGCAGGGAGCTACCGACATCCCGCTAAATGAGACCGGCATCGCGCAGGCGCGGCAATTATGTGAGGAACTGGAAAAACGGGGCATTGCCGTAAGAAAAGTATATTCCAGTTATCAGCAGAGGGCGGCGAAGACAGCGCAGATAGTCGCTGGGCATTTCGGCACGGATTATGAGACGGTCGACGGACTGCAGGAGATGTGCCTGGGCGATTTCGAGGGGCATACCTGGGACGAGATACGCTCTCTCTTCCCGAAGGAACTGGAATACTGGAATGAGGACAGGCGCTATCACAGGAGTCCCAACGGAGAATCTTACCAGATGGTGCTGGAGAGACTGTTTAAGGCACTGGGGCATATTCTCGCGCAGCATGATACCTCATCGGATGAGAATCTGCTGATCATATCCCACGGCGCGGTGATACTGACATTGATCGCCATGCAGCAGGAGCCGCCGTTCTCATCATACAGGATCTCCGTGGAAAATGCGGTGCCCGTAGAGTTCGGTATAACGGAACTCGAAGAGATCAGGGCAAAGCTGCAAATACGCGAATCAGGGCAGACCGGGCAGTTGAATTCGAATTAAAGAAAAGGCAGAGAACATGAGCGGAAAGAAAATAATAACGACAGTGTTGCTGGCCGCAGTGATCGCGCTCTGCGCGTGCGGCAGGGGCGGAAACACCGCGGCGGTACAGGACATACACACAGAGGCGCAGGGGCAGTACTTAAGCGGCCCCGTAACGAGCGTCAACAAATATGCGAAGGGTACGGAAGAACTGAGTATCCCGGAGCCTGCGGAGCTTAAGTTTAAGGGCATTACCGCGCCTTATACCGTATATATTTCGGAGCATGAAGACATGAGCGACGCGCGGGAGCTCGCGTCGGACACCGACCTTGCAAGGATATACAACCTTAAGATCGGCACAAAGTATTACTGCTATGCGGCGTCGGGGGATAAGAAAACGGATGTGATCTCGTTTGAGACCGCGGACATCGCTCCGCGCAACCTCTATATCGACGGCGTCACAAATGTCAGGGATATCGGCGGCTGGAAAACAGCCTCGGGACAGGCGGTAAAGCAGGGCATGGTCTACAGATCGGGCAAGTTTAACGCCGACGAGTCATCGGAAAAAGTTATTACCGAACAGGGGCTGCAGGCTGTCAGAGAGCTCGGGATCAGGACCGAGATAGACCTCAGAACGACCGATGACGCCGAGAACGGAAATATCACCGAGAGTCCTCTCGGGAACGATGTGAGATATGTATCGATACCTCTGAAATCGGGCGGAAATATCATTTTACTCAATAAGGACAGCTTAAAGGACCTGTTTGCGGTCCTCGGCGATGAAGCAAATTACCCGCTGGTATTCCACTGCAGCATAGGCACCGACAGGACCGGTATGGCGGCGTTCCTGATAAACGGCCTGCTCGGCGTATCAAAGGACGATCTGATCCGCGATTTCCTGTTCTCGAATTTCGGAAATATCGGCAGTATGCGGACGCAGTCGATTATCGAGACCTATATCGAAACCGTGGAAATGGCGGGCGGCAGGACTCTCGCAGAGCAGATCGAAAACTACCTGCTCTCGGTCGGCGTATCCGCGGATGATATCGCGACACTCAGAAAGATGTTGGGAGAATAGGAGAAATAATATGTTCAGAGCAATGGGACGAATTAAGCAGCAGATAAGCAGGGAGGAATGCATCAGGGTGCTGAAGGAACAGCCGCGCGGCGTACTTTCCATGATCGGTGACGAAGGGTATCCTTACGGAATCCCGCTGAATCATCTGTATATGGATGACGGCCATATTTATTTTCACTGCGGAAAGCACGGCCATAAGATCGACGCCATCGCGAAATGCGATAAAGTAAGCTACTGCGTATATGATCAGGGCTACCGCAAAGACGGCGAATGGGCGCTCAATATCAACAGTGTGGTTATATTCGGCAGGATCCGCGAGGTAACCGACGAAGAAAAGATGCGCGAGATATGCACTTTGCTGACACAAAAGTTTACCGACGATGATGAATATCTGCAGAGGGAACTCGCGGGTTCGTTCAAAAACGTAAAATGCCTCGAACTCATCCCCGAGCACATGACCGGAAAGCTCGTAAACGAAGCATAAATAAAGCCTTATAAGCCATAGCAAAAAGGAAAAGTATATGTTAACAGTCCGTAAAGCAACAACCGACGAGTTTGACGTGATCATGGGCATCTATCGTATAGCACGTGAGTTTATGGCACAAACCGGCAATCCCAATCAGTGGGGCAATTCGCGTCCTGCTCCGGAACAGATCAGACAAGACATCCAAAACGGTATCTGCCATGTTGTCTGTGAAAATGACGTGATCCACGGTGTATTTGCCCTGTGTGAGGGAATAGACCCGACCTATCTGTATATCGAGGATGGCACATGGCCGAATGATGAGACTTACGTAACGATCCACCGCATAGCGGGCGATCAGCAGGTACACGGCATTTTTACAGCTGCGATGGAGCATTGCCGGCAATATGCCGACAATATCCGCATCGATACTCACCGTGACAACAAAGTTATGCAGAGTGTTCTCGCCAAACACGGATTCAAACGCTGCGGGATAATCTACCTGAAAAACGGTGATTCACGGACAGCATTTCAATGGAGAAAAGAGTTATGAAAACTATTATTTTCCTAGGTTCTTCCGTCACCTATGGCGCAGCCTCCGGCGGTGTTTCTTTCGCTGATGTTATCTGCAAAAAGGGCGGTTATAATATGATCAAAGAGGCTGTTTCCGGCACAACGCTTGTTGACGAAGGCCCGGACTCATATATCGCCAGATTAAAACAGATCGACGCCGATCAAGTCGATCTGTTTATCTGCCAGTTATCAACTAACGACGCGACACAGAAAAAGCCTCTCGGTCATATCAGCACTGCCTTGGATGCACAGTCTTACGATACACAGACCGTCGCAGGCGCGATAGAATACATCATCTCATACGCCGGAGAAAAATGGCACTGCCCCGTGCTCTTCTACACCAACCCACGTTACGGCGCAAAAGAATACGCGGACATGGTAACTCTGTTAAAAGAGATTGCTGCGGTACATGCCATAGGGATCATCGATCTCTGGGACGATGAGAGCTTTAACGAGACCGGCCGTCAAAACTACGCGCGTTTTATGGCCGATCCGATACATCCCACTCTCGACGGTTATACGGAATGGTTTGCCCCGTACTTTGAAGAGACCATTGATCGAATAATATAAAGAAAGCGAGAACATATATGACCGATAAAAACAGGCTCCCGTCAAATCCGGAGGCACAGCCCTGCGTTAAGAGCGTGATGTCGTATCTGGCGGATATTTCCGGAGACAGGATAGTTACGGGACAGCACACGCAGACCATGGCGATGGAGGAGCTGGAAAAGATCCGTAAGGTAACGGGTAAAGACCCTGCGCTCTTAGGGTTTGAGCTGCTGTCATATTCACCGAATATCAATGAACGTGACACCGATGATGCCTGCATGACGGAGGTCCGCGAAAACCGCGGGACTCTGAAACGCGCGCGTGAATGGGCCGAAAAAAAGGGTCTTATTACATTTACATGGCACTGGTTCTCACCTCTTAGAGGGCGCTCAAAGGCATTTTTTACCGAGAATACGGATTATGACGCTGAGAGGGCAGTGATCCCTGACACGCCCGAATATAAGGCGCTGATCGGTGATATGGACCATATGGCCGGACTGCTGAAACCATTCTGTGAGCAGGGGATTCCCATACTCTGGAGACCGTTTCACGAAATGGACGGCATCTGGTTCTGGTGGGGCGCAAAGGGCGCCGATGCCGCGAAAAAGCTGTGGCGGATAATGTATGAGCGTTTTACTGAGGTGCACCGTCTGACCAACCTGATCTGGGTATGGAATGCCGCAAAGGCTGAGTTTTACCCCGGAGACGATGTGGTGGACATTATCTCGAGGGATATGTACCCGCCCGCTCATGAGCATACGGCTCGCAGGCAGGAGTATCTGGAAATGGAGCGGATCACGGACGAGCCCAAGATAGTGCTGATCGGTGAGATCGGAGTCCTGCCCGACGCTGACGCGCTGCACAGGGAGCATGTCGGATGGTCCACATATATGACATGGTCGAAGGATTTCTGCCTGACCGAAGAGTATAATACCGACGCTTATTTAAAACAGATCTATGACAGTCCGTACGCGGTGACCAAAGATGAACTGCCGGTGCTGTACTGACAGGGAACGGATGAAAGGGGAGACGGAGCATGGTAGGAAAATATCCCGTTGTTACACTGTGCGGGAGCACGAGATTTAAGAATGAGTTCATGGAGGCGCAGAAACGCCTGACGCTCGAGGGCAGGATCGTTATCAGCGTCGGCCTGTTCGGACATTCCGGAGATTCGGAGGTCTGGGACGGGATGGATGAAGGGACTCTGACCAAAACAAAGGAAATGCTGGACGATATGCATAAGCGCAAGATCGACATGGCCGACGGTATCTACGTTATCAATGTCGGTGGATACATCGGCTCGAGCACGAGATCGGAGATAGAATACGCAAAGGCGCACGGGAAAACGGTGGAGTATCTGGAGGATAATATATGACACGGGAAACGATGATTGAAAACCTGAAAACCGCGGACAGCGTCTGGACGGTCATTGACGGGATCACGTCTTCGCCCTTTATCGATGACGGCAACAGGGTCTGGATATTTACGAAAAAGGAGTATGCCGACAGGTGCCTTGATTATTTCATGCAGCAGTACCGCACCTCGTTTGAGATCAGGGAAATAGATAAGGAGCAGCGCATCAGGTTTTTCGGGATCACAACCCATATGGCGGGAGCGGAGGAGTACTCCGTCGACCCGGGAACTGAGGCCAACATGATCATAAAAGGCAGCGATATCGTGCCGCCTGTAGATATGAGCGATACGCCGATGATCAACAGGCCGGTCATGAACCCGCGTCTTTTCCGCGCGGTGGCCAAGCTGCAGCAGGAGCGGCTGTACAGGGCCAATTACGAGGGCAAAAAGGATAAGCTCCGCGCGTTTGAGGACGATATGATCAAAAACTTTGCAGAAGCGATGTTCCTGGTTCCGGTCAAGGGCATGGAGGCGCTCAAAAAGAACTTTGAGAGCACGAACGGCAGCGGAGAGGGTGTACTGACCGCAGGCACGCAGATATCCATACCGACTCTCAGCGGCGGGGACGACAACGCGAAAGCGACGCCTGTATTTACCGACTGGATCGAGTTTAACAAGGCCTATTCTCAGGAGGAATGGGGCGGCTGGATATGGACGCCGAAGGACCTGCTCGCTGCGCCCGACGATCCGGTAGTGCTGAATGTCGGTTCGCTGGCATTTGCCATGTCAAAGAAAATGATCGGGCAGATGCTGGACATCTATGAAAAGGAATTTGCGGATAAAAAATAATAATGGATGGAGGATTTATAAATGGATCTGATGAGGAAAAAAGCGGCCGGTACGGGAATGCTTAAGAAACTGATCGTCATGTTCGTTATGATCGCGCTGCTGATACCCTGCGTATCGGGCGTGACCGGGGCAAACGCTGCAACCGTCGGAAAGACTAAGTGGGCTTCTGCGGAACTGAATTCGAAGTCGCAGCCCGTGCTCAAATGGAAAGAAGTATCGGGAGCCACTGGCTACAGGCTCTACAGAAAGACAGACGTTTCCGACAAATGGGTAAAGGTCACCACAACAAAAAAAACCTCAGCCACGGACAAAAAAGTAGCGGAGTCCGTTACTGAGGTCAAATACCGCGTCCGGGCATATAAAACAAAGGAAAACGGCAAAAAGTCCTGGGGTAAATACAGTTCCGTAAAGACACTAACGATAGACAGAGGCGGATCGGGACAGAACGGAAACAACGATCCGGGAAAAGATGAGAGCTCAAAATACCCGAGCGCGGAAGAGGCTCGCGCGGCGATCTACGCGCTGCAGGCAGATTATCCCGAAGGCAGGCCATGGACCAATGCGAACTCTTATGTCTGGGGCTATGATGTGGCCATCGGCCTCGGGTACGGAGGCTATACCGGATACGGCTGTCAGGGCTTTGCCATGATCGCGAGCGATGCAGCATACGGGAAAAGCACACCGGCTTATCAGTTTACCGATACAAAACGCATACTGGTCGGTGATATCCTTCGCATCAGCAACGATACGCATTCTGTAGTCGTACTTGCAGTTGACGGGAAGAACATCACCATCGCGGAAGGCAATTATAATTCGTCGATCCACTGGGGCCGTACGATAAATCTCGATACATGCGGATTTGTTTACGGATTTACCAGGGTACCGATCGAATAAACGATGATTATATTTTTACCTGAAGGTAGAGTTTTATCATGATCATCATAAGGGATCATACCCGGAATACACGGAGAAAAGCCATGAAAAACAACAAAGTATATCTATACGGTCAGATACTCGGGACACATTCATTTTTGCTGAAGGACGGTTTTTTGCAGCCGGACGAATATTCGGAGATCAAAGCGCAGTATTTTCTGCCGGGCGGTGAGACAGGCACGGCGGCTACGGTGCTCAGCTCACTCGGAGTGTCCGTCAAAATGGACGGAACCTGGATCGGCACGGAGGTCGCTCCGATGCTGAAAGAATTCTATGCAGGGAGATCCGTTGACCTGTCATCGATACATTTCCCTGAGGACGACCCCGGAGTCATGGATTATGTCGTGATCGCGGGGCTCGTGCGCTCACCTATGGGGCGGTTCCAGACACTTTTCTCGTCAGGCAAGAGATGGTGGAGTGTGCCTCGCGAGGAGGATATTGCGGAGGCTGAGGCTGCGGCGATAGATCCGTTTTTCGGAGAGGAAACCATGCTCGCCGCTAAACTCTGTAAGGAGCACGGGGTTCCGTTCGTGACGATCGACAGCCCGCATACATCCGAGCTTCACAGCATGGCGGCGATAAACGTTGTCTCGAAGGAATGTACCTCGCAGCACTATGCGGGTATGGATGCGGACGTGATCATGGAGCTCTTAAAGGAGACCACCGACGGTCTGACCATCATCACGCAGGGCGGAGGCGAGATGCTCTATGCGAGAAAAGGCGGCGAGATCCGCAGGATGAAACCGTTTGACGTTGAGGTTAAGAGCACGCTCGGCGCCGGCGATACGTTCAAGGCAGGCTGCACATACGCGCTGCTGCACGGGATGAGCGATGAGGAGACTGTCAGGTTTGCTTCCGCCTGCTCGGCTGTCGCTATCTCGAGATTCCCGCTGCCGCTTAATCCGCCGACATTTGCGGAGGTCAACGCTATCTTAGGTAAGACTCAGGCCTGATCTGCTCTGCGATACATACAGGGAAGACCTGCCTGCCGCAGGCATATAGAATAGAGGTGAAATAATGCAGATACATGTATATACCCGTGAAATTGATCCCACAAACTATCCCGAAGGACTGGCGGGAGCCATTCATTTTGCCTGCGTGACGGATGCCGGAGAGCAGGCGTTTAACCGAAACTACGGGATATTGTTCGCAAAAGGGACTATAAGGGACGACAATACCATACAGCCGATGAGGGCGCGCAGCCCGCGCATATTTGCGATGGAGGACGGTATTATCGGTATCTGCGCGGAGCGTATCCTCGAGGACGGCAGCGGCGATGAGACGATGGCGGGGAAGGCTCTCCTGTGGAAAACGAAGGATCTGATACATTTTACAGAAGAAGAGATCATAAGCTCCGACACACTCGCATCGTACAGTCTCTCCGAGCGACTCGAGATCGATGACTCGACAGCCATCGCCGCTCTCAGATACTGGAGCCCGATTATATGTGAGGAGATCATCATTCCCGATGAGATCGTCGCGCACTCGGAGCAGGATATCCTTGATGTAAAGGCTGTGATCCGCTACAGCGACGGCTCAGAGCGTGAGAAGAAGGTAAAATGGGATCTCGCGGATATCGATCTTGCAAAGCCCGGGAAATACAGGATCAGCGGGCATATCTCGCAGCAACGGTTCAGATTCCCGCTGGCAAACGGATACGGAGACCCCGTGATCTTTCCCTGGGAGGGGAAATGGTACTACATTTCCACCAACGATAATCTGAACGATATCGGCATATATGTGCGTGAGGCGGATGATGTTCACGGACTGTTTGCCGACGGCATAGAGGAGCATCTGATCCTGCCGTTCGATCCCGAGCGCGGATTTGAGCAGACCTTCTGGGCGCCGGAGTTTCATGTGATAGGCGGGGAGATGTACATACTGTTTGCGGTGAGCGGTCATGTATGGGGACCGCAGTGCCACATGATGAGGAAAAAGAAGGGCAGGAGCATCATCGAGGCGGACAGCTGGGAGGATCCGGTACGCGTGTGCAGGCAGGACGGCTCGCCGCTGGCTGCGGGCCCGATCACGCTCGATATGACTTATATTAAGGCTGAACGGCAGTCTTACGTTATCTGGTCCTACCGTGAGCATATCGGACAGCCAAACGATTCCGGCTCCATGCTCTATATCGCATCGATAGACGAGTGTGAGCCTTGGAAGCTTACATCGGAGCCTGTGCTGCTCACGAGGCCGCTCTACGGCTGGGAAAACGTGTCAGGCACCATTAACAACGAGGGCCCGTACGCATGTTATTCGGACGGGATGATCTGTGTCACGTATTCCGGCGGTTCGGCCAATGCCTATACCTACGCGCTGGGGCTCCTTTCGGCGCGTGCGGACGCTGATCTGACCGACGTTGCGTCCTGGACCAAGAGCATCACGCCGGTGCTCACATTTTACTCTGTGCCCGGAGAATACGGACCGGGGCATAACGCGTTTTTCACAAACGGGGACGGCGAGCTGATGATATCCTATCACGGAGAAACGGCCATAGACGAGAGACTGCGCTGCGACGGCATCAGGAGAGTCCATTTCCGCAAGGACGGGACACCGTATTTTCAGATGTCCGCAGATGAGGATGTCGGGGACGCGGATGTATCGATGAATGTCGTCATCGCTCAGTAAAAAGAAAAGACAGTATGAAAAAGAATAAGACAATTGTAATAGATGAAAAAACGCCGCTGTTGATCCTGGCGGGGCCGATGTTTCTGGAGCTGCTCCTAAACACGATGCTCAACAATGTGGATATGCTGATGCTCAGCCACTATGATGAGATCGCGGTCGGAGCGGTAGGAAACGCAAATACCATCATGTTCATGATGAACATCCTGTTCAATGTCATCGCGACCGCTACGAGCGTGGTTGTTGCCCAGTATCTCGGGGCCAAAGAGCATGACAGGATGAACATGATCTACACGCTCGCATTCGTGGTCAACCTGATCGTCGGCGTGATCCTGAGCGGCACGTTCTGCGCGGCAAATCCTCTGATCATGAATCTGCTGAATGTTTCGCCCGAGATGCGTCCGCATTCGATGACATATATCTATATCGTCGGCGGAGGCGGCTTTATCTCCGCGGTGTTCAGCGTCATGCTGCAGATACTCAGATGCAACGGATACACCAAGGTCGGCATGTGGGTCTCACTGGCGATCAATATCATCAATATCGGCGGCAACTATCTGTTCCTGTACGGGCCGCTATCCTTCCTGAAAATGGGAGTGGCCGGAGTGGCGATATCGACCGTAGCGGCCAGACTGATCGCGGTGACCGTGCTTATCGCGTTTTTCTACGGCGCGAAGATCGGTAAGTTCTCACTGCGCCTGTTGAACCCGTTTCCGGGCAGATTCCTTGCGAAAATGGTCAAGATCGGTCTGCCTTCGGCCGGAGAGAGTCTGACCTATAACCTGTATCAGACCACGCTGCTTTCCTTTGTGAACAGTATGGGAAACGACTCCGTAAATGCCAGAGCTTACTGCAATACGATCATTTCTTTCGCGATAATCTTTTCAAACGCGTGCGCGATGTCCACGCAGATCATAACAGGTCATCTGGTCGGGGCGGGGAAGACCGAAGAAGCATATAGAAGAGTGTTTAAGACACTGAGGACATCGCTTCCGATAACGATAGCCCTGACATCGGTAAACGCGCTCATGTGCAGATACACGCTGGGTTTGTTTACAGAGAATCAGAATATCATCGCGCTGGGGCAGAAGATAATGATAGTGGATATCATTCTGGAGATCGGGCGATGTCTGAATCTGACTTTTGTCAACAGCCTGAAGGCTGCGGGAGCATATGTTTTTCCTCTAATCGCGGGCATCGTCTGTAACTGGGGGCTGGGGCTTACGACAGGCTACGCGGTCGGCGTGGCCCTGGGCCTGGGTGTCGCCGGGATATATGCCGGAACGGCTACGGATGAATGCATAAGAGGTCTGATAGTCATGTACTACTGGTACAAAAAGAAATGGGTCGGCAAATCGGTTGTCGGAGAAAAGACCGGGGAGGGATAACATATGACGAAAAGGAAAAAACTTCGTAAAAACCACTTAAAGAGAAATCCGTGAGATTGTTTATGAAACCTTGTATAACGGTACATTTTCTGATATAATATCTCTATGCTTTTTGCTTGTTATAAGCAGTTGAGTTTGTTATATGGAGGTGTGGAATGAAAAAACGTATTTTTTGGGTACTTGCGCTGTTTGCGCTTACGATTGCATTTGTGATGCCTGCGGGCGGCATACGGGTCAAGGCAGCGGACAAACTGATCGAGAAGTATTTCCCGAAGGGGATCGAAAAGATCAAGCCCTATAAGCCGATCATCAATATTGATGAGAACGATACTCACTGGATCAGTGCTATCGTAAAACAGAGCGATGATGTACTTAAGCTGGTCAGGGACTATGAAGCAAGCACTGAATACGTAGAGTTTAAGAATGACTGGTATGAAGATGAATTTACAGAATTTGAAGTAAAATACGGAATTAACGCATTTGAGACAACAGTTCAGTTTGACATCTCGATAGATGGCGGGGACTGGCAGTATAATAAGAGTTGGGACAAAAAGGAACAGGATGCTTACGCGGACGGATTCACCTTTTATGAGAACTTCGGCTATGGTTCCGATGACAATACCGCGGAGTTCACTCTGATGGAGGCCGGTCCGGCAGCTGACGGAAAGCTGTTAAAGAAGACAGTCAAAAATGAGCAGTTTGACCTTAAGAACCATACCTTTAAGGTAAGATACCGTTACTGCATCCAGTTTGGATTACTGGATGACTACGAAGCAGGCTTGCAGTATTATTTCACAGACTGGTCGGATACTGCCACTTTCGGAAAGACGACCGATCAGAATCTTGAGATACCGGATGAAATGCCGGCTCCCGATACTTCTAATCCTAAGAGAGAGCTGGATGAAAGTGGAAAATGGGGCGGTTATGTTTCAATGATGACCCATTTCTCGCACGATGTTACCGATGCTGCGACAGCCATCTACTTAAATACCGGAGAGCGTGAGCCGTTCCTGATCGTTGTCGAAGCGGCTGTGGATGATCTGAGTGAGAAGAAATTTGACTACGAAGGTTACATTGCAAATGCCGTATGGCTTTCCGACGGACAGCGAGGTATAGGATTTGATAAAGCAGATACTTTTACCGAGAAGTCCAGGATCCTTATCAGAACAAAGCTTCACTGTGATACATTAGGCAAGGATTCAAAGTATGATTACGCGGTAGATCAGGTAAAGGGTCTCAAGGCCAAGACGACCAAGACCACATCGATCAAGCTTACCTGGTCGAAGGTATCCGGTGCCGAGTTCTACGAGATCTACAGCGGCGACGACAAGCTCCTCGGAACCTCAAAGACCAACAGCTTTACGGTCAAGAAGCTGAAGGCCGGAACGGGCTACGATTTCAAGGTCCGCGCGGTAGTTGACAAGGTGTTCGTCGGACTCTTCAGCGATACATTAAAGACTCCCACGAAGCCTAAGAAGGTTTCCGTGAGCAGCGCGAAGATCGCAAAGGATACCGCGACCGTCACATACAAAAAGGTTACCGGTTCGGGTTATCAGGTACAGATCGCTTCGGATAAGAAATTTAAGAACGACCTTGCGAAACTCGAAGTGAAGGGCGCAGCGGAGGTCAAGGCCGTAAAGGACGGATTGAAGGACGGAAAGGCCAAATATACACGCGTACGCGCTTACGTTACCTACGGAGGCAAGACCGTTTACGGCGCGTGGAGTAAAGTAAAAGAAATCAAGTAAAAATGTTTTTATTGAGAAATATCGGGCAGAGATTTCATTCTCTGCCCGATTTTGCATTATACACATCTGTTATGATGTGTATTTTTTGTGCGTTTTTTGAGTATGTGAATTAAATACGCGTTTTGTGAGAATCACGGGATTTCAGAGTGTTAACGAAACATAATGTGAAATGGTTTAGGAAATCGGAGTATTGTTTAGGAAACAAATCGTGGAAATTTAGAATAAATAGTTGATATTTTGAATCGAGTGAAAAACGAAAACATGCTAGAGTATGGGTAGTAATAAAGGGGAGAAATTTTTAACCCAAAGGAGGAACGTATGAGAAAAAGGTATCAATTCAAAAAGCTTATCTCTGTTGTCCTGGCGTTTGCCATGATACTGGGATGCTTCGCGAGCGCTGATGTGCAGCGGACAAAAGCTGACGCTGACACTGAGGCAGAGGCCCCCGCGACCGTTGCCGACGAACTGTGGATCGACGTCGACGGCAAGCCCGATGAGTGGGGACTTATTTCGAACATGGCAGACGCACCTGCCACATTTGCTTATATCAAAGCGGTTAAGACTGCGGATTATCTCTATATCGCGGCTAAGACCGCAGATACGCCCGCAGCGGCACCCGCGTGGTATATGGGCATCAATTCCGACGGCGATACAGCTACGGGATACAATGATTACAACGGCGCGGATTACTGCGTACTCGGCGATTCAAAGCTCTATAAGAACACAGTTCCGGATGACTGGGCATTTGAAGATGCAGTCGATCCCGGTTTTGCTTTTGTTACGTCGGAGGACGGTTCTTTCGTAGAGGCCAGATTCAGCCTTTCCGTTATCGGCGACAGCGATAAGCTCAGCTTTGCCATGCTTGACGGCGGCTGGACATATGTGTATAAGACCGGCTCGATCGTTCCCGCATACAAGGCAGCCATCGGAGCCATAGGCGGCTGGGACGGCAATGCATTTACAAATAACGGCTCTGACGGTGCGTATACCGGCGCAGAGTATATTTCCCAGGAAGTTACCGAAAAGGGTCTTGCGGTTCATTTCGTAAAGGCTTACGGCGGATCGAAGACCAGATTCTGGATCAACCTCGGAGAGGGCGTTGATCTTGCAAAGGCAGAAAAGCTCATTATCAGCTATTCGAGCGATAAAGAGATCAATTTCGATCAGTTTAAGTTCTATTTCTACGATCAGGTAGGCAGCGAAGGCAGAAAGGAGCTCTGCTCACTGGATGGTTTTACGAATGACTGCGACGGTCTGATAACGCTTGCGATCCCTTCGGGGCTTTCGGGTGTTGCAAAGACCATCAGAGCTTACTCAAACGACCTGACAAAGAGTATCCCCGATGATACACACGTATTCTTCAGGGGCATCGATTTCACCGGCGAGGCTGATTCCGGTTCAGCGAACATCATCCCCGAGGGTGAGAACTTCAACATCGACGGCAACAACTCCGACTGGAGAGACATCAGCAGCATCCTTGATGCTCCCGAGGGTATCTTCGACAGGGTTGCGGCATGCTTCGACGATGAGAACGTTTACTTCCTGTTCAACGTTAACGATGTCAAGAAGTGGGCGACCATCCATATCTTCATGGACAGCGATCAGAATGCGGAGACAGGTTTCCAGAACGGCGGCGGCTTCAACCACCTTCTTGAAGGAACCAGCATTTATGAGAGTGACGCCGGCGAATGGCCCGATACCAAGATCGGACAGGCTACCGTCGCGAAGTCAAAGGACGGCGCTACCGTAGAGGTTAAGCTTTCTAAGGCAGCCATCGGATTTACCGGTGACAAGCTTCCTTTCAGAATCGAGCTTGTAAACGAGAACTGGTCCACAGTTGCTTCTTACCCCGGAGCCGGAACCGTTGACGCGCTTGCGATCGATGAAGCTAAGATCAACTCGACACAGCCCTACATCGATAAGTTTGCCCTGACCATGCCTGAGATCTACTCCCTGACAGAGCAGGCAACCAAGGACGGCGTTATCGGTACCTTCTCCGCAGAAGGCGGCGACGGCGAGAACTATGTTTACGCATTCGCGTTCAGCAGCCAGTACGGTCCCGACAATTCCAAGTTCAGGATCGAAGGCGACAAGCTGATCGTTGACGCAAAGGTACTTGCTCCCGGCGAGTACAGGATCTATGTAAAGGTTAAGAGCGGCGATCGCTACGATTTCGGAACATTCGCGATCGTAGTCAACGCTTCGGTAGGTACCAAGATCACCGAAGATATCTTCAACGGACACAACGGAGAGTGGTTCGCGGTTAACTATTCCACCGCAAACCCGATCCCAAATCTTACACAGTTAAGGGCAGCGGCCGATTCCGGGTATCTCTATGTATTTGCCGCAGCCAACAGCCTTACCACAGCCGTTAAGTTCTACATCAGCGACGGCATCACGGCAGGCAAGGACATGAGCGCGAACTGGTCGAATGCTTCCGATATGGCGTTCATGATCGATTTCCAGGGCAACATCTACGCATACAACAATGGCAGCTTTGAGACTACCGGCGCTAAGGCTGAGGTTGCTCTTGCCGTAACAGGCTTTGAGGCAAAGATCCCGCTCTCCGTATTCGCGGGCGGTGCCGAAAAGTTCGGAGTGGCCTGCGATGACGGCGCCGGCGCGCTTCTTCCCAATATCGAGACTGAGCTGCTTACGGTTACCACGCCTCTGGCAGGCAACGGACCCGCGATCACCGCTGACGGCGATCCTTCCGAATGGACCGATGAGTTCAAGGTCGGCGTAGGTACAGGCTCGATGGGCGATATCTGGGCGGCACGCACAAAGGATTATCTCTACGTTATGACTTATGTTGACGTAGATGCGAGCGAGATCGAGAGCGACCATTCATATTCGACAAACCTTTATATCGACTCTGACGGCAATCCTTCCACGGGTTACGCATACAAGGAAATCTATACTGAGGCAGGCGGCGACTTCCTTCTTCAGGACTGGTACATCACAAACCAGGAGTTCTCTTACAAGACCGGCAACGGAGCAGGTTTCGGATTCTCACATTCGGCAGGCGGCTGCGGCGACAATCTGGACTGGAAGGTTACAAAGCAGATCGAAGGCACCAACAGATTCTGCATGGAGTTCAGGGTTCCCATCGCGAAGATGGCTGCCGTTTCCTCACTGGCTATCGATGACATTCTTGTATCGGTACAGAGAGACGCTACGGTAAGGACCACATTCCCCGGCGTTACAAAGGCGTTCGGAGAAGGCACACGCTATTCACGCGTACCCAAGTACGGCACGAGCTTCGATATCACCATCGACGGCAAGTTCGCCGACTGGAACGCTATCCCCAACGTTGTTACCAACACCGCTGAGGAGAATGTATACAATCTCTACGCAACAAAGTCACAGTACAAGCTCTACACGATGCTCCTTTCGGAGAACGGAGATCTTGATACAAAGACAAGATTCGTTATCAATGTAAACGACAGCACCGGTTACAGCTACTTCGGTTTTGCAAACGCCGATTACGTTGTAATGAACGGCAATCTCTACACCGTTAAGTCGAAGAACAGGATCGGCAATAAGATCAAGTCGGCCGACATCACTTACGGAAAAGACTCGATCGAGATGAGACTCTATCTGGAGGATATCGGCAGCCCCGAGAACATCAAGATCGCGGCACTGGCAAAGGACAAGACGGTCAAGGTTCCTTCGAAGCGCTACATGAACGTTGCCGGCGAAGTTGATATGTACTACGCTGACGGCTATGTATATCCTTACGAGAACTTTGACGTATACAACAACCCTTACAAGGGATGGACGGCATGGGCTAACGTAAGCGCAAACGACATTCCCAATATTGGTTATGACTTCAACCTGACCTACTTCCCCGTAACATGGGATGACATCGAGACCGTAAAAGGCGTATTCGACTGGTCATACGTTGATGATAAGTATCAGCTCGAATACTGGAAGGAAAACGGCGTAAGAGTTAACTTCAGATTCGTTATGGATACTCCCGAACCTCTTACTGGTTCAAAGAGAAAGGTTACTTACGGCGAGGTTGTCGACAAGGCATTCATCGCAAAGAATAACCTGACAGAGAACGGTGTTGTTACCGAGCGCAAGATCAAAGAGCTCTTCGCGACCGGAAACTACCGCGCGGATATCCCCGCATGGCTGGTAGCAGATCTGTGCAACGAAGTACTTGCAGGCAAGTATGAGAACGCAGGTACCTTCTACAACTGGCCGAGCGCAGACGTCCTCGGCGGAGCCGGCTTCTCACCCAACTATTATTCAGAGATGCTCATCGACCGTCATGACAAGATGATCGAAGCATTCGCTGCAAAGTTTGACGACGGTTCGATCACAGGCTTCGCGCAGGTAGGTTCCTTAGGACACTGGGGCGAGTTCCACACCTGGCCTGAGGCAGGCTCGTTTACCGAGTACAATTTCGGTTCCGGTGAGTTCCCGGATCCCGAGACCGCAGGTCTGTACGCAAAGGCATATACCGATCACTTCAAGACGGTTAAGATCGGTATCCGCTATCCTTATCCTTTCGCAGCCAAGAACGGATTCGGACTCTTCAACGATATGTTCGGAGATCCCGAGGGCACGGATATGTTCCTCGGTGCTATCGAGAACGGCAACACCAACAACATGATCAATCCCAAGCCTACCGACGTGGCAGACTCGAGGATGCCCGATTTCTGGAAGACGAATTACTCCGGCGGTGAGTTCTCTCACGGAGATGTTTTAAGAGCTGTTGATGACGATTCCATCATGGATACGATCTCATTCATCAAGGACAGCCATACTTCGTGGCTCGGCCCCTGCTCGCCCTGCGATCTTCTGGACGGTGATTTCGATGCTTACACTTATGAAGCAAATATCCATTATCTCCAGAGGATCATGGGTTACCGCTTAAGCGTCAAGAGCGCGAGCTATACTCCTTCGGTTGCGGCCGGCGGAAAGCTTAAAGTAAGACTTAACTGGAGAAATACAGGTGTTGCTCCTTTCTACTACAGCTGGCCCGTAGAGGTTTCGCTCCTCGATGTGAACGGCAATGTAGCAGCCAGAGCCGTTACAAAGGATGATATCAGAAAGTGGATGCCCGGAGATTCGATCTCCATGTCTGCTTCGGTAGCTATTCCTGACGATCTGGCAAACGGTGTTTACACAGTAGCGGTTGCGATCCTTGATCCCGACACCATGAAGCCTGCCGTACATCTTGCGATGGAAGGCGGCAACAAGGATCTCAGATACGGTCTCTACTACATCACGGTCGGACTCTCCGAGTTCACCAAGGACACGGTTGACGAAGATCTCAGATTACTGACCGGCGATGCCGACGGACTCCTGTTCACGGCAAAGAAGCCTTCAAAGGTTACGATCTGGCAGTCGACGATCACGCCCGGCACCACGGTTTACGTATACCGTTACAACAAGAATGACAACAGCCTTGCAGAAGTTGATGTTTCAGCATCGACGGACGGCAGCGGAAAGCTCTCATTCACGGTTAACAGGGCAGGAACCTATGTAGTACTTGACAGAAAGATTAACTGATAAGGAGACAAACATGAAAAGAGGTAATATTAAAAGGTTTATTGCCCTGATACTTGCAGTGGCGATGCTCCTTCCGGGCGTCCCTTACAGCAATGTCAAGGCAAACGCGGCTGAAACCGCTGCAGCGGTCGGACAGGAGATAGATCTGCCCGGCGGCCTGATCGGTACAGTAAGCGGCGTTGCGGAGATGATCCCCGCAAATATCAAACTGGAAGATAATGATACAGATCTTATCTTTGCCGAAGAGCAGCCCGAAGACGGCGTTAAGCTTGTTGTGAACTCCGCTAACGGCCATGGCGGTAAGGTAAGAGACAGGATCCAGAACTTTAACGGCGGTGAGGGCGTTGCGATCACCGAAGGTACTCAGTTCTACCTTGAGTATGAAGCATCGGCTGATTTCGACCTCACAAAGCTCAGCCTTGAAGGAACAAACTCCGCAAACGGCTGGACGGTAAAGAATAAGTTCAGCAGCATCGGCATTTCCAACGGCGTTGCTGTATATACTGTTTCAGCAAGTTCCGACGCGGAAGATAAGCTGTATGACATCCGTATCAAGGCAGACGCAGGTAAGTTCCCCGACGGTTCCACACTGACCATCAAAAAGGCTTACTTTGTGAGCGACCTTAAGTCGGCACCCGCAGAGAACCCTCCTGTTTATGAAGGCATTCAGCTCCAAGAGAAGAGGACTGCCGGCAAGATCCGCGGCACAGTAGTGGCTTTCTCGAAGCCTGATAAGGATAACTACTATGTAGAAAGCGGTAATTTCAAATATGCCGAAGATCAGCCCGAAGACGGTGTGCGCTTTGCTTATCCCGGAACAGGCAGTATAAGAAACAGGATCAAAAACTTCACCACTGCCGAAGCAGCTACCGGCGCTGCAGTATCGATCAGCTCCGACATTCGTTTTGTGATCGAATACGAGTCAACAGGTAATTTTAGTTTCTCGCAGTTGACCATTCAGGGAACGAAGGCTGACGACGGCTGGGACAACGACTTTGAATTCAGCGTTCTGAACGAAAGCGATGGCGCAGCTGTATTCTCCGTGGCGGCTAAAACAGAATCGAGCGATCTGTATAATGTACGCCTCAAGGGTGACAGTGTTAATTATACCGAAGGCACAACATTAACGATCAAGAACGCTTATTTCCTGACCGATATCGAGGAAGTAACCGAGCCCGTCGATCCCGTAGATCCTGTAGATCCTGTAGATCCTGCAGAAGGCTTTGTGGTCGGCGCTAAGAAAAAGGTCGGCAAGATCGAAGGTACCATCAGCGGTATCGTTAAGGCTGATACGACCAATATGATCATGGAATCGGGTCAGCCCGATATGAATCCTGCGGCAGAGCAGCCCGAAGGCGGTGTAAAGTTTGAAAAGACAGCTGACGGAAGCAAGATTAGAAACAGGTTCTATGTGAACGAAAAAGACGGAGCTGGCATAGCAGAGGGCGACAAGTTTGTCATCGAGTATGAAGCGTCCGGAGACTTCGATCTTTCCATGCTTCATTTCTGGCCTCAGATCGTTGCAGACGGCGGATATGAAGACATTGCCGAGCTCTCTGTCGATGAGATCAAAGACGGTCTAGCGGTATACAGTGTTCCGGCAAACTATGAAGACGGAAAGATATATTCCATAAGGATCAAAGATAATGGGGCTGACATTGTACCTCGCGGCGCATGGGTAACCTTTAAGAATGTATATTTCCTTACCGATGTCAAGGCTGCATCGACCGAGATCGATCCCAACGCAAATCCTGTAGGACAGGAATATGCAGTAGGTGATCTGAGCGGAACCATAAGCGGTTACGTAAAGCTCAACAAGGACAATATCTTCGTTGAGAGCGGCTGTGATCTGGCTATCCCCGCGGCTCAGCCCGAGGTCGGCTTCAAGCTTGAAAAGGCAAGCAAAGCCAAGATCCGCAACAGATACTACATCAACGAAGGCAACGGCGTCGTATTAAAGAAGGGCGACAAGCTCATCATCGACCGCGAACTGATCAACGATCTTGAGCTCGAGAACATCAGCCTTCAGCCTCAGGTAACTGGTAAGGACGCATATGAGGATACTCCTTATCTTTCGTATGTGAATACGATCGACGGCAAGGCGATCTTCAACATCCCCGATTCTCTCGAAGGCAATACACTTTATGCTCTTCGCGGAAAAGCGGAAAAAGAAACAGACGATAACGTATATGTAACCGAGGGTTCGGCGATCATCATCAAGGGCATGTACATCCTTACCGATGTTGTCGATAACTCAGAGCCCGCAAAGCCTGCTTGCCCTTACGAGATCAGCGCGAATGTTCAGGGTATCGCGGTTACTTACTACAATGACATCTTCTCCCGCGGCGTAGCGTGGAGAACAAGCAATAATGAAGCAACTGATTCGGTGCTTCAGGTGATCAACAAGAACGACGTAGAAGATATCTCGGAGTTCTGGTGGGATACGGATAAGGTCGTAACGATTCACGACTACTTCTGCAAATCGTTTACCAACAGCTCAAAGGACGCTACGGTTTACACCTGCCATAAGGCTCATATCGAGAACCTTCTCGACAAGAACGTTTACTACTACAGAGTCGGAAGCGAGACCTCCGGCTGGTCAAGACCCGGCACGATGACTATCGATTCCGAGCTTGATGATTTCACATTTATTCATGTAACAGACCCTCAGGCTACTTCGGAGTCTGAGTACAGACAGTTCGAGAACCTGCTCCGCGAAGCGTACAAGAAGCTCGGGAAGACCGGTTCGGCACATGTCGGCACCATTGATACAGGTGATATCACCAACGAGTGCCATGACGGCAAGGTATTCATCGATGAGTTCAACATGTCACAGGATTTCGACGCGGACGATCTGATGAACACCGTTATCGTTCCCGTTGCGGGCAACCACGACGTAACCGAAGATATTTTCTGGTCGATGTACGATATTGATTTCCAGGATTATTGTACTGACGGAAAGCACAATACTCACAGGACCGGCGCATGCTACAGCTACCAGGTAGGCAATGTGTTCCTGCTCGGTTCGAACTCGAACGAGTCGGGTAACCTTGACAGCCATCCCGCTAACGGTGAGTACGACTCAAAGGCCGATTATCACGAGCAGTACAACTGGATCGTGTCTCAGCTCGAAAAGGCGGCACAGCTTCGCGAGGAAGGCAAGATCAAGTGGATCGTTTACCTGACCCATGCAGGCATGATGTCGGTAGGTTATCACACGATGGACGGCGGATCGCGCTGCCTGCGTGCGAATATTACACCGCTCCTTGCAAAGTACAAGGTTGACCTTGTTCTCCAGGGACATGACCATGCATACACCAGAACGGTTCCTTACTACTACGGCAAGGATCTGAACGGTCAGCAGTTCTCGGGATACCAGAGCAACGAGCGTGAGACCTTCAAGGGTCACGGCGATGTATCCTACGACAATCCTTTCACACCCGAGATCGAGTATGAAGGTGACAGGATCTGGAACGTTGAGCCCGAAGGCACACATTACATCACCATTAACTACGGCGGCACCAAGTCTCTTGAGATATCGAAGGACAACGCCGAGGCACGTTATCAGATGCCCGATCAGTGCATCCTTGACGGACTGGCAGTCAGCCCGATCAACGGTATTGAGTGCGGTCTGAAATACGCTAAGCAGTTCTTCGCTCTGATCAGATTCAGCGGCGACGTAATGACATACGATACCTACTGCTTCTCAGGCGGAAAGAGTGATCTGTTCGATACCTTCACGGTTATCAAGGATGGCAATCATGAGCCCGACCTGGACAAGAAGCCGGTAGAGTTCACAGGCGTTTACGTAGAGAGCAAGGAGTACGACGGCAAGGCCGCCAGACTTGAGGCAGATGATATTCTTGCGGTTATACCCGGTACCGAAGAAGAGGAGATCCAGTTCACGGATTACGACAAGATCGTTTACACCGTAACAGGTACCCTCGCAAACGGCAGCCAGTACTACAGGACCGATAAGCTCCCGAAGGAGATCGGTAACTACACGCTGCACATTACACTCAGCAATGCATCCGCGTTCTTTAAGGGCGAGACAACTATCGATTTCAGCATTACCGCAAAGAGCGCACCCATCATTATCAGCAATAAGGATTACATCGGCGGTCTTACAGCAGGCACTCTGCCTGTAGGCGGAAGGATCGAGTTCGAAGAGATCGATGTTCCGGTTGCACCCGGCGGAACAGGCACCGTACCGATCATCATTCCTCCTATCGTTGATGATGACGAGGAACCCGGAGACAGCGGCAATACTCCCGGACAGGTAGATATTGACAATCCCGGAACACCCGAAGGTACACCTTCCGAGCAGGTTGATATCGACAACCCCGAGACCCCCGAAGGTGCGGCAGCCGAGGCAGAAGAGATCGAGGCTGAGTACTTCTCGAAGGATAAGGAGTTTACCGGCAAGAAGCTCACAGGCTTTGATGTTGAAGTTGAGGATGTTAAGTCCGGAGAGCCCAAGACCGTCAAGGTTAAGGTAAGTTCCAAGAAGATCGGCAAGGCCGGCAGGACTCTCTACCTCTACAAGGTTGACAGAGAGAATAAGAAGCTCCTTGAGACGGTCGATACCGAGATCAGGGTTGATGCCGACGGATATGTTGAGTTTACAGCATATGCTGAGGGTGAGTATGTTCTCGTATCGAAGAAGGCATCTTCGAAGACGGTCATCACTCTGGACGACCAGATCAGCGTTAAGGAGAAAGTCAGCGTAAAGGCAGGCAAGACAAAGAAGAAGGCTATGGGTCTTGTACTTCCTCCCGAGCTTAAGGGCACAAAGGTTACATATTCCTCGAGTGACAAGAAGATCGTTAAGATCAGCAAGAAGGGTACCGTAACAGCTGTTAAGAAGGGCAAGGCTAAGATCACCGTTAAGGTAACGCTTCCTGACGGAACGGTTAAGAAGTTTGAGACAACCGTTACGGTAAAATAAAACAGTTCCATTCAGAGGGACGGTTCTTATATCCCTCCCGCCGTATAAGGTGTGGAGGCGGGCGAGGGAACCGTCCCCCTCTGTATTTGATCGCACGGGGTGACTATACGCTTGTTTTGGAACGCTTTTTGGATTAAACTGTGCATAACGGAGGAAGGCGGTTCCGATAAGGAACCGTGCGCAAAGCGATGAAAAAGAACACCGAGGATCTGTTTACGGCTCTGATCTGTTCGGCGGACAGCGATATGCGGAAAGAGATAGCGGACTGGCTCGCAGATGCCGGGCGGTTTGAGGCATTTGAGGCGAAAAACGCTCATAACGCGCTGCTGGAACAGACAAGAAGAAAGCCTGAGGTTATGATCGCAGACATTGATATGCTGCGGTCTTATCATGATGACTTCGTGAAGAAATGCAGGGCAAACGACAGATACTGCACTTTGGTCCTCTACTGCAGGAAACAGGATATCGCGGCACTTTCCGAGCCGGTGCTTTTCGGAGTTTCTCCGGTGATAGCGGATCCCGCCGATGAGGAAAAACTAAAGCAGAATACCGCGGCTCTCATAGAGGAGCTGGAGCATAAAAGAGATATCGCGGCGGAGCGCAAACTCTTAAAGCTCGAAAACGATTCCTTCCGTTCCGTAAGCATCTTAAAGGAACTGATACAGGCCGCCGATGCCGAGCTGTCCGAGGAGGCAAAGGAGTTCAAGGCCAGGGAATTCAACGGCAGATATATAACGCTGATACTCATTCTGTCATCCGGGTCGTCGCTCTCGGGCGCCGAGAACAGGATCATGCAGATGCTGCTCAAATCGAAGTACGCAGAGTTTTTCTGCCTGAACATATCGAGAAACCGTGAGCTGCTCTTTACCGTTACCGACAAGATCCCGTACGAACGCAACCTGCGGGCGTTCGGCGAAAAGCTGAGGAGAGGAATCCGACTGGAGCTCGGCTGCGACAGCACCGTGCTGATAAGCATTCCCTCCCAGAACGGAGTGGACCTGCTCTCGGCATATAAGAAATTCGACGTGCTCGAGGAAAACCGGTTTTTCCTAAAAGAGGGCGATGTGCTCGTCGACAGGGTTGCCTACACGCAGAAGGGCAGCGCCGATGAGAACGTGGAGACTCTCCTGATGCAGGTTTATGAGGACATAAGGTTCAGGGAGTTTAAAAAGGCCGCTGAGGGCATCCGGAGGACCGTGAGCCGCATAGAGCAGGAAGGCAGCATGAGCAACATCTATGTGCGCCATATCTTTATCGAGATTCTCAGCAGGCTGTCGCAGTATTCCGATGTCCTCACCAACAACGAGAGCATGGAGGCCGCGAAGTTCATACTGACTGTTCCCGATATATGGTCCATTGAGGAGAGCGTGCTCGCCATCCTCGAAAAGGCCGAGAAAAAGAAAAAGAGCAGCTATGCGAACGACAGCACGATGGTCGTTGACAAAGTTATCGCGATCATCCGCTCCGAGTATAAGAATCCCTCGCTCACCATGGAGTACATAGCACAGAGGGTTTTCCTGTCCCCGAACTATCTGAGCGCGATGTTCAGGAGGCTAAAGGGCGAGTCGATCAACAGCTTTATCAAGAACTACAGGCTCGAGCGCGCACGGGAGCTGCTGAAAAACAGCAACATAAAGGTCAAGGACATCGCCGGGCTCGTCGGATTTGCGAGCGATGGGTATTTTGCCACTGTTTTCAGAAAAGCCGAAGGCATGTCGGCGACCGAATACAGGGAGCAGAATTCAAAAAGATATTAAAGTGCGTATGAGCGGTTGTATTTTCATATAACTGCAATTATAATGATTTTGGTGCGTGAGCACCGCTGTTAATTGAATATGCATGCTCCGGTTCCGCATGAGCGGATCAGAGGGAAGTTCGGTGAGATTCCGTCGCAACCATCATTACTGTGATTGGGCGCTGCCCATAAGTCAGAATACTTGCCGGGGCGTGTTCGGTATGAACATTTTGGATATGAAAGTGCAACCGTTTAATCCCGTGGTCGGTACGGGATTGGTTTTGTGTGGGAAAAAGCATCTGTCATATTTTTAATGACAGGTGTTTTATTTTTGTCCGGGGAGTGATCGCCGGCAGCCTGCATAAGACACTATACCGCGGAGGTTTTGAAATGGACGGAGATAAGTTCACAAAGGAGCTCTGCATCGGTTTGCTTAGGGCGAAAGCGGATGAATTGCGGACCGGGGGCGAGGAGCGTTTCCCGAAGCGCGCTGATTTTTCGGAGCGTGAGGTAGTGGCTATCAAGGCTTTTTTCGGGCCGTGGCCGAGAGCTTTGGAGGCTGCGGGCTTAAAGGAACCGCGCGGGGATGAGAAAAAACTGAAAACGGTCGAAAAACGTATCAGATCCAAGAGGCGCCGTACCGAGGCAAAGAAACAGCAAAAATCATTAAGGAAAGAGGTTATGGATCAATGAAAAGATTTGCAGCTATGATTCTTGCGGCGGTTCTGGTCCTTTCATCGGCAGCGATCTCGGTTTCGGCCGAAGACGTTAAGGCTTATGTTACGATCGCGGATGAAAACGGAAAACTGGCTGTTGCAAGAGCGGAAGTTACCGCTTCCGACATCGACGGAGACGGTGCGATAACTATAAATGATGTACTTTATGCGGCTCACGAGAGCTTTTTCGAGGGCGGAGCCGAGGCAGGCTACGGTTCGGCGCTCGGTGACTACGGCCTGAGCCTTACAAAGCTCTGGGGCGTTGAGAACGGCGGTTCTTACGGCTACTATGTTAACGACGCATCCGCATGGAGCCTTACCGATCCCGTTAACGCAGGTGATCATGTATATGCATTTGTATATACAGACCTCGTAGGCTGGTCGGATGCTTACAGCTGGTTTGACAGCTCGGCAAAGAGCGTATCCGCAGGCGATGAGATCAGCCTCACACTCAGCTCGCTCGGCTACGATGCCGACTGGAATCAGGTTGTCAGCCCCGTAGAAGGCGCAAAGATCACCGTTAACGGCGAGGACGCAGGCGTTGTGACCGATGCCGAGGGCAAAGCGGTCGTTAAGCTTGACAAGTCCGGAACATATGTTATCAGCGCAAAGTCTGACACCATGACGCTGGTTCCGCCCGTATGCGTTGCAAGCGTTGCGGCGGCAGGTCTGCCCAAGACCGGTACTGCACCCGTATCTCTGTATGCCGCACTCGGCATGCTCCTGATCGCTGCAGGCTGCGCTATTACAGCAAATGAGAGAAAGAGAAGCAATGAGATCTAAGATTCTGGCATTGATACTGGCCTGCCTGATGATGGCGGCAGGAGCCGGTACACAATATTGCAGAGCGGATGCCGTTGATGACGCGAACAGCGTCATCAGCGGTATTGTCATGTTTAAAATGCAGGAATGCGGCGCGGCGAATACGGACGAATGGATCGAAAAGGATCTGGTCCCGAACGCAGGAGTTACTGCGGAAACCTATGCCTATGCGCTCGCAAAGGAAGGCGGACACGATCTTACGGGATATGCTGCGGCACTTTCGCGGTATCTGGCGGAAAACGAGGTTCGGGCAGCTACGACGCGACTCAAATACGCGCTGTGTCTCACGGTCGCCGACCGCGATAACCCCTACATTACCGATACCGTCAATGAGGCAGTCGGCGCGCAGGGCATCATGAGTCTGGTCTACGGGCTCCATCTGTATAATAACGGTTATGAGAGCGCGATATATCCGCCGGAGAAAATAATATCCGACATACTCGAACTGCGTCATGATGACGGCGGCTGGTCCGTGATCGGAGAATACTCGGATGTGGATGTGACCGCGATGGTCGTTCAGGCACTCGCAGGGAGTATCACAGATACTACGGCGGGGGACACTGATGAGGCCGTGGAGCTGCTGTCCCGGAAGCAGAACGCTGACGGCGGATACTCCGGCTTCGGTGCCGCAAACGCGGAGAGCACCGCGCAGGTATTGATAGCGCTTTCGTCACTCGGGATCGATGCCGCAGAGGATGAACGCTTCATAAAAAACGGAAATACGATATTTGACGGACTGGCCGCATACAGGCTGCCGGACGGGACCTATGCCCACATAGCGGGCGGAGAGAGCAACGCATCGGCGACAATGCAGGTTTTTGCCGCGATGGAAGCCTATGTGACGATGAAGGCAGGCGAAGGGCCGTACTATGTGCTGGGAGAGACCGGCAGTGACGGGGCCGGAGCTTCGGAGTCAGGCACCGGGAACACGACAGATGGCGGCAAAGACACGGTGTCAGGCACTAAAGAAGGCACCGGAGGCACGGCAAAAGACCCGGTGACAGGCACCATAGACACTCCCCCGGCAGAGCAGACGGTAGCCGTAAACTACAAGACGGTCGCATATGCCGTGATCGCCGGGCTTTTCGCATTGGCCTGTGCACTCCTGTTTATTTTCAAAAAACGCAATTACAAGAATTTTATCTTTGCCGCGTTCATTGCGCTGCTGGCGGTTCTGATAGTATATAAGACAGACATCCGCTCGAAGGAGAGCTATTATTCGGGGACAGGCACCTCAGAGGGCGAGATCGTAGGGACCGTGACATTTACGATTCGCTGCGACTCAATAGTCGGGGAAAACTCCGAATTCATCCCTGCGGACGGCGTGATCCTTGGGAAAACAGAGTATGGTATCGTCGAGGGAGAGAGCGTTTACGATCTGCTGATCGGCGCTGTGCGTGAGAATGAGATACACCTCGAAAATAAAAAGACATCGGTGGGTGCGCACGGAGCATACTATATCAGCGGCATCAACCATATTTATGAGTATGAGTACGGCGAGCTCTCGGGATGGATGTATTATGTAAACGGCGAAGCACCCTCAGTCGGCTGCGGAGACTATATTCTGCATGACGGAGACGATGTCGCGTGGCTGTACACGCGCGAGATAGGAAGGGATATCGGACAGCAATGAAAGCTTTTGAGAGCTATAATCCCATATTTTTGTTTGTATATTTTCTGACCGTGACCGTGATATCGATGTTCGCGTTCAATCCTGTGATGATCGCGATCGCTCTCGTGAGCGGGATACTCATGACGCTTGTCCTGGCACGCGAGGGCTGCGGCAGATTTTTCATATATGCGGTTTTCATATTTGTCGTGACTTCCGCGGCCAATCCGGTTTTCAGCCACAACGGGGTCACCGTGCTGTTCGTGATGAACGACAATCCGGTAACGTTCGAAGCGGTACTCTACGGCGTGGGCATGGGAACGCTGATCTGCGCGATCCTCATGATCATGAGGGTGTTCACGCGGATCATGACGGGCGACAAAATGCTCTGTGTCATGGGTTCTGCGTCGCCGAAGCTGGCGCTGCTGATCACGATGACCTTCAGATTTATTCCGCTTTTCCACAGACAGGCGGTGAAAACGGAGCTCACGCAGCGCGCGCTGGGGCGGTATAACGGAGAAAACGCGATCGACACGATCCGCATGAAGCTGAAGATATTCTCGATGATGACTACATGGGGACTCGAGAACGGGATAGTGACCGCGGACAGCATGAGCGCGCGCGGATACGGCTCCGGGCGGCGGACATCGTTTTCCGTATACCGGTTCAGAAAAGCAGATGCGGTGATGCTCGCGGTGCTGGCGGTATTTGCGGGAACAGTGGCCTTTTTTATCGCGACCGATGCGGTCAGGTTCTCTTATTATCCGCAGATGAGCGGGATCGCGCACACACCCGCGGCGATCGTGTGTTACGTGCTGTACGGGCTGATGTGCCTGCTGCCTGTGATGAATGAGCTTGAGGAGAAGATCAAATGGAGATACTTAGAGTCGGGGATCTTGAATTCTCGTACCGAATAAGCCCGGATAAAAAAGCGCTCGACGGGGTGAGCTTTTCCCTGGAGAGGGGAGACATGCTCTGTGTCTGCGGCGCTACCGGCAGCGGAAAATCAACGCTTTTGAAAATGCTCAAGCGCGAGCTGACACCCGTCGGGACAAAGAGCGGGCGGATACTGGTCTGCGGCAGGAACCCCGAGGAAATGGATGAGCGTGAATCCGCGTCGACGGTCGGATTCGTGATGCAGAGACCCGAGCAGCAGATAGTTACCGACAAGGTCTGGCATGAGCTGGCCTTCGGGCTCGAAAACCTTGCGGTGCCCCAAAAGGAGATCAGGCGGAGGGTTTCCGAGATCGCGGGGTATTTCGGCATAGAGTCATGGTTTGAGATGAGCACCGACGAACTCTCCGGAGGCCAGAAGCAGCTGCTGAACCTCGCGGCGGTGATGGTCATGCAGCCCGAGATACTGGTGCTTGATGAGCCCACAGCCCAGCTCGACCCGATCGCCGCATCGAATTTCATAGCGACGGTGGTGAAGCTCAACAGGGAACTGGCGCTTACCGTGGTAATAGTTGAGCACAGGCTCGAGGACATCATCCCGGTATCGGATAAGCTGCTGGTGCTCGAAGAGGGCAGGACCGTCGCATTCGGGAATACGCGTGAATGCGTGGAGAAACTTATCGGTAATGCGAGGCTGCTCAGATCCATGCCGGCAGCGGTGAGGATATATGCTGCGACGCATGATCTGATAAAAAACGGGATATCGCATGACGGCAAAGGCGCTGATGCGGCCGCTTACTGCACGACTCTGCCGCTCGATGTCTGCGAGGGCAGGAAATATATAGAGGATAATTTCGGCAATGATGTGCGCTCAGAGACAGAGGCACCCGACCGGCTCGCTGACGATGATATCACGCTCGAATTCAGGGATGTGTATCTGCGTTATTCGCGGGACGGCAGGGATGTACTGCGCGGGATGGACCTGAAGGTCCGCCGCGGGGAGATATTCTGCATACTCGGCGGAAACGGCGCGGGCAAGTCAACTGCCGTGAGTGCGGCTGCAGGCCTTATCAGGCCGTATTCGGGACAGATCAGGGTGTTCGGGAAAAGGCTAAAGGATTACAAAGGACAGGAGCTCTACCGCAATTGTGTCGCCATGCTGCCGCAGGATGTGCAGACGGTTTTTACCGAGGACAGCTATAACGGGCGGCATCCTTACGACCTGTCGGGCGGAGAGCAGCAGCTGGCGGCACTGGACATAGTGCTGCGGACAGAGCCTCGCCTGCTGATACTCGATGAGCCGACCAAGGGCATCGATGTATATGCGGCGGAGCAGATGGGAGAGAAGCTTAAAAGTCTGGCCGAAAGCGGTGTGACTGTTGTTATCGTCACGCATGATGTGGAATTTGCGGCACGGCTGGCAGACCGGTGTGCCCTGCTGTTTAACGGTGAGATAACCTCGTGCGACAGGGCGAAAGCATTTTTCTCGGGCAATTATTTCTATACAACGGCTGCAAACCGCATGACGCGCGGATACTACGACGGCGTGGTGACTGCGGAGGATGTCGTGAGACTGTGCGGGCTGAACCCTCTTGGTGCAGAGACCGGTGAGAAGCTTTAATGACTGACCGGTATTGTCGGTGTCGTATGATCAGGATCGTATAAGACGAAAGAAAGAATCGGATTATGATAGTTATAAAAAGCAGCAGACTGCGTGCCGCATTGCGGATAATAATACCGTTTATAGTGATACCGGCGCTGGTGCTCATAGGCGTGTATGTGTTTGAGGATAAGATGTACGCCTATATCTCGCTTGTGATAACGATCCTCGCGATCGTGCTGTTCATAAGCGGATTCGAGCAGAGGAAGATAGGTACCAGACGGATGGTGCTGGTCGTAGTGCTGACCGTCATGTCGGTGGTGGGACGCTTTATACCGCTGATAAAACCCGTGACGGCCGTAACGGTGATCGCGGGAATCTACCTCGGAGGAGAAGCGGGGTTCCTTGTTGGGGCCATCTCCGCGGTGATATCGAATTTCTTCTGGGGACAGGGACCGTGGACACCGTTCCAGATGTTCGCGTGGGGACTGATCGGACTGATAGCGGGCTTAGCCGCAAAACCGCTGAAAAAGAGCAAAATACTGCTCCTCGTTTACGGAGCGCTGGCCGGCGTGATCTTTTCATTTTTAATGGATATATGGACCGTGCTCTGGTACAACAACGGTTTCGATATCAAACTGTATCTCGCGGCTGTTGGGACTGCGGTTCCGATGACGGCTGTTTACGCAGTGTCGAATGTGATATTCCTGTTGGTGCTGGCCGATCCGATCGGCAGAAAACTGGACAGGATCAAAACCGTATATGGGATATGAATTTTGAAGATAAGGGTAAGACAAGGGGACGGATCTTCTGTCTGCAAATTCTGCAGACAGAAGATCCGTCCCCTTGTCTTTGCTTTAACGAGTTTATAGAAAGTTTATAAAAAAGATTAGCACTCACTATTGACGAGTGCTAACAATTGTGTTATAACGAATATAGAACAAAGGTAACAGATGATTTGTTCGGAACAAACAGTATATCAACCGGGCGTTGTCCCGGAATCATAAGGAGGTAGTATTATGTATATGCCCAGTTTATTCGGAGAGAATTTGTTTGACAGCTTTTTTGATGATTTTGCAAGACCCGTCCGCCGTGAGGTTAAGTTCCGCGAGCCTGCCGGATGCGCTATGAAGACCGATGTTAAGGAGAAGGATGATGCTTACGAGCTCGACATCGAACTCCCCGGTTATTCAAAGGATAACGTTAAGGCAGAGCTGAAGGACGGTTTCCTTACCGTCAGCGCTACCGTTGAGAAGAACAACGATGAGAAGGATAAGGACGGCCGCTACATCAGACGCGAACGCTACAGCGGATCGTGCAGCAGGAGCTTCTACGTAGGAGAGAACGTTACCGAGGCCGACATCAAGGCTAAGTTCGATAACGGCATCCTTAAGATCAGCGTTCCTAAGATCGAGGCTAAGCCTGAGGTTGAGCAGAACCACTACGTAGCTATCGAAGGATAAAACTTCGCTTTTCTTTCCCATAAATCTGATCCCTGCGGGGCCGGACATGAATCCGACCCCGCAGGGATTTTTTTGTGATAATGGTGGTCAGGGGAAGACATGCCTTGCTGTCACAAAACAGTTTGCTGATTCGGATGCATGTGGTATACTTGAAGATGATATAATTTTGGAAGAAAAGCTTTTACATATAATGTGTGAGGTGGACAAAGAGAGCGATGGCATTTAACGACAAGAGAGATGATATAAATATAAACGGAGATCCGGACGATAAGCTCGACGAGCTCGAGGCGGCGTACGCGGCAGACATGAACCGGAAGTCTGCGCGTGAGGAGGAACTTCAGGCGGCGCGTGATTATCTTGGGGTGCTGCTCGATGAAGCCGAGGGCAAGAGTATCGAACTCGAGGATACAAAGCAGGAGGCAAACAAGCTGGCGGCGCGTCTGTACAGGACCGAGTCTGAGATCGGAGAGCTGAAGGCGCAGAGCAAACGCTTTAACAGACAGGGCAAGTTCCTGACATTCTGGATGTGCTTTTCGCTGCTGGAACTGATACTGATCGCCGGACTGGTTGTTGCGCTTTATCTTAACATTAACGGCAATAAGAATAAAACAGGCAGCGACGCGACGGTGAAAAACAACGGAGTTTCCGGGACGGCGGAGCCTACGGCTGCGCCTGATGAAGAAGAGCCGCTCACCGCGAGGTTCAGCGAAGAGCTGCCGAACCTTATCAAATATGTGAGCCATGAGTCGATCGCGCCGTTTACCGTTTCGGTAGATAAGATCGACGGCCTGGAATATCTCGTATTTTCACATGATGATATCAGGGTCTGCTATAAAAACGAGTATTATCCCGACGAGATCAATTTCCGCAAGAGCGTGATCATCGAGAGGGGCGACAGCAGATTCACATTCATGCGGGATTACGATCTGAACGCCGATCCCGTTGAGCTCTGCCCGATCCTGACCAATATCGGCGGCATCAGATATCTGACATTCCTCGATTATGAGGGTAATATCGTCAGGGGCGTGCCTGCCGGACTCAGGTTCATTTCGTGCAGTGATTTCAGGATGTACGAGTGCACCGACCTTAAGGAAAAGGTGCTCAATCTGATGAAGGTCGAGGCGCTGCCCGAGCTGTCTCCGATCGAGGGATATCCCTGCATCTACACGCTGACTACGAGCAAGGCGGCTTACAAATATGCGATCTCCGACAGCGACAACACCGAGATCCAGTACAACGAATTCGACATCCCGGAGATCGCTTCGGACTTTAAACTCGATGTGACCGACACCGGCATCAACTGGAGCACCAATGTAAAGCTCGGCAACAGCCTGTATCTGGGCGCGCTTTCGGGTTCTCTCGTTATCAAGAACGATACGGTGCTGATCTCCGGCGCGAAATACGGCGCATTTGTCCCCGCAAATCAGGAGGACCCCGCGCTGCAGGGCTATATCGTTCCTTCGCAGTACGCGTTTGCTTCGTATCTGACTGTCGGCGGTTATAACGGCGAGCGCTTTTTCGTGGAGTACAACGACAGGGTGGACACCTGCGATTATTACTGGGACAATCTGGACACGACCGATCCCAACAACTGGATTTATTACGACGCGGACGGCAACAAGGCATCGTACCGCGGCATAGACGTTTCAAAATACCAGGGCACGATCAACTGGAGCAAGGTGGCCGCGCAGGGCGTGGAATTCGCGATCATACGTCTCGGATACAGAGGCATGAATGAGGGCACATTAGAGCTCGACGAATATTTCACCCGCAATATGAAGGGCGCGATCGATAACGGCATCAAGGTCGGCGTATATTTCTTCTCGCAGGCCGTCAATGAGCAGGAAGCTGTCGAGGAGGCCAATTACGTGCTCAACCTGATCAAGGATTACAAGGTCGAATACCCCGTGATATTCGATACCGAGCGCGTTACGACCTACAACGCGAGAGCCAACGGACTCGGCATGGCGGAGCGTACGCAGCTGTGCAAGACCTTCTGCGATACGATAGAGGCCGCCGGCTATAAGTCGATGATCTACGCCAATACCAAGTACATGCTGATGGGCATCGACCTGACCGAGCTGAACGACTATGATAAATGGTTTGCGGTTTACTCATCATCGATCACCTTCCCTTATGATTTCGAGATGCTCCAGTACTCGGAGAGCGGCACAATCGACGGTATCTCGGGAAAGGTTGACTTAAACATCTCGTTTGTGGATTATTCGGCACCGTAAGAAGCGGAATAAAAGCTATGGAACTCTATATTCATATACCATTCTGTGTAAAGAAATGCAGATATTGCGACTTCCTTTCCTTTGCGGGAAAGGAAGCTTGCTTTAAGGACTATATCACAGCCCTGAACGCGGAACTCGATTCGTACCGGGGGCTGATCGGGGAACGTGGTCTCGATACCGTATTCATCGGCGGCGGGACGCCTTCGATCCTGCCTGTGGATATCATGGAAATACTGCTGAAAAAGGTCGATGGTCTGATCGAGGAGAGCGGCTCAAAGCTTAGGGAATATACGATCGAGTGCAATCCCGGAACTCTGGACGCGGAAAAGCTGTGCCTGTACAAATGCCACGGGATAAACCGCCTGAGCATCGGTCTGCAGTCGGCCGATGATTCGGAGCTGAAAATGCTTGGCAGGATACATGACTATGCGGTATTTCTCGATAATTACAGGCTCGCGCGCAGTGAGGGCTTTGACAATATCAATATCGACCTGATCAGCGCCCTGCCGGGGCAGGCTGTGAGTTCCTGGAAGCGGACGCTGCGAACCGTGGCGGAACTTGGGCCCGAGCATATTTCGGCCTACAGCCTCATCATCGAGCCCGGGACGCCGTTTTACGAGATATACGGCGGGGACAGCAGAGAGAAAACTAGTACATTCAAAACAGATATAGTCATACATGAGAATATGCCTCCCCTCCCGGAAGAGGATACCGAGCGTGAGATATACCGCATGGCAGCGCGGATACTGGCTGAGTACGGGTATGAGCGATATGAGATATCGAACTACTCAAAGCCCGGATACGGATCAAAACACAATCTCGGTTACTGGACCGGAGTAGACTACATCGGAGCAGGTCTCGGGGCCTCGTCGTATCTGCAGAGGAGAGAAGCAGACGTAACAGTAACGGGAACGGCGCATGAGGATCCTGATCGCAAAACGGACAGCTCCGGACCAGCCCCGGCACTTGCCCTGAGATACAAAAATACGGATGATCTGCAGGAGTACATCAGACAGTATTCCGACAAAATTGCAGATACAGACCCGAGATTGCCGGCCAATATGGCTGCTGAGTTCCTGCATGCTGGGAAAATAAGGGCCCCGATGGGATGCCCCGAGCCGGAGGTGCTTACCCGCCGCGACCTGATCGGGGAGTACATGATGCTGCATCTGCGCCTGACGGACGGCTTTGCCGAGGCAGATTTCGAGCAGCGTTTCGGCGGGAGCTGCGACGATCTGTTTGGGGATATCATTGATAAATACTGCCGTATGGAGCTCATGGAGAGGTCGGACGGACGTATCAGACTGACCGAAGCGGGGCTCGATGTCGCAAACACGATCATGGCTGATTTCATATGAGTAAAAAGCTGTATTGACAGCCGGCACGGAAAGACAGATACGTTTAAAAGTTGTATTTAACAGGAGGCATGACATGAACGGGGGACATGCGGACTGGGTCCGCAAGAAAAACGAGCTGGTTGCGGCGATAAAACATCTGGGATTCCCGGCAGCGCTCGGTGAGCAGGTGGCTGCCAATCTCGGCGGGATCAAAGCCATGGACAGGATGATCGCGTATCTGAGCTATGTAAAACCCAATAAGGCCGAGCTGATAGTTGACGAGATGCTTGCGATATGCAGCGAGATCGACGCATGGCATAAGAAAAAAGATTCACAGGAGGCAAACGCCGCATACACCGACTGGCTTGAGTACGGGCCCGACGGAGATGATGAAGGGGATTTCTGATACTGAAAGCGGAATGGAAGCGAGGTTATTTACCCCGCTTCTTTTTACATTTATTTTATAATTTCATTGTTGACAATAAAAACGGGTAGAGGTATATTGATATAGGGTATTAGCACTCCTAATGATTGAGTGCTAACAACTCCGGAAGCGGAACTGTTTAGCCTTTGTATTGCAGGAGAATGAAGATGGAGCAGCTCGATGATCGAAAAGTGAAGATACTTCAGGCTATCATCAGGAATTACCTGGAGACGGGTGAGCCGGTCGGTTCGCGTACGATCTCAAAGTACACCGATCTGAGCCTGAGCTCGGCCACTATCCGCAACGAGATGGCGGACCTTGAGGAGCTCGGATACCTGATCCAGCCCCATACTTCGGCGGGACGTATCCCGACGGATAAGGGGTATCGTCTTTATGTCGATACGATGATGGAAGAGAAGGTCGAAGAGGTCAAAACGATGCGCGACCAGCTCACGGAGAAATCCGACAGGATCGAGACACTTCTCCAGCAGGTTGTCAAGCTCCTCGCGGTCAATACAAATTACGCGACCATGATCACGACTCCCAAATACAGGAGCCGTAAGGTAAAGTTCATACAGCTTACCGAGGTCGATCCCACACACATACTCGCGGTCATCCTTCTTGAGGGCAATATCCCCAAGAACAAGGTCATTCCCGTGAGCGAGCCGGTGGAAAAGGATGTGGTATTAAAGCTTAATCTGATACTTAACACATTCCTTGTAGGACTCGATCTCGAAGAGATAAATATCGGCATCGTACAGAAGATGAAGGAGCAGGCCGGCGAGCATACGACTCTGGTCGGAGATATACTCGACGCGGTAGCGAATTCCATGGAGGAGGAAGGCCAGATACAGGTCTACACCAGCGGTGCCACGAATCTTTTCAAGTACCCGGAGCTTACCGATACCGCGACGGCGCAGAACCTTCTGTTCACGCTCGAGGATAAGCAGGAGCTCGCGGAGCTGATAGATAACAAGCTGGAGAGCGGCGACAAGGACGACGAGCCGAAGAACGACATTCAGGTCTACATCGGCGGCGAGACTCCGATCGATTCGATGAAGGACTGTTCCGTAGTCACGGCCACCTACAGGATGGACGAGGGTGTATACGGTAAGGTAGGCATCATCGGACCCAAGAGGATGGACTACGAAAAAGTTGTCGCGACTCTTAAGAATCTTATGAATGACCTGGATTCGATATTCAAGAATAAGTAGTTGGAAAGGAAAGTAAAATGTCAGACGTAAAGGAAGAGCTTATCAAGGAAGCCATAAGAAAGGCTGCCGAGGAAGCCGCTGAGCAGGCCGAAGACGAGGCGGATGCCGAAATCGGGGCTGAGGATGCGGCGGAAGAGATCCCGACAGAGGATGCGGACGGCGCCTGCGAAGAGGCTGAAGAGGGCTCGGAGGAAAAGAAAAAAGTCTCATTGTTCAACAAAAAGGACAAGAAGGACAAAAAGGATATCAAGATCGAAGAACTCACCGGTAAGGTCACAGAGCTCAACGACAGGCTCTTAAGGAATCTCGCGGAATTCGATAATTTCCGCAAGAGGAACGAAAAGGAAAAGAGCCAGATGTTCGAGGTAGGAGCCAAGAGCATCGTTGAAAAGATACTTCCGACGATCGACAACTTCGAACGCGGCTTAAAGAGCGTCCCGGAGGACAAAAAGGACGATCCTTTCGTTCAGGGCATGGAAAAGATATATCAGCAGCTGCTGTCTTCACTTGAGGAGGCGGGAGTTAAGCCCATCGAAGCGGTGGGCAAGGAGTTCGACCCGAATTTCCACAATGCGGTCATGCATGAGGACAACGATGAGTTCGGCGAGAACACTGTCAGCGAGGAGCTGCAGAAGGGCTATATGTACCGCGACAGCGTCGTAAGGCACTCGATGGTAAAGGTAGCCAACTAATCCGTACGTTTAGCAGGGTTCCGTTTTAGGATCCCGGTGAACATAAATTGATCACGATCAGGAGGATAAAGATATGAGTAAGATAATCGGTATTGACTTAGGTACTACAAATTCATGCGTAGCTGTTATGGAAGGCGGAAAGCCTACAGTTATCACAAACACAGAGGGTGCCAGGACCACACCTTCGGTTGTAGCTTTCGCGAAGAACGGCGAGCGTCTTGTCGGCGATGCCGCAAAACGTCAGGCTGTTACCAACTCGGACAAGACCATTTCTTCGATCAAGCGTCATATGGGCACCGATTTTAAGGTGACCATCGACGACAAGAAGTATTCACCTCAGGAGATCTCGGCCATGATCCTTCAGAAACTGAAGGCAGACGCAGAGAACTACCTCGGCGAAAAGGTATCGGAGGCTGTTATCAC
>JAEEGH010002054.1_pt1 | contig 55533 bp, 35 predicted proteins | sample 9134181 | NCBI WGS metagenome assembly JAEEGH01 (sample SAMN16246544, study PRJNA631951) | gut metagenome | biome: gut microbiome; feature: rumen; material: DP-attached | host: Bos | place: Iran: Karaj | collected 2018-10 | reverse complement strand
CTTGGCAGGGTATGATGCGCAGATGCCTTCAGCCGACGGGGCTATCTCAACGACATTCACCAGTTGAGGCTGGTCTTGTTTTTTCTCCTTGCAGGCTGCAGCTATACAGAGCAGCAGAATAAGAGTGAGCACTGTTGTGCTGTAGTATGTAAAATTCTTTCTCATCATTTCAGTCATAATAACCTTCCTATATCCTTCCGGCAGCTTTGCGCCATTTCATCATTTTTACTTTCGCCATATATCGTGACTCTATCAGTTGGGCATAAGCCTCCTGCCACAACACTTGTGCCGTAAGCAGGTCGCTCAGCGTCTCCATGCCCACGGAGTAGGCGCTGCGGCTGAGGTGTAGGTTCTCCTCACACTGTTCTAAGTTGCGTTTCCTTAGTTGCAGCTCCAGTTGTGCCTCGTCCACTTCGTTGGCTTGCTGCTGCAGGTCAAGGTTCATCTTGTCTGTCAGTTCCTCCTGCCTGAGCAGTTCCTGCTGCAGAGCCTCCTTGGCAGCCGCAACCTTGTGCTTCGTTTCGTTAGCGTGGAATAGTGGCACCTTGAGCACGGCTCCCACAGCCATATTGAATTTGCTGCGGAACAGTTTGTTGTTTTGCAGTTCCATACCGTCGAGGAATGATGCATTTAGCATAAATCCCAGCTGTGGCATATATGCCGCCTTCTCCATGCGCACCTTTTCATACGCCATCTGTGAGTTGAGCTCAAGCAACTGGTATTCAGTCCTGTCTGTTACACTGGCGTTCTTGTCAACAAGCTCCACCATTTCTTCATCATGCTGCTCCGCTGGTTCTATCATGCTGTCAAGAGGCTTGCCTATGAGCTGGCAGAGGTTCATCCTTGCCAGTCGTATGCCATTCTCTGCCTGACGTATCTTCAGTTCGGCATCCGACTTCTTCACTGCCACTTTCATTTCGTCGTTACGGCTTGCCATGCCGTGTTTTACGGCACTCTTCACCTCTTTGTCTATCTGGTTAAGCAAAGAGTCATACTGGTGTGCCACCTTCTCCATCTCTTTGGCTTTTACCAATAGCTGGTATGCCTCATACACTTCCACGACAATCTTCTCGCGGGCAAGCTCCTGTGCGTGGGTGGCCATCTTCACACCCAGCATTCCCATCCTGTTAGCAGTGGAAATCTTTCCGCCGGTATATACAGGCTGTTCCAACAAGATATTAGCCATCAGCGTGTTCTTAGCCTTGAATTCTATCTCAGGGTTCAGGGGCTGTATTGTTCGCGCAAATCCATATGAAATCTGTCTGCGCAGAGCATCGTCCACTAAAAGTGGAAACGTGTGTTGTATCTGTTGCCCGACGAGGTTGCCGAGAGGTGTGGCAATGTCCATTATAGCATTAGTGTTATGCGTGCTATATACGTCAGCTGCATTAAGGCTGATGTTAGGAAAGTAATTGGCATATACAGACTTATGGGTATGCTTGTACTGGCTCACCATGTGGTCGGTGGCCTGTATCTGCTTGTTAGACATCATTGCCATCTTGACACACTCGTCAAGGGTCATGACCTGCGCCTTGCTGATACTTGCCAGTAGTAACAGGCATATCAGCATTGCTGGTCTGGTTAAACTGCTTATTTTATTTCTTCTCATATATCAACTTATTCAAGTTTCGCTCAAGTGCTCAACTTGTTGGGTTATCAGGAGCTTGCTTAGGCAAGCGTCACTGCGTGCCGAGCGATAAGGTCGTAAGGTCATGAGGTGAAATATGTTTAATTGTGGTGAATATTTGCCAAATATCACCTTAAAACCTTGAAGTAAAGCGACCTCAAAACCTTAAACCTCAACTAAACTGAAGCTTGCGAAACTTGAATTGATAATAAATCATACCTTTTATAAGGTTATATATGCAAAGTTACAAAAAAAAAGAGGATAATCAAATTTTTCCTTAAATATTTACAGATATTCAGTTTCGCAGAGCCTTTTTATTTCTATAAAATATGCGATGTCATGCATTTTAATTTGGTTGTTTTGTGTTTTATGTGTATTTTTGCATAATCTTCCATAAGAAATAGAGAATAGGCAAAAGATGAACTTAGATACCCTAAAACCAGGAAAACCCAAACGACTGACATACCTGTCGCTGATGGCAGTGATACTCTTCTTACTATGGTTAGGCTACGCCGTGGGCATCAACCACATGCCGGTAAGGAATACAGCATGGGCGCTGACGCCACCCATCATCGCCATCTCCCTCGCACTTATCACCAAGGAGGTGTATAGCTCTCTCTTCCTCGGAATGCTTACAGGAGCCCTGCTCAATGTAGGCTTCGACCCTGTGGCGGGTATCAACCAGCTCTTCCCCGACGGCGTGATGGCAGTGCTGGCAGACAAGTGGAATGTCGGCATCCTCGTCTTCCTTGTCATCCTCGGCACCATGGTGCAGCTCATGAACCGCACCGGCGGTTCTACGGCCTTCGGAGCATGGGCGGCTAACCGTATCAAGAAACGGGAGGGCGCACAACTGTCCACCATGCTGTTAGGGTGCCTTATCTTCATCGACGACTATTTCAACTGCCTTACCGTAGGCTCCGTCATGCGTCCCGTGACAGACAAGCACAGGATAAGCCGTGCAAAGCTGGCATACCTCATAGACTCCACCGCAGCCCCCATCTGTATCATCGCCCCCATCTCGTCATGGGCGGCGGCAGTGTCCGGCTTCGTTAAGGGAGAGAACGGCATCAGCATCTTCGTTCAGTCCATACCCTATAACTTCTATGCCCTGCTCACCCTGTTTATGATAGTCTGCATCATCTTCTTGAAGACAGACTACGGTCCTATGCTGGCACAGGAGAACATCGCCCGCAAGGACGGTGGCGTCGCCGCCTCTAACCGTGAGCAGACTGCCACAGATACCACCGTGGAGAGACCGTCAGGCAGGGTGTCTGACCTCGTAGTGCCAGTCCTCTTCCTCATCGTAGGGTGCGTAATAGGAATGATATATACCGGAGGCTTCTTCCATGGTAAGAGCTTCGTCGCCGCCTTTGCGGTCAGCAATGCCTCCGTCGGATTGGTGATGGGCTCCTCCGTAGCCCTCATCATCACCATAGCCTACTACCTCGTAAGGCGCTCCCTGTCGTTCAGCGAGTGCATGGACTCCCTCCCCGACGGCTTCAAGCAGATGGTCCCCGCCATGCTTATCCTTACCTTTGCCTGGACACTGAAGAGCATGACCGACAACCTCGGCGCTGCCACCTATGTAGCCGCCATCATGGGACACTCCGCCAACGGACTGATGGGCTTCCTGCCCGCCATCATCTTCCTCGTCGCCATCGGACTGGCCTTCGCCTCCGGCACGTCGTGGGGCACCTTTGGCATACTTATCCCCATCGTAGTGTCATGCTTCCAGGATGTAGACCCCCAGCTGATGATAATCTCCATCTCCGCATGTATGGCAGGAGCCGTCTGTGGCGACCACTGCTCGCCCATCTCCGACACCACCATCATGTCGTCAGCCGGAGCACAGTGCGACCACCTTCTCCATGTCACCACCCAACTGCCCTATGCCCTTACGGTGGCATCGGTATCGTTCCTCACCTTCCTCGTGGCGGGATTCACCAAGAGTGCCACGCTGTCCCTCGCCTTCGGCACCCTGTCACTGTTCCTCCTCCTGCTATTCATCCGCAAAAAAACTAAGAGAATCATTACATAGAAATGAATCGTAGAACTTGAATAATAAATCTGCAATAATTTGTAAGTATCAAAAAAAAACACTACCTTTGCAGTATGGTTGATAAAGTAAAAGATCTAAATCTGCGTGATGTATCGTTCCTAAACCTCATGCAGCGTCGTATATTCAATGTTCTCATCATAGCCAACCCTTACGATGCCTTCATGCTGGAGGATGACGGGCGCGTGGATGAGAAGATATTCTCAGAGTATATGCAATTGGGACTGCGCTACCCTCCAGTATTCACCCAGGTGAGTACAATAGAAGAGGCTGCGGCGGTTTTGAAAGACACTCAGTATGACCTCGTGATATGCATGCCGGGTAATGCCGACAACGATGCATTTGACGTTGCACATGCAGTAAAATCAATGTCTCCGGACATTCCTTGCGTGGTACTGACACCTTTCTCGCATGGCATCAGTCGCCGAATGCAAGACCTCGACCTTAGCATATTCGATTATATATTCTGTTGGCTCGGCAATACAGACCTTATCCTGTCAATAATAAAGCTGATAGAGGATAAGATGAATATAGACAATGACATGAAGGAGGCAGGAGTAAAGTGTGTACTACTCGTAGAAGACTCAATCCGATTCTATTCATCCATATTGCCACATCTCTATAAATATATACTGACACAAAGCCTCAACTTCGCCACGGAGGCGCTGAATTCGCAAGCAGAAATGCTTCGTATGCGTGGACGCCCTAAAGTGTTGCTTGCACGTAGTTATGAAGAAGCATTGCAGTTGTATGATTTATACAAGGAAGATATGCTTGGCGTGATTTCAGACTGTCGCTATCCTCGAAACGGGAAAGAGGATGCGGAGGCTGGACTGAAGTTGTTTGAGTACATCAGAAACGATAACGAATATATACCACTGATACTTGAAACGTCGGAATGCAACGTAAAGTGTAAGACAACGGGGGTGCGTATAGTTGACAAGAATTCAAAGAAACTAAGTGTGGACCTGCGTAACATCATGGCAGAACACTTTGGCTTCGGTGATTTCAAGTTCCGTGATCCAAAGACAAAAGAGGTGGTAGCAGTAGTTCATAACCTGCGCGACCTTCAAAATATGGTGTTTAAGATACCGCACGACTCAATGCAGTATCATGTCAGCCACAACCACATCTCACGTTGGCTGGCTGCAAGAGCCATTTTCCCCGTTAGTGGGTTTCTGAAAGACATCACATGGCACAAACTGCCTGACGTAGATAAGCATCGACAAATAATATTCGATGCCATAGTAGCATATCGCCACATGAAAAACCTAGGCGTTGTGGCTGTATTCAACAGAGACCGCTTTGATTCATATTCGCATTTCGCTCGCATCGGTGACGGTTCACTGGGAGGTAAAGGACGTGGTTTGGCATTCCTTGACAATATAATCAAGAAGCATAACGAGTTTCAGCAGTTTGACAATGCCAAAGTATATATACCAAAGACCGTAGTGCTTTGTACTGACTTCTTTGATAGGTTCATGGAAACCAATCAGTTATGGGAAATCGCTTTAAGCGATGCTCCAGATAATGAAATTTTGGAGGCCTTCCTTCATGGAGAACTGCCAGAATCCCTGAGAGATGACTTTAATACACTGATTGAGGCAACCCACAAGCCGCTAGCCATACGCTCGTCATCGCTCCTTGAGGACAGTCACTATCAGCCCTTCGCCGGTATATACAGCACGTATATGATACCTTACTCGGATGACCGCGAACAAATGTTGCATAATCTGTCAAAGGCTATTAAGTCTGTATATGCTTCGGTTTACTATCACGACTCAAAGGCCTACATGACGGCAACACAAAACTTAATAGACCAAGAGAAGATGGCCGTCATAATACAAGAGGTTGTAGGACAGCAGTATGGTTCGCACTACTATCCAAACATAAGCGGGGTATTACGTTCACTGAACTATTACCCAATAGGTGAAGAAAAGGCAGAAGAAGGCATTGCAGCTCTTGCACTCGGCCTGGGTAAGTATATCGTGGATGGTGGACAGACACTACGTGTTTCGCCATATCATGCTAACCAAGTCATGCAAATGTCAGAAATGGAGATAGCACTGCGCCAGACACAAACACAGTTCTATTCCTTAGCTTGGCAAGAAGGTGCTGAAAGGGAAGACGGAGAACTTGAGTTTACTGTAGATGACGGCTTCAACATAGAAAAACGAATGGTAAAGGAGGCTGACGAGGATGGTTCTTTACAGTACATCGCATCGACATTTGACCCTTATGACCAGATGATAAGACCCGGACTCTACGAAGGAGGCAGAAAGATCATATCATTCAATGGAGTGCTAGAACAAGAAGTATGGCCATTGCCAGAACTGATGCAGCTGTCCCTTAAGTTTGGCGAAGAGGAGATGCGCAGACCGGTGGAAATAGAAATTGCTTGTAACATTCATCCGGACAGGACAGGTGAGTTCTATCTGCTACAGATACGTCCTATTGTTGACAGTAAACAGGAATTGAACGAAGATTTGCTTGCCATACCTGACAACACCTGCCTGCTCCGTTCACACAACTCACTTGGCCATGGGGTAGTGGAAGGAGTACAACATGTGGTGTATATCAAGATTGACGAAAACTATTCTGCAAGTAATAACGACCTTATATCTGACGACATTGATTCGCTGAACGACAAGTTTCTGGCCAAGGGAGATGGATATATACTTATAGGTCCTGGCCGTTGGGGCAGTTCAGACTCATGGCTTGGCGTTCCTGTAAAGTGGCCTAATATCTCTGGGGCAAAGCTTATTGTAGAGGAAATCCTTCCAAATGCGTATGTGGATCCGTCACAAGGAACTCATTTCTTCCAGAATCTCACGTCGCTCGGGGTAGGTTACTTCACGATAGACGTAAACCACGACAGAGAGACAAATCCTATAGACCGCAATCGTGACTACGCCCAAGGAGAACTTGAGATACTAGATCGTAAATATCTGGACTCTCTGCCAGCAGAGCATGAGACAAAGTTTATACGTTGCGTAAAACTGCCACAGCCTTGCGTCATAAAGATGGATGGCATGAAGCAGGAGGGAGTCGTGGTTCTATAGTTGATGAATAAAGATTATAAATAAGAAAGCTATGATGAAAAAAGTTTTTACATTATTGTTAGCCATGTGTACAATGTCTGTCGCAGCACAGAGCACTGACAAGAAATTAGTGATTATTAATTCCTCTGACAGTTTATCAGAGATGACGGTATATCTGCCAAGTGCGAAGAAAGCGACAGGTAGAGCTATCGTTGATTGTCCGGGAGGCGGATATACTCATCTTGCCATAGACCATGAGGGACATCAATGGGCTGAGTACTTTAACAGCCGCGGTATTGCATTCGTGGTATTAAAGTACAGGATGCCTAATGGAGACAGAAACATTCCTCTTACAGATGCATACAATGCAATCCGTACGGTAAGAGCAAATGCAAAGACATGGAATGTGAACCCACAGGACATCGGCATCATGGGGTTCAGTGCTGGCGGACACCTTGCATCGGCTGTATCGACCCATGCAGAAGAAGCCGTACGCCCTAATTTCTCTATTCTGTTCTATCCTGTAATATCTATGAATGAATATGAAACCCACAAAGGTTCATGCGTGGGATTCTTAGGAGACAAACGTAATGACAAGGCACTGCAATGGGAATGGAACTCGGCCACCGCAGTGAAGCCTGGTACTACGCCTCCAGCTATAGTATTGCTTGCGAGCGATGACAATGCCGTTCCTGCCTTGACTAATGGCGTGACATATTACACTTCAATGATAAAAGCTGGCAACAAATGTGCTATGATGTGCTATCCAAGCGGAGGACATGGCTTTGGATTCAAGAACACCTTCAAGTTCCATGAGCAGATGCTTGGCGATTTGTCACGTTGGTTAGAGACTTTGCCTGTCAAAAAGTAAAGTTAATGTTTGATATAAAAGATTGTTACCAAACTTTTACCAATAGTCGTCGTTAGATTTACGTTTACTTAAAACTGACATTTAACAATTGTAAATGAAAACGACCTGCTTATGTTTGATGCCAAACAAAAAGCAGGTCGTTTTTATATGTCTTTATGTATTTTTATTTATATAAGAAACGCTTGATACTCTTCTTTGGAGTTTTCTCAAACTCCTCATTCAATACCTCAAAATGAGATATCTTGCAGTATGCAGGTTGAGAGAGATTAAGCAACTCTATATTCTTCTTCATCAAATCCTCGACATCGCTACTGCTCATATTCTGTGCAGAGCAAGCATCAATATCCGGATGTATAAGTGCTACCAGTTTGGTATCTCTCTGTACCACTATGCTCTCACTTACCATAGGGAGGGAGTTGAGTGCATCCTCAATTTCCTCAGGGAATATATTCTGGCCATTAGGTCCCAGAAGCATATTCTTTGAACGTCCCTTAATAAACACGTTGCCTTTGCGGTCCATAATGCCAAGATCACCAGTGTGATACCAACCATCCTTGTCAATAGTCTGTTTCGTAGCTTCTTCGTTTTTGTAGTAGCCTAGCATTACGTTGAGACCACGAGCCAAAATCTCACCCGGTACCTTATGAGGTTGCTTGCTGTCAATCTTTACCTCCATGTGAACTACCTGCCTGCCACAAGAGCCTGCCTTATGGGTTTGCCAGTCCGCATAAGTGATGATCGGTGCACACTCCGTTGCTCCATAACCTACAGTGACAGGAAACTTTATCTCCTTAAGGAAACTCTCTACTTCCTGATTCAAGGCTGCTCCACCAACAATTATCTCATAGAGCCTGCCTCCGAAAGCATCATACACTTGTTTCTTTATTTTTTCCTTAATCTTGGTACCGACGATAGGAGTTTTCATAAGGACCTTAAGTGTAGGAGTGATTTTAGGGAACACTTTCTTTTTAATTATCTTTTCAATCACCAAAGGAACTGCTATGATAATAATAGGCCTTACATCCTTAAATGCCTGGGCTACTACTGCAGGAGACGGAACCCTAGTGAGGTAGTATATATGGCATCCTGTCATAAACTCCTTTATAAATTCAAACGCCATTCCATACATGTGTGCCATTGGAAGTATGGATATAGTATTATCACCAGGACGTAATTCCTTGTCAAGAACCTCCGATGCGAAGTCGAGGTTAGACCACATGGCACGGTATGGTATCATGACACCTTTTGAGAAACCAGTAGTACCAGAAGTGTAGTTGATAATACAAAGCTGATTCGGATCTTCTTCCTTGTAATAGTTAACGAACTCCTTGCGGAAGAATTTCGGATATTTCTCACCAAAGAAACGATTGAGATTCTCACGTGCTGTGGTTAATGCCTCGGAACGCGAAACTAAAAGTGAATAGTCCGGAATATAGATAATGCCCTCCAAACCTGGCATTTTGTCTGGGTCAATCTGCTTGGCAACGACATCACCGACAAACAACAGCTTTGCCTCGGAATGATTAACTATATGGTGTATCTGATCTGCCGTGAATTCGTGCAAAACCGGTACAGCAACGGCTCCGTATGTAAGCGTAGCCAAGAATGCCACTGCCCAATTGCTCATGTTACGTCCACAGAGGGCAATTTTATCACCTTTCTGCACTCCACTGTTCTCAAACAGAATATGGAGTTTCTCAATCTTTCTTGCTACGTCTTGATATTGTAAGGTTGCTCCTTTGTAATCCGTTAAAGCGTCGTAATCCCAAAAGTTTTTTATACTTTCCTCGATTCTAGCATTAAAACTTGAAATTTTTTCCATGTATAAAAATATCTGGTGTTATTTTTTGTTCGTTATTTAAGTTTTTTATGCATACTCATTCAAATGCACATTTTAATTAATTATGTGCAAAGTTAATTCTTTTTTTGCACACAAACAAATTAAAGTGTGCAATTCTGTGATTATTTTATAAAATAATGTATATTTTTATCTCTTTTCCGTATTTTTTTGCTAACTTTGCATTCAAATTGACGTTAAAATGGGAATATTCAGTTTTTTCAGCAAGGAAAAGAAAGAGACTCTCGATCATGGGTTGGAGAAGTCTAAACAAAGTGTGTTTAATAAAATTGCGCGAATTGTAGCAAGCAAAGACAAGGTTGATGATGACGTACTGGATAATTTGGAAGAAATTCTCATTACCAGTGATGTCGGAGTTGACACTACGCTTCGCATTATAGAACGCATAGAAAAACGTGTTGCACGAGACAAATACGTATCTACTTCGGAGCTAAACAATATATTGCGTGAAGAAATCGTAGCCTTGTTGTCAGAAAATGACAACGGTAGCAACGACGAATGGGCGTTGCCAGATACAACGACGCCATACGTCATCCTTGTTGTTGGCGTAAATGGGGTAGGTAAGACTACCACTATAGGAAAACTTGCATGGCAATTCAAGCAGGCAGGAAAGAAAGTATATCTCGGTGCGGCTGACACATTCCGTGCGGCAGCTGTGGAACAACTCGTGATATGGGGAGAAAGAGTAGGGGTTCCCGTAGTAAAGCAACAAATGGGAGCCGACCCTGCCAGTGTAGCGTTTGATACCATTTCATCGGCAAAGGCTAATGGAGCTGATGTCGTAATAATTGATACAGCGGGACGCTTGCACAACAAGGTAAACCTAATGAATGAACTGAAGAAGATAAAGGACGTAATGAAAAAAGTCATACCAAGTGCACCAGACGAAGTCATGCTCGTATTAGACGGTTCTACTGGTCAGAATGCATTTGAGCAGGCTAAACAGTTCTCTTCTGTTACCCAAATTACGAGTCTTGCAATAACAAAGCTTGACGGAACTGCTAAAGGCGGTGTGGTAATTGGTATCAGCGACCAGTTGAAGGTTCCTGTAAAATACATAGGGTTGGGAGAGGGTATGACAGATCTGCAATTGTTCAACTGTAGGGAATTCGTAGATTCTTTGTTTGGCGAAAACAAATAATAAAAATGCAGGAGAATCGTATAGATATAATAACGCTTGGATGCTCCAAGAACTTGGTTGACAGTGAGAAACTCCAGCGCTCTTTTTGGGAAAAGGGATACGAGTGCATACTTGATGCCGACGTGGTAGAAGGAAAGACCGTAGTTATAAATACATGCGGTTTCATTGAGGATGCAAAGCAGGAAAGTATAGATACAATACTGCAATTCGTTCAAGCTAAAGAAAAAGGAGAGATACAACGCCTTTATGTCATGGGATGTCTTTCGCAACGCTATCTCGATGAATTGGAGGAAGAGATACCACAGGTTGACAAATACTATGGTAAATTTGACTACCTAGGACTGTTGAAGGATATTGAACCATACATACCTCATGCAGACAAGAGTTTGGTCAAGAATAGCACATCCCATTATCGCTATATAAAGATTTCGGAAGGATGTGATCGTAAATGTGCCTATTGTGCCATTCCTATTATAACGGGAAAACAGCAGAGTCGCACTATAGAAGATATATTGGCAGAGGTACGCCAGTATGTCAAAGAAGGAGTGAAAGAGTTTCAAATAATAGCTCAGGAACTTACCTACTATGGCGTGGATATTTATGGAGAACGCAGATTGCCAGAACTGATAGATAAGATGTCAGACATTGACGGTGTAGAATGGATCAGGCTGCACTATGCATATCCAAATCAATTTCCCATGGACCTGCTTAAGGTAATGCGCGAGAAAAAGAACGTATGCAAATATCTTGACGTGGCTTTGCAGCATATATCCACCCCTGTGTTAAAACGTATGCTTCGCAATACAACAAAGGAAGACACGATGAAGCTGATTGAACAGATTCGCAAGGAAGTTCCTGGAATTAACTTGAGAACAACCTTGATGGTAGGCTTTCCTGGAGAAACAGAAGAGGATTTTCAAGAACTTATCGATTTCGTAAAATGGGCAAGATTCGAAAGAATGGGAGCTTTTGCTTATTCTGAAGAAGATGGCACCTATGCTGCGCAAAACTATAAAGATGATGTACCTGAAGACGTAAAACGTCAGAGATTGGACAAACTAATGCGTGTACAGCAAAGAATCTCGATGGAGATGCAGGAAGCACAGATAAATAAAAAAATGCGTGTAATAATAGATAATAAAGAAAATGATTGGTATGTTGCACGCTCTGAATTCTCTTCTCCAGAAGTGGATCCTGAGATTTTGATTCCTGTTTCAGAAGGAACATTAGCCATAGGACAGTTTTATAATGTTGAGATAACCGGAGCAGAAGAATTTGATTTGTATGCAAAATTAATTTAAACTTCCATTCTTGGAATAATTCATAGATAGTACGATGAATAATAAGGAATTTATAGCAGAATTATCTCGCAAGTCGGGTTTCAAGATTGAAGACACTCAAAACATGGTTCGAACCTCTGTATATAACATCATTGACAGGTTGACCGATGGTGACAGCGTGTCTATCAGTGGTTTGGGTACTTTTGAAGTAAAGAAGAGAATGGAGCGTATAATCACAAATCCTGGTACCGGACAGAAAATGCTGGTGCCGCCAAAATTGGTGACTAATTTTAAACCAGTGACAGCATTAAAAGAGAAAGTAAAAGGTTGAACCATCGATTATAATGAATTTACGATATGACAACAATAAAGGATATCGCAAAAATTTTGGTGAACAGACATCATCTGAAATCTAATGATGCAGAGACCTTCCTGTTACAAATGGTCGAGGTCATCAACGAAGGACTATTGCAGGATCGTCAGGTCAAGATAAAAGGGTTCGGAACATTTAAGTTGCAAACCGTCAAAGAACGCAGTAGCGTGAATATCAGTACTGGCGAACGTGTAACAATAAGCGAACATGATAAAATCACGTTTACGCCTGACAATGTCATGCGTGATTTGATAAACAAACCCTTTGCCCAGTTTGAGACAATCACTATCGATTCCGATACCGTTGTATCCGAATTGGAGCAGATGAATAAAAAAGATGAAGAACTGGAAATCATGGAAGATGAAACTACAGTTGACACATCTGAACCTGAGGATATAAATGAGGAACCTGTCTCTGTATTAACAGAAAACGCAGTTACAAGTACTTTATATACCGCGGATATTACTAATGATGCAGCTGATGATACAGTTTCTGCTGCGGAAGATGCCGTGGAAGAAATTGCGAAAGAAGTCGTGGAAGTATCAACAGAGGATATTCAAGAAACATCCACCGAAGAGGTAGAAAAAGAGAATTTCATTGAAACTGAAGAATCTATAGAGACAGAGCATGGGACTATGGCGGATTCGCCCGAAGAAGAAACAGATAATGCGATAAATACCGCCGTCATAACTGAGGAAATTAAAGACGACGACGCCATCGAAAATCTGCCAAAAGAGGAATCTATAGAAGAGAAGGAAGAAGAGGAAAACGATGTGGTAGAAGAGGAAGAAAATAAAGAAGAAAAAGAGAAAATGGTAGAGAACGGTGATGATGAAGAAGAAGAAGGTGATGATGATGATGACGATGATGATGAATACGAGGAAGGATTTTTTGACACATTTAGTGAAAATGCCTTCAACGCTCATAGTCTGTTGTTAAGTGCAGCTGTTGCAGCACTATTCTTCTTCTTAGGATATTATTGTTCACAACACGGAGTGTTTGGTAATCCTGTAAACACTAATGCTGTGGACAGTTCGACTATCGCGACTCAGACTCCAATATCACAGGAACAAGCTGTAAACGCAAATTCTGACGTGGCAAAGATGCAAACAGACTCTGTTGTTACCAAAGAAAAAGAAGAGAGTGATAAAGTTGGCAGCAAAACAGACGATGATTCAAATGATGATAACATGTCCGAATATAATGATGATGTACGCATACGTACAGGAGCATACGTTATAGTAGGCACAGAGCGCGAAGTAAAAGTGCGTGAGGGACAAACAATAAAGTCTATCTCAAAAGCGAATCTCGGCCCGGACATGGAGTGCTATGTTGAAGCTTATAATCACACTAAGACAGTAAAAGCAGGTCAGGTAATAAAAATACCAAAACTTAAATTAAAAAAGAAGAGACAGAAATAACAAAGTCTCTTATTTGTGAATAACTACGATAAATAATAAATGAATATATTTGATAACATTCTCTCTCAGCAACAAGATTCTTCTATTCGCATGTTTGCTGAGTTCGATGGTGATATAGAGAAAATCTTTAAATCAGGGAAAGAGGCCGACATGCCTATCCTCGTAACCAGGAACATGGTTAATTTCCCTGGCGTCTTAGCCTCTGTAACCATTGCACGTGATACAACAAAACAGTTGGTAAAATACTTAGAAAAACATCAGCAAGAACAGTTTGCAATGTTTTGTCAGAAGAATGTAAACATAGAGGAACCTAGTGCTGATGATTTATGTGAATATGGAGTTATAGCACAATTCATAAAAGTATTTGAGATTCCAGGGCAACCAAATCGTTATGCCTTTATTGCCCAAGCACTAACACGTTGCAAGATCACTGAAGTCATAACAGAGACACCATATATGCGCGCTCATGTCATTCCAACTCCGGAAACAGCCCCAGAAAAAGAAGACATGGAGTATAATACTGTTATCAGTGACTTACGCGCACGAGTACGTGAATATATTGAAAAAAGTGATACTCTTCCATTTGAACTACAGCTGTCACTGCACGGCATAGAGAATCCGGAATTTTTTCTGAACATGGTATCATATCACATGCCTCTGAAATTATCTGAGAAGATAGATCTGTTGGCAATGGACGATCTGAAGCTAAGAGCCTTTGAGTTGCTGCATCTAATGAACCGTGAGATTCAGTATGCTAATTTACGTTTAGACATTCAAAATCGCACACTTCATAAAATCAATGACGAACAAAAACAATATTTCCTACGTCAGCAACTTAAGAGTATAAATAAAGAACTTGGACAACAAGAAGATACGCCAGAGAAGTTAAAGCTTATTGAAAAGGCAAAAACCAAACTGTGGCCCCAAAATGTTCAAGATGTTTTTGACAAGGAAATAGCACGACTTGATCAAATGAATCCTCAGAGTGGTGACTATAACGTACAGTTGTCATATCTGCAACAATTGGTTGATTTACCATGGGGAATATATACAAAAGATGATCTTGATCTTAAACGTGCAGCCAAGGTCCTTGCCAAAGACCATTATGGTATGGAGAAAGTCAAAGAGCGTATTCTTGAGTATATAGCAGTACTGTCTCTGCGTGGAGACCTAAAGTCGCCTATACTCTGTCTTTATGGCCCTCCGGGAGTTGGTAAGACAAGTTTAGGTAGAAGTATAGCGAATGCCTTACGCCGTAAGTATGTACGAATAAGTCTCGGTGGCCTACATGACGAGGCTGAAATCAGAGGTCATAGGCGTACATACGTTGGTGCCATGCCGGGTAGAATAATAAAGAACCTGGAGAAGGCTGGTTCGAGCAATCCTGTTTTTATATTGGATGAGATAGACAAGATTACCCGTCAGACACATAATGGTGATCCTGCGTCTGCACTTCTTGAGGTACTGGACCCTGAGCAAAACAACTCATTCCACGATAATTTTCTTGATCTTGACTACGATCTGTCTAAGGTTATGTTCATTGCAACAGCAAATGACCTATCCACCATTCCGGTAGCATTACGTGACAGGATGGAGATAATAGAGGTCAGCGGATATACTACCGAGGAAAAGATCGAAATAGCAAAACGTCACCTTATCCCACGTGAAAAGGACAAGACAGGCTTGAAACCAGAGAAGAAACTGTCCATACGCAAAGATACGATAGAACAGATAATCGAGAAATACACCCGTGAAAGTGGAGTACGCCAATTGGAAAAGCAGATAAACAAGGTATTGCGCAAATTGGCATTTTACAAAACACGTGACGGCGAGATTCCTTATGAAAAGATTACTTCTGCAGCATTAGAAGATCTTTTAGGGAAACCACCATTCTATCGCGATATCTATCAAGGCAACGACTATGCTGGAGTTGTAACAGGTCTGGCATGGACTAGTGTGGGCGGCGAGATATTGTTTATAGAAACAAGTCTTTCCAAAGGCAAAAGCGGAAAGCTTACACTTACAGGAAACCTAGGTGATGTCATGAAAGAGAGTGCGGTGATAGCCTTGGAATATGTCAAAGCACATGCAGACACATTAGGTATTGACACACGTATATTTGAACAATGGAACATCCACATCCATGTACCGGAGGGTGCTACGCCAAAAGACGGCCCATCCGCTGGTATCACAATCGCGACATCAATAGCATCGGCACTGACGCAGCGTAAAGTGCGTAAGAATGTTGCCATGACAGGCGAGATAACATTGCGTGGCAAGGTTCTGCCTGTAGGTGGAATAAAGGAAAAAATATTGGCTGCGAAACGTGCAGGCATAACAGACATCATACTATGTGATGCCAACAGAAAAGACATAGACGAGATTCCTGAGATATACCTGAAAGGAGTCAAGTTCCACTATGTCGAGAATGTTAATGATGTATGGAACTTTGCACTGACAAAGCAGATTGTTGATAATCCGCTTAATCTAAGTGTGGAGGAAGATGATACAAATAAATAGTATATGACTTTTGAACTACAACATACCGATCCTTATAGTTCTGCTCGTGCAGGCAAGATAACAACGGATCATGGTGACATATTGACTCCGATATTCATGCCTGTAGGTACGGTGGGAAGTGTCAAGGCTGTCCATTTCGAGGAATTGAGGAAACAAGTGATGGCACAGATTATCCTGGGAAACACATACCACTTATATCTCAGACCCGGATTGAATATTCTGAAGAAAGCAGGTGGACTACATAAATTCATAGGGTGGGAGAGACCTATGCTCACTGATTCTGGAGGTTTTCAGGTTTTCTCACTTACAGGTATCAGGAAACTAAAGGAAGAGGGGTGTGAATTCCGCAGTCACATAGATGGCTCAAAGCACTTCTTCACACCAGAAAATGTTATGGATACCGAGCGAATTATCGGTGCTGATATAATCATGGCATTCGACGAGTGTCCACCAGGCAAGAGTGACTGGAACTATGCAAGGCAGAGTTTGTCGCTTACCCATAGATGGCTTGACAGATGCATCAAACGCTTCAATGAGACAGATCCGCTATACGGGCATAGACAAAGCCTTTTCCCTATTGTACAGGGATGTACATATAAAGACCTTCGTCAGGAGTCTGCAAAATACATAGCCGACAAGGGATGCGATGGAAATGCCATTGGCGGTCTGGCTGTAGGTGAACCAACAGAGGTGATGTATGAAATGGTAGAAGTCGTCAATGACATTCTTCCTAAGAATAAGCCGCGTTATCTCATGGGAGTTGGTACGCCATGGAACATATTGGAGAATATAGAGAGGGGAGTGGATATGTTTGACTGTGTCATGCCTACGCGCAATGGAAGAAACGCACTTCTGTTTACATATCAAGGAACAATGAATATGAGAAACAAAAAGTGGGAAGATGATTTTACACCGATAGACCCAGATGGCTGCGATATTGACGTAATAACATCAAAAGCATATCTACACCACTTGTTTAAAGCGCAGGAATATCTCGCCCTACAGATAGCAAGTATCCATAACCTGGCTTTCTACCTACGTTTGGTGAATGATGCACGTGCCCATATTATAAAAGGTGATTTTATTCAATGGAAGAGAACCATAATAGACGATATGCAAAGAAGACGATGAGATTGCAACAAACGTTACTCTCTATACGTAATACTTTGGCTGCACTTATTCTTGTAATCAAGAAGAAGTGCTCTTTACTCATATCATTCCTGAAACGACACAAAGTTTATTACGGATGGTTAACCTACTTGAATCCTTTACGTTACATCAACAGGTTAAACTCTTACATTATAGGCAAATTCATTGGTACGTATTTCTTTGCCATTCTACTTATAATAAGTATCTCGATTGTATTTGACTTTAATGAGAACCTGTCTAAATTCACTGAGTACAGGGCACCATGGAAAGCCATAGTATTTGATTACTATCTCAACTTCATACCTTATTTCGCAAATCTTTTCTCTCCGCTGTTCGTATTCATCGCAGTGATTTTCTTCACTTCGAAGATGGCAGGGAACTCTGAGATAATCTCAATACTTGCTGCAGGTGTAAGTTTCAAGCGTTTGCTGAGACCATACATGATGTCATGCGTATTTATATCTGTACTGTCATATTTTCTTGCAGCATACATCATACCACATGGAACTGTCATAAGGCAGAATTTTGAATCACTGTATAAAAATAACAAGAAGAATACATCTGCAGAGAACGTACAGTTACAGGTTGACAAGGGTGTTATTGCTTATATACAGCACTATGACAACAAGATGAAACGTGGCTACGGATTCTGTCTTGACAAGTTTGAGAACAAGAAACTTGTTTCACACATGACAGCAACTGAAATACAGTATGACACAATATCAGATAGCAAATATCATTGGAAGGCAATGAATTGGAAAGTGCGTGAAATGCGTGGTATGCGTGAGAAAATCACAAGTGGCATGGAACGCGACACATTGATACAGATGGAACCTGTTGACCTCGTTTATTCAAAAGGACAGCAGGAAACATTTACATCGCCAGAATTGATGAATTATATTGAGAAACAGATAAACAGAGGTTCAAGCAATGTCGTGCAGTATCAGGTGGAATATTACAAGCGTATAGCATCGAGCTTTGCTTCGTTCATACTTACCATCATAGGTGCATCGCTGTCATCGCGCAAACGTAAGGGAGGAATGGGTATGTATCTCGGTTTGGGTTTGGCACTAAGTTTCCTATATATAATGTTGCAAACTGTGTCAGCCTCATTTGCCATCAATGCAGGCACACCACCAATGTTGGCGGCATGGATACCTAATATTTTGTTTGCCATAGTGGCATGGTTCTGCTACCGAAAGGCACCAAATTGATTTATAGTTGTTTTTGACATGGATAATAACAAATTATATTTTGACGAAACTTTGCTCAATGACAATGTGCTGGACGCACTGTACGATATGCACTTTGACGTATGCACGCCTATTCAAGCTGCGTGCATAGACCCAATTATAGAGGGACATGACATATTGGGAGTAGCCCAGACAGGAACCGGCAAGACCGCAGCCTATCTGTTACCCATATTGTCACGCCTTGATGATGGAGACTTTCCTGAAGGACATGTGAATTGTCTTGTCATGGCGCCTACCAGAGAATTGGCACAGCAAATAGACCAGGCTATGCAAGGATTTGCCTATTATCTCGATGGTGTAAGTTCTGCTCCTATATACGGTGGCAATGATGGAAACAGATTTGACCAAGAACTTTCAGCCTTGCGTAAGGGAGCATCGGTGATTATAGCTACACCTGGACGACTTATATCACATCTGCAACTAGGTAATCTCGACTTGTCTAAGTTATCTTTCTTTATACTTGACGAGGCAGACCGCATGCTTGACATGGGATTTTCTGAGGATATCCTGACCATTGCCAAGACTATTCCTCAGACGTGTCAGACCATTATGTTCTCTGCAACTATGCCAGAAAAAATAGAGTCTCTCGCTAAGACACTGCTAAAAAATCCTATAAACGTAAAGATTGCCGTCAGCAAACCAGCAGAAAAGATACAACAGTCTGCATTCGTATGCTATGCACCGCAGAAGATGAAGATTCTCAAACATATCTTCAAAAATGGTTTCCGTCCGGAACGCTCTGCGGCTGATGAACCACCAATGAAACTTGAGAGAGTTATAATATTCTCTGGTAAAAAACAGAGGGTAAAGGAAATTTACCATTCGTTGAAACAGATGAAGGTAAATTGCGGAGAAATGCATTCTGACTTGAGTCAGGTGGAACGAGACGATGTTATGTTTAAGTTCAAAACTGGCGAAATAGATGTACTTGTTGCTACAGACATCGTTGCTCGCGGTATTGATATTGATGACATCGTAATGGTTATCAACTATGATGTTCCTCACGACGTAGAAGATTATGTGCATCGCATAGGCAGAACAGCAAGGGCACAGCGCGATGGAGTGGCAATAACCCTCGTTGAAACAGAAGATATATGGTTGTTCAAGAAAATCGAGGAGTTCCTCGAGAGAGACATACTAAAAAATCCGATGCCTGAAGGGGTGGGAGAGGCCCCAGAATACAAGATTCCTGCCACTTCATCCAATGCCAAGCCAAAAGGACGCAGAGTATCAGGTAAAGGACAACACAACCGCCCTGATAAGAAAAATGGTTCTGTAAAGCAAGGCAACAGACATAATGATACGAAAAAATCCAATAACAAAAAGTTTAACAATAAAAAATCTACTGGCAATGACAGAACAGAAAAACGTGTGCGGACTCAAAAGAAAGGATTTTCGCACGATAGTAAACGGCAAGCAGACTGACCTGTATATTCTGCGTAACTCTAAAGGCTACGAAGTTGCGATAACCAACTATGGTGGTGCTATTGTTGCACTGATGGTACCTGATAAAGATGGTCAACTGGCTAACGTCATACAAGGTCACGATAATATCAATGATGTTATCAATTCGCCAGAACCATATCTATCTACACTGATAGGTCGTTATGGTAACCGTATATGTCGCGGACGTTATATTTTAGGTGGCAAGGAGTATCATCTTGCCATTAATAATGGAGCAAATGCCTTACATGGCGGTCCTACAGGATATCACGCTCAAGTTTGGGATGCTGTACAGATGAATGAGCAAACTCTGGCTCTATCCTTACTTGACCCTTATGGCCACGAGGGTTTTTCCGGCGAGGTTCGGATTAATGTAGAATATACCTGGACAGATGATAACGAATTGCGTATAGAGTATTTGGCACAGACGAACAAGAAGACCATCATCAATCTTACGCATCACGCTTTCTTCTCTCTCGCAGGCATAGCAAATCCAACTCCTACAATTGATGACCTGTTGTGTGAGGTCAATGCAGATTTCTATTGTCCAATAGATGAAACAAGTATTCCTACTGGTGAAATTCTAAAGGTGAAGGGTACACCGTTTGACTTTACGACTCTTAAACCTGTAGGTCAGGATATTGACGCTGATGATGAGCAAATACGTAATGGTAGCGGTTATGATCATTGTTGGGTGCTCAATAAAAATGAGTTTGGTGAACTTTCATTCGCCGCAAAAGTTATAGAACCAAAAACAGGAAGATGCATGGAGTGTTGGACCACTGAGCCAGGTGTGCAAATATATACAGACAACTGGGCTGATGGTTATACTATACAGCACGGATGCACAGCTCCACGTCGTTCAGCAATATGCTTTGAAGCGCAACACTTCCCTGATTCGCCTAATCGCCAGCATTTCCCACCAGTAATACTTAATCCAGGTGAATGCTATCGTCAGACTACCATATATAAATTCGGTATAAAAGAAGCATAAGAATTTCTATCTATTAAATAGAAAATTACCATAAATACAAAAAATCACTTTGTCATAAATAACTTTATTGTGACAAAGTGATTTTTTTTGTATAATCAATTTTCCTAAATCTAAAAGTAATAATGTAAAACTTAATCGTTTATTTCTTTAGATTTGATATACTCTATACAATTTTCGAACGTCTTAAACGTATGCTCTTCAGGGATAAGCGATGGAATGATATGAGTCTTATGAAGTATTGCATCAGCCTGTGGCTGTATAATAGTCATGAGTACCTCAATACCACGTGCCTGCAAATCCTTTATGGCAGTTTCCATAGCATAGGCTCCCGACTGATCCATAAAGGTGACACGTTTCATACGTATAACGACAGTGGTTATATCATTCGTTGGAACCTCATTCATCACCTTATTGAATCCGGTAATGGATGCAAAAAATACAGGTCCGCCAAGACGCTGAATGTAAATATGCTGCTTCATATCCTCGGTAACATCAGCCTCGTCCTCCCAAGGAGTGTTTTTGTCAAAACCTTCGCTGAGTATTCCGCCTTCATATTGTTTCTCTGCAAGGTCTCCTGCACGTTTCATGAACAATACCGCAGCGATTACCATACCAATGCCAACTGCCGTAAGCAAGTCAACAAAGACTGTCATAAGGAATACCACGATAAGTACAAAAGCATCTGCTTTCGGAATATGAGTAAGATCGCGGAATCCACGGAAATCTATAATACCCCAACCAACAGTAATAAGTATGCCTGCAAGTACAGACAAAGGGACATATTTCACAAGAGAACCCAAGCCTAATAAGATAGCAAGCAGGAAAATAGCATGTACCATACCTGAAATCTGTGTGCGGCCACCACTTTTAACATTCACGACAGTACGCATTGTGGCACCAGCACCCGCAATTCCACAGAACATACCCGCAATGGCGTTACCTACACCCTGACCAATAAGTTCTCTATTAGAATCATGCTTGGTCTTTGTTATATTGTCAGCCACTACAGACGTGAGCAGTGTATCAATAGAACCCAAACCTGCCAAGGTTAATCCTGGTATAACAGATGCTTCTATGGTTTGCCACCAATCTATAGATGCAAGCTCGATACCGTCCTTAAGGAAGAAAGGCATTGGCAGACCTGCAGGAATATCACCAATTGTAAGGGCTGCATCAAATGAGCATAGTATAGAAACAATCGTCATTACGATAAGTGCGACAAGTGTAGCTGGTACCTTTTTGGTGAGATATGGGAATGCAATAATAATAGCAATAGTTAATATGCCCAGAATAAATGCCATCACGCTTATGCCATCAGCACATGCAGCAGGAAAATTTATTATCATATCAAACGTACTTACAGGAGATTTCTTACCTATAAGCGGATAAATTTGTTGAAGAATGATAATAACTCCAATACCACTCATAAAACCCGACAAGACAGGGTAGGGGATGTAACGTACATATTTGCCTATACGTATGATTCCAAATAAAATCTGGAATAGACCACAGAACAGACCTGCCATAGCCATTGCTATCAATACGGCAGAGAAATTACCACTTGATGCTGTCCAAGCAGCACTGACAAGCGATGCTGTAATGACGGTCATAGGACCAGTAGGTCCACTAATTTGGGAATGTGTACCACCTAAGAGAGCCGCAAAGAAACCTAATAGGGTAGCGCCAACAAGGCCTGCTAAAGCACCAATAGGGGCAGCTGAAGGATCATCAATACCACCAAATGCCTGAATACCAAATGCTAAGGCCAAAGGTAAAGCTACAATACCTGCGGTAATTCCACCGAAGAAATCTCCTTTGATGTTGTTTGTTTGAATAAATGCCATATATTATAAAATTATTGAGAAATATTTATCAAAAATCCTTGCTATCCTAAATAAGTGTGCAAAGATACAAAAAAAAGATGAAAAGCGAAAAAGAAAACATAAAAATATAATATTTAAGCTAATAAAAATTGACCTTAATACTATGTAGTATATTTTTTTTGTAATTTTGCATTCAGGTCGTACTGGTTCGATTGGGATACTCATCAATTAACACGAAAAACCGGGGGACGCTTCTCTTACTAATGGCGGGCCACAACTCAGATTGGTAATGATTGCCAAGCCACATTGCTTCGACAATATCTCATCTGAAAGCTTCTTAGCCGGTGGATTACAAAGGTAGAGAGCACTCTAATCTTCATTTCTCGGAGTTTTCATCACATCATCAGTACGACCTTTTATTTTTTTCTATAACTTCCTTATAATTTCGTATGCTATTTTGACCGAAAAGTCAAACACAAGATTAATTATTCGTAATTAATCAAGAACTGTAAGATGTCATATACATGTCAAAGCAATTTAATAATGTGCACTCATTATTAACAGAAAGCATATCTTTTAAAAAGTAAATTCACTGAATTTGCAGAGTAAATTCACTGAATTTACTCAGTTATTTCACTGAATTTAGTTCAATAAACGCTATCACTTTCATTACATAGGATATGCATTAAGAATAAATTCAATAGTTTTCTTAGGGCTAATAAAGTATAGTTGTATAACCAATGAACTATTAATTTAGAATCGGCATTATGATAAATAGAAATTCGGCATGTTCTTTTGACATCAGATTCCAAATCCATATCGTAAAAAAACAAAACCGAAAAAATACGAGGAGAAAATCTTAAAAAGGCATACCTACTGCAAAATGTAATGTATAATCTCTTTTGAAATTAGGATGGACAATTGCATAATGATCGTCAGAGTTTATATAATTAGGATTAATAGCCTTCATACCAAGATCTAAACGAAGGATGAAATAATCAAAGTTTAGGCGCAAACCTACTCCGTATGCAACAGCCATTTCCTTATATATGCTACCAATAGTAAACTGACCACCAGGTTGGTCTTCATACTTGCGAATAGTCCATATATTGCCTGCATCTATAAATAAAGCTCCTTGAAATTTCCAAAATAAATCAGATCTAAGTTCTGCATTCAAGTCTATGCGTATGTCACCTGTCTGATTGATAAAATCTATCCTACCGTCAGTACCTCTGTAACTGCCAGGGCCCAATTCTCTTACACTCCAACCTCTGACACTGTTGGCACCACCGCTAAAATAACGTTTCTCATATGGTAACATAGAACTATTACCATAAGGTACAGCTATTCCTAAACGACAATGCATAGCAAGTGTATTACGCTGATCAATCCTGTAATTATATGTATAATCAGCATCTACTTTGGCATACTGAGCAAAAGCAACAAAAGCAAACTTATATTGATTCTGATCGTTTTTGCTAAATCTGAAAAGCCTAGACATTCCGCATAACAGATTGCCTGCCGTTTCTATATTGAATTTAAAATAATTTATTCCATCATTATAATTTATACCATATCCTATCTTCATAATAAACAGATCCTCATAATTATATCTGAGAATTGCATTACGGCTATCGTGCGAGTCAAGATAGTTTTCTTTAAATGTCTGGGAAATCCATGGCATAGAAACATAGTTCAAGTCTAATACATCAAAGGTGTGCCCTACCCTGCCCGTTGAACTACTCCAACGATAACGCCATGTACCGGTAAACACCCTACGGTGGAACTCAGGGCGATTTTGACGATTGTAGCTGACAAGGAACTCTGTTATGTTTGTGTGCCTTCTGCGATAGTTACGCGAAATACCTGGCAACAACATCTCTGGAAATGCAAGTTTTGCCTCTATTCCATACTCTTCATAATTATTGTCGGAATATCCCTCAAGTCCTTTGATAGCCTCGAATGCACCTCGAGCCTGCAGTGAGAAAATCTCACAACCATGAAATACGTTTCTATTCTCGTATGTTAAAGAAAGTGCTGCACCTAAATCGCCAGCAGTATTTGTACCTTCCGGCTGAATTTGAATACTGTGAGGCTTATGTTGCGAGATTGATACATGAGCATCTAATAAATGATTGTTATATTGCGCATTACTATCTTCTACCTCTACAAAAGATATATTAGTAGAGCGAATGAATTTAAATCGAGAAAATCTATTGTATGTTTTTTGAACTTTACTATCATTATACAATTCTCCTTCTCTGAAAATTGTATTAACATCGAGCGTACGATTCTTTATTTTTAAGACCGCTCCCGTAGGGGCTTCATATATTATGTTACGTATATGGTAACGCGGATGCTCATGCAACTCTTCATTGCTGCTGCGACGAAAGAGTCCAATATTCATAGTTATATCAACGAAATGTTCCTGTTTGCAGCTATCCACATTATAGGTTATAGCTTCTTTGTTGAAAAAACGATATCCGTTATTAACCAACCATGTAGCAATACGTTTACGTTCTGCCTGTAGTCCAGTTACAGTAAATACATCTCCCTGTTTTATTAATTCGTCAGTAAGTATGTTGTTTACTCGCAACAAAGAGTCTATTGTATGATCTGTAATATTATAATTAACAGTCCTAATACTATACAAATGTCTAGGAACTATATTATAGCATACCTTGATTCTTTTGTTTTCTATTCCTTGTTCAACCCTCACTTCTGCATCAAGATAGCCTCTGTTTGCCATCATATTACGCAAGTTTAAAGCAGTGGCAACGGTTTTTGTCGTATCATACACGACAGGGGCCTCACCCCATTTCCTAAGCAATTTATTAATAGTCTTGGTAGAATCCCTTCCTGATAGAGAATATATGCCGAGAGGAACTTTTAATGCAGAAAACCATTTCGTATTAGGTTTCTGTATAATATAATCGTTGCATGAACTCACATCTACAGAAGCATCAGATGATGCAACCACATTATGGGTCAGAAGCAATTCATCATCAGCAAGGAACTTAGTACCATCGCAGGATGGTAACATATACAAAACGTACAAAAGGACGAAAATGCGCGTTATGAAAACAGTGTATTTACTCATTAAGACACAAAGTTACATATTTTTTCTTTATTGAGCAAGTTTTTTTTCGTATTATTTGGATGGACAAATGATTTTTTGTATCTTTGCAAATTAATTACTAACCATGAGTAATTGTGAAACTGAGTAAAAAAAGACTTATACAATTAGGGGCAGCAATGCTGATCAGTCCTGTAATATTAATATTACTTCTTGCTGTAGCATTATACTTGCCCCCTATACAGAATTGGGCCGTTCATCTCGCAAGCGATTATGCCTCCGAGAAGACCGGTATGGAAGTGAAGGTAGGAAAGGTCAGACTCGCTTTCCCACTTGATTTGTCCGTCGAAAACATCAGTTGCATAAAACAAAATGACTCTTTGCCATGTAAAGACACTATATTGATGGTTAACCGTGCCGTCGTTGACATACAATTGTTGCCATTGTTCAACAAAGATGTTAAAATCAACGAAATGGAATTGCTTGGTACTAAAGTTAACACATCAGACTTCATCCATGAAGCAAGGATAAAAGGAATAATAGGAAGACTCGCTATCGAGAATGGAGACCCTGTTGCCGACATTGACATAAAGAACTATGGAGTTATACTGTCTTCAGCCATCTTAGACAATGCACATCTTAACATTGAATTGTCAGATACTGTACCCGAGGACACTTCTAAATCCGAAAACTTCTGGAAAATATATGCACAAAGCCTGACTGTCAACAACTCGGATGTTGTCTTACATATGCCAGGCGACACTTTGCAGTTTTGTGTTGGCTTAGGTGCTTTAAATGCGAAAGAAGGACGTTTTGATCTGAAAGAAGGCAAGTATGAAATAGCATCGATAGGAGCAACAGACAGCCGACTCGCATATGACAATAATTTTGAAGAATTTGCAGCATCAGGATTCGATGCAAACCATATTGCAATAAATGACCTGAGATTTAAAATAGATTCTTTGAAATATCTGTCACCCGACCTAAGCCTAAAAGTAAAAGAACTAAGTTTCAAGGAAAAAAGTGGTTTAGAACTGAAATCACTTGTTGCTGATATTGCTTTAGACTCTACACAGGTCAGAGTTAACGGCACGGCGACCACACCAGCCAGTGTCCTTAGTACAAGACTGCAAATGGACCTAAATGCCTTTGACCAAGAAAAGCCAGGACAGATACAAGCGAATGTAGATGCTTCCATAGGAAAAGCAGACCTAATGATGGCTATGGGTAATATGCCTAGAGCTTTCAGAAACAGTTGGCCAGCCTACCCTCTTACTGTAAAAGGCGAATTAATGGGAAATCTGCAAGAGGTTATCATCCCGGAGCTTTCTGTCGATTTGCCAACAGCATTCTCTTTAACTGCAAATGGTAATGCCAAGGGTTTCATGGAAATTGCCAATTCTCCATATTCAAATGGATTCAGTGCAAGATTACATGCCAAACTTAATACGTACAACATGGCATTTGCAAAAACTTTGTTAGATCGTAATACAGCAAAGAGTATATCTATTCCAAGCATGGCTGCCGTTGCTGATATAGCAGTAAACGGAGCTAACTATGATGTAAACCTTAAAGCTGCTGAAGGTAAAGGCAGGCTGGCTGCAAAAGCAAAAGTAAACATAGCCTCAATGGACTACAGCGCCGACATAAAAGCTAACAAGTTGCAACTTAACCATTTTATAAAAGGTATGGGATTGGGTGGATTCTCCGGTTCTATACAGGCAAAAGGTAGAGGCTTCGACTATACTAATAAAAACATGCGACTTAAAGCCACGGCAAACATCAGCCATTTTAAGTATGGAAAATACAATCTTAACAACATCAAAGCAAATGCAAACATTAATAAAGGTGTTGCTTTTGTTGATGTCAATTCTAAAAATAAACTTATAAATGGCAATATAAGTCTCAATGCTCTACTAAACTCAAAGAATATAAAGACAACTATAACGACAGATCTCAACAATGTTGACTTGTATAACTTATATTTGATTGATGTACCACTAAATTTTGCACTTTGCGGACATTTCGACATAGAGACCGATCTTGACAAGTACTATAAAGTAAATGGACTCGTAAGTGATATTAACATAACGGATTCTACTGGCACGCATCATTTGGATGATATCGTAATGGACGTCCTTACACGGCGCGACACAACAAGTGCTGACATTTATTGTGGTGACCTTGAAGCACGCCTGAGAGCCCAAGGAGGATATGAATGGCTTTTAGGATGCTCCGACAGACTGATGAAGGTCATAGACAAACAAATGGAAAGGCAGACTATCGACCAAGCGGAATTACGCACTGTTTTTCCACGCATGAATCTCTATTTACGTTGTGGACGTGAGAATCCTATATACAACTCATTAAAATATTTAGACATAGATTTTAATGAGATATATGCAAACATAAACACATCACGTGAGGACGGAATAAATGGTGACATGCACCTCTATGGCCTAAGGACGCAAGGTTATCAACTTGACACCATATCACTCAACCTAAGTAGTAGTAACGAGCCGCTTGACATTTCGTATAAAGCACATATACAAAATGTCAAACCGAATGATTACGTCTTCGACATATTCCTTGACGGTAATGTATTGGAGCACGGTTTATCATTAAACGGAGCTTTCTACGATAATAACAATGAACTCGGACTGAAGCTTGGAGCTGAAGCAACAATGACAAACGATGGTATCTATTTCCGTCTTACACCGAAACATCCTGTCATAGCCTACGAAGACTTCACGTTAAACGACAGCAATTATATACTGTTGGGAAAGAATAACAGAATATATGCAGACGTAAGAATGAAAGCAGCTGACGGTACAGGTATACAGATATACTCTACAGAAGGAGATGAGGATGCACTGCAAGACCTTACGTTGTCATTGAACCACCTAAATATCGGGAAATTACTTGCAGCCATACCATATGCACCGAAAGCGGAAGGCATGCTTAATGGCGATTATCACTTTATACAGGATGCAGACGAGAGCTTTTCTATCTCATGTGACATGACTGTGCATAATATGACATACGAGGGATGTGCCGTCGGTAATATAGGTACTCAACTTGTATATATGCCAAAAGAAGACGGTTCACACTACGTTGACGGTCATATTTTGTTAGATGAAGAGGAAGTGGGCTCTATAACCGGTTCGTATAATTTTGATACTGATGCTGTAAATGCAAAGCTTGATTTTATGCGCTTCCCAATGGAGTTAGTTAACGGTTTTATACCTGACCAAATAATCGGATTGGAAGGATATGCAGAAGGGGAACTCACAGTTAGCGGAACCACTACCATGCCTGATGTAAATGGTGAATTGTTCCTAGAAGCAGCAAGCCTAATCAGTGTTCCTTATGGAATAAAAATGCATTTTGATGACGACCCAATAAGAATAGTGAATTCACAATTACTATTCGAGAATTTCCAAATGTATTCGGCAAATGAAGAGCCACTTATTGCACAAGGTTCGCTGGATTTCAATGATACAGAACACATAAAACTCAACCTTCGAATAAAGGCAGAGAACTTTATGTTGATTAATGCCAAGGAAACCAGAAAATCCGAAGCATACGGCAAAGCTTACGTTAATTTCTACTGTTTCATAAGGGGTGAACTGGACAAACTAAGTGTACGAGGAAAGTTAGACGTCTTGCCATCAACAAATCTTTATTATATCTTAAAAGACTCTCCTTTGGCAACAGACAATCGTCTGAAGGAATTGGTGACATTTATAGATTTCTCTTCTGATGAACCAATAACAGTTGTTCGTCCTTCCATTGATGGTATTAATGTTGATTTGTCTATAACAGTTATTGATGGAGCACATGTTAAGTGCTGGCTTAATGCTGACCATTCAAACTATCTTGACCTTATAGGAGGTGGAGATTTAAGAATGAAGTATCAAAATGAGAATATAGACCTTAGAGGCCGATATACAATAAGTGAAGGTGAAATGAAATATTCACTGCCTATTATTCCATTAAAAACTTTCACCATTGCCCCGGACTCTTACATTGAATTCATGGGAGACGTGATGAATCCAAGACTGAACATCACCGCAACAGAAAGAACAAAATCTTCATGTAATATTAATGGCGTCAACAGACTCGTTACATTTGATTGCGGAGTAGTCATCACAAAAACGCTGAATGACATGGGCTTGCAATTCATTATTGAGTCACCGGAAGAACAAAGTATAAGTGATCAGCTCGCAATGATGTCTATAGAAGAGCGTGGCAAAGTAGCAGTGACGATGCTTACCACAGGCATGTACTTGGCAGATGGTAACACATCTAACTTCTCCATGAACTCTGCCCTTAACTCTTTCTTGCAGTCAGAAATTAACCATATAGCAGGAAATGCCCTGAAAACCCTTGATCTCTCTTTCGGCATGGACAACTCTACCGAGGAGGATGGAACTATACATACAGACTATACGTTTAAGTTTGCCAAGCGTTTTTGGAATAACCGCCTTGCAATTTCTGTTGGCGGAAAGATATCTACAGGTCCAGATGTATCTGGCCAGAACAAATCTTTCTTCGACAATGTTGAGGTGCAATATCGCTTATCTAACACGTCAAACCAGTACATGAATCTATTCTACAAACGTTCAGTTTACGATTATCTTGAAGGATATGTCGGACAGTATGGTGCTGGTTACATGTATAAGAAGAAACTGCAACGCTTGTCTGATCTCTTCAGGAATGTACCTTCCACACCTGTTATTCAAAAAACAGAACGTAAGGATACACTCGTAAAATTCAAGTAATTGTTGATAAATGAACTAAATGAACAAATATTATAAATACATCTTTACAAGAACATTTATTCTTGTTATAGTGACATCTGTAACAATAGGATGCTCCACGACATCTTCTTTGGAAGATGGCGAGCAACTGTTTATCGGTTTAAAACCCATAGATTATAGTGACGGCGAAGGAAACTCGCATTTGGATGCCACTAAAACAGAGATTGAGGCTGCTCTCGCTACTGCACCTAACGGAGCTTTATTTGGTTCAAGTTATTATCGTACTCCTTTCCCTTATGGCTTATGGATATGGAATGCTTATTCCCAAAGTAACAGCGCAGTAGCAAAATGGTTTGTCAATTCCTTTGGCAAAGCTCCGGTATTGATGAGTAACGTCAACCCCACCCTAAGAGCTTCGATAGCAACAAGTGTGCTTGAAAACTATGGTTATTTTAATGGTAATATAACCTATGATATACTGGAAGGAAAACCTACTACTACAAAAACTGACAGCATACCTCGACCAAGGACTGCAAAAATTCAATATCATGTTGATTTCGGACATTTGTACACTCTGGATTCTATCTGGTTTACAAACTATCCACAAGATATATACAATAAAATTGCGACTTCGCAAACAATGCTCAAAAGTGGCAATCCATTCTCTATATCTGATTTGGAAAATGAGCGCATGAGAATATATAACCTGCTCCGCAATAAAGGTTACTACTATTATCAGCCATCCCATACGACATTCTTTGCCGATACAATCATGAATCCTGGAAAAGTTCAATTACAGGTTCATCTTATGGATTCTTTATCTGAAAATGTAATGCGTAAATGGATAATAGGCTCTACTACCGTACAGATAAAGAGAGAATTTCGTGAGCAACTTACAGATAGCCTGCAACGTCGTTTCCTAACTATTCGCTACAATGGTAAGCGACCACCTATGCGTCCTCGAGTTATCCTTGCGGATACAAAACTAAGACCGGGAATGCTATTCTCGCAAGAGAGTTATCAAGAGTCAATGAATCGACTTACGTCTAAAGGCATATATTCCTCTGTCGATATAAGTTTTGTTCCAAGAAAAAAGGCCGACGGTTCTTATGCTACCCTACCCGACACAATTTCAGATCGTGACGGTGAAAGCCGAATCGGTGCTGGCATTTTGGATATGACTATCACCTCCATACTCGATAAGCCATACGATTTCGTATTTGAAGCAAATGCCATGGGCAAGACATCTGGACGCTTAGGTCCAGGAGTCAGCATTGGCTTAACAAAACGTAATGCTTTTCATGGTGGAGAAATCATGAATATAACAGCAGGAGCTAATTACGAATTTCAGGTTGGCGGAGATCAGGACATGGGCAACTCCTATGATTTTTCATTAAGTGCTAATGTAGAGTTTCCACGACTACTTTTGCCTGCACTAATAAAGAAAAGACGCAGATGGTTCACTACTCCATCTACGTTGATAAATGTTTCCGCAGAGACGATACGCAGAGCTAGTTTCTTCAACAGGAACATCTTGTCTGCTGAATTCACCTATATTTTTCAACCATCAGAAAGCTCTGTCCACAAGTTCTCTCCACTTATTGTCACCTATGGTAAGACATCTAATCGGTCAGAGGCATATATAAACAAGATAGGCTCATCTGCCGTTTCCATGATGGCTATACAAGATGAGTTGACACCAAAACTGAGATATACATATATATACAGTTCCCCACAGCGTAAGATTAATCCTATCTACATGCAGTTTACTGTTTCAGAAGCAGGAAATATCACGAATCTACTTTATACTTCTTTTACAAAAAAGAAACTAAACGAAAAGGGTAAGAAATTATTTTCCACACCATTCTCGCAATTCGTGAAATTTGAAGCTGAGTTCAGAAAAACATGGGATTTGCCAAACAAAAGCAGTTTTGTTCTTCATTTCTATGGTGGTATATTGTCTGCGTATGGCAATAATGAAACGGCACCTTTTGCCGAACAATTTTATATCGGTGGAGCTAACGACCTTAGAGGTTTCTCTATGCGCAGCTTAGGTCCTGGCGAAGTGCATTTTACAGATAACAACACAGCATATCTTATGCACACTGGTGATTCCAAGTTAGTTCTTAACCTTGAATACCGCCCACATTTGTTTGGCTCTCTATATGGTGCATTGTTCATGGACATGGGTAATGTGTGGTGTTTACGCCATAGCGTGAGAGAAAACTATAAAGAATGTGGATTTGGTGATCCTGCCAAGAAAGATATTGGTATAGATGTAGGTCTAGGATTACGTTATGACTTGGACTTCTTCGTTCTACGCCTTGACTGGGGATTTGCTATCCATAACCCATATTCTTCAGGATTCTTTAATTGTGGAAAGTTTCATAAGGCACAAGTCCTGAATTTCGCAATAGGTTATCCATTCTAAACACATCTAGATATAAGTATACAAGGAATAAATTAAAAAAGAAATAATACATTAACAAAAAAAAGAGAACTATGAAGCTAACAGGAAGAAGAGAAAGCAGCAATGTTGACGACCGCAGAGGTATGTCTACGGCAGGCATCGGTGGCATAGGTATCGGTGGTGTTATTGTGGCTGCATTAATGGCATGGTTAATGGGAGGCAATCCTATAGAGGCTTTGCAATCTGCCATGGAACAACAGGCTAATGTTACCACACAGACAGGTAATAGGGAGTTTACTGCCGAGGAAGAGGAACTGGCAAAATTCTCACGTCAGGTTCTTGCCGGTACAGAAGATGTGTGGACAGAGGTGTTCAGAGAGATGGGCAGAGAGTATGTACCACCACGTATGGTACTTTATACAGGAGGAGTAAAAACGGCGTGTGGCAACGGCTCTGCCGCTATGGGACCTTTCTATTGTTCAGGAGACCAGTGTCTTTATATCGACCTGTCTTTCTTTACTTCAATGAAGAAGCAATTAGGTGCTGACGGCGACTTTGCCTACGCATACGTAATTGCACACGAGGTCGGTCACCACGTGGAGTATCTTCTTGGAACTTTATCCAAGGCACACAATCAGATGAGCAGGATGTCAACGACTGATGCTAACAAAATCAGTGTACGTCTTGAACTACTCGCCGATTTCTATGCTGGTGTGTGGGCTTACCATGACAATAAAATGTTCTCTTCTATTGAGGACGGAGACATCGAGGAAGCTATCAACTGTGCAGAAGTTATTGGTGACAATTACCTACAAGAAAAAGCAAGAGGCTACTCTCAGCCAGAGTCATTCACTCATGGTACGTCAAAACAACGTATGAAATGGCTCAAGCTTGGTCTTACTACAGGAGACATGAGCAAAGGCAACACTTTCGCACTCTCTGATGCAGAACTTTAATCTAGCGATATTGCTATCATTTATGTAAAGGTAGGCGTCCCCTACCCCATAATAAAAGAACAAGGACAAGGCATAAGAAAAATGCCTTGTCCTTGTTCTTAGTGTTTAGAATTAAAACACGGATAGCCTTTGAATTAGCAGCACTTGTCGAATATGCCCATTCTTCCGTGATTCAACTTAGCTTACTTTGTATATAACTGTTTATCGTCTTCACTTGTTTTACAGGATTCGCAATACCATCCACCACTTCATTTCTTACAGTGTTAATGTCATTAAAGAATTGTGAGAAAGCGGACTGTACGACGTTTGGCTGTCGGCGTTTCTTATCTGCTATTGGGTTAACAATCATCTTTATGGCATGAGGTCTTAACTGAATGTGTATATCTTTGCCGGCATCAATAGGGTCACCGTCATAATGTATTGCGCCTTCTTCCTTGCGTCTTATTCTTATGTCTTTTGCCTTGAAACACTTTATCTTTGATGATTTGTTCAGAGTTTTATTCATGAGGTCAATACCAACCTGCGGAGCCTCCAGTATATCGAACGGCTCCATGATTACGACATCAAGAAATCCATCTGACATAGATGCCTGTGGAGCGATATATGCGTCATTCCCATATTGTGACGCATTAGCTACAGAAATGAGAAAAGCCTTATATGGCTCTGTTTCATTGCCATCCAGCGTCAGTTCATATGTTTCCGGCTCATATTTCAATCCTTCCTTCAATACGTTCTCTATATATGTCAAAGGCCCTCTTTTACCAGCAGAAGCAAATTTCTTTGATATGAAGGCATCAAAACCCATGCCGCAGGTACAGAAGAATGGATGCCCATCAATAATACCATAATCAAGGCTATGTACCAATCCATTGTTGATAATCTCCAATGCACCCTTTACATTCATTGGCAACATCAAGTGACGTGCCAAACCATTACCAGAACCACATGGCACGATGCCAAGTGCCGTATCACTTTCCGTAAGAGCACGTGCGACCTCATTCACAGTTCCATCGCCACCAACAGCAACTACGACATCCACTCCTTCATTGACACACTTTGATGCAATCTCAGATGCATGTCCGGCATATTCCGTGAATACAGTGGAGACATCATTACTATCGGAATCAATATATTTATCTATGAGTTGAGGCATCACATCCTTGTTTGTGGTGCCTGATGTCGGGTTTATTACGAAAACTATACGTCTCTTATCCATTCCTTTTAAATTACAACGTAAAATACGCAAAAACTTCTATCTGGAATTAGCTTAATTGCTGATTTTACATTGCAAAATTACAAAAAAAACATCTAATGCTTATTGAAATTCATCATAATTTCGCACCTTATAACATTTTGTTACAAAAAAATTATTGTATGTCATTATTTTTTAGTAATTTTGCACACTGAAACTTTAGGTGGGCTTTATAACAACATAGTCCGCCATATAAATTAAAGAATAGAACACATCATTTTTTATAATGGGACAGTTAGCAGAAAAATTTAAAAGTTATCGTTTGCCACAGAAGTTTATGGAGGCTGGAGTATATCCATATTTCCGCGAAATAACAGGCAAACAGGGTACTGAAGTAGAGATGGGCGGTCATAAGGTTCTTATGTTCGGCTCTAACGCTTACACAGGTCTTGTAGGTGATTTACGTATCTGTGAGGCAGCAAAGGAAGCTATCGACAAGTATGGCACAGGTTGCGCCGGCAGTCGTTTCCTTAATGGCACTCTTGACATACATGTCAAATTGGAGAAAGACCTTGCAGAGTTTGTACACAAGGATGAGGCGCTCTGCTTCTCTACGGGATTCTCTGTAAATGCTGGTGTAGTTGCAATGGTATGCGGTCGTGAAGACTACATTATCTGTGATGATCGTGACCACGCTTCTATCGTTGACGGTCGTCGTCTTTCTTTTGCAAAGCAGTTGAAATATAAGCACAACGATATGGAAGACCTTGAGAACATTCTCAAAAAACTTCCATACGAAGCCGTCAAGCTGATCGTTGTTGATGGTGTATTCTCTATGGAAGGTGATCTTGCTAAATTGCCAGAGATAGTAGAACTCAAGCATAAATACAACTGTTCTATTATGGTTGACGAGGCTCATGGTATTGGAGTATTTGGTGACCACGGACGTGGAGTATGTGACCATTTCGGACTTACTGACGAGGTAGATCTTATTATGGGTACATTCTCAAAGTCTCTTGCTTCTATTGGCGGTTTCATCGCTGGTGATTGGGATACCATTAATTTCCTTCGTCACTCAGCTCGTACATACATCTTCTCTGCATCAAACACACCTGCAGCAACAGCAGCTGCACAGAAAGCCCTTGACATATTAAAGACAGAACCAGAGATAATAGAAAAGCTTTGGGACGTTACGAACTATGCCCTCAAGCGTTTCAAGGATGAAGGTTTTGAGATTGGAGATACTGAGTCACCTATCATTCCTCTTTATGTGCGTGACGTTGATAAGACATTCCTTATTACAGCACTTGCATTCCAGCGTGGCGTATTCATCAACCCTGTGGTACCTCCTGCATGTGCCCCAACAGACACACTCGTACGTTACGCACTGATGGCTACACATACAAAAGAACAGGTAGATCGTTCCGTAGAGATTCTCAAGGGCATCTTCAAAGAACAGGGCGTTATAAAATAAAACAAATGCCTTAATTACACATTGTAACACATATAAAACAAACTCCCTTTGCGGCACACTCATATTAGAGTAAGCAAGCAAAGGGAGTTTCTATATGTGTAACTTTAATATACATTATACATAAAGTAAAAGGGATGAGGAAAGTTTCTTACGACATTCCCCATCCCTCATAATATAGATTTAAAGAAACAATTATTTCTTCTTTGTAGAAGTTACCGTTGTTTTCTTTGAAGTTTTAACTACTTTCTTTGCCTTAGCAGGTGACTCATCCGCGTTTTTAGCAGCCACCTCCTTTTTTGCCTTGCTATTATCTTCATACTTCGACAATTTTGCTTGCAGACGTTGTATTTCCTTATCTTTCGTCTCTATTTCCTTGCCTTGGTTGGTTATAGTGGTAAGCATATTCTCCAACTCTTCATTGTCGATGCCACCGTAAAGAGTGCGTACACGGGATATGAAGTCGCCAAGGATATTCATATAATTTGTAAATGCGTCAAACGGTCCATCATATATACCACGGTCAATATCTGCATTACTTGGCTTTGTCGTCATAAAGCGGAAATTATTTGAAGCCTGAAGGTAATCCCAGTCCTGTAGCAAGCGGGGATCCTTTGCTATCAGCAGACGATCAGCAACACTGTAAAGTTTATTAAAAGCCTCACGCTGCATCTGATTGCCGAGCCATACAGAGCAATCACGCTCCTCATCTACCCATGACAATGTGTCAGGAACATCTATCGCACCAACAGAGTCATACTTATCCATAACCTCCGATGGAGTAAGGAACTCCAATCCGGCAGCCTTAGCACACTCTGGCAAAGCCTTTAGGAATTCCAGTATATTGCTTGACAATGGTTGCGCTATACCAAGAGCTGATAACTCCATGAAAATGTTCACAACCTGCTCTGATTCAGGACATGATGCTATATTATTAATATATGTATCGGCAAATAAAGGATATCCCTCCCATGCAGAGTTGTTGAATCGCAGTGAAATATCGTCTGAAGCATTAACGTCACGCAGCAATAACTTCAGGTTTGGAGCCATGTTACAATTATATACATAGTGTGGGGATTTCCATCCAAGAACGTGTTTTGCTCCTTCCGTAAGCATTCCCTTATATCCCAAGGCTGCAACCTGAGCACCAATCTCATCCGTATATATGAGAGAAGAATTACGCATTACTGTTGGACGCTTTCCAAAGTACTGCTCTATCTTATCAGACATCTTCTCTATATCTCTCTTGAAACTTTCCTCGTTTGCCAGACCAGCCAAGCCGTGAGAATAAGGCTCAGTAAGGAATTCCACACATCCAGTCTCATTCATCTCCTGCAGTTTTTCTATCACCTGTGGTGCATGCATTTCCAACTGCTCCATACCAACTCCTGAAAGTGAGAAAGCAACACGGAAATAGTCCTTGTTCTGCTTTATCATTTCATGCAGTGTTGACAGGGCTGGCATATACGAATTCTCTGCTATGTAAGAGATGCTACGTTCATTCTCATAGTCATCATAATAATAATGATCTGTACCAATGTCAAAAAAGCGGTAACGCTTCAAATGAATTATCTGATGAATTTCAAAATATAAGCAAATCGTTTTCATATCGTTTCAATAATTATACTTTATATAATATATGTTATTTACTTAATTAATAAGTCTTTATTATCATCTCTTAGAGAGAACTTAGTTCGGAATATAGTTACGTTGGTATTCTTCATGGTCGAACCAACCTTTTGACAATAATTGGTCATAGCATTGGCGTATTCGCCATCCAACCTTTTCCCATGTTATTCTGTCAACTTCCTTCCTACCTTCCTCTGCCAGATAATCATGGAATCCTTGATTCATACATACAGAATATATGGCATCAGCCATAGCATGTATATCCCAGTAATCCACCTTCAACACATTGGTAAGTATTTCTCCACAGCCAGATTGCTTTGATATTATCGACGGACAACCACACTGCATAGCCTCAAGTGGCGCTATGCCAAACGGTTCTGATACAGATGGCATGACAAACACATCTGAGTTTTTGTAGCATTCATAAACCTGTTTGCCACGTTGGAAACCTGGAAAGTGACACCTATCCGCAATACCGTATGCCGCAGCTAATTCAATCATGGATGCCATCATGTCACCAGAACCGGCAAAGCAGAAACGAATATTCTGTGTACGCTGAAGCACTAGTTTTGCAGCCTCAATGAAATATTCCGGTCCTTTCTGCATTGTAATACGACCCAGATATGTCACCACTTTCTCGTTAGGAATTTTATGCGGTTCTATATTGCGGTATTCCTCATTAAGAGGATATACTGCATTATGCATAGCCACACATTTACGTGGATCCTGATGATACTGATTAATAACTGTCTGACGCGTAAGTTCTGATACACACATTATACAGTCAGCATGGTCCATACCATTCTTCTCTATAGAATACACCGTAGGATTCACCTTGCCTCTCGAACGATCAAAATCTGTAGCATGAACATGTATGCACAAAGGTTTTCCACTGACCATTTTAGCATGCACGCCGGCAGGATATGTAAGCCAGTCATGCGCATGTATTATATCAAACTGCTCAGAGCGTGCCAGAACGCCAGCTATAATTGAGAAGTTATTAATCTCGTCGTGCAGGTTTCCAGGATAACCTCCAGCAAATCCCATACAACCAAGATCATCAAGTCCCTGCATATAGTTGAAGTCTGCATAGATATGGTCACGGAAACGATAATAGTCTTCGGCCGAATGTCCTACCATACGGCTTTTTACATAATCATAGTTCGCATCACGCCATGCAATAGGCACCTGACTCATATTTATTATTTTCAGGAATTTCTCCTCCTCTCCGGTAGGTCTGGGCAAACAGAATGTCGTCTCAACGTCTCCCTGCATAGACAAACCTTTTGTTATGCCATAGGAGGCAACAGCCAGACCGCCATATATTTTAGGAGGGAACTCCCATCCGAACATTAATACTTTCATCTTTGTCTAAGTTTTCGTGTTTTTTTCTATTTAGGGTCTTAGTAATTATATTCATCAATTAACCTCATGGTACGCAAGATTTCTGCCACATTCATGGCAAAAGCCATTGCACCACGTCCGTGGAACGGTGGATTGCCATCAAACAATTCTGAGATTGTTCCTGTGGCATGATACATCATCTCGTCCTCATAGCCTACCATCTGACGTTGTACGAAACTCAATCTGGTACGCTTGTATATCTTAAGGCAAGCTTCCATATAAAATCCACCGAGCCATGGCCATGCAGTACCAGAATGGTATGCATAGTCGCGCTTTGTCTGTGGTCCAACGTACATAGGGTTGTAGCCCCCACTCTTTGGTGACAATGTTCGCAGTCCCTTAGGTGTCAGCAGTTCACGCGTACAGAAATCAAGCACAGCTTTCTGCTGCTGAGTCTCAAGTGGCGAATAATCCAATGCTACGGCAAATATCATGTTAGGCCTTACGTTCAAATCCTCAATACCCTCCTCTACATAGTCGAGTAGGTAGCCCGCAGGGGTAATGAATGTCTGTTGAAATGCCTGCTTGACCTTATCAGCCATTTCTATGTATCTCTTGGCATTCTTGTTCTGCTTGGTTGTTGAAATGAGTTCTGCGGCAAACATAAGGGAATTATACCACAATGCGTTTATCTCGACCACATAACCAGTACGAGGCACCACCGGCTTACCGTTAGCCACACTATTCATCCATGTCATTGGCTTCTCGCGTCCGTCAGTCCATAGCAAACCGTTCTCTTTAGGTACGAGGTTGAAATGTTTTCCCTCCTCTATATACTTCACTATATCGAGCACCAGCGAACCATACTCCTTGAATGCAGTTTCCTTGCCTACCTTTCTTGCGTATTGCTGTATCGTCCATATAGCCCACAGCATCACGTCCGGCTGCTCTATCTCATATATCTTCACCGTAAGCGGTTTACCCAGCATAAATTCCTTTATGCCCTTTACAGCTGTCTGCATCACGGAGTTAAAGTAAGGCAATTCATCTATTGCAAGGGTAAGTCCTGGCAGTGATATGAATGTATCACGTGCACGAACCTTAAACCATGGATATCCTGCCAGCAGGTATCTGTCATCACCTTGCTTATAGTGAAACTGGTGTGCTGCTGTTACGAGAGTATGGAAGAAGTTATCTCTTGGCAGTCGTGTCTCTATTGCTTCATCAAAGGCCTTTGCCAAATCTTTAGGCTTACATTCACTAAGTGCCGCCGTAAATACTATTTGGTCACCTTTTTTACAAGCTATCTCAAAATATCCAGGCACATACAAATCCTCTACACATTCGTAGCCTCTCTCTGCCTCCTTATAATATTCCAATCCCCTGTACCAGTTTGGTTGGAATACGAATTCATTATCCTTAGATAACTGCATGAACAACTCTGGATATTCCTTGTACATAGTAGTACTTATACCCTTTTCCACAATCCTATAATCACGCAGGGCCTGATAGTTCTCATGTGTCAGTTCGTCAGCCCTACGGAATGCGAGATAAGGACGCAGGCGCAGCGTCACCGGAGAGTGCGCATCGTCTATAGTGTAGCGGATCATGATGCGGTCTGTATAGGTCTGGAAGATCAGTTCCTTGCGCAGTAACACTCCCCCCACACGATATATTGTCGTAGGTATAATGTCGCAATTAAATTCGCGTATATATTTATGTCCGTTAGGACTCACCGCTCCACCTTGATAGAAATGCAATCCAAGATTGAACTCTGCGCCATGCTGTACAACCGAAGCATCTAACGAAGACAATAAAACATGGTTTTCATCGTCTATGGCAGGAATTGGTACTACTAACAATCCATGGTATTTGCGAGTATTACAATCCACTACTGTGCTACTGGCATAAGCTCCAGAACGGCTTGTACGCAAGACCTCCTTACGGATGCTCTCTTGCAGGTTTGTCATTAAAGCTTTGTCAAATTTGATATAACTCATAGATTTTTTTAAGGTATTTATTTTAATGTTTATGGTTGTCAAAATATATAATTGGTCAACAAAAACCGTCTTTTTTGATTAATATCAAATAGGTTTCAGTCGCAAAGTTAGTCATTTATTTATAAAAAACAAAATTTTTAACTAACTTTTTAAAGAAAAAAACACTAAAAAGCCCCTTTTTCCTTTTATTTCATAATAACATGAAAAGGAATAAGGGGCTTTTATTTTGTCAAGCTATTTATTTTTCTTCAATCCAATGTCTCTATTTTATCAATAACGATCTCAGAGCCCACACTTACTTCGCCTGATAGTATGCGTTCGCAAACCACATCCTCCACATAAGTTTGCAGTGCTCTCTTCAGCGGTCTTGCACCATACTGTATGTCGTAGCCCTTCTTGGCAATTTCATTTTTCACCTCGTCGGTTATCTTCAACGAGTAGCCAATAGACTCTACGCGTTTGTAGATTCCGTCCAGTTCAATATTCACAATCTTCTTGATAGCCTCAAAATCCAACTGCTCAAATGTTATTATCTCATCAAGACGGTTCAGGAACTCTGGCGCAAACTGCTTGCTCAGACTCTTCTGTATTATTGAGCGGGCATATTCCCTGTCCTTCTCGTTCATATTGAGCCCCGTGCCGTTGGCAGCATTAAATCCCACACCATGTGCAAACTCTTTCAATTGCCTTGTACCGGCATTTGACGTCATTATTATTATAGTGTTGCGGAAATCCACAAGTCTGCCGTTGCCATCCGTCAACCTTCCTTCGTCAAGCACCTGCAACAACATGTTGAATACGTTACCGTTGGCTTTCTCTATTTCATCAAGAAGAACTATAGAGTAAGGTTTCCTGCGTACTCTCTCAGTAAGCTGTCCGCCTTCCTCATAACCTACATATCCCGGAGGTGCACCTACCAATCTTGATGTGTTAAACGCCTCTGCATACTCACTCATATCAATGCGTATCAGAGCATCAGCAGAGCCAAACATCTCCTCTGCCAGTTTCTTTGCCAAATATGTCTTACCCACGCCGGTAGGACCAAGGAACATAAATGCTCCAATAGGATGATTAGGATCGTGCAGACCTACCCTATTGCGCTGTATGGCACGCACTATCTTCTCTATAGCCTTGTCTTGTGCTATTACGTTCTCCTTCAGTTTGTCAGACATCTTGCGAAGGCGCTCTCCTTCACTCTCTACCATGCGCTGCACTGGCACACCTGACATCATTGCCACAACGTCTGCCACATCGTCCGTAGATACTTCCTTGCGTGTACTGGTATCGTCGTTATTCCAACGGTTAGTCAGCCCTGCCAGTTCCTTTTCTAACTTTGTCTGCATATCACGGAAGTTTGCTGCCAACTCGAAGTTCTGGTTATGCACTGCATCCAGCTTCTTCTGTTTTGTCTCAGCAATCTTCTTTTCCAGTTCTGTTATGTCAGATGGTACGTCTACATAACGCAGGTGCATCTTGGCACCTACCTCATCCATGGCATCTATAGCCTTGTCAGGGAAAGCTCTGTCGGTTATATAGCGTTGAGTGAGTTTCACACATGCAGTGAGTGCATCCGGAGTATATGCCACATGGTGGAATTTCTCGTATCTGTCCTTAATGTTTGAAAGTATCTGTATAGTCTCTTCTGGCGTGGTCTGCTCAACTATTATCTTTTGGAAGCGACGCTCCAGCGCACCGTCCTTCTCTATCGTCTTACGGAACTCGTCGAGTGTAGTAGCACCTATACACTGCACTGCACCACGGGCAAGCGCAGGCTTCAGCATATTTGCCGCATCCATCGAGCCTGCAGCACCTCCTGCACCTATTATTGTGTGTATCTCATCAATGAATATGATGATGTCCTTGTTTTCCTCAAGTTCCTTTATGAGGTTCTTTATACGTTCCTCAAACTGGCCGCGATACTTTGTTCCTGCCACCATACTTGCCATGTCAAGCGCTACAAGACGCTTATTGTGCAGTATTGGCGACGTACGATTTGCAGCTATCATTTGTGCCAACCCTTCCACTATGGCACTTTTGCCTACACCCGGCTCACCTATTAGAATAGGATTGTTTTTCTTGCGACGGCACAGTATCTCTTGCAGACGCAATATTTCCTTATCACGCCCTACGACAGGATCCAATCCCCCCTCGCTCGCCACTTTCGTAAGATCTGTAGCAAAGGCATCTATCACCGGAGTCTTGCCACCTGACTTCACCTTCGGTTTATCTTCTACCTTCGTATTGTCAGCTTCACTGCCAGTTGGCTCATCCATGGTATTGTCAAAATCATCCGTATCATCGGTCAGGTCCATTCCGTTAGTAACATGGCGCTGCCCTAATGTGTCATTAAGACATTTTGTCACATTGTCGTAGTTCATATTATTACTTTCCAATATATCGCGGGCCTTATTGTCATTTGTATCATGCAATATGGCGAGCAACAGATGCTCCAACTGCACTGTATCCTTACGAGCCATGCGCGCCTCTAGTGCCGCCAGCATCATCAGGTTGTTGGTATTCTCATCTGGCTCTGGATTGACACTCTGGTCTGTGACAGCATCCTCGCTGTCCACATCATTCAGCAATCTGCTCTCACAGTCAATCGTGAGGTCCGCCTTGTTAATATTTAATTTGTCTATTATCTCATCTGTTATAGTATTCCTGCGTTTCAGCATCGCCATCAACAAATGCTCTGGCTTTACTGATCGACTGCGATGTCTTCGTGCCTCGCGCCTTCCTTCATCAAGCAACGATGTCACGCTTTCTGAGTAATTATTATGCATATCTGATATAACTTTCTTACCTGTTTATGTTCATCTATTTTTATATTATCGACACCACATCTTACAAACTATGTGCCAACCGACAAAATGAAGTTTACTGCCACATGAGATATTTTACATTTACACATCTGCAGTATGTTTTAAATTTATATTTGATTTATTTTTCCATCGAACATATTCAAAAGAGTGATCCCTGCAAATACAAAATGACAAATTGTAAACAAAAATTCAATTTTTATGACAAATTGATTTTCAAAAACACCTATCAAAAAATAAAAAACAGAGAAAAAAGATGCCTAAAACAGATATCAACTTGTCAGGATTGATGACTTTTTTCATATTTTACATATTCAGGTGATGTAATCAGGCACCTTTTATCCCTTAATATGATAGCTTTTATTGTCTAATATGATAGCTTTTAGCTTCTAATATGTGCCAAATTACAATGTAAAACATATGCTTTTACACTCCAATTTGCATGCTTTCACTATCAATTTAAAATCGTATCACTGATTATCAACGAGTTACAAATACCACAAAAAAACGCATATATTAGAACAATTTCTCATCAATAGATTTTATCGTAAGAAAATCCGGAGCTCAAAATTATCAATATGTCACAAAAGCAAACAAAACAAAAGCAATCTGTCACCAGAGCTTTTCAAAGAAAATGGTATTCACTTCGAATAAAACCATTATAATTCATAATTTGCATTATTCGAAAAGATATTTCCTAATATAATTAGTCATCAATATAACAACAACATTATTTTTATAGTATTTTCATCGAACTGACATGCTTTATAACAAAGAGCCCATGGCTACAGTGATTTACACTTATGCCATGGGCTCTGTATTTATATCTGCCACCATTTCTTTTTCTTTGGTGGTGGGTATGCAGATGAGGTCAATTCCTCGCGCACCACGTCATCCCAGGTAAGGTTGTCTTTTATCATGCGATAGATCGTTCCCCAATCAGGAATACCGCCAATATTGCGGTCATCTATCCATAGATCAACCTTTAACTTACGCGAGAAATTATTGTTCTTCTCGCGTTCCTCCTCGGGGTAGTCACGATTTATAGCATAGAACTCCACTCCCCTATCCTTACACCAGTTTACAGCGTCGTCAAGAAGTTCACCTTCTCTTACAGTCCATAGTATGAGACGATGTCCATCTTTAATGAGCTGTTTCAATGTATCAGTGGCAAAGGTACGTTCTCTGCCTATCCTTGGATACTCATGAGTAACGATTGTACCATCGAAATCTACGGCTATAGTCACGGTGCTATATTTATTATAGTGTATAATTACTTCTTTATGGAATTGTCATTCGGATTACCATAGTGGCTATTTGAATATGAGCCATATCCGTATGAATGGTAACCATAGTTGCCATATCCATAACCATTTCCGTATGACTTGTATGCATACTTGCTGTATTTACCATAGCGACCGTAGCCGTATGCGTAGCCATATTTCTTCTTTGACATATCTATGCCATTAATAGCTATACATACGTTAGGCAGTTTGCCACTATTTGCAAGACTGTTAATTACGCCGAATGCAGACTTCTCAGTATAATCCGCACGACACATGACAACGGTTGCATCGGCTACACGACCTATTTGCAAAGTATCGGTTACAAGTCCTACTGGTGCTGTATCAACGATCACATAGTCATATTTCTTACGTAATACAGCGAAGATTTCATCAAGCGACTTTCTTGATACCAACTCGGAAGGATTTGGTGGAACAGGACCTGCCATAAAGAGATCAAGATTTTTGTTCACCTCTGATGGTATGCACATAGACATTATATCCTCTTCCGTAGGATTATCGTGTGTGAGGAGTGTGGTGATACCCTCGCTGTCTTTTGCCATACCAAAGAGACGTGAAAGACGTGGACGACGTATGTCAAGACCTACGAGTAACACCTTTTTGCCCAACAATGCAAAACTTACGGCAAGATTGGCTGCAACGAATGTCTTACCTTCACCTGACGTAGAGGATGTGAACATAATGACATTCTGATTATCCTTGAGCATAAACTGAAGGTTGGTGCGCAAACCACGGAATATCTCCTCCATCTGGTTATTCTGATTCTCATGCACTACGATGTCACCGCGTGTCTTAGTGGAATCGTTTGCCATTGCAATATCCGCTATAATCGGACACTTGGTGAGTTTCTCTACATCCTGTCGACCTTCTATCCTGAATCTAAGCAATTCAAGGACTATCAAGACGAGAAGAGGAATGGCAAGTCCAAGAAGCAGTGCTATAAGCATGATCATAGCTTTCTTCGGCTTTACCTGTCCGAGATTCAGAGGTTCGTCTATCAAACGACCTTTATCTGACGTAGCGGCAAGAGTGATCGAGTTCTCCTCACGTTTCTGCAATAGCATTATATAAAGACTTGACTTCACCGTCTGTTGGCGACCTATCTCCGTCAGGAATCTTTCCTGTTCAGGTGTCTGTGATAATTTACCTGAATATTTGCCAAAACGTGCAAGTAAGGCCTTACGCTCGATCTCAAGATTTCGCTTGTTCTGATCTATTGCACCATTTATAGATGCGATGAGATCGTCCATCTGCGATGTCAGGGCCTGCACTGTAGGACTCTGCTCTGATGCGGAACGAAGCAGACGGTTACGCTCAAGGGCTATTTGGTTATACTGAGAAATGAGCGATGATGCAGAGGCATCTTTCAGTCCAACATTAGAAGGTAAAGTCTGATATTTATTTGTAGGAGCCTGCATATATTCTTTCAGGCTTTGCATCAGCATTATCTGAGTGTTCATATCCATAAGCGAGTTATCCGCCTCGTTAGACTGGGCCAATGATATACTAGCATTGGATGTGGCATCTATAATATTATTGTTACGCTTATAGTTCTCTATAGCTCCGTCAGTATTTCCAAGTTCCGCATTGATTTTCTCCAGTCGTTGGTTGATGAAAGCCTCAGTACGAACAGCAATAACATTCTTGTCTTCATTAGCCTGACGGTTATATACTACCACCAACTGCTTAAGGTAGTCCTTTGCACGCTGTGGCAGAACATCGTTTCTTGTGAGTACAGCTATTGTAGTAGTCTTTGAAAGAGCTTCTACACCAACGCCAGCGAAAGATTTCACTGCTATTGTCGGATTATGGATGGTTGCTGTGACCTTTTTGCCTCCAAAAGTCCATGCAGCACCTTTTTCATTAGGAGTCAGTGATATAGTACCAGCTGAGGTGGCAATAGACATCGGCAAATTGCCCTTCTTGCTGAAACTATGCTCTTCATCATCATCCATGTATTTACCTTCTACGTTGTAGCCATTATCATCATGAGTAATAACCATTCTGACAGGATACTCAAGTTTATCAAGGTGTTCTTTATCCATATCTATAACCACAGGACATGTGTTATAGAGTGCCTTGTCTGTGATAGTACCCTCAAGGGTATAATTGACATATAATTTCAAATCGCGTACTGCTCCTTCTGCAAGTGAGATGGATTTCAGCACTTCCAACTCGTTGTCAAAGCCATCACTGCTATTCATGATACCAAGGGTGGCTGTATTCATGATCTGTTTAGTGCTGCTTGAACGAGAGTTGTTATCATCATCCTTAATGAGTATCTTTGCATTCACCTGATACACGGGGGCTGTGTAACGGATATACAATGCCGCTATACCAAGAAATATAATGGCAGATAAAAGGAACCATTGCCAATTCAAGACAAAGGCTTTCAAAAAGAATTGAACATTGAGGAAACTGCTGTCATTGCTATCCTCTGAAGTCATTATTACTTCCTGGTTGTTTTGATTTTCAATCATTGTATTATGTTGTTCTGGTTTTAATTTTATTTAAGTAAAATGCATAGTTCAATACGCGTTCTCATCATGGAACACCATTGTGGCAAGAGTCTTGAAGCATATCTTAACATCAAGCCAGAATGTCCAGTTTTCAATGTACCATATATCCTGTCTTATCCTGCCTTCCATTTGCCACAGTTCCTCTGTCTCTCCACGGAACCCCGTCACTTGTGCCAATCCTGTTATTCCAGGTTTAGCAAAATGTCGTACCATATATTTATTGATCAAGGCAGAGTATTTTTCTGTATGTAATGTCATATGTGGTCTTGGACCTACTATGCTCATATCGCCACGAAGCACATTATAAAATTGTGGCAATTCATCAATATTATATTTACGCATGAAGTTTCCGAAAGAGAATTTCCTCGGATCATTCTTTGTAGCCTGTACTAAGTCTGCATCATCGTTCATATGCATAGAACGGAACTTATAGCATGTAAACTCTTTTCCGTTCATTCCCGTACGTCTCTGGCGGAACAACAGAGGTCCCGGACTTTGAAGTTTTACAAGGAATGCTATTAACGGCATAAATGGCAGTAACAATATTAAGACAATTATGCTAAATACCACATCGAAAGTACGTTTTACAATCTTGCTGCCGAGATTCTTTAATGGTTCATGATGGTTTGTATATACCACGCTGTTACCTATTATCTCAGGCTTTAGTGAAAGCTGTAGATTTTGGAAAATTCGTGGCACGTAGATAAACCTAATCATTTCACGGTCGCAAAACTGCATTATCTGTCTTATCTCCGCATCTTCTGCATGTGACAATGAGCAATACAGTTCATCTATCGGATAATCGAGAGGCATCTCTCCTGTAAGCAACTTACGAAAGTCCTCCCTGTCACCAAGTTTTTTCAACGACCCTGGCGCCTGTTCTATTTCTTCTTTGCTATAATATCCAATGACTCGATAGCCTGTCGTCGGATCTGAAATAAGTTCATCATATATGGCCTTGTTGGCAGGATCGCTTCCTATGAACACTACTGCTCGAGTATTTTTTCCCTTGCTGCGCAGATGTCCGAGGAAGGTTCTCTCCAAAACACGTAGTATAACCATCGAAAAGAACAATCCTATAGTAATGATTACATTATATGAAATCTCATTATCGCTGTTCACCGTCATGACATGCCACAAGAGGCCGAATGTACCCTGCGTAAAGGTTGACACCATAAGGTTACGCAGTATCACATCTTTGAACTTCAGTCTTCTACGGTGTATTACAGGTGGCAACGCAAGGGAGAACAGCAACAAACAAAGCATTCCCAACATCATTGCAATGTCAGGATGATGTGTTACTGCCGGCGAACTATATTCTGGCAGGAAACAGACAAACAAATGCACTAACACCCCATATGCAAACACGTCGGCAACAAGGACGAGCCACATAATCAGGATGTTTTTATGATCGGTATTTGCCATTTAGAGTTTTTTAGATTTATTATCATCCCGTAGGATAAATGTCTTTCTACATGCAAAGTTACATATTTTCTTTTAATAATTCGCATTTTTCCTGTGATTTTTTATGTTTTTGGTTGAAAGTATTGCATTTTTCAATAATTTTATGTAACTTTGCGGTCAATTAATTATAAGTTTTAACAGATGGGTATATTTTCATTCTTCAAAAAGAAAAATGACGATACGATAAAGGTCGGCGGAATGCAAGACTACATGATGCTTATACGTGTGTACTTCCAAGCTGCAATAGCTTCACAGATAGGCATCAACAATATTGCAATGCTGCCAGACCTGCGCGTGTTTAAATCTACATTCAAAGTGCGCACAGAGCACAACAAACTAGGCATAGGCGAAAAAAACGCTTGTAGGAAAATGCTGAAAGACATGTATGGACATGACGATTCTTTCTTTAAGGAAATCGATCGTAGCATTAGTAAAAATTGCAGAAAGATGCAGGATGTCCAGACATATATGTATCAGTTCCAAGGCTTCACACAGGATCTGATGATGCTGATGGGTAACCTTATGAAATTCAAACTGCGTTTACCTTCTTTCTTCAAAAAGGCAATCTATGCCATGACAGAAAAAACCGTCGGTGAACTTTTCACCAAAAACGATTATTCGGATGCGGCAACCCTTAAAGCCGTTGCTTCTGTGAGGAAATACAATCAACGTTTGAATTTCTCACAAAAGTGGATTACTGATTTCGTCTATCAAGTGGTGATGCTGGCTAAGAAAGAGAAAATGCCAAAAGAGAACCAGTAGAATATCAGTAAAAAGATATCGTAGTAAATGATTAACAATGCCACAACAAATTATTGACATACAAAATTTCGCAAACCGCGTAAGACTCTTGATTCATGATTATGAGAATCTGAAGAAAGAGAATGAGAAATTGAGAAATACTGTTGTGGAGAAAGATGACATAATAAACAAACTGAATATATCTCTCTCAGATGAAAGGGAAAAATACAAAGAACTGATGGATGCTAAGATGCTTAACATCGCTGACGGTGACTTGGAAAATGCACGAAAACGAGTGAATGACCTTATAAGAACTGTCAATCAGTGTATTACCCTACTCAATGAAAGACAAACATAACTATTAGTGTAAAACCTGTAGGCTGAATGCATTAAACAAATCCTTGTTAATGCAGAAATGTCATGAGAATAACATGCAAGAAAGCGAAACTCAAAATATAAATCTGCTCATACATGCCACGAGAATTAACGTAACAGTCCCAAAAGACCAAGAGGAATCGTGGCGAAAGGCTGCTCAGCTCGTTAATATGAAGTTGAACACCTATATGGGGCAGCTTAAGGACAAGAGAAGCGAACCAGAGATTGGCTACTATGCAATGCTTGATCTTGCCTTAATGTGTGTTGCACAGGCTCAACGCAATGATGTTTCGCCAGTAATGGATATTCTCAACAAATTGTCTTCTGAGATAGAGCAAGCAATGAAGTAATCGAGAATATTAACAATAATTTTTTTAATATGATTCTTAATATAATAATTGGCGTAGGAGCTTTGATAATTGGCGGGCTCTGCGGCTACCTGATTTTCAGATATGTAATCAAGGTAAAATACAATGAGATGATTGCCGGAGCAGAAAAGGCTGCGGAAGTGCTAAAAGAAAAGAAACTCCTTGAGGTAAAGGAAAAGTTCATTAATAAGAAAAGTGAGTTGGAACGCGAAGTACAGCAGCGTTATCAGAAAATCCAACAGAATGAGAACAAACTGAAGCAGCGTGAAATCACACTTAATCAGCGTCAGGAAGAACAGGGAAAACGCCGTCAGGAGTTAGATCAGCAGCAGCATCGTATCGAAAACGAAAAGAAACTGCTGAGTCTGAAGGAACAGGAACTGTCTGACATGCAGATGAAGGAACGTGAAAAGTTAGAGCAACTTTCAGGACTTTCTGCAGACGAGGCACGAAACCGTCTTGTAGAAAGTCTCAAAGATGAGGCACGCACAAATGCCCAGAGCTACATCAATGAGATAATGGACGAGGCTAAGATTAATGCTAATAACGAGGCAAAGAAGATTGTCATCAAAACAATACAACGCGTCGCCACTGAAGCTGCCATTGAGAACTCTGTTTCTATCTTCCATATAGATAACGACGAGGTAAAAGGACGTATCATCGGACGTGAAGGACGTAACATCAGAACTCTCGAGGCTGCATGTGGTGTGGAAATTGTTGTAGATGACACACCTGAAGCTATTGTGATTTCTGCTTTTGACCCAATACGTCGTGAAACATGTCGTCTTGCATTGCATCAGCTTGTTACTGATGGACGTATTCACCCTGCACGTATTGAGGAGGTTGTTGCCAAAGTAAAGAAGCAGCTGGAACAAGAGATTATAGAAACAGGTAAGAGAACTACAATCGACCTTGGAATACATGGTCTGCATCCTGAACTTGTACGTATCGTGGGTAAGATGAAGTATCGTTCTTCATACGGACAGAATCTGCTGCAACATGCTCGCGAGACTGCCAATCTATGTGCGGTAATGGCAGCAGAACTTGGTTTGAATCCAAAGAAAGCAAAGCGTGCAGGATTGCTTCATGATATAGGTAAAGTACCAGACGAGGAGCTTGAGATGCCACATGCTTTGTACGGTGCTAAGCTTGCTGAAAAATATAAAGAGAAAGCTGATATATGTAACGCTATTGGCGCACACCATGATGAAATGGAGATGACATCCCTACTCGCTCCTATCGTACAGGTTTGTGATGCTATCTCAGGTGCACGTCCTGGTGCACGTCGCGAGATTGTAGAGGCGTATATTAAGAGACTGAATGACCTTGAAGCAATTGCAATGTCATATCCAGGCGTAACAAAGACATACGCCATACAGGCTGGTCGCGAGTTGCGTGTAATTGTAGGTGCAGATAAGATGACCGATGCAGAAACTGAGGCTCTATCTGGTGATATTGCAACGAAAATTCAGAATGAAATGACTTATCCTGGTCAAGTTAAGATTACTGTAATTCGCGAGACACGTTCTGTTGCATACGCAAAATAATCTATACTGACAACAGAAAGTTTACAAACAAATTAATCCCTGTAATCAATTGATTACAGGGATTAATTTGTTTTATTAAACGAAAAGCAATATAATATGTGATATTTGGTTCTTCTACTTTATTTCTATTTGAAATATCACCATATATAGTTGTATAGTTGAAGCAATATTGATATGCTTTTAAAGTGGCGTACGATTGAGAATGCTACGTCCAAGCGTTACTTCATCTGTGTACTGCAATTCATCACCCACACTGATACCTCGAGCTATAACAGATAATTTTAATCCTGGGAATTGTTTCAATCTGCGAGAGATATAGAAATTTGTAGTATCTCCCTCCATCGTACTGGCAAGTGCAAAAATCACTTCCTTTACGCCACCATCTTTTTCTATAGAAGAAACATCTAACGAAGCTTCTATACGTTCTACCAACTCATTTATTCGTATATCATTCGGCCCTATTCCATCCATTGGTGAGATAACACCTCCTAATACATGATAAAGTCCATGGTACTGTTGCGTATGTTCTATAGCTATTACATCCTGTATGTTTTCTACAATACAGATTATAGTCGAGTCACGTCTTTTGTCTGAACAGATAGGGCATATTTCCGTATCGGATATATTATAGCATACACGACAATATTTAACCTCACGTTTCAAAATATTCAAAGATTCGGTAAAAGCATGAACGTCTGCATCTTCTTGCCGCAACAGATGGAGTACCAGACGTAGGGCGGTTTTTCGTCCTATACCTGGTAGTCGTGAGAATTGTGAGACTGCGTTATCTAGAAGTGTGGAAGCCATATAAAACTCTTTACTGCATTTTCTTCAATCCTTCCCACTTCACGTTCCATTTGCCATTGCGTGGGAATCCCGGATTCTTAATGTCAGGACAACCGTCCCATCCTGCACACATCATAGCCACGGCATCGAGGAGAGCTCCGTTGCCAGGGAGGTAGAGGCGCAGACGCTTTGGTTCCTGATAGTTATGACCTGAAACGAGGTAGGTGTTCTTGCCCTTGTCTATGAGGAGAGCCTTGACGGCATTCTCGCCATCACCGAGGCGCGCCGCACACATGGCTGTCATGCCATAGTCCCAACCCCAGGTAGTGTCCCAGTTCCAGTTGTCCATTACCCATGACAACGTACGCTGCATCTCAGCACGGTCATACAGTCCGTAATCAGGCAGCAGTCCGCAAGCACCGAGCACAGCCGGATGGTCAGAGCGGCACTTGAGGTAGAACTCACCCTCTGACAGTTGCTTCTTGCCTGTATCGCCACCATAGTTGAACGGATCGAAGGCTGCAGCCTGTGTGGTGTCAGTGGCGAGGAAAGGCTGCGTAGGCATGCCAGCGGTATATATGCCGTCATGCTCAGGCAGCGAAGCCATACGCTTTATGATGTCGTCCCACTCGGCATGGCGTGGCAGTCCCTGGCGCTCGCGCCATGTCTGTGCGGTGGTGAGTCCGTAAACCCAGTAAGCCTGTTCGAAGGAGTGACAGTAAGAGAAATCCTTAGACATTGACTCCTGCATGGCTGTCTGTCCATAGAGACGTATAGGACCGTTGCCGGTGGCGCACGAAAGGGCGAAGTCAGCCATGAACTCGGCAGTCTCCTCCACGTGCTTTGCATATTTCGCCACGGTGGCGGCAGAAGGGTTATGACGGTACATCTCCTCAGCCATGTAGATATAGTGCGGTTGCTGCCATGTGAGGAACGAACCCACGTTAGACGGGGACTCGCCCACCCACGGGTCTGTCATCTTCATCCAGCGTATGCCTTTGAAGTGTTGGCGCTGGGCTATCTGCTTAGCATAAGGATATGCCTTATTGTCGTACCACTCAAGTATCTTCTCCATGACCTCAGGACGGTTCCATAGTGAGAAATCGACCATGTGCCACCACGTCATCTCAAGGTGCGGGCGTCCAAACCATGAGTTATATGTAAGACCTGTCTCCTGTGGAGGTGTATCATTAGCGCAGTTGATAAAGGTAAGATACTGTGACAATACCACGCGGCGCTCAAGTTCCTTTGCCCTTGCGTCTGTGCACTCTGAGAAATCAACGATGGCACCCTCGTTCCACCATTTGTTCCAGAAGGCTGCCACATCAGCAAAACCCTTCTTCAGGTTCTTTGTATCAACGGCGCCAGCCAAGTCACCACTTTCCACATAGCTAACCCTTACCGTCACGTCATCAGACTTTGGAACGAGTGCATAGGTATGTGGCTTTATCTCTGTAACAGAGGCCTTACCCGTCCATGACATCACGACATAATACCTGATATCATCCATGACATGACTTATTTCAACACAGTTAGAAAATTTCTTTTCTATTTTAGAACTGTGCTTGTCGGCATTACCCCAATCTGACGCTGCGTCAGCATGCTTGCCCGTAACGTATGGCAGTGACAGACAGATATATGCGTTTCCTTTCTTAAAGGCTTTTGTCTTTATATTAAAGAGCATTGCAGAAGTATATGAATCCGCAGCGGTATTCACCGTATAAGCCTCGCCACCCACGCTGAATTTCGACGTGATGACGCCGTCATATAGGTTGAGTGTCTGGTTGATATCCTTAACGGCAGTGACTGGCAGTTCCCTGCCACCGTCAGTAAATACGAAGCCTACGTTGCCGAGGTTCAGGCCATGAGGGTTTACGCGGAAATACTCCGTGGCGTCCTTGTGCTTTCCCTCCGTC
>JAEEGH010002053.1_pt1 | contig 55534 bp, 46 predicted proteins | sample 9134181 | NCBI WGS metagenome assembly JAEEGH01 (sample SAMN16246544, study PRJNA631951) | gut metagenome | biome: gut microbiome; feature: rumen; material: DP-attached | host: Bos | place: Iran: Karaj | collected 2018-10 | reverse complement strand
GAGGATGAGTGCCTGGAGGTAGCCCGGGAACTGGAACGGCTGGGCGTACATGCCATCGTGCTATCAGCGGGCTTCGTGAGCAAAGCTCCGATGGAAGTCATGCGCGGCGCCATGCCGCTCCGCACGATGGCCCACTATGTTCCCCGTCTCCAATACATGTGGTTCAAGCCCTTGCTTTTGCTGGCCGGAAGGAAGCTCATACCGACCGTCCCTTACCGGGAAGCCTATTTTCTGGAAGATGCGCTGAAGTTCCGCGCCGCGGTCAAGCTGCCGCTGATCTATGTGGGCGGAATGGTCTCCCGGCAGAAGATGGAAGAAGTGCTCGCTCAGGGTTTCGAAGGCATCCAGATGGCCCGGGCATTGATCAGGGATACCGATTTTGTCAACAAACTTCGCAGCGGCGAAATCGACAGGAGCCCCTGCGGCCATTCCAATTACTGTATCGGGCGAATGTATACCCTGGAAATGAAATGCAACCGCTGCGTAGCCGACCTGCCGGAGCGGCTGCGCCGGGAGGTGGAAGCAGCGGAGGTGCGATGGAAATGAAAGGGAGGATCATCGTTACCGGCGCCACGGGCAGCATGGGATCCGCTGCGGCAGAGGCTCTGGCCAGCCAGGGGATTCCTATCCTGATGGCTTGTCGTAATCTGGAGAAGGCTGCAGCAGTGCGGGCGGATATCCTCCGTCGGGTTCCCGGCGCAGATCTGGAGGTCCGGCCGCTGGACCTGGCTTCGATGGCATCCGTGCGGGCTTTCGCAGAAGGAGTGGATACTGGCTCGGTCGCGGCACTCTTCAACAACGCTGGCGTCATATCGAAAGGCTTCCGCCTGACGGAAGATGGATTAGAGAATACTTTCTCTGTCAATTACTTCGGCCCTTGGCTGCTGACGCAGCTCCTGCTGCCGAAACTGCCGCAGGATGCGCATATCGTGAATATGGTGTCGCTGACCTGCCGTTATGTATCGCTGAACGAAGTAAGTTTGCAGCCGACCGAAAAAGAATTCAGCCAGCTGGGTACCTATGCCCGGGCCAAGCGCGCGTTGCTGTCGTTCTCTCTGGAGCTGGCACGGCGCTATCCGGAGTTGCGCGTCAATCTGGCCGACCCGGGCATCGTTGCTTCAGACATGATCGATCTGGGCCACTGGTACGACCCGCTGGCCGACGCGCTGTTCAAGCCGCTGTGCAAGTCACCGCAGGCCGGTGTCCGTCCGGCGCTGCGCGCCCTTGTGGAAGAAAAGCACAACCGCTACTATATAGGAAAAAAGAGCAAGGACATCCCGCGCCGGTATATCGACCCTTCGCTGGACGAAAGAATCTGGGAGGAGACCCGGCGGCTCATTAATTTGTAATAGAAAAACGTTTGATAATGATGAAAAAAGTTTTGATTATCATAGCTGTCCTATTTGTTTGTCCGGTAATCCAGGCACAGCAAGTATACAACATGAGCATGGACGAGTGGTCCAAACAGGGATCATCCTGGAATCCTTTCCCGAAAGGCGCCACGGAAGAGCAACGTGTGTGGGATAGCGCTAACCGCGGTATGAAGGTTTTGGGCATCAATACCACCATGCCGGAATACGAACACGTGGCTGTACCCGGGCCGGGCAAGGCGGCTGCAAAGATTGTGAGCCGGAACATAACCTGGTGCTTTGCTGCCGGTAGTCTTTATACCGGACATTTTTATCGCGTTGTAAAATTCTCCGGGATAGAAATGGATAACGGAACGCCATTTACAGGTCGCCCCAAGAGCCTGTCAGGATATTATCACTATCTGCCCGGCGTCATCAATTATGCCAAAGAGCCTTATGTCTCCAGGAAGGGAGAAACAGACAACGGCCAGATTGAAGTGGCCCTGTATGACTGGCCCGAGGTGCTGCACCTGGTCACAAATGATGGTGTCTATAACCCGGAAGCCGATCCTCACCTGATTGGAAGGGGCGTGCTGACACTGACCCAGGCGACCGACGGCTATGTCCATTTTGAGATCCCCATCGAATACAGGAGGGACGCCACACCCACCTATGTGGGAATCTGCATCCTTTCCAGCGCATTGGGCGAGTACTATACCGGCAGCAGCCATACGGTTTTGTACGTTGACGAACTCCAGTTCAATTATTGAATGGGTCAATCGATTGCGCCATCCAGTCGGGCGTCCTGCCTCTACTTCACATTGTAAGTGTGAATGGAAAGACCTTGTGCTGAGGGCAGGTAGTTGATGCCCCACCAGCAGATCTGCAGGCAGACGAAACTCACCAGCAGGATGACGCAGGCACTCTGCCACTCATTGGGCTTGGCCTTCCGCAGGTGCAGGTACACCAGATAGCACAGCCAGGTGGCGGCGGCCCAGGTTTCCTTGGGATCCCAGGCCCAGTAGGTTCCCCAGGCTTCCTTGGCCCACAGAGCGCCGAAGAGCATCCCGAAAGTCAGGAACGCGAGGCCGACATACACAAGGTTGTCTGTGAGATTGATCTCTTTTTCCGTGGTCTTGTCTTTCCGTATCAGCATATAGACCGCCATGATGGTCGCCGCGCCCAGCAGGGCATAGGAGAACATGTACACAATCACATGCGGAGCGAACCAGGGGCTCTGCAGGGCCGGCATCAGGCTTTTGGAGTGGATGCCCGGCTTGAACAGATTGACGCAGATGAAAACGAAAGACAGCAACGTGCTGAAGCTCAGGATCCATTTGTAGCGCCAACGGCTGTAGACAATGATGCCGGCCACCGGCAGGAAAAAGGAATACCAGAGCCGGGTTTCTCCCATCGTCCGCAGGGGCGGACGCTCCAGCGAAATCCACATTCCCAGAATAAATGCGAAGAAGACGGTGATGCCGGCCAGCGTGCAGGCAAATGCCAGCGGCTTGCGCTCTTTCCACGCGAAGAAGGCGCCTGCAACCCAGAGAAGCACCGCTCCCAGTGCGAACCAGATAAATGAATCCCAACTCATGATCGTACAGGTTTAGGAGCCATGAACAGCATCAGGCACAGCGCGCCGGCAATCATCATGAAGATGCCCAGGTACACCCAGAAAATCCAGGGATCCCGCACCAGCTGGAATACGCTGTAGGGACTTTCAGTGCCGTATCTCACATCGTAGCCATACTGGTAGATCTTCCAGCCGTTCACTTTCAGGGGCTTGTTCACTTCCACCGTACCGCGGACCTTCTTGCCGTCCTCCGTATAGACGGTGATATCCGACGCGAAACGCTTGGGCGTGCCGTCGTCATATTCCTCCAGGGTGAACTTGTGCAGCTCGATGGCCAGGCCCGGCTCGTGTACCATTCCGTCATTATCTACCGCCCGCCACTCAGGCTCTCCCGTGAAGGCAGTGAGCTGCAGGCTCTGGATATCGGCATTGCCCAGCGTAGCGGAGACAATAGCTACGACGACGCCCAGATGATTCAGGATAAAGGGGATTTCGCGCACTTTCCAGCGCAGCAGATGGTTCAGCGCGGCCAGGGCTGATATCACCATCATCCAGGTCCAGATGAGCACGAATGGCCAGAAGCGGAGCATCTGGCTGAGCCACGGGATTCCACCCATGCGAACCTGTGGCAGCAGCCCCATCAGGATGGTGAGCGCCGCTGCATAAATGAGGCATGGAACCGCTGCGCCCGCGTGCATCATCCATTCGACGGCATACACTTTCCTGCGCAAAGCATACAGGATGCCGACTGCCGCCAGCAGCAGGACAAGCAGAATCAGATTGACCGGCCACGCCATCAGGCTCCAGTTGATGGGGCCCAGTGAAATCTGAAGCAGCAGCCCCACAACAAGAAGGCCTCCTCCGATGAGGAAGCCCTCCTTCATGCTCCAGGGTTTAGCCCACATACTTAGTATTCAAGCAATTTGCCGTTTTCCTTGTCGATGGACAGCCACTGGGGGACAATCTCTTTCATGAACTTGTCCTTCTTTTCGGTCATGTCCTTCATGTCCAGGCCGATGTATGCCTGCGCTTTGGCCTTGGTGGAGATGTCGGGCATCGGCACTTCGCCGGTGAAGCCGTGCTTGGCCAGGACCTTGGCAATCTTCAGGCGGGCTTGGCCGGCGTAGTCGATTCCGTCGCCCATCAGGCGGAGCACCTCCTGCGGTGCATGGAAGGAAGCACCATGCGAAGCCACGGCATAGTCCCAGCGCCACTGGCTCTTGCGGATGTCCTGCAGGGCGTCCTTCATCTCAGCATCCGTCGCACCCTTGTCCCAGGCGAACTTGGCCTCAATGTGGGACTTGGCGAGCAGGTCTTCCAGGCGGTCGCGGACCTCCAGGCACTTCTCCTGACGCTCTTCGACGTTCTTGCGGAGGGTCTCCTCGCTTTCGCGGTGGCACACCAGGCAGGTGCGGTCCATCTTGGCCAGCGGGCTTTGGATGTGGTGGTCGGAGTACTTCACGCCGCCATCGGCCACGTAAGGCATGTGGCAGTCGGCGCAGGTGACGCCGCGCTGGCCGTGGATGCCCTGCAGCGAGGTTTCATAGCCGGGATGCTGGGCCTTGAGAATAGGAGCCTTGGACAGTTTGTGGATGTAATCGGCATAGCCCATCTCGTCATAGTATTTCTCGGCATCTTCCAACGTGAGACCGTATTTCCAAGGGAAGGTGAGGTACTGGTCTTTCTCAGGCGTCTCGGGATAGTCATGGAAATAGTATTCGACATGGCACTGAGCGCACACCAGCGAGCGCATCTCGTTGTGCGTGGCCTTGTCCACGTCCTTGCCCATGCTGGCAAAGGCTTCGCGCAGGGCGGGACGGGAGATATGCAGGTCCATGGTCTCGCTGTCGTGGCAGTCGCTGCAGCCGATGGGGTTCACCACGTCGGCGCCCCACTTGGCCCAGTTGGCCTTGTAGAACTCAGCCGGGCCGACTTCCTCCATCAGGCGCGGCACGTCCGGGCCCTTGCAGGTCCAGCAGGTGCCGGGTTGGTTGGAACCGTCGTACAGCGTGGTAGGAGAGCCGGTGCGAAGGATCTCACGATGGTCCTCCAGGGCGTGGAAGTGCCCGCGGGGTGAATTATAGTCCCAGGAGAAAGCGTAGCCGGCCCACAGCACGACCATGTTGGGACGCTCTGCCAGAACGTCCTGGATGTCCGAAGACATATATTTGGAGCGGAAATCCGTCTCCTCAGTGGCCTTCCAGGTCTCATACTCCCGCGGGAAGTCGCTCTTGAACTTCTGGTTCTGGGCCACGATGCCCTTCATCGGATTCTTGCGGTTGTTGAAGATGCTTGCTACCTCAGCCCGGCGTTCCATCAGCGAGGAGACCAGTAGGCCCAGGAGGAAGACGATGACCATGCAGCCGCCGAAAATCAGCCAGGCGTGAATGGGTTTCAGTTTCTTTTCGCTCATATCGTTTGTTTTTTATTTTCCGTGAAGATGTCCGTGGGGAGAATGGTGGCCGATGGCTTTCTGCAGCCATTCGGGTACCGGAGAATCCGGGAAGGGAACCTTGGCATCCGGTGTGGCCGAGAGGCTGTTCTTCCCGCCATGCGGGACGTCCCGGTGGCAGTCCCAGCAAGCCTTGCCATCGCCCTCCTGCGTCATCTTGAAATCCATCTTGCCCAGCTTGACCATTTCTGTGGTGAGTTCCGTATGGCAGCGGATGCAGTTATTCATGATGACCTGTGCGCTGGGGTCCTTGGCGGCGGGTACCTGCGGTTCGCTGAATGAGAGGAAGGCCGCCGTGTGCTTCATGCCGTCCAGACCCTTGAAGGCATACTTGCGCGCCATGTTCTCGTGCGGGACATGACAATCGTTGCAAGTGGCTACGGCACCTTCACCCCGGCCATGTGAGGAGTGGTTCCAGGTGGCGTAGTACGGCTGCATGATATGGCAGTTCACGCAGGCCGATGGGTCATCTCCCAAGTACGTTGTGAAACGCAGCATATACAGGAAGAGACATCCGCCGCCCACAAAAGCGCCAGCCAGGCATATCAGGATAACTTTTTGCCAAAGTTTCAACTTGATGGGGGACGCCATAAAAAGTCGAAATTGTTGATTTCTACAAATTTAACGATTCTTTTTCTCTTCTCCAAATTATATTGGCCGGCCACTAGCCATGGGCCGGGCTGGGGGATGTCGCGGAAGTCGTACCTAAATCGGAATATAACAAAGAAGTCCCCCGGTTTCCAGAAATGGAAAGCCGGGGAACTGTTGTTCAGGCAACGCCACGTGTTTTGAAGGCTTACTTCTGGGCGGGCTCCCATTTGCAGCGGACGGGGGAGACGATAGCGCCTTCCTTCTTCAGTTCGGCGAAGACTTTGTCTACGTCCTTGCGGTCCAGACCGGTGATTTCTGCAATCTTGCCGGCGTTCACGGGTGCGCCGAATTCGCGCATGGCTTTCAATACTTGCTCTTTCATGGTTTACATCATTGCGGTTAAGAAATTCTCGTATCCGAGTTTATCAATGTAGTTAAGGTACTGTGCCTCCCAGGCCATGTGGTCTTTCTCGCCGTCAATCCATTTCTGGATAAGCTTCTGGGTGGGATAGTCATCGGCGAAGGCCTGTGCCAGTTCGCTCATCATCTTTACGGCCTCGGGGTTGTAGTCTGACTCGATCTGTTGCTTAGGGTCGTCATAGAAGGGGAATTCGATGGTCTTCATAGCCTCCTGGAGATCGGCGGGCTTGCAGCCGAGTTCAACCAATCGGTTAAGGACTTCTTCAGCCTCATCCCATTCTTCTTCGGCTTCCTCCTTCCACTTGTCGGCCAGTTTGTTCCAGCCCTGAAGACGGTCATAGGCCGAGAAGGCGAAATGCTGTTTGCTGTTGCCAAACCATACTGCGCCAAGATAGGCGAACTGTTTCAATGCTTCTTCTTTTGTCATAACGTTATTGGTTTTTAGTGAATGATCTTTCGTCTTTTGATGACAATAGCAAAGTTACGTTTTTCCACAGAAGAATCTGTGAGCAAAACGAAACAAAAACCGATAGATACGAAACAATCTACATTTTTATATGTATCTTTGCGATGTCTCAAAGAACACAAAGACGCAATGTACACGATTCCTGACACTTGGATGTGGCAATACGGAAAGTCCCGCTACAGGGATTGGGACGGCAAGTTCTTAAGCTTTGAGGCTGACAAGGAAACATATATGCGCACGAATACGTTGCCCGGGACGGTAGCCACATATGCTTTTATCATTGTCCTGAGAGGCAGTTCCACCCTTCTCTACAGTGGACGGGAGATAACGATAAAAAGAAACCATTTGTTTATCTATATGCCCGGTTTCCCTATCAGTGTGAAGGATGTGTCCGACGACTATGCCGGCCTCTGTCTCGTGGCCGACGAATCCTTCACTGTGGGAACGCCATCCATCCGAAATGCCGTCCGTTCTGCGCTGCTTCCCATCTTCGAGATGCGTCAGCCTGTTGTGAATCTCTCCCCGGAAGAAAGCGCACGGCTCAGCAAACTGATTCGTATAGCCGAAGACTATCTCATCTCCGAGAATCCCATGCGTCAGGAAATGCTAAAGAGCCTATACGCAATCTTTCTGATGGATCTTTCATCCATTCTTTCCAGACAGACCAAGCGCGGCGGGTTCGGGAAAAGGACGGAAGAGTTGTTCATGAATTTCATGGACTTGCTTCCTAATCATTTTGTCCGGGAACACGGCATTGAATTCTACGCCGATGCCTTGAACGTCACGCCCACCTATCTCTCCCGTGCTGTCCGGCAGGTCTCCGGAAGAACCGTCGTGGAGTATATCAACCGATTGTTGCTGATGGAGGCCATCTGGCTGCTTGAAAGTACATCCCTAAGCATCGACGAGATCGCCGAAAAGATCAACTATGCCGACTCCACCACCTTCGGGCGCTTCTTCTTCCGTATGAAAGGCGTTACGCCCAGAGAGTATAGGAAGAGATTGTAGGAATCAGACAGGGTTTGTTCCTCTTCGAATCGGCATTTTAATACGGACAAAATCTCTATCTTTGTGCAGATAAACCAATCACAATGGAGAATCACATTTCTAGGGAAGCAGCCCTTGCGCTGCTGAGAAAATACAATAAGGAAGCATTTCACATTCATCATGCCCTGACAGTGGAAGGGGTGATGCGTTGGTACGCAAAACAACTGGGCTATGGAGACGAGGAGGATTTCTGGGGCATCGTGGGCCTGTTGCACGATATTGACTTTGAAATGTATCCGGAAGAACATTGCATCAAGGCGCCTGAACTGCTGCGTGAAGGAGGTGTTGGTGAAGAAATGATCCATGCCATCTGCAGCCACGCCTACGGTATGCATGTGGATGTAAAACCAGAGCACATCATGGAGAAAGTGCTCTTCGCAACTGACGAACTGACCGGGCTGATCGGCGCCGCCGCGCTGATGCGTCCGTCGAAAAGCGTCCAGGACATGGAACTCAAATCCCTCAAGAAGAAGTACAAGACGAAAGGCTTTGCCGCCGGCTGCTCACGCGAGGTGATCGAGCAGGGAGCGGAAATGCTCGGCTGGCCTCTGGATGAGGTGCTGCAAAAGACCCTCGACGCCATGAAATTTATTGATGTTACAGCAGGCATCCATAGCTGATTACGCGTCCGTTCTGTCGTTCTATGACGACGTGATGGAGCATACTCCCGGGATTGGGCGTTATGCCCGATGGCAGAAGGGGAAGCACCCGACGGCCGAGGGCATAAAGGCATATATCCAGGAAGGAAGCCTGTATCTATATAAGGAGCAGGATGCAATCATCGGCGCAATGGCGCTGACGATGTATCAGTGCGAAGATTACCATGCCATAGCGTGGTCGAAGGAAGTACCCGATAGCGAGGTGGCCGTGATTCATATCCTGGCAGTAAGTCCTGAATGTCAGGGACGAGGCATTGGAGCAGAGATGGTCCGGGCGGCTATCCTGCTTGCGCAGGACAAAGGCATGAAGGCCATCCGCCTGGATGCCACGGCGTCCAATACGCCTGGCCACAGGCTTTACGAGCGTCTGGGCTTCGCGTATCGCGGCATGCAGCACCTCTATGCCGACAAAAACGGCTGGCTGGACTTCTATTTCTTTGAATTTGTCGGCGATTGATATGACCGCTTCCCTGTCATTGGAGGCGGCCTTTTCGTGGGGTCGGCCAGATTAGTAGGGAGAAATAATTGGGAAAGTAGGGAGAAAGTGTTATTTTTGTGTCGAAAAGTAGGGAGAAAATGGCAAAAATTGATCAACTGATTGGCCTGATCGGGCGCTATAAAGAACTCGGGATTGACGCTCAGATAGATTACGAGAAGTTCTATCTATACTCCATCATAACTCACTCTACCGCTATCGAGGGCTCCACCGTTACAGAAATAGAAAACCAGTTGCTGTTCGATGAGGGAATTTCAGCCAAGGGTAAGACCATCATTGAGCAGATGATGAATCTTGACTTGAAACGGGCTTACGAAGAGAGCATCAGGCTGGCAAAGGTAAAGACTCCGATCACTGTCGAGGTGCTGAAAACCTTATCAAAGCTGGTGATGCAGAATACGGGCTCTATCTATAAAACGGCGCTGGGAGAATTCTCATCCGCAAGTGGAGACCTGCGTCTGGTAAATGTGTCGGCTGGAGTAGGAGGGAAGTCTTATATGAGTTACCAGAAAGTCCCTGCCAAGCTGCAGGAGTTCTGTGACTGGCTCAATGCGCAGCGTGCCAAGAAAATGTCCATGGCAGAGCGATATAACCTCAGTTTCGAAGCCCACTACCGTCTGGTTACCATCCATCCCTGGGCCGATGGAAACGGTAGAATGGCCCGGCTCATCATGAACCACATTCAGTTTGAATTCTCTCTTGTACCGAGCAAAGTATTGAAAGAAGACAGAGGTGACTATATCAATGCTTTGATTGCCACGAGAGAATCTGATGACATCTCCATCTTCCAGGATTTCATGACGGAAGAGATGACAAAAACGATCACTACTGATATCAATGCCTATCTTAAATCCACAGAAGATGGTGGGGAGAAAACCGATAATGGTAGGGAGAAAAAGGTAAAAAGTAGGGAGAAAATCCTCTCGCTGCTGCAGGTCTACCCCGATTATTCCGCTAAGAAACTCTCTGATGAGATTGGTATCACAGAAAAGGCCATTGAGAAACAACTGGCCAAGTTGAAGGCCGAGGGCCGTGTCAAGAGAGAAGGCCCGGACAAGGGCGGAAGATGGATTGTAGTTCGCTAAATCGAGATTTATCGATGTTCAGGTTTCGTTTTCGTCTACCCCACAGGGGCCAATTGACAAATAACGCAAGGCTTTGATAAATTGCTTTTTTGCGGATCTTGTTTGAAAACTCTGTAGTATATTTGTCTAAAACTCGATAGATATGGAGACGAAAGATGTAGACAACAGAGGTGAAATCATTCTCTATCAGACGGAGGATGGATTGACACAGATTGATGTCAAACTGGAAAATGAGACGGTGTGGCTTTCGCAACAGCAGATGGCCGACTTGTTTCAACGCGATAGAACGGTCGTTTCAAGGCACATTAGTGACATTTTCCGGGAAGGGGAATTGTCGCGAGAATTGGTATGTGCAAAAAATGCACATACCACTCGCCATGGGGCTATGCCCAGGAAAACACAACGATCTGAACGAACACTTTATAATCTTGATGTAATCATTTCGGTTGGCTATCGGGTAAAATCGCAGCGGGGTACTCAATTTAGGATTTGGGCCAACAAGATTCTGAAAGAGTATTTGGTCAAGGGCTACGTCCTTCGAAACAATCTTTCCCAGCAGAAGTACGAAGAACTCAAGCAACTGATCTTTGTGATGGGCAGGACGATGAATTATCCTGAACTCAAAGAATCAGATGCCGCACAAATCAAATCAATCTTTGATGTTGTGCAAGATTACACGTATGCACTGGACACGCTGGATAGCTACGATTACCAGACACTGAAGATCGAGAAGACCACCTGTCCGGAACGGTTCCACGCCACGTACGAAAATGCGATGGCTGTCATTCAGGAGTTGAAGACAAAATTTGGTGAGAGCTCCTTATTCGGCAATGAAAAAGACCAGTCATTCCATAGTTCCATCGGTCAGATCTACCAGACCTGGGATGGCCAGGAGCTTTATCCTTCTATTGAGGAAAAGGCTGCGATGCTGCTTTATTTGGTGACGAAGAACCATAGTTTCAGCGACGGAAACAAGCGAATTGCTGCCACGCTGTTCCTTTGGTTTATGGAGAACAACGGGATTCTTTACGGTCAAGATGGAAGAAAACGCATAGCTGATAACGCCCTTGTTGCGCTGACGCTGATGATAGCCGAGAGCCGGATGGATGAAATGGACACCATGCTCAAGTTGACCGTCAGCTTGATCAATTCCCGGAACGAGTAATTTTTTTTACGGTCAGATATCGGAATTTTTCTGGATCTTCTACCGGAATTAACTTCGATAAATTCGGATTTACCAGTGTCTGGAGAATCGAATAGCGCGTAGTTATAGATGCCTGTTCAGGAAGGTGGTTACTGTTTCAATTAGACGAGTTTTATCGCCATTTAGCAGATGGCCTTCGCCTTTTAGAACGTGTAATTCGCTGGTTTTATACGCTTCGTGGTAGTGCTCGCTATATTTGAGCGGCACGATCTTGTCTTTATCCCCATGAATCAGACAGACCGGTCCTGAATATTGTGCGGACACCTCATAAATGGGCAGTTTCTGGGCTTCCAGGATAAAACTGCGTCCCAGTTTGTGGAAAAAGACATTGACATATTCCGGCGGATTGGATGCATCATATTTTGCATGCATACACCTTCCCGCCAGCGCATCGTCTTTCAGCACAGCTGCCGGCGCTAACTGAACGACACATTTGGGCCTGTCCGGTCCACTCTCCAATTCGCCTGCCAGCATTCCTGCCACAACGCCGCCTTGTGAATGACCAATCAATGCTATATCTGTCACAAAGGGTAAGCTGCGGGCGTATGACAATACGGCTTTGGCATCTGCTATCTCGCTGGAGATAGTCATGTTGATAAAATCCCCTTCACTTTTTCCGTGAGCATCAAAGTCAAAACGGATGGAAGCTATCCCGGTTTTGGCAAGGGCTTTTGCAATAGCAGGCATAGGATACATCTCCTTCTTTGACATAAACCCATGCATCAATAGGGCCAGCGGGCACTTGTCTTTTGATGGATCAAACGAATCAGGAAGTGTGAGCGTAAAAGAAATTCCTCCCTGGGAACCAAATACTTCGTACGAAGGGCGAGGGGAGAATAATGAAAACAAAGCCATGTTAAATATTATTGTATTCACCGTATTCGCAGCCGATATTCTCGGCGTGGATACGATCTATCAGATTTCCGTGATGATCAAAGAGTTGGATGGTCCCGATGCCATTACCACCATTCCAAAGACGGTTGTGGCGTTTGGTGCCGTCGGGAGATTCGTAGTTCACAAGGAGCATGTCTTTCTTTTCGCAGGTGACATCCGTGACCATCCGTCCTGAGATGCTTCTTTGCTCCACATGCCAGATAATTTGCGTATCAGTCTCCTTGCAGTCGAACTCCGTATGCACGCCTGTCCATGCCTTGGAGAAGTTAAACTCATAGGGCTTCCCTTCATACCAAAAGGCAGAGAGGAGCTTGCGAGGAAGGGCGATATGGCCCACCTTGGGTCGTCCGCCACCAATATCAAAAACACTGTCCGCGAGTTTTTTGCCACTAATCTCGCTGGCAAGGTTGTTGGAGGAAAGCCACACCCACGGAGAAGTGAAATCCCTGCCCCAGTTCTTGTCGGCATAGCCGTAGCAGTCTTCCGGACGGACGATGAATTTGCGGCCATTCCAGATGACCTCTCCTTCGAATTCAGACTTCATTCCTTCGGCATGCCAGAACATTTCGAAGGCTTCGGCGTGGCGGAAGACCTCGTCGGCGCCAAATCCTACGTTGAATGCCGTGATTTTGCGTATTTTAAGGTCCCAGGACATTTCGCCGTCCTGGCACATCCATTCGGGATGCGCTGCGGATCCTTCGATCTTGACGTGGCCGTGGGTGCGGTCTTCCGTGAGTAAGCAGTCATCGGCCTCGACGCTGAAGGGAACGCCCCAATCCACCTGGATGCGCTTCCACCCCCAGAAACGGTGCAGTTGGGCGGCATCCTCACCCCAGGCACCGGCCTTAACCATCAGGTAAGACGGCTTCTGCGCTTTGCCGGGAATCTGACCGAAGACAGGTTCTTCCCCTCCCAGCGCAGGGTTGCATAGGAAAAACTCAATGAAGAAAGGCTTCGCCTCGCCCGTTTCGATATCATATCCGGTAAATGAATGCCACCACCAGTCATAGCCCTGGTGCGCCTGCGCTCCGAAGAGCTGGCACGCGTCGCGTGCGATATCGTGTTTGTTGAATCCGGATTTCATCGTGCGTATTATCTGTCGCGAGGACAAAATTACGAAAAAGTATATGATTTCCTCGCGCGCGGGAAAGAGGTTTATAGATGAAACGGAGATAATGGCTCTTGAAACGGAAAAATCAAGGACTCAGGTTCGGGGACAGCAATCAGCTTGGAAGGATGGCCGGAAACCAAACCCAATTTTCCCGACATTTTGGGTTGAAAATGCGTTCGGTGGTATGAAATGTCGGGAAAAAGTCGGGAAAAAATGAAGAGGGAGGGGAGAGGAGCGCTTGATGGCGCCCTGGAATCGAGTGCTTTATTTCGGGATTGTGCTCGGCGTCGGGGGCGCCTGCGCATTAGCTCCCTATGGTCGCTGCTTTCGGCCCAAGGGCCTCAGGTCCCTCGGCCTACGGCCTACGTCTTGGGCAAAGTATTGAAAACCGGTGACCGGCACGAGGCCGGCCACCTTGTTTGTTTTTGTGCGGTGGATGCTTACGAAAGCAAGCTTTCGACGCACCACCGTACAAAAACAAATCAGGGACTTGCATGCAAGTCCCTGATTTCCAATACTTTGTGACTCCCACGGGATTCAAACCCATAACCTTCTGATCCGTAGTCAGATGCTCTATTCAGTTGAGCTAGGGAGCCAGGTGCGAGTGCTACTACTCGGCCGGGGTGGCGATGGTAGCTCTCTTTTTCTCCTTGATCCGGGCTTTCTTGCCGGTCAGGCCTCTGAGGTAGAAGATACGTGCGCGACGTACCTTACCAACCTTGTTGACTTCGATCGAGTCGATGAAGGGGGAGTCGAACGGGAAAATACGTTCCACGCCGATACCACTCGACATCTTGCGAACGGTGAAAGTCTTGGAAATACCGGCGCCGCGCTTCTGGAGTACGATGCCGCGGAATTTCTGGATACGCTCCTTGCTTTCGCCCTTTGCGGAATCCTCTTTGATCTTGTAAGCGACGGTGATGGTGTCACCGGCCTTGAAGTCGGGGAAGTTCTTTTTCTCTTGTGCCATTGCCTCGCAGGCAACTTTCATCAAATCCATTTTCTTAACTTTTTTAATTGCCGAAAAATCTTCAGTGCAACGTTGCTGGATTGTCTCTGATCTCTTTCGCAAGAGGTTGCTTCTTTTTCGGGACTGCAAAAGTACAAATTATTTTGGTACGTGCAACTTTTTTTGCAAAAATTTATTCAAAACGGATTTCGCCGAAGCATTCGGGCACGTGGAAAGCCGGTTTCGGAGTGTCGATGGGGTTCCAGCTGAGGAAGTGGGGGACGGCCGTCTTGTCGCCGCATTTGTAGAAATTGGCGCGGACGGTCCGGCCGCTGAACTGCGTCAGGTCGAGGTCGACCTGGGCGTAGAGACGCTTGGGGATGGCGATGGTGATCGTCCATTCCTGCTCGCCCTCGCGGGTGCCGAAGGCCTTGCTGCCGAGCGTCGATTCGCGGCGGATCTGGCTGATGACGGCGTCGCCGCAGCAGTGGCGCTGTCCCAGCGAGGGGCCGTAGTCGAAGGTACCGTGGCCGATGCAGTTCATCTCGAGGTTGAAATAGCTCGGGTCGCGGTCCGAAGGGATCATGAAGAACTCCACGCAGTCGTCCGTGTAGGGGGCGGAGCCGGCATCATAATCGAACGTGGCGCGCGCGCCCTGCTCGCGCACATGATATTGGAGATAGATCTCCGTCTCGGAGTGCATGATGCGGAATTCCGCCAGGGGATGGTAGGGGAAAGCGGGCCAGTTGACCTGGTCGATGGCGTGCCATTCCACTGCCATTTCGTCGAATTTTGCCTTCACGGCCTCGATGGAGGGCTCGGGGGTGGCGAAGGCCACCTTGGCTACAAGAATCATCATAAATGTGAGTTTCATTGCACAAAGTTAGGAAATTCGGGAGATTTTATATACATTTGTAAGATGAAATGACAATTTAATCAATCAAACCAATACAGACTATATGAAAAGAGTTTATCGATTCGGAGGAAAGGAAGCAGAAGGCAATGGCCAGATGCGCAATCTCCTCGGAGGCAAAGGTGCCAATCTCGCTGAAATGTGTACGCTGGGCATTCCCGTCCCGGCTGGCTTTACCATCACGACAGAGTGCTGTACGGAATATTATGCACTGGGCGGAGGCTATACCCCCGAACTCAAGCATGATGTGGCCGAGGCCCTGAAGGCGACGGAAGCCATCATGGGCAAGAAGTTCGGCGATCCGAAGAACCCGCTGCTCGTCAGCTGCCGTTCCGGCGCCCGCAGTTCCATGCCCGGCATGATGGATACCATCCTGAACATCGGCCTGTGCTCCGCTACCATCCCCGGCATGATCGAAAAGACCCAGAACCCGCGCTTCGTCTACGACGCATACCGCCGTCTCATCATGATGTACTCCGACGTCGTCATGGAGAAAGCCGAGGGCATCGAGCCCGAAGATGGCAAGGCCATCCGCCAGCAGCTCGACAAGATGATGGAAGACCTCAAGGAAGCCAAAGGCTACAAGTCCGACACCGAGATCACCGCAGAAGAGCTCAAGGACCTCGCAGAACGCTTCAAAGTCCGCATCAAGGAAGTCCTCGGCGTCGAATTCCCCGACACCGCGGAAGCCCAGCTCTGGGGCTCCATCGGCGGCGTGTTCAAATCCTGGAACGGCAAGCGCGCCATCAAGTACCGCCAGATCGAAGGCATTCCCGACGACTGGGGCACGGCCGTGAACGTCCAGTCCATGGTCTTCGGCAACATGGGCGATACCTCCGCCACCGGCGTGGCCTTCTCCCGCAACCCGGCCAACGGCGACAACAAATTCTACGGTGAGTGGCTCATCAACGCCCAGGGCGAAGACGTGGTTGCCGGTATCCGCACCCCGAACCCGCTCAACAACGCCACCAAGAGCCCGCAGAACGCGCACCTGAAATCCCTCGAAGACGCCATGCCCGACGTCTATAAGGAACTCGACGACATCCGCATGCTCCTCGAGAAACACTTCAACGACATGCAGGACATCGAATTCACGATCCAGGAAGGCAAGCTCTGGATGCTGCAGTGCCGTATCGGCAAGCGCACCGGCCTGGCAGCCCTGAACATGGCCATGGACATGCTCGATGAAGGCATGATCGACGAGAAGACCGCCGTCACGCGCGTTTCCCCTGCCCAGCTCGACGAGATCCTGCACCCGATCCTCGACCCCGCTTCCGAGAAGAAAGCCACGGTCGTGGCCCACGGCCTTCCGGCCTCCCCGGGCGGCGCCGTCGGCACCATCGTCTTCTCCAACGCCGACGCCGTGAAGGCAGCCGCCGAGAAGCGCAAAGTCATCCTGGTCCGCGAAGAGACCTCTCCGGAAGACGTGGAAGGCATGCGCGCCGCCGTCGGTATCCTGACCCAGAAAGGCGGCATGACCTCGCACGCCGCCCTCGTGGCCCGTGGCTGGGGCAAATGCTGCATCGTGGGTTGCGAAGACATGAAGATCAACCTCGACAAGAAGGAAGTCTGGTTCACAGGCTCCGACAAGGTCTATCACGAAGGTGAATACTTCTCCCTCAACGGCGCCAAGGGTGCCGTCTACGCCGAGAAGATCGAAACCATGGACGCTTCCGACAACCCGCGTTTCGTGAAGTTCATGGCCATCGCCGACAAGTTCCGCAAGATGGGCGTCCGCACCAATGCCGACAACCCGGAGGACACCCAGCGTGCCCTGAGTTTCGGCGCAGAGGGCATCGGCCTGTTCCGCATCGAGCACATGTTCTACGGCCGCAACTCCGAGACTCCGCTGGGCAAGCTCCGCAAGATGATCCTCTCCAAGACCGATGCAGAGCGCATCGCCGCCCTGAACGAGCTCGAGCCGTACATCAAGGCCTCCGTCAAGGGTACCATGAAAGTCATGGACGGCAAGCCCGTGACCTTCCGTCTCCTCGACCCGCCGTTGCATGAGTTCGTGCCGCAGACCGAAGACAAGAAGGCCGAGCTGGCCGAAGAGCTCCACATCTCGAAGCGCGACATCGAGAAACGCGGCGAGAGTCTCCACGAAGTCAACCCGATGATGGGCCACCGCGGCGTCCGTCTCCACATCACCTACCCGATGATCTCCGAGACCCAGTTCCGCGCCATCTTCACCGCCGCCATCGAGCTGAAGAAGGAAGGCTACCACCCGATGCCCGAGATCATGATCCCGGTCACCATCTCCGAGCGTGAGCTCCGCTTCCAGAAAGCCATCTGCGAGCGCGTCCGCGCCGAGGTCGAGGCCCGTCTCAACGAGCATGTCGACTACAAGTTCGGTACGATGATCGAGATCCCGCGCGCTGCCCTGACGGCCGACCGCATGGCCCGCACCGCCGAGTTCTTCTCCTTCGGTACCAACGACCTGACCCAGATGACCTTCGGCTTCAGCCGCGACGACGTCAGCACCTTCATGGGCGACTACCTGGGCAACAAGATCCTCGACAGCGACCCGTTCAAGACCCTCGACACCAAGGCTGTCGGCAAACTGGTCGAAATGGCCGTCAAGGCCGGCCGTTCCACCCGCGAGAACCTCAAGTGCGGTATCTGCGGTGAGCACGGCGGTGACCCGGCATCCGTGAAGTTCTGCCACAAGATCGGCCTGAACTACGTGTCCTGCTCGCCGTTCCGTGTCCCGATCGCCCGCCTCGCCGCTGCGCAGGCCGCCATCGAAGACGAACAGTAATCCTTTATGAACCGAAGCCCTTCCGTGTGAACGGGAGGGCTTTTTTTGTGACATGAACCTGATACAAAAACTGCTGGTCGCGTTCAAGGGCTTCTTCATGGGCGCCGCCAACGTGGTGCCGGGCGTCTCCGGCGGCACCATCGCCCTGATTACGGGCATTTACAAGGAGATTATCGAGGCGCTGAACAGCCTGATGGAGAAAGAGACCTGGAAAGCGCTCTTCAAGGGCGACTTCAAAGGCTTCTGGAAACAGATCCACGGCACCTTCCTGCTTTGGCTGGCCATCGGCGTGGTGTTGAGCGTCTTCTCGCTGGCCAAGCTGATGACTTATGTGCTGGAACACCATCCCGTGCAGACCTGGGCCTTCTTCTTCGGCCTGATTGTCGCCTCGGCCATCCTGATGTTCAAGGACATCAAAGGGTGGGGGATCAAGGAGATCCTCTTCACGCTCGGCGGCGTGGCGCTCGGGCTGCTCGTCTGCACGCTCTCGCCCACCGAGACGCCCGACAACTGGTTCTTCATCTTTCTCTGCGGCGCGATCGCCGTCTGTACGATGATCCTTCCGGGCATTTCGGGCAGTTTCATCCTGGTGATCATGGGCAAGTACGACTATATCATGCAGGCGGTCGCCGACCTGAACTGGCCTGTGCTGATCGTCTTCACCCTGGGCTGCGTCGTGGGCATCCTGGCCTTCGCCAAATTCCTGCACTGGCTGCTCGACCATTTCGAGAAACAGACCATGCTGGTGCTGCTGGGTTTCATCCTGGGCTCGCTGGTGAAGGTCTGGCCCTGGGCCAATGAAAGCGTCAAAGCGCTGCCGGATCCCCATTACGGGGCGGCAGCGCTCTGGGCTGTGCTGGGCGTCGTGCTGGTGCTCGGCGTCGAGTATCTTGCGAAAATGAAGGAAAAATCTTAATTTTGAATTTTAAACCTCTTCCTATGAAAAAGCTTTTGTATCCGTTGCTGGCGGCAGTCGCACTGACCCTGCTGGTCTCCTGCGCCGGCAGTTCCGACGTTCCCACAGAACTTTCCATCGTTCCCAATCCTGTCAGCATGCTGATTGGGGGGCGCGGCGCCAAGGCGTCCGCTACGGTCCGGACCCAGGTCGATGCTGCGTTGGCTCCGGAAGAATATGTGCTCAATATCCAGGACGGAAAAATTTCGGTCGTCGGCGGCACGGAAGCCGGCATTTTCTGGGGAATGCAGACGCTCTCCCAGATCCAGGCCCAGTGCGGAAAAAAGCTCCCCGGCGTAGTGATCCAGGACAAACCTGCCTTCAGCTATCGTGGTGCGCATCTCGACTGCTGCCGGCACTTCTTCACGGTCGATGAGGTGAAGCAGTATCTCGACATCATGGCCCTGCACAAGCTCAACGTCTTCCACTGGCACCTGACCGAGGACCAGGGCTGGCGGGCCGAGATCAAGCAGTATCCCAAGCTGACGGAAGTGGGTTCCGTCCGTGCCGAGACGCTGGTGGGCCATTACGGCTCCGACCAATACGACGGCACGCCGTACGGCGGTTTCTATACCCAGGACGACATGCGCGAGATCGTGCGCTATGCCGCCGACCGCCACATCACCGTCATCCCGGAGATCGAGATGCCGGGCCACGCCTCCGCCGCGCTGGCCAGCTATCCTGAGCTGGGCTGCCGGGGCGCGAACTATCCCTATAAGGTCCAGACCACCTGGGGCATCTTCCCCGAGGTCCTTTGCGCCGGCAATCCCGAGACCATCACCTTCCTGGAAAACGTCCTCGACGAGATCTGCGACATCTTCCCTTCGGAATACATCCACATCGGCGGTGACGAAGCCCCGCGCGAGGAGTGGGAGAAATGCCCGAAGTGCCAGGCACTGATGAAGAAAATGGGCTTCAAGCGCGAGGCCGAGCTGCAGAGCTACATCAACAACGTGATCGAGCAGTATCTTGCCGGGAAGGACCGCAAGATCATCGGCTGGGACGAGATCCTCGACGGCGGCGTTTCGCAGAGCGCGACGGTCATGTCGTGGCGCGGCGCCAAGGGCGGCATCGCGGCGGCCAAGATGGGCAACGACGTGGTGATGACGCCCAACAGCCACTTCTACTTCGACTACTACCAGACCAAGGGCCGAGAGGCGAATGGCGAGCCCCTGGCCATCGGCGGTTACCTGCCTCTGAGCAAGTGCTATGAGTACGACCCGTTCGACCAGCTCGGCGACGCCGAGAAAGCGCATATCAAGGGCATCCAGGCCAATCTCTGGACGGAATACATCGCCACCTTCGACCACGTGCAGCACATGATCCTGCCGCGTATCGCCGCGTTGGCGGAAATCGCCTGGAACCCGGAAGGCCGCACGGAATACGACGCGTTCGTCGGCCGTATCGAGAAGGGCCTGCTGCCCATCTACGATGTACGCGGCTACAAGTATGCCGACTATGCCTTCAAGGGCATCGAATAAGTTGAAATAATCCCATATCCCTATACCGTTATGAAAAAATTATTCTTAATTCTGGCAGCCTTCATGCTGGTCGTGAGCTGTTCGACAAAGAAGCCCGTGGAGGTGCAGATTCCCAAGCAGAATGTGGAGCTTACGGGCAACGGATTCCAGATCTTCCGGCTGGGGGCTGACCTCAAGATGGTCATGGTCCAGAGTCCCGATGCAAACGATGAATGGATGATCCGTGCCAGCGTTCCTCTGATGAAGGTGTCTGAGGATCCGCTCGGTGCAACGGCGATCAATCTCAACCTGCTCGACGAGAGCGGCATGAAGGTGCGCGACGGCTTCTTCCTCACGGCTGAAGACCTGTTCGACCTTATTCCGAAATACAACGCCGAGAAGAATGTCGAGAAGACCATCATCTTCTCTGCCGACGAAGACTCCCGCAAGTACTTTACCTACAAGGAAGCCGCCGATTTGCTGAACCGCACCAAGTCCGTGGCGATGAACGTCAGCCTGCTCCAGAGCCAGCCCGATGTGGCTGTGCCTGTTGCCGACCAGAAGAAGAACGAGCCTGTCACTTTCAATTCCCTCATGGAGAAATACGGTGTCTACGGCCTGCTCTCGCAGTACGACCGTGCGCTGAAGAACAAGGACAAGAAGAAAGCCAAGAAGATCGAGGACGACCTGTATTCCATCTGCAAGAAGGTGAAGGCCGATCCGACTGTTCCCGAGAGCGTGGCCAAACGTTTCCGCGACTACATCGAGGACAAGGAAGACGAGATTGAGGACAAATATTGATGGACGACTTTTTGAAGAAGGTATTCGACCGGCTGTCGGTCTGCCTGACCTATGCGGGTGAGGACATCGACGATTTTCTCTGGGTCCTCGACCAGGACGAGAAAGAGGGCAGGGCTCCGGCCAGTGTCGAAAAGATGCGGGCGCTCTACCGCCAGATCAAGGACCAGTACGGGGAGGATGCCGACGCCCTCCGCGCCGGCATGGACCCGGAAGACGCCCTCGATCTGGCCACCCACATGGTGGAACTCTACCAGGCCATGTTCGACTATCTCATGGCCGAAGACCCTTCCAAACTCGACGACCGCCCCGCCGACACCGCCGATTTCAACGCGATGTTCGATCTCTTCAAAAAGAATTCGGAACTTCCCAGTTAAAGACAAAAATCAGGAACTCAAGGAGTTCCTGATTTTTTTATCGCTTCGTGATTCCGCCGGGATTCGAACCCGGGACCCACAGCTTAGAAGGCTGTTGCTCTATCCAGCTGAGCTACGGAACCGTCCATGAAGGATGACGCTTCAAAAGCGAGCGCAAAGTTAACAATCTTTCCGGACAATTCTAAAAATACTTTTTTATCGCAATTCAAATTCCACCGCGCCGCGGATATCCTGGGCGGAGGCGGCGACGAGGGCCTGGAAGCTGCCTTTTTCGGCGGTCCATTCGTGTTTCGCTGCATCGAAGAAACTCAGGGCATCCTTGTCGATGGTGAAGGACACATCGGCCTTCTGGCCGGGTTCCAGCATGACTTTGGCGAATCCTTTCAGTTCCTTGGCCGGACGATCCACGGAGGCCTCGACGTCAGTGATATACAGCTGGACGACCGTAGCGCCGGTCTTGGCGCCCGTGTTGGTAACCGGGACCGTCACCGTGAGGGATCCGTTTTCCGTCATCGACTGCTTGTCCAGACGCGGTTCGCCGAATGCGAAGCTGGTGTAGCTCAGGCCATGGCCGAAGGGGTAGAGGACTCCTCCATGCAGGTCGTACCAGCGATAACCCACGTAGATGCCTTCCGTGTATTCCATGTCCAACACCGGCATGCCGTCGATGAGCGATCTGCGCGGAGTGCCCGGATACTGCCGCTCGGTCTGGACGGGATTCTTGTCATACGAGACGGGGATGGTGAAGGGCAGGTGGCCGGAGGGATTCACGTCGCCGGAAAGGACATCGGCGAGTGAGTTTCCCGCCTGCGTTCCCAGGTACCAGTCCTGGACGATGGCCGGCACTTTGTCCGCCCACGGCATGGCCACAGCGTTGCCGGAAATATTCACGACGACAAACTTGTCCGTCGCCGCCGCCAGTGCCTCGATGACAGCGTCCTGTCCGTAGGGAAGACCGTATTGGATGCGGTCCTCTCCCTCGGAATCCTGCTGCGGGGCCTTGTTCAGGCCGCCGATGAAAATCACATAGTCTGCTTCCCGGGCCGCCTTCACCGCATCGGCGATGAGGGTGGCGGGATTGCGGGACTCGCGGAGATCCTGGCCGGTGGAGACACCGTTGTAATCGCCGCCGACATCCCCCACATAACCGCGCTCCCAGACTACTTCGGCGTCGGGATAACGTGCCTTGATGCCGTCGAGCGGGGAGACCTCCAGCTTGGCTTTCAGAGAGGAGGAGCCGCCGCCCACCGTCATCATCTTGACGGCATTTTCGCCCACGACGAGAATGCGCTTCGGATGAGCGGCCAGCGGCAGGACGTCACCGTCGTTCTTGAGCAGGACGATGGATTCCGCGCCGATCTTGCGTGCGGCAGCGTAGTGTTCCGGCGAGGTCTGGCTGCCGAAAGGACGGTTGCGGTCCATCGTTGTCCGGAAGATCATCCGCAGGATGCGCTTGACGCGCGCATCCAGCTCGGCGGTCCCGATCTCGCCCTTGCCGATAGCCGCTTTGTAAGGCTCTGCAAGATAGTAGTTGTCGTAGGCATTGGTCTTGCCCATCGTCAGGCCGTCGGTCCAGGAACCGTATTCCAGGTCCACGCCGTGCCGGGCCGTCTGGAGCGTGTTGTGCACGCCGCCCCAGTCGCTGATCACCACGCCGTCAAAGCCCCATTCTCCGCGCAGGATCTTGTCGAGCAGCACTTCGTTGGAGCACAGGTGCTCATTGTTGTAGAGGTTATAGGCCGCCATCACGGACCAGGCGTGGCCCTTCTGAACCGCCGCCTTGAAGGCCGGAAGATAGATCTCGTATAAGGTGCGGTCGTCGACGATGGTATTGGCGATATGCCGGTTTATCTCGCTGTTATTCAAAGCGTAATGTTTCACGCACACGGCAACGCCGTTGGCCTGTACCCCCTCGATGTAGGGGACCACCATCTCGCCGGCCAGATACGGATCTTCGCCCATGTATTCGAAGTTGCGGCCGTTCAGCGGGAAGCGGTAGATGTTGACGCCAGGGCCGAGCAGGACGCTCTTGTTCCGGTAGCGGGCTTCCTCGCCGATGCTTTTGCCATACAGACGGGAGAGGTCGCGGTCCCAGGTCGCGGCCAGGCCGCTCAGTGCCGGGAAGGCCGTGATGGAGTCATTCGTCCAGCCGGCCTGTTCCCACTCATCCCAGAGCACCTCGGTCCGGATGCCGTGGGGGCCGTCCGTACACCAAACTTCAGGGATGCCCAGGCGCGGCACGCCGGGCGAGCTGAATTTGGATTGCGCATGGACCATCGCGATTTTCTCATCGAGGGTCATCCGCTGGAAAGCGTCTTCTACCCGTGCCTCAATGGGCTGGTTGTCATCGAGATAGACGGGGATGTCCGTCTTGGGTGTTTGCGGGGATTTGCCACAGGCGGTGGCAAGGACGGCGAGGGTAACGCCGAAGAGAAGCGATTTATATTTCATATTTGTCAGATGATTTTCAGCAAAGAGCCAACCATTTGACAAATATACGAAAACTCCGGAAAACTCAACCGATAATCACCACCGGGCCGAACCAGTTGTCGAGGGTCCGGTCCACTTTGCGTTCGATTTCGGGGGTGATGTTCTTGCTGATGCGGTCGATGATCCAGGCGGCGACACCGATGTCATCCAGCACGCCGATCCAGTTCAGTACCCTGCGGGGCAGCAGGTCGCGCGGCACCACGATATAGACGAGGCCGGCATAGACCATGGCTTTCTCCGTCGGAGTCATGTCGCCGTCCTGGATGGCATAAAAAAAGGTCAGCACGACGCGGGAGCCCGCGCGCCCCACTTTCTTGCAGTAGGTGAGGACCTTGTACCGGATGCCATGGGCCAGCCCTCTCCAATCCACGTTTTTCAGCCTGGCGCCTAGACGCCCGACCGGTTTCTTCAGGATGGCCCCGATGAGAATCAGCAGACAAATCGTAATCATGGTCGTATCTTTTTTATCAATCAGGCCTTTGCCTGCATAATCAATGCCAATCCGTTACGAAAAAAACGTTATATTTGTCATCTGGGAAATCCGATCTTCCTGCGTAGCGCATGAGCCTGTTACTTTCTATCTTGCTGGGCCTTGCCCTGGCCGGCGTGCTGATCTATATCATCGCCGAGAACCAGCATCCCACACAGACGCTGGCCTGGGTGGTGGTGATCATTTTTCTCCCGGTCGTCGGCCTGATCCTCTATTTTCTGGTGGGGCATCGTCCCGTCCAGAAGCAGCAGTTGCCGCCCGAGGAGAAGCATTTGCTGCAGCAGAATGTCTCCGGCACACAGTCCAGCTACCATTTCAAGACATCAGAACTCTACCAGAAAGTCGATACCCTGCAGCAGCATCTGGAACAGGGCGTTCCGCTGGCCGGCAATGCCAACCGGATTTACAATCGCTTCTATGCGATGCTGGCCGACCTGATGACCGACATGGAGCAGGCGCGCGACCACATCCACTTCGAGTTCTTCAAGTTTGAGGACGATGCGGTGGGCCGTCAGGTGGCGGAACTGCTGAAGCGCAAGGTTCGCGAGGGCGTGGAGGTGCGTGTGCAGTACGATGACCTGGCCAATCTTTTCCGCAAGAAATTCTTCCGTGAGCTCAAGGAGGCCGGCGTCCGTGTCAAGCCCTTCCTGGCCGTCAATTTTCCTTTTATTTCGCCGGATTCGAACTTCCGCAATCACCGCAAGATCGTGGTGATCGACGGGCGCGTGGGTTATCTGGGCGGCATGAACATCGCCGAGCGCTACGGCGAGGGTCTGGACTGGGGCCCATGGCGCGACACGCACATGCGGATCGAAGGTCCGGCCGTGTCGCAGCTGCAGGTGGCTTTTGTGTCGGACTGGCGTTTTTCTTCGCATGAACTGCTCTCGGACCTGCGCTATTTTCCGGCAGCGGAAGCCGTGGGGGAGACCCCGGTGCAGGTGGTGGCGTCCAGTCCCATGAGTCCGTGGCATGCTGCGATGCAGGGCTTGATCCAGTTGCTGGGCGATGTGAACGATTACATCTATCTGCAGACGCCGTATTTCATTCCTACGTCGACGATGATGCTGGCGCTCAAGAATGCGGCGCTGGCAGGTGTGGATGTGCGGGTGATGTTTCCGGAGCGCAGCGACGGGCTGCTGACGGGGCTGGCCTCGAAGTCCTATGTCAAGGAGGCGTTGTCCGCCGGTGTGCGGATCTTCCTCTACCAGGGGGGATTCCTTCATGCCAAGACGATTGTCTGCGACGACGATTTCGCCTCCGTTGGCTCGACAAACCTGGACGTGCGCAGCTTCACGCTCGACTTCGAGATCGACGCCTATTGTTACGATCCCGCCGTCGCTTCTCAGCAGAAGGCGTTCTTCCTGGAAGACATGGAAAAATGCATCGAAGTGACGAACGAATTTTGGGCGTCGCGTTCGCGTTGGGAAAAATTCAAAGAGTCGCTTGCGCGACTCTTCTCACCGCTTCTTTAGCGTAGCGAGATTCAAGACCAGATAATAAGTCAGGATCAGGAAAATGCAGAGACTCACGGTGACGTACCAGGGGCCGTGGATTTCGCGGATGACGCAGGCGATGATGAGAACGATGCTGCCCACGATGAAAGCCTTGAGCTTGCCCGTCATCTTCTTGAGCGAGAACATCGGGAGCTCGCAAACCAGTAAATACGAGAAAACAGCCGCCAGTACGGGAATGAACCATACCGTCCCCATGAGCGAGTGCAGGAAGCCGTCCGTGTAGAACGAATAGACGGCCAGGGGCGTGAGCAACAGCGCACAACCCGAAGTCGCCAGCCCCAGAAAACTGGTGCTCTGGCGCGTGTCAATGTTGAATTTGGCCAGCCGCAACGCCGAAGCCGCGGTCAGCACGAACGGGAACCAACGCAGGAAAGGAATCCCCGGCTGCGCAATCCCGTACCAGGAAAAAAGGCACACAGCGGGACAAAGGCCGAAACTCACCAGGTCAGCCAGCGAATCAAGCTCCTTGCCGATCGCCGAATACGCACCCAGCGCCCGCGCCGCGAAACCATCGAAAAAATCGAAAAATTCAGAAACCATCAGGGTAATCAGCACAGCCTCGAAATTGCCCCGCATGGCAAAGACAACCCCTGTGCAACCCGAAAGAAGGTTGCACAGGGTGAACAGATTCGGAATTTGTCTTTTCATCAGAGACCCAGTTTCTTGCGGATGTCCTTCGGAATCGCGTCCTTGTGGACCATGAAACTGACGGTACGCATCTCAAGATAGGCCTTCGACATGAAGAGATAACCCTTCATCTCGGTGTTGCGGCCCTCGCCCCAGGAGTTCTTGGTCTTGTAGAACTTGTTGCCGTTCTGGTCCTTGTACAGCCCGGTCAGATGCATCAGGTGGTCATCGACCGTCCGGAAGGTCTCGAAGTCCTTCTGGCGCATCTCCTGCGTTACCACGCGGTCGGGATAAACCTTCTCCAGCTTGATGGCCTCGGCGAAATCCTCCGGATTCGGGCAGATGGCGATGCCGCGGTTGTGATTGAATTCACCGGCGGTCAGGTCGCCGTCCCAGGCCACGGTGTAGCCGTTCTCCAGGGCATTGTCGATGATGCGCATCATGTCCTCGAGCGGAACGTTCCACAGACGGGCGTTGTCCCAGTTGTCGGGAATCTCGAGCGGCACCTGCTCATAGAACGGATGGTGGCTGAAACTGGTCAGCTCCACGTAGTCGCTCATGTCATCGAAACCGAGCATCTTCGCGAAACTCTTCGGCGTGTACTCCTTGCCGTTGTACTGGAATGTCTCCGGCATTTCACCCAGATAGATATCGAACAGGCTCTTGATGAGCTTGTCGTACTCGGGGCTGAGGTTCTTCAGGTTGACCGACACGTCGGCGATGCCCTTCAGGTAGGCGGACATTTCGCCGTGATTGTGGCCCGGAGAATCGTAATTGATGCCATGGTAGACGCTTTCGGGGACTATACCGTATCTTTCAATCACCTGCGTGGCCATGTGCGCGATGGAACCGGGGTTGATGTTGCCGTGGCCGCGGCGCAGATAGTTGTCGAAGATGCGCTCGCTGTAGTTGTTGCGTACCACGAACATCTCGGAGAGGTCGTATTCACCCTTGCCCTGGCGGAGAAGCTCCGATTCCAGGAAGGAGATCGTGGCGAAGCACCAGCAGGTGCCGGTGCGGGCCTGGTCCTTGACGGGCGTGGCCTTGATGTCCCTGACAGGCGTAAACTGATAGATGGTCTGCGTCTGTGCAAAAGCAGCGGTGCTGAGGACCGCTGCCAATGCTATTGTAAGAATCCGTTTCATTTATTTGATGCCGAGTTTCTTCTGGATGTCTTTCGGGATGGCGTCCTTGTGGACCATGAAGTCCATCGTCTTGTACTTCACGTAAGCCTCGGAGACGTACCACAGGCCTTTGTATTTGCCGGTCTCGCCCCAGGAGTTCTTCACCATATAATATTTGTTGCCGTTCTGGTCCTTGGCGATGCCGTAGATCTGCATGCCGTGGTCGTCGGTCGTGGTCTTCTCTTCATAGCCCTGCTGGCGGAGTTCCGGCGTGATATCCAGTTCCGGGACGGGCTTGTTGAAGCTCGGACGCTGGCCGGGGGCTGCGGCGCCGACCCAGCGGGCCTGGTCGCTGCCGGCCTGCTCGGCCTGTTTCTGGATGGCGGCCATGTCGGGCACTATCCCGATGCCGTCGCGGGTGAAGCCCTGCTCGCTCACGTCAGAGGCCCAGGCCACGGTGTAGCCGTTCATGACGGCGTTGTCGATGATGGCCATCATTTCGTCCATCGGCACGTTGAATGCATCTTCCCAGCGCCAGTTGTCGGCCACTTCCACGGGGTGTTTCTCGTAGTAGGAGAGGTGGGTCCAGGAGGTGAAATCGTAATAGTCGTCCAGGTTGACGTTCAGGCTCTTGAAATAGCTTTCCGGGGTATATTCCCTGCCCTTGTACTTGAAGGTCTCGGGGATGGGGCCGAGGTAGGCGGCCAGGATGCCCTGAAGGCCCGGATACCAGGCGGAGGAGAGCTTGCGGTTGGGGTTCTTCAGGATACCGTCCATGTAGCCCTTCAGGCCGGCGAGGAGTTCGCCGTGCATGTGGCGGTCGGTGCCGTAGTTCAGGCCGGGCATCACCTCGTCGGGCACGATGCCGTATTTCCGCAGCACGACCATCAGGTCGCCGAAGGAGCTGCCCTGGGCAAAATTGAGGGCGCCGTCGACGCGGATGTATTTGACGGCCTTGTCCGCATAGGCGTGCGACACGACGAACATCTCGGAGAGGTCGGGATAGTCGGCTTCCTTGAGCTTGTTGATGCGGATGGCTTCCGATTCGATGAACGAGAGGGAGGAGAAGCACCAGCAGGTTCCGGTGCTGGCCTGGTTCTTCACGGAGGTGATGGGGTTCTCTTTCACGACGGTGAATTTGAAGCCGTCTTCCGGCTTGGGCGGCATGGGGCCCATAGGGGGCTGCGCCACGGCGGTCAGGCTGATGAGCGCGACTGCAATAAGAAGGAATTTCTTCATAAGTGCTTGATTTGAAGTATTAATTGATAAAATTTTCTGCTTACAACCTACAAATATAGCAAAATGGATTGACATTCACAACACTGACAAAATGTCACATTTCCGGGATTGGCCGTTTTTTTGATTTGTCTGGGACGAACGTTTTACGATAAAATAGGAGGTTAAGAATATGAATAAGGAAAATTTGGAACTGCTCGGCAAGTACGCCATCAATCTGAATGAGCGTGCGCGCAACGGCAAACTCGATCCGGTCATCGGCCGCGACGAGGAAATCCGCCGCGTCCTGCAGATCCTGAGCCGCCGGACCAAGAACAACCCGATCCTGGTCGGCGAGCCCGGTGTCGGCAAGACCGCTATCTCTGAAGGCATCGCCCAGCGAATTGTCAATGGAGACGTGCCTGAGAACTTGAAAACCAAGGAAATCTACTCCCTGGACATGGGCGCCCTGATCGCAGGCGCCAAGTACCAGGGCGAATTCGAAGAGCGCCTGAAAGGCGTGGTCAAGGCCGTGACCGAAAGCGACGGCCAGATCATCCTCTTCATCGACGAGATCCATACCCTCGTCGGCGCCGGCCGCACGAGCGGCGCCATGGACGCGGCCAATATCCTGAAGCCGGCCCTGGCGCGCGGCGAACTGCGGGCCATCGGCTCCACGACGCTCGACGAATACCAGAAATACTTCGAGACCGACAAGGCCCTGGAGCGCCGTTTCCAGATGGTGATGGTCGACGAGCCTACCGTGGCCGAATCCATCTCCATCCTGCGCGGCCTCAAGGAGAAGTACGAGAACCATCACAAGGTGCGGATCGAAGACGACGCCATCATCGCGGCCGTCGAACTCTCGCACCGCTACATCACCAACCGTTTCCTGCCCGACAAGGCCATCGACCTGGTCGACGAGGCCGCTTCGAAGCTGCGGCTCGAGATGAACTCCGTGCCCGAGTGCATCGACGAACTCAACCGCCGCATCAAGCAGCTCGAGATCGAGAAAGAGGCCGTCAAGCGGGAAGGGGAGTCCCCGAAGCTGAATGGCATCATGGAAGACCTGGAGAAGGCCCGCGTGGAGCGCGATAAGCTCAACAAGCAGTGGGACAGCGAGAAAGGCATCCTCAAGGCCATCCAGGAAAACCGCCAGGCCATCGAGGACTACCGCATCGAGGCCGACGCGGCAGAACGTCGCGGCGATTACGGCAAGGTAGCCGAACTGCGCTACGGCAAGATCGCCGACGCGCAGAAGCAGATCGACGAACTCGAGAAGCAGAAGGCCGCCAATCCCGACCCGATCATGAACGAGGCCGTCACCGACGAAGACATCGCCGAGGTCGTTGCCAAGTGGACGGGCATCCCGGTCAACAAGATGCTCCAGAGCGAGCGCGAGAAGCTGCTGCATATCGAGGAGGTGCTCCATCAGCGCGTCATCGGCCAGAATGAGGCCATCGAGGCCGTGTCGAACGCCGTACGGCGCAGCCGGGCGGGGCTCCAGAACGAAAAGCGGCCGATCGGCAGCTTCCTCTTCCTGGGCTCCACGGGCGTGGGCAAGACGGAGTTGGCCAAAGCCCTGGCCGAGTATCTGTTCAACGACGAGAACATGATCACGCGTATCGACATGAGCGAATACCAGGAGCGGCATACCGTGTCGCGGCTCGTGGGCGCGCCTCCGGGATACGTGGGGTACGATGAAGGCGGCCAGCTGACGGAGGCCGTGCGGCGCAAACCGTACTCGGTCATCCTGCTCGACGAGATCGAAAAGGCGCATCCCGACGTGTTCAACGTCCTGCTGCAGGTGCTCGATGACGGTCGTCTGACCGACAACAAGGGCCGGACGGTCGACTTCAAGAACACCATCCTGATCATGACTTCGAACCTGAAACCCGAGCTGGTGAAGGAAAGCTTCCGTCCGGAGTTCATCAACCGAATCGACGAGATCATCGTCTTCCACGAGCTGACGCCGTCCGACATCCGGCAGATCGTCGAACTGCAGATCGGCCAGCTGAAAGAGAAGATGGCTGCGATGGGCATCACGCTCAACTTCACCGAAGAGTTCATCGACTACCTGAGTGTCAAGGGTTACGACCCGGCCTACGGTGCCCGCCCCGTCAAGCGTGTCCTCCAGAAAGAACTCATCGACGAGCTCGCCAAGAAACTCCTCGACGGCTCCCTCTCCCGCGACCAGGTCATCACCGCCACCTTCAAGGATGGCCAGCTGGAATTGAGTTAACTGGGGCGCTGCCCCAAACCCTGCCGCTCCGACCTGCTATCACACGGGCTCCGCAATGGTCTCCGCTAGCGCCTGATGGCGCGGGAAAAATAATATCGTGGCAGATACGGGGCTGATAATCAGCATTTTAACCGAAATCGGTTGCGTCAAAACGCGCAACCGGTTTTTTTTATGTCGCTGGATGTCAGGTATGTATGTGCCACGCTCGAAAGCCGGAAAACATCAAAAATCGTTAGCTTGGAATTGAAATCGTTTTTGTAACTTCGCGGCGCAAAACGAAATACGCAGGAACATGGCGATTGAAATACTTTTGTTGCTGGCCGGACTGGCGCTCGTGCTCATCGGAGCGGAGGCCATCGTCGAGGGTGCCTCCGGACTGGCCCGCCGCTGGGGCATCAGCGAATTCATCATCGGCCTGACCATCGTGGCCATCGGCACGTCCGCGCCCGAGATGGTCGTCAGCTTCATCTCCTCGGCTGAGAAAAACTCCGACATGGCCGTCGGCAACATCATCGGCTCCAACATCTTCAATACGGCACTGATCCTCGGCCTGTCGGCTATCATCGCGCCCGTGGCCATCACCCGCGGCAACCTGCGGCGCGACATCCCGGTCAACATCGCCATCACCGCGCTGCTCATCCTGCTGGGACTCAAGAAAACGCTCTTCGGCATCGGCGAGGACGGCCTCAGCCGGGTGGAAGGCATCGTGTTCCTGGCGCTTTTCGTCTGGTACATGGTTTCGTCGTTTGTCCATGATAAAGACAACCAGCTGGAAATCTACGATGCAAGCAACGAAGAAGGCGCCGCGGCCAAACCCGTCCCGCTCTTCCGGGCGTTGCTCTTCGTCGTCGGTGGCTTGGCGGCACTGATCTTCGGCGGCCGCCTGTTCGTCAACCACGCGCAGGTCATCGCCAGGATGGCCGGCCTGAGCGACAAGTTCATCGCCATCACGGTCCTGGCGGCCGGAACCTCGTTGCCGGAACTGGCCACGAGCTGCATCGCCGCCGCCAAGGGCAAGGGCCAGCTGGCCCTCGGCAACGTGCTGGGCTCCAACACCTTCAATATCCTGCTGATCCTCGGTGGCGCGGCGGTCATCCATCCGTTGAGCATGGCGAACATCACCTATATCGATTATACGGCCGTGTTCATGTGCGCCATGAGCCTCGTGCTCTTCTCCTGGACGGGCAAGCGCAACAGCATCGACCGCCTGGAAGGCGTCGTCCTGGTGCTCCTCCAGGTCCTGTATTTCGGCTATCTATTCATGCTGAAATAACCTATGTCATTCTGGGAGATCCTTTTGCTGGCCATCGGCGTGTCGATGGACGCCTTTGCGGTGTCGATCGGCAAGGGGCTTTCGGCCCAGCGGGCCTCCTGGCGCGAGGCGCTGACGGTCGGCCTCTGGTTCGGCGGCTTCCAGGCGCTGATGCCGGTGATCGGCTACTACCTGGGCATCAGTTTCGCCGAGCTGGTGACGAAGGTCGATCACTGGATCGCCTTCGGCCTGCTGCTGCTGATCGGCGGCAACATGATCCGCGAGGCGTTGCAGCCGGAAGATGAAAAGCCGGCGGACACGTCGTTCGGCTTCAGGACGATGCTGGTGCTGGCCATCGCCACGAGCATCGACGCCCTCGCCCTCGGCATCTCCTTCGCCTTCCTGGGCACGAATCTGTGGAGCGCCATCCTGGTCATCGGCCTGACGACCTTCGCCTTTTCGGCCGTCGGCCTGCTCATCGGAAAAAAAGTCGGCACCCGCTTCCACGCAGGTGCCGAAATCCTTGGCGGCGTCATCCTGATCCTAATCGGTGTTAAAATCCTGATCGAGCATCTGTCCGCGTTCTAGTGCGTCGACCAGCGCGCATTTGAGCGAGCGGTCAATCCAGTACATGAAGCGGGTGGCCTGGAAACGAGCTTCGTACTGGCGCGCGCGGACAAAAAGGTCAAGGCCGTCGGCGATATCGTGCCAGATGTCCATGAAGACAAAGTCGGGGGATGCGGCGCTCATGTCCTGCTTGAGATAATCGAATGCATCAGCCTGGATGACAGTAATTTTATCTCTACATGGAAACTGCGGAAACAGCTGCTCACGGAAGAGTTGGATGACGGAAGGGTCGCGCTCGACGACCGTCACCGAAAGGACCTCCGGCTTGCGCGCTGCCATGAAGGCGAAGTAGCCGAGACCGAGGCCGAAGGTCACGACGTGACCGAAGGCCGCGTCGATGGCGGCCTGCGAACTTTCGATCTCGCTCGGCTTGATCGACATCCATTCCCGGCCGTCCTGCATCACCGACGGATAGGAGAAGGCCTCGGCGAAGTAGCCGAGGGCCGGGATCTGCCGCAGATCTTCCGTCAGGATCAGGTCGTCACGCAGGAACAACTCGTACGGTGCATACGCCTGGTGCGTCAGCTGCCATTGCCCGACCGACCGCTCCGGAATCCGGACCGTCTGATAATAAGGATTTTCGCGATAGACCGCCGCGTCCAGGCGCCGCAGCCCCGGGCGCAAATACCGCTCTTCGATGAAACGATCTTCCGCCGAAGCTTCCGGATCCAATCCCCAGAAACCACATAGTAGCGCCCCGTAAACCCGCTCCTCTGTCGCCGTATCCGCGCCTTCCGGCAGTAGCTCCGCCATCAGTTCCGGCGTCACGGCGCAGGGCGTCTCGTTCAGATAATCGGCCACCAGCCAGCCGACACGATAATTAAGCTTCCGGATTTCCATTGACCAGCACCATCTTTTCGCATTCCACCCGCTCACCGGCCAGCCAGACGAAATCGCCCGCCTCGAACACGAAATCCGGCTTCGGGCTCATGAGCGACATGCCGTTGCGCTCGACACCCACCACCATGCAGCCATGCTGCCGCATGTTCGTGTCCCTGAGCATCTTGCCGTCGAGATAGCAGCCCTTCTGGAGTTCGAAAGCATCGAGCACGAAATCGTCCGTCTCGTAGGAAATGTTTTGCACGTCTTCTTCCGCATTGATCTCCTCCACGAAACGCTTCACTTCCTCGTTGGTGCCGATGGCCAGCACCTCGTCGTAGGGATAGATGTGCTCCTCGGGAGAGGGGATGAGGATGCGCTTGCTGCCGCGGATCACCTTGGCGATGTTGATGCCGTATTTCTGCCGGAACGGTATGTCTTTCAGCTTCTTGCCCGCGTATTCCGAGTTTGGCGAGATGGTCACGCTTTCGGCCGCTACGTCGTGCCCCTTCATCTTCGAGCGCACGCCCGAGGCGATGGGCGTCCGCATGCGCTCGTATTCCTCTTTCTGGTTGAGATTGGTGATGAAACGCTCCTCCAGCGCGTTGAACTGGTGGACGGAGCGCCGTGCCACGATGAAGAAAGCGACGCCCGCCAGCACGATCAGCAGCAGGCTCCAGTAGGAGAGCTGGTAGTGCAGCAGGATGGCAGCGATCACAAACGCGATGGCGATGAAGATGCGCAGGAACACCAGCGCCAGGACGGGCCATTTGTTGCTGTCTTTCTCCTTCATCAGCTGCACGGCCGCGTGCTTGATGTCGCGCCCGTTGACAGCCAGGCCATAGAGGAACGGCGCCATCACCACCAGCGTCACCCCCAGGCTGACCGCGTTGCGCAGCGTGTCGGTGGCATCGGGCAGCAGCCGCACCAGTAATTTGTCCAGATAGAGTTTCGATCCCAGGAAAATGGCCAGCAGGATCACGCTGTAGAGCAGCACGCGCAGGAAATAACTCCGGAGGAGCGACTTCCACAGGCTCTGCTCCTTTGCACTCGCGCGGCCCGAGTCGGGCGTCGGGTCGAGCTTGGCCAATAGCTTGACCGGCAGCTTCTTATAGAGAAAATTGCAAAACGGCGTGGCAGCCTTGATCATATAGGGCGTGGTGAAGGTCGTGATGACCGACACCGCGATGATGACCGGATAGATGAAGCCCCGCATCACGCCCAGGCTCACGCCCAGGCCCGCGATGATGAAGGAAAATTCGCCCAGCTGCGCCAGGCTGAATCCCGTGTGGACCGCCGTGTTCAGGCCGCGGCCCGAGACCAGGGCGCCCAGCGAGCCGAAGATTGTCATGCCGATGATCGTTACGATTGTAAGGATCAGGATCGGGAGCCAGTGCGCCGCAATCACGGCCGGATCGACCATCATGCCCACCGACACGAAGAAGATCGCGCCGAACAGGTCCTTGATGTTCACCACCAGCTTGCTGATGTGCTCGCCCTCAATGGTTTCCGACAGGATCGAGCCCATCACGAATGCGCCCAGCGCCGCCGAGAAGCCCGCATAGACGGCCAGCGAAACCATGCCGAAGCACAGGCCGATCGCCACCAGCAGCAGGATCTCGTCGTTCAGGTACTTGCGGGCCCATTTCAGGAAAGAGGGGATTACATAGATGCCCACCAGGAACCATAAGATCAAGAAAAACAGCAGTTTCGCCATGCCCATCAGCATCTCGCCGCCCGCAAACTGGTTGGCCGTGGCAATGGTCGTCAGCAGCACCATCAGCACCACCGCGATCAAATCTTCCACCACCAGCGTGCCGAACACCAGCGTCGCGTAGCTCTTGTTCTTCAGGCCCAGGTCCGTGAAGGCCTTGATGATGATCGTCGTCGACGACATCGACATCAGGCCGCCCAGGAAAACGCCCTCCATATGGGTCCAGCCCAGTGCATGTCCCACGATGTTGCCCGTTACGAACATGCCCACGCACACGCAGCCCGCCGTGATCAGCGCGCTACTGCCGACTTTCAGCAACTTCTTGAAACTGAACTCCAGACCCAGGGCGAACAGCAGGAAGATGATGCCGATCTCGGACCATTGCTCCACCGATTCGGCGCTCGTGATGCCGAACAGGCCCAGGTGCGGCCCCACGATGAAGCCGGCCACGATGTATCCCAGGATGAGCGGTTGCTTGAGGGCTTTGGAAATGATGGTGAAGATGCCTGCGGCGATCAGGATGAGGGCCAGGTCTTTCACCAGATTCAGTTCTTCGGACATATATCGGGCACTTTCGTTCAGTTAATTTGTAAAGATAGGAATAATCTGAAAAATATGCTAAATTTGTCAGTACAAAACATGGCTATGAAGAAATCGTTCCTTCTCTGCATCCTGCTGCTTGCCTGCACTGCGCTGGGCGCACAGACTTTCACCGAATGGCAGGACCCCCACATCAATTCCATCAACCGCCTCCCCATGCACAGCAGCTTCCTGGCCGCTGAATCCCAGATCATTCCGCTCACCGGAGACTGGAGCTTCCGCTGGGTCCGGAGCGCCGACCAGCGTCCCGTGGAATTCTGGTCCCTCAAATACCAGGAGACGGGCTGGACCAAGATGAGCCTCCCGGCCGTCTGGGAAATGAACGGCTACGGCGACCCCGTGTACGTCAACATGGGCTATGCCTGGTACGGACGCTACAAGAGCGCGCCGCCCGTGCCGCCCACCGAAAACAACCACGTGGGCAGCTACCGCAAGTACATCCAGATTCCCGCCGAGTGGAAAGGGGAGCAGGTGATCATCCATTTCGGGTCCGTCACCTCGAACCTCTATCTCTGGGTCAACGGCAAGTTCGTGGGTTACAGCGAGGACAGCAAGCTGGAGTGCGAGTTCGACGTCACGGACTTCCTCTTGCCCGGCAAGCGCAACCTCATCGCTTTCCAGGTGTTCCGCTGGTGCGACGGCACCTATCTGGAGGACCAGGATTTCTTCCGCTTCGCCGGCGTGGCGCGCGACTGCTATCTTTTCACGCGCCCGACCAAACACTTTGAAGACGTGCAAATTACGCCCGATCTCGATGCGGGCTACCGCGACGGCACGCTCACCGTCAACCTGTCGGTATCGAACTATGCCCGCAGCAGCGTGGAGATGCAACTCTATGACGCGGAAGGGCAGGCCGTGGGCGAGCCCATCCAGACTTCGGGCAGTTTCATGAGCGGGCGCATCTACGTGCAGAACCCGCGCAAATGGAGCGCCGAGGACCCGTATCTCTACAAGCTGGAGCTGCGGCTGCTCGAAGGAAAGCGCGTGCTCCAGACCCTGCGCTTCGACGTCGGTTTCCGCAAGGTCGAGATCAAGGGTTCCGACCTGCTGGTCAACGGCCAGCGCGTGCTGATCAAGGGCGTCAACCGCCACGAGCTCGACCCGGAGGGCGGCTACGTGGTCTCGCGCGAGCGCATGGAACAGGACATCAAGCTGATGAAGCAATTCAATATCAACGCGGTACGCACCTGTCACTATCCCGACGACCCGTACTGGTACGAGCTCTGCGACCGCTACGGTATCTATATGGTGGCCGAGGCGAACGTCGAATCGCACGGCATGGGCTACGGAGAGCGCACGCTGGCCCGCGATACGGCCTACCGCCAGGCGCACATCGAGCGCAACGAGCGCAACGTGCTGCGCAACTTCAACCATCCGTCCGTCATCATCTGGTCGCTGGGCAACGAGGGCGGCTACGGCCCGAACTTCGATGCGGCCTACGACCGCGTCCGGGCCCTCGACCCGAGCCGCCCCATCCAGTACGAGCGGGCGCTCTACGACGGCATGACCGACATCTTCTGCCCCATGTACGCCAGCCACGAGTACCTGCAGCGATACGCGAAGAATCCGGAGCGCACGAAGCCGCTGATCCAGTGTGAGTACGGCCATGCGATGGGCAATTCGGAGGGTGGTTTCAAGGAATACTGGGACATCTACCGTTCGCTGCCGAAGCTGCAGGGCGGCTTCATCTGGGACTTCGTGGACCAGTCGATCCACTGGAAGAACAAGAGCGGCAAGAAGATTTATGCGTACGGCGGCGATTTCAATTCGACGGATCCGTCGGACCAGAATTTCTGTGACAACGGCCTGCTTAGCCCCGACCGGATCCCGAACCCGCACATGTACGAGGTGGGCTGGTGCTATCAGGACATCTGGTCATCAATGGTGGAACCGCAGAAAGTCGAAGTGTACAATGAGTTCTTTTTCAGGGATTTGTCAGCCTATACGCTGCAGTGGGAGCTGCTGCGCAACGGTGAGGTGCAGGGCAAGGGCGTCGTGGAAGACGTGAACGTGGCGCCGCACGGCCGCCGGGTCCTGGACATCCCGTACGGGGATATCGATTCGTCCGGCGAGTGGCTGCTCAATCTGTCGTATGTGCTGAAAGAAAGGGAGGGTTTGCTCGCGGCCGGGCACGTGGCAGCGCGTCATCAGCTGCGACTCAACGATTATGTCTGGACGATGCAGCCGCTGCGGAGTGCGGCGCGCCCGAAGATCAGCAACAGTGCTGCGCACCAGTTCACAGTGTCGGGCGCGCGTTTCGCCATCGACTTCTCGGTGGATGACGGCCAGCTGCTGCGCTACCGCGTGGGCGGCGTCGACCTGCTGAAGCATGGCACGACCATCCTGCCGAACTTCTGGCGGGCGCCGACCGACAACGACTATGGTGCCAATCTGCAGCAGAAAATGAAAATCTGGCGCAAGCCGCGCCTGACGTTCTACAGTCTGTCGCAGTTTGACAAGAACAAGCTGCAGGTCTTTCAGATAGAGTACGTGGTCGCGGGCACGGACACGCGGCTGCGGATGGAGTACCGCATCAACGACGAGGGGGCGATGGAGATCGTGGAGACGCTGATTCCGGGTTCTTCCAAGGACATGCCCGACCTCTTCCGTTTCGGCGTACAGCTGCAGATGCCGCGCTCGTTCGAGAATCTGGAATATTACGGCCGTGGTCCGGTCGAGAATTATGTGGACCGCAATTCGTCTTCTTTCCTGGGCTGGTGGCGCCAGACGGTGACGGAGCAGTACTATCCGTACATCCGGCCGCAGGAGACTGGCACGAAGACCGACATCCGCTGGCTGCGGCTGACGGATGCGCAGGGCAGGGGACTGGAGGTGATGGCGGAGGAGCCGTTCTCGGCGTCTGCGCTGCACTACAACATCGAGACGCTCGACGACAACGACATCAAGGACAACCGGCACAGCGAACTCCTGCGGGAAGACGATGTCACGAACCTGTTGCTGGACTACCGCCAGGCCGGCGTCGGCTGCGTCGACAGCTGGGGCGCCCTCCCGCTGCCGGAGCACCGGATGCCTTTCGGCGAATATCGTTTCCACTTCGTTTTGCGGCCGATTAATCTCTAGGTTTATGCGCGTAGTTGTACAGAGAGTGTCTTCGGCGTCGGTGACGATCGGGGGCGTGGTCCGATCGGCGATCGGGCAGGGGCTTCTGGTGCTGCTCGGTGTCGGCCCCACAGATGAACAGGCCGACCTGGACTATCTGGTGAAGAAGGTCGCCGGCCTGCGCATCTTCGACGACGAGGCCGGCGTCATGAACCGTTCGGTGGTGGACGTCGGCGGCGAAGCGCTGGTCGTCAGCCAGTTCACGCTGATGGCCTCGACCAGGAAAGGCAACCGTCCGTCCTACATCCGGGCGGCCGGCCATGAATTGGCAGTCCCAATGTACGAGGCTTTCTGCGCGGCATTGTCGGCCGCGATCGGCCGCCCCGTCGGCACCGGAGAATTCGGCGCCGAAATGCACGTCTCCCTCGTCAACGACGGCCCCGTCACCATCATCATCGACTCCCGGCAGCGCGACTTCTGATAAGCCGCCCTTTTCCTTCTCGCTGGTCCGCTCGCTCCGCCCGTGCGTGCCCTTTCGTCCCGTCGCCCGTCCTTCCTGGCCAGTCCGCGCGTGGCAGATAAATATCTGATATCCAGACAAATAACGATAATCGGTTGCGCATTTTGACGCAACCAATTTCGTTTAAAATGCTCTATTTCAACTAGTTATCCGCCACGCCCCAAGGCGGTCAGGATTCTTTACATTACGCCGCCGCCGATAAAGGCGCGGAGCAGCGATGTCGCCGGGACTTCCTTGTCGGAGACCGGGGTGAAGTAGCGGATGAATTTCAGCAGGCGGTGCGCCTCGCTGTATTCCGGGCAATTCTTCGGTACCGTGCTGAGAATCAGCTCCGCGTGCTGGCGTAGCACTGCGAATTCCACCAGATAGGCCGAGTTGAACATCACGTCGGCATTCTCCTGGTACGGATAGATCCACTGCTCCTCGGCGCGCCGTACGTTGGGCCACTGGTTAATGGTCTCCCGGGCCGAGAAAGCGCCCTTGTTGTAGTCGCGGATGATGCGGCGCAACAGGCGGTTGTCGCTGGTGGGCACCCAGTTGTGATCGTCCAGCGCAATGCTGGTGAGCGTCGAGATGAAGATCTTGAAGGTGCTCTCCTTCGGAACCTGCGGAATCAGCTGCGGGTTGAGCGCATGGATACCCTCGATGAGCAGCACACGGCCCGGAGCCATCTGCAGATGCTTGCCATTGTATTCGCGGCGCCCCGTCACGAAATTGAATTCCGGCACGTCCACCACTTCCCCACGCAGGAGCTTGAGCACGTCCTTCTCCAGGGCGCGATGGTCCACCGTCTCGAAATTGTCGAAATCGTAGCTGCCGTCCGGAAGTTTCGGCGTCTCGATGCGGTTCACGAAATAGTCGTCGGTCGAGAACGAGATGGGCCGCAGGCCGCAGGCCTTGAGCTGCACGCTCAGGCGCCGCGTCACGGTGGTCTTGCCGCTGCTCGACGGGCCCGTGATCAGCACGATGCGCACCGGATTGACCGGGTCGTTGTAGCGCCGCTCGATCTCCTCCGCCATCTGCACCAGCTTCTTCTCCTGCAGCGCCTCTGAAATCTGGATCAGGTCCGAGGCACCGCCCGCCAGGCAGATGCGGTTCACGTCGCCCGCGTTCTGCATGTCCATGATCTTGTTCCATTTGAAATCTTCCGTAAACACCTCGAAGGTTTTGGGCTGGTCGATGAACGTGGCCAGTCGCTCCGGATACAGGCGGTCCGGGACGCGCAAGAGTATACCGCCATGATACGGAATGATATCCCACACCGTGATGTAGCTTGCGGAGGGCAGCAGGCGGCCATAATAATAATCTACCGTGTCGCCCAGCATGTAGTAGTCCACGTAGGGCTGGCCGCTCGTCTCCAGCAGCCGCACCTTGTCCTCGTAGCCGTTTTCCCGGAATATCTCGATAGCCTCCTCCAGCCGTACTTCGCGGCGGTGGAAGGGCAGGTTCCGGTCGATGATCTCCTGCATCCGTGCCTTGATCTTCTGGATATCAGCTTCTTGAATCTCGCCGCCATCCAGTTTGTGGAGCTCGCAGAAATAGCCGTTGGAGATGGGATGCTTGATTTCCATCTGGGACTTCGGGCAGACGTCCTGCGCGGCCTTGCAGAGCAGGAAGCACAGGGAACGGCAGTACACGCGGCGCGCGCTGGGGTCGCGCAGGTCGAGGAATTCGATGTCGCGGTTGTTGTACACGCGGAAGCGCAGGCCCTGCGAGACGTTGTTGACCTTGGCCGAGACAATGGGATACGGGCGGTCGAATTCGAAGGACGGGAGCATCTCCTCGAGGGTAGTGCCTTCGTTGAAGCGCTGGGAGGTGCGGGTGTTTTTGCAGTAGATGGTAAGCATGGCGTTATTAAACGTTTCTAAACGTTTTTACACGGAATTTATTTCAGAGGTTTTCAAAGTAGCGGAGGATGTCGTCCCAGACTTCGGCGCGGCGGGTCTCGTTCAGGACTTCGTGGCGCATGCCGGGATATAATTTTGATGTAACGCGTGTGTAACCGGCCTTTCGCAGTGCTTCGACCGCCTTCCGGAACTGGCTGTCGTTACCGCGGCAGGGATCTTCGGCGCCGGAGATGAAATGGACGGGCAGCTGCGGGTTGCGGAGTGTCCAGCGCTTCAGGCTGTAGCAGTCCTGCATCAGGCCAAGCAGGTTGTAGAAGCCGTTGGCGGTGAAGACGTACTGGCAGAGCGGATCGGCGTGGTAGGCCTTCAGGGTCTTGGGGTCGGAGCAGACCCAGGCGGCGGCCCAGCCTTCCTTTTCGAAAGGCTTGTTGTAGGCGCCGAACGACATTTGCTGAAGGAGTTTGGGACGATAGTGCCAACCTTTGGTTTTGCCAAAGAATCCTGCCAGGATTTTGCCGGCGGATTTAGCGGGATTGTCGGAAGGACTTCCGCAGACGACGAGAGCATCAATGCGGTCGTCATAGCGTTTGGCAAAAGAACGCACAACCATCGAGCCCATACTGTGGCCGAAAAGGAAGATTTTTCGGTCGGGAAAGTGCTGGTGTATCCAGTCGTTGACCAGGCGGATGTCTTCGACGAGGGCCTGCCAGCCACCGCCATACATATAACCGAGGTCTTCGGCGTTTTTGACGGATGCGCCATGTCCGCGAAGGTCATGGATGACACATGCGTAGCCGTGCTCCGCCAGATAATTCATGGTCTCCTCGTAACGTTCCTTGTGCTCACACATGCCGTGCACGAACTGCACGACCGCCTTCGGCTTCGCTGCCGACGTCACCAGCATGGCCGCCAGCGTCAGCCCATCAGCCGAAGCCGCTAAGCTAAAATGCTCTGTCATGATCGATAATTTGCTTGATCATACAAAATTACGAAAACTTTTACGAAAATCCCAACGGGGTGGCGGAAGTGAAGTGCGTAAGCAGATCAGGGTCAGCGGGAAAGAAGATGTTCAGGGCAGAAGATTTCGGGAAGCGCAGAAAGTACGGGTCGACGCTCAGGTAGAAGTCGACGGAGGCGACTTCGCCGCTGCGCAGCAGACCCCGCCGATAGGCGCTGATCCGCCGCTGGTCTGCCGGCAGACGTTTGACGCCGGTCCGGCCGTCTTTCATCCGGACCAGCGCAACGACCTGGGGCTTTGCATCCTTCGGGGCGGCCACCGGCGGCAGCGCATGGCGGTGCGACACCGAAATATGCCGGCCGTACTGTTCGTTGAACTGCTTCATCCGGGCCCGGAACAGGCGCCCGTGCGCCGACGTGTCCTGCCGCTGGTTGACCAGGATCTCATAGTGGATCATCTCGTGAAGCAGAACGTCCTCGAGTTCTTCTTCCGGCAGGTCGTAGCGCGTGCTGACGTGGATGCAGAAGTCATAGTATTCCGTCTTGCCGAATAGCTTGCGCCGCTTCTTGTAGGTACACGACCCGAGACTGCGCACCGCCCGGCCCAATTTGATGGGGACCGGCGGCAGCGCGCCGTCGAAATAAGCGTGGTTAAACGTTTCGAAACGTTTAACAAGAAAATCGAGCGTGGCAACCATCATCCAAAATTACAAATAAATCGGCGCCGCCGCGGCAATTCGCGGCAAATTCTTTAAATTTGTCATCTACCGACTTCTCTCATGAAAGAAAACGCCTATATCCTCGCCCTCGACCAGGGAACGACCAGCTCCCGCGCCATCGTCTTCGACCACGAAGGCAACATCGTGATAACCAGCCAAAAAGAGTTTCCGCAATACTTCCCAAAGCCTGGCTGGGTGGAGCAGAAGCCCGTCGAAATCTGGTCGTCGCAGTCGGCCGTCATGGCCGAAGCCATCGCCTCGCTATGGGACTCCGATTTCAAGATTTGCGGCATCGGAATCAGCAACCAGCGCGAGACGACCATCGTCTGGGATGCCGTCACGGGCAAGCCGGTCTACAACGCCATCGTCTGGCAGGACCGCCGGACCACGTCGCTCTGCGACGAGCTCAAGCGCCAGGGCCTTTCCGACATGATCCGTGAAAAGACGGGTCTGCTGATCGACCCGTATTTCAGCGCCACGAAAGTGAAATGGATCCTCGACAACGTGCCGGGTGCCCGCGAGCGGGCCGAGAAAGGGCGGCTGCGTTTCGGGACGGTCGACAGCTGGCTGATCTGGAATCTGACCAAGGGGATGGTGCATGTGACCGACGTGAGCAACGCCTCGCGCACGCTGCTCTTCAATATCCACACGCTCGACTGGGACGCTGATCTGCTGAAACTTTTCGGCGTGCCGGCCTCGATGCTGCCGCGCGTCGCCTCGTCGAGTGAGATTTACGGCTACAACACGCGTGCGCAGGTGCCGATCGCCGGCATCGCCGGCGACCAGCAGGCGGCGCTCTTCGGGCAGATGTGCCTGGAGCCGGGCTCCGTGAAATGCACCTACGGCACCGGCAGTTTCCTGCTGATGAACAGCGGCCCGAAACCGATGGCTTCGCAGAACAACCTGCTGACGACGGTGGCCTGGAAGATCGGCGAGCGCGTGGATTACGCGCTGGAAGGCAGCATCTTCGTGGCGGGCAGCGTGGTGCAGTGGCTGCGCGACGGACTCGGCATCATCCGTTCGTCGGACGAGATCGAGGCTTTGGCGGCGAGCGTTCCGGATGCGGGCGGCGTGGTATTCGTGCCGGCGCTGACGGGGTTGGGCGCGCCCTGGTGGAATGCGGATGCGCGCGGCAGCCTCTACGGAATCACGCGCGGCACGACGGCGGCGCACATCGCCCGTGCGGCGCTCGACGGCATCGCGTTCCAGACTATGGACATCGTCGCGGCGATGGAGAAAGATGCCGGCGTGCCGCTGCAGAACCTGAAGGTCGACGGCGGCGCGGCGCGCAACAATCTGCTGATGCAGTTCCAGGCGGACCTGCTGGGCGTGGACGTCGTGCGGCCGAGCACGACGGAGACCACGGCGATGGGCGCCGCCTTCCTCGCCGGCCTGGCGACCGGCTTCTGGTCCGACATCGATGAACTCAAAGCCGTCTGGCAGGCAGAGCGTTGCTTCAAGCCGACGATGCCCCCCGACACCGTCGCCGCCGCCAAAGCCGCCTGGTCCGACGCCATCCGCCGGACGCTATAACCGTCTATTGTCAAACAGCCTCCTTAGCGTCTTTGGGGCGTGGCGGGTAACTAGCTGACATCGAGCGCTTTAAATGATATCGGTTGCGTAAAAATGCGCAACCGATATCATTTATTTGTCTGGGTATCAGCTATTTATCTGCCACGCTCGCTCAGTGGCGGCCCGTCAGGATAGCCGATGTGATTTGGGCCGGAAGGTGAAGAAGCGGTTCGGGAGCTCGCTGATGAGGATGATGCCCATGACGATGGCGATGCTGACTTTGACGGCCATGAAGCCGCTGCCGAGGGCAAGGCGGAGCTGGTCGGTGACCACGTAGTAGGAGGTCCAGAAGACGCCGGCGCCGGGGACGAGCGGGAAGATGCCGCAGAGCAGGAAGACGATGGCCGGGCAGCGGTCGAGCACGGAGGCGTACCGGGCCGAAAGCATCACGAGCATCGTGGCGAAGACCGTGGCGACAGGCGGCGTGAATCCCGCATAGCGCGCGAGGATCATATACAGTATCCATCCCAGCGCACCGCAGATACCGCAGAGTACATAGTATTTGCGCGGCACGCCGAAGAGCACCGCGAAGGCCGCCGTGCCGATGAACGACGCCACGATCTGCACGGGCATCCGGAAGGTGAAGGGGTCGACCGACATGCCCTGCAGCACGATCATCGATCCGGAGATCAGGCTGTCGCCCACGAAGGCCAGCATCACGCCGGCCGCGATACAGAAGAACACCAGCACCGCGTCGAGCAGGCGCGTGGCGCCCGCGATGTAATCTTCATTGGCCAGGTCCCGGACGCCGTTGACGAACGGCACCCCCGGAATCAGCGGGATGATGGCGCCGATGATCATGTTGGGCAGGCTGCGGCCGAAACCGATGCGGTGGAAGAAGATGCAGAGCCCCGTGACAAAGAGGCCGGCCACGATGTTGCCCACGATCTTGGTCATGTGCGGGGCCGTGACAAAGAGGACGAAGAGCCAGAGCAGGATACCGCAGACGAAGGAGGCAGCGCAGTCGAGCATGCCGCCGCCGAACACGATGCAGAAGCCTGCGCTGCCCAGCGCCGATGCCAGTACCTGCTCCCAATACGGATGGGGCTTCATGTCGCGGATCTCCCGCAGCCGCTCGCGCGCTGCAGCCAGCGTATATTTCCCATCGACGATGTCACGTGACAACTGATTGACTGCCACCACCTTGTCGAGCTGCGTCCCCTTGAAGGGGATGAACTCCACTTTCGCATATTTGTTGAAACTGCTGGTGGTGAAGATGCCGTTGCTCAGCACGAAAAAGCTTTTGGAGCCGACGCCGTAGTGGGTGGCGATGCGCTCCATGGTCTCCTCGACGCGCGAGATTTCGGCGCCGTTTTCGAGGAGGATGTGCCCGGCCTCGGAAGCGATGTCCAGGGCCTGTGCCTGCTGCTCTTCAAGCGGAATGTTTGTCGTGTCTTCCATGGTTTCGGGTGACAAAGATACAACTTTTTTCCTGGATTCTGCCACAATGTCAGTCTACAGGCCGGTGGCACAATCTTCGATAAACGATAGGGCGTCGCCACGGCGCCTGCAGCCGTGTCGAAACGGATCGAAACGTGTAGAAGCGTGTAGAAACGTTTAAAACGGAAACAAAAATTAAAAAATAGAAAAATAGGAGAAAAACAATTATGGGAAAAATCATTGGAATCGACCTCGGTACTACGAACTCTTGCGTAGCCGTCATGGAAGGCAACGAGCCTACCGTCATCATCAACTCTGAAGGCAAGCGCACCACCCCGTCCGTCGTTGCATTCGCCGAAAACGGCGAGCGCAAGATCGGCGATCCGGCCAAGCGCCAGGCCGTCACCAACCCGCTCAAGACCATCTACTCGATCAAGCGTTTCATGGGTGAGACCTACGACCGCGTGACGAAAGAGGCAGAGCGCGTAAGCTATAAAGTTGTCCGTGGCGACAACAACACCCCGCGCGTCGACATCGACGGCAAACTCTACAGCCCGCAGGAAATCAGCGCCATGATCCTGCAGAAAATGAAAAAGACCGCTGAGGACTACCTCGGTCAGGAAGTGAAGGAAGCTGTCATCACGGTTCCTGCCTACTTCAGCGACTCGCAGCGCCAGGCCACCAAGGAGGCTGGTGAAATCGCCGGTCTCAACGTGAAGCGAATCATCAACGAGCCTACGGCCGCTGCGCTGGCCTACGGCCTCGACAAGAAGAACAAAGACATGAAGGTCGCAGTGTTCGACCTCGGTGGCGGTACCTTCGATATCTCCATCCTGGAACTCGGCGACGGTGTCTTCGAAGTGAAATCTACCAACGGCGACACGCACCTGGGCGGCGACGACTTCGACCACAAGATCATCGACTGGCTGGCCGATGAATTCAAGAGCGAGAACGGCATCGACCTCCGCCAGGACCCGATGGCCCTCCAGCGCCTGAAAGAGGCCGCCGAGAAAGCCAAGATCGAGCTGTCGAGCCAGACCTCCAGCGAGATCAACCTGCCGTACATCACCGCTGTCGGCGGCGTGCCCAAGCACCTCGTCAAGACGCTGACCCGTGCGAAGTTCGAGCAGCTCTGCGACAGCCTGATCCAGGCCACCGTCGAGCCGTGCCGCAAGGCCCTCAAGGACGCCGGCCTGCAGACCTCCGACATCGACGAAGTCCTGCTCGTGGGCGGTTCCACCCGAATCCCTGCCGTTCAGCAGATCGTTGAGAAGTTCTTTGGCAAGACCCCGAGCAAGGGCGTGAACCCCGACGAAGTGGTGGCTGTGGGTGCCTCCATCCAGGGCGGTGTGCTGGCCGGCGACGTGAAAGACGTGCTGCTGCTCGACGTCACCCCGCTTTCCCTCGGTATCGAGACCCTGGGCGGCGTGATGACCAAGCTCATCGACGCGAACACCACCATCCCTACGCGCAAGAGCGAGGTGTTCTCGACGGCTGCCGACAACCAGCCCAGCGTGGAGATCCACGTGCTGCAGGGTGAGCGTTCCATGGCCCGCGACAACAAGACCATCGGCCGCTTCAACCTTGACGGCATCACCCCGGCCCCGCGTGGCGTGCCGCAGATCGAAGTCTCCTTCGACATCGACGCCAACGGTATCCTGAACGTGTCGGCTCGCGACAAGGCCACCGGCAAGGAGCAGAAGATCCGCATCGAAGCTTCCTCCGGCCTGTCCGAAGACGAGATCAAGCGCATGCGCGACGAGGCGAAGGCCAACGAGGCTGCCGATAAGGCCGAGAAGGAGCGCATCGACAAGATCAATGCTGCCGACGCCATGATCTTCCAGACTGAGAAGAACCTCAAGGAGTATGGCGACAAGATCCCGACCGATAAGAAGGGTGCTATCGAGAATGCCCTCGGCATGCTGAAAGAGGCGCACAAGAATCAGAATCTCGCTGATATCGAGCGCGCTACGGAAGCCCTGAACAACGCTTGGCACGCTGCCAGCGAAGACATGGCCCGCGCTGCCCAGCAGCAGGGTCCGCAGGATCCGGGTGCCGGCTTCGGCGGCGGATTCCAGGGCGGCCCGCAGGGTCCTCAGGATGGCGGCTCCTCCGACAACAACGGTCCCGAGGATGTTGACTACGAGGAAGTCAAATAAATAGTTAACTTTGCGGTATGGTTTACCGTGAATTAAGTGAAGAGGAATCCGGCGACCTGGCTCGCCGGATTCTTTTTGAAGATAATCATCTGTTGGTCATTAACAAACGGGTGGGGGAGATCGTGCAGGGCGACAAGACGGGCGACGAGCCGTTGAGCGAGACGCTGAAGGCGTTCATCGCGCAGCGCGACGGCAAGCCCGGGCACGTGTTTATGGGCGTGCCGCACCGGCTCGACCGTCCGGTGAGCGGTCTGGCGGTCTTTGCGAAGACGTCGAAATGCCTGGAGCGGCTTAATGCGATGTTCCGTGACGGCGAAGTCCACAAATTCTACTGGGCGCTGACCTGCGCCCGGCCGGAGCCAGCGGAGGGCGAGCTGGAGCATTGGCTCTATCGCAATGAGAAACAGAACAAAAGTTACGCGTATGATCACGAGCGGAACAACACGAAACGGGCCCGGCTGCGTTATCAGGTTTTGCGTGACACCGACCGTTACCATCTGGTCGAAGTCGAACTGCTGACCGGCCGTCACCACCAGATCCGCTGCCAGCTCTCGACCATCGGCTGCCCCATCAAGGGCGACCTCAAATATGGCGCCCCGCGCTCCAACCCCGACGGCGGCATCTCCCTCCACGCCCGCCGCATCACCTTCCTCCATCCCGTCAAGAAAGAAGAACTGACGATTGAGGCTCCCGTCGATTGGATTCAACTGCAATAAATTTGTTATCTTTGCAGAATATGGCAGAGAATGACAATATTTATGCGGCGCGGATCGAAAGGGTCCGCGCCAAAGGCTACGACGCAGTGATCGTCGCCGCCACCGATCCCCACGGCAGCGAATACGTCGCACCGCGCTGGAAACAAGTCGAATGGCTCAGCGGCTTCACCGGCGAAGCCGGCGACCTGGTCATCACCCAGGACCACGCCGGTCTCTGGACCGACAGCCGCTTCTTCATCCAGGCCGGCCAGCAACTCGCCGGCACAGGCATCGAACTCCATCCCACACGCGTCCCCGACGAAATCAGCATCCCCGACTGGCTCGCATCCCATTTCCAGAAAAAGCCCGTGAAAGTGGCCTTCGACGGCCTCTGCCAAAGCGTCGGCAGCATCCAGGCCCTCGAAAAAGCCCTCCGCGACAGCTACGGCCTCGGCGGCTACGAACTCATCGACGAGCCCGACATGCTCAGCACCCTCTGGACCGACCGCCCCTCCATGCCCCATTCGCCCGTCGAATGGCTCGACGAAAAAGTGGTGGGGGAGACCCGCAAGGAAAAGATCGCCTGGCTTCGCGAAGAGATGAAAAAGAAAGGCTGCGGCGCCATGTTCCTGAGCGCCCTCGACGAGATCGCCTGGCTACTCAATGTCCGCGGCAACGACATCGACTACAACCCCTACGTCATCTCCTTCCTCCTGGTCACGGCCGAAAAAGTCATCTGGTTCGTGCGCAGCGTCTCGGAAGTGCCCGAAGTTCCCGATGTGATCCTGGCCGATTACGGCGTGCTCGAAGACGCCCTCGAAGACCGCAAAGATGAATGTGGCCGCCTCTTCATCGACCCGGCCACCCTCAATTCCCATACCTACCAGCTCATCCGCAAGTTTTTCGCAGAGTCCCAGATTTGTTTCGGCGACTCGCCGGTCATCCTGCGCAAAGCGCTGAAAAACAAGAAGGAACAGGAAGGATTCCGCCGCGCCTTCATCGAAGACGGCGTGGCCTTGGAAAGCTTCATCTACTGGCTTGAAACCTCCGTTAAGGGCGGCGCCCAGATCACGGAGTGGGACGCAGCGCAGAAGCTCGCATCATTGCGGGCCGGCATCCCGGACTACCGCGGAGAGAGCTTCGCCACGATTTCGGCGTACGGCCCGAACGCCGCGCTGCCGCATTACGCCACGCCCCGTGAGGGCGCGGCGCTCCTACGGCCGCGCGGCCTCTACCTCGTCGACGCCGGCGCCCATTTCACCTACGGCACGACCGACACCACGCGCATGGTGCCGCTGGGCAAGTGCTCGCGCCAGGAGAAAGAAGATTATACCCTGGTTCTCAAGGGAATGGTGGACCTGTCGCTGGCTACGTTCCCGGAAGGGACGGCTGGCTGCCAGATCGACGCGATCGGCCGCCGCGCGCTCTGGGCTGCGGGCCGCAGTTTCGGCCACGGCACGGGCCACGGCATCGGCTTCTATTCGGGCGTCCACGAGGGGCCCCAGTCCATCCGCCAGAACTTCAATCCGCAACCGCTGCTGCCGGGCATGGTGACTTCCGTCGAGCCGGGCATTTACCGCGAGGGAAAGCACGGCATCCGTCACGAAAACGTGGTGCTCTGCCGCGAGCAGGACAAGACGGAATTCGGGCGTTTCCTGGGCTTTGAGACGCTGACCTGCTGCCACATCGACCTGTCGATCGTCAAGAAGAAACTGCTCAACGAAGTGGAGCGCGACTGGCTGCGCGCCTACAACCGGGTGGTGTACCGGATGTTGAAAAACCGGCTCGCGCCGGAGGTGGCAAGGTGGCTGAAGAAAAAATGTAGATAATTATTGAATTTTATTGGATATGAAGAGAATAAAGATTGCATTCGTTGCGATTCTCGCGTTGCTCTGCGTGGCTCCCGCGGGGGCGCAGCAGACGAGCAAATGGTTGGAATATGCCAGGCCTTCGGGCTCGTTGCAGGGAGGTATCAGCCTGGACCCGGAAAATCTGGACTATCAGTTTTATGTCCGCCGGGCGCGTGTCGCGGTGTTGGGCACCGTGCTGAACGATGCGCGCTTCGGCAAATTGGAGTACGTGCTCCGGGCGAGCCTGGTGCAGTCGCCTTCGCTGCTGGATGGTTTTATCAAATATACTTTGCGCGACGAGTTCGGCGTACAGTTCGGTCAGTTCCGTTCGCCGGTCAACATCGAGAACACGGAGCTTTCCTCCACGACCATCGAGCTGATCGACTATTCGATCCTGACGCAGCGTTTCTGCCATATGGGTTCGATGGACCTGGCAGGGATCAGCGCGAGCGGCCGTGACATCGGCATCGATTTCTATGGCAAGCTCTTGAAAATGAGCGACGGACACCATCTCATCCGCTACGACGTGGGCATCTTCAACGGGGCCGGGATCAACCGCCGCGACGACGATCAGCGGAAGGAATATATGGCACGACTGATGGTCTTCCCGATCAAGGAACTGAGCATTGTGGGCTATTACACGCGGGCGATGGGGGCGCATCCGGACGTGGCGCCGGAGTACAATGTGTACGACTGGTACGTGTATGACCGCTATGGCGGCGGCGTGTATTACAAGAGCAAATACGGCTGGTTCCGTGGAGAATACATGGAGGGGCACACGCATGGTTATCTGGCGCGGGGCGCGTATGCGACCCTGGGCTACTTTATCCTGCCGCAGCTCGATGCCAGCGCCCGCTACGACTACTTCGTGACGGACACAAGCCGTCCGTCGATGACGACGCAGCATCTCATCACGGCCGGCGTCCGCTGGAAGCCGATCTCCTTCTTCTTTGCCCAGCTGAACTACTCCTACAACATGGCTCCGGGCGGCGTCAAGCCCAGCCATCTCATCAACCTCCAGACGACGCTGCTCTTCTAGCTTTGCGCGTGCTTTTGGCTGTTCGCCGTGGCGGATAACTGGCTGCCACGCCCTAGCGGGCGGCGATGCACTCGACTTCGACGAGGGCGTTCTTGGGAAGTGTTTTGACGGCTACGGCGGAGCGGGCGGGGAAGGGCTCGGCGAAGAATTCGGCGTAAACCTCGTTCATGGCGGCGAAGTCGCCCATGTCCGCGAGAAATACCGTGGTTTTCACGACATTGGCCAGGCTCAGGCCGGCGGCCTCAAGGATGGCGCGCGCGTTGGTCAGCGACTGGCGCGTCTGCTCTTTAACGCCCCCTTCGGGAAATGCGCCAGTAGCGGGATCGATGGGGAGCTGTCCGGAGACGAAAACGAGGCCGTGTCCGCTGTCGATGGCCTGGCTGTAAGGCCCGATGGCGGCGGGGGCGTTGGGTGTGTCGATGCGTTGTTTCATGGTTGTATCTTTCTGATTTTGAATATGATTCGAGCAGGATGCCGCAACAAGAAGGCTGGCGGAGAGGATGCAGAGGACAAAAAGATGCGATAGTGTGCGGTGCATAGTTTATATCTTGAGTTTCAGGTGTAGTTTCTCGAAGAGGCCGGTCAGGGCGACGATGATGAAGGCGAAGACAAGGGCCTTGATCAGGCCTGGAAGGCCGAAGGTGAGGGCCGCCGGCCAATGTAAGCCCAGAAGTTGCTGAACATCGTACCAGATCGACGGCATCATGTAGCAAGTCAGCGTCGCGGTTCCCGCCGGCGCGATGAGATTCCGGATCGCGCTTCGCTTGTCCGGAATGACGGATTGTATGGCGCTTTTGTTCAACGTCATTTCTTTCGTCATGCCGGACTTGACTTCTTTCGTCATGCCCAGCTTGACTTCTTTCGTCATGCCGGGCTTGACTTCTTTCGTCATGCCGGGCTTGACTTCTTTCGTCATGCCGGGCTTGACTTCTTTCGTCATGCCGCACTTGACTTCTTTCGTCATGCCCAGCTTGACTTCTTTCGTCATGCCAGGCTTGACTTCATTCGTCATGCCGGACTTGACTTCTTTCGTCATGCCGGACTTGACTTCTTTCGTCATGCCGGACTTGACTTCTTTCGTCATGCCGGACTTGATCCGGCATCTGAGATCGACGAACCAATAAAGCATGCCGAAGCATACGACGGAGATAGCGACGCAAAAGAAGAGCCAGGTCGGCGTGGCCTGGATCTTCGAGATGATCCAGAAACGGTGGCTGACAAGACCGAGGATGAACATCGCCAGGGCGAAGCCCGCATAGCAGGAAAGCAGGTTCCGGGGCCTGTCGCCGAAACGGATGAGCAACATGGAGGTCATCATGCCGGCGGCGCAGATCGCCGGATGCGTCCAGCCGCCCGGCCAGAAACCCAGGATGACGGCGCGGCTCGACCAGTCGGCCGGAATGGCGGGCGATGCGTTCAGGAGGCAGAGCAACAAGGTCAAGAAACTGAAAACCATGACCTTGCGAAAATCGCCCCGCAAGCACAGATAGCCCACGGCGCAAGGAAAATACGCCCAGGCAATCAGTCCGAGGATGCCCCACCAGCCGTGCCGGAACGGCATGCCGTGCAAGTCCTTATAGACGACCAGCCCGATCAGCAGGATGATGCCCGCGATGCGCATGACAACCCTCCACCTCCCGCTTTTGGGGTAGGCGTTCCAGATCAGGAAGTAGCCGGCGATGGCCAGGAGGGAGAAGACCGGATGGGAAAGGCCGCCTTCGACGCCGCGCATGTTCATCGAAAAGATGCCCATGACCAGCAGCGCCAGTGAGCGCAGGACGATGTGGCCGAGGACCTGCAACTGCGAAGCGCCGCGATTGAAACGGGCGCCGACCGCGAAGGGAATGGACATCCCGACACAGAAAAGGAAGGCCGGGAACACCAGATCCGAAAAGCCGAGCATATCTTCGTCGAAATCAGCATGATGCAGCCAGTGCGGCAATCCGCCCATGCCGGCATAATCGTTGACAAAGATCATAATGATCATCGTCAGCGCCCTGAAAATATCGATCGAAGCGATGCGTTTCATCGGGGAGGAAAGGTCTGTCCTACAAAGATACATAAAATCTGCCGATTTCGGCCCTTTTGTCACGACGACGCGCTGGAGGGGCTGACGGTGTCGTCGTGGCAGCGAAATGGGCTGAAAGGCCGAAAACACTTCCGAGACTGCACTCTGGGATGGCCCACGGTGCAGTCGCGGCAAAAGTAGCGGCAAGGTCCAGGGCAGCGCCCCGTCAAAAGCGCCATCAGGCGCTAGCGGAGACCGAGCGGGCAGGCGTGTGTAATAGCCGGTCGTAGCGGCGGGGTTCGGGGCAGCGCCCCGTCAATAACTCCGGTTGCTGTGGTAGCCGGCGGGGAAGGGGCCGGCGGCGACGGGGAGGGAGCCCTGGGCGCTGGCCGGCTCGGTCAGGGCCCGGGCGGCGGCGATGTTGTTGAAGCGGGTGTCGGCGTAGGCGATGATGAACGTTTTGAAACGTTGGATGAGGTAAGATGCCGGGTCAAGCCCGGCATGACGGGAATGGTCAAGCCCGGCATGACGGGAATGGTCAAGCCCGGCATGACGGGAATGGTCGGGGCCCGGAATGACGAAGCGGTTCAGGTCGTAGGGATTGCCGAAGTAGACGCAATGGAGGCGGTGACGGTGGAGGAGACCGCGGCGATAGCCGTCCGGACTACGTCTGGCGTTCCAGGCGGCGATGCGCTCCAGCTGCGACGGATCGATCGTGGCGAAGCGCTGGGGACCGCCGCTGCGGGGGCGGGGGAGCCCGGAGTGAATGCCGACGATGACATCGCGGTAGCCGCGAAGGAGCGCGCCGACACTGTCGATCTGCGCCGGCGTGGCGTCGCCCGGCAGGTCGAAGCGCGTGACACGGCCGTGACGCAGCATCTCAGCCTCGAATTCCGCACTCTCCGGCGTCGCGGCATTGAAGGCCACGTACGCGACACGCGGCCGTAAGGTGAACGCCAGATGACGATGCAGCCGCAGGGGACGGCGGAGCCGGCCCTGGACGACCGTCATCGAACGATCGCAGAGTTCTTGAATGACGGCCTCGCTTTCCGGCCGCCGGGCGCGCGCCGCAATCCCTGTCGTGTCCACGAAAGGACTGTAGCCCGGCGCCAGCATCCCGGCCCGGGCCTTCAGCGCCAGCACCCGGCGCACCCGCGCATCGAGGTCGCGCTCGTCAAGCGCGCCCCGGCGGAACGCCGCGTCCAGCGCATCGATCGTATGCCGGGTGTCGCGCGGCATGAGCAGGATGTCCGCCCCGGCCTCGTAGGCCAGCAGGGCGGCATCGTCACCCGCCGCGGCCACACCCTCCATCCCAAGCGCATCCGTAATGATCACACCTTGAAAACCCAGCTCGTTGCGCAACAGCCCTGTGACAATCGGCTTCGACAGCGACGCCGGCGTACCGGTGCTGTCAAGCGCAGGAATGCTCAGATGACCGACCATGACCATGG
>JAEEGH010002050.1_pt1 | contig 55610 bp, 57 predicted proteins | sample 9134181 | NCBI WGS metagenome assembly JAEEGH01 (sample SAMN16246544, study PRJNA631951) | gut metagenome | biome: gut microbiome; feature: rumen; material: DP-attached | host: Bos | place: Iran: Karaj | collected 2018-10 | reverse complement strand
ACTGTTGTCCGCCATCTCTTTAAGGGAAATTCTCTTCATCTTTATAGTGTAGTTGCTGTTCTCGTACTCTATTTCATAGGAAACTTCGTCGTATCCTGCAGGGAATTTATCCTGAGTAATACTAGGGAAAAGAGCTGTGATATTCTTCCTGAAACCTTTTTCCTGATGGACAATTCTCTCAAAAGCTATGTTAGACCAGACAACCTTTCCAGAGTCGTCAAGAACCGCATGGGCAAGGTCCAACTCTCTTAAAAGCTTTTTCTGGATCTGTCCGTACTGCGTAGCAAAGCTCACAAGCTCATTCATAATGATGGGCTTGTTGTAGAAATTCAGATAAATAACCGCCACAAAATAAAGGCCTGTAAATACAAGGAGTATCAGCCCTGCCGTGAAATCCACAGTAAACACACCGATGTTTACCAAAAGAAGCAGAAATCCAAGAAATGTAAAGACACTAAGATATGTTTTTAACTTACCTTTTAACTTAATTCTATTCTTATTAGACATATAATTGTCCTCTTCCCCAACTTTATGGCCATTCTCCCAATTAGTATAACATATTCTATAGGATTGGGGGTAATAAAGAAAAGGTGCTTATTTAGCACCTTTTCCGAATAATACTACCAGCGCTGTCTGCGCCAAAATTTTAAAATCTTCTAACAGATTCCAGTTATCAATATACTTAAGATCAAGTCTGACCACTTCATCGAAGTCCTCGATGTCACTTCGGCCACTTATCTGCCAAAGGCCGGTAAGTCCCGGTGTCATGGAGATTCTTCTTCTGTAGTGCTCGTTGTACTGCTCAAACTCTGCTTCTGTCGGTGGTCTTGTCCCCACAAGGCTCATATCGCCCTTTAAGACATTTAAGAACTGCGGGAATTCATCAAGGCTCGTCTTTCTGATAAAAGCTCCGACCTTTGTTATTCTCGGGTCATTTTTCATCTTGAACATGAGACCTGACATCTCATTCTGATCCATCAGCTCTTTCTTGCGCTCTTCAGCATCGATGTACATGGATCTGAATTTATAGATTTTGAATCTTCGGCCGTTTTTACCTATTCTGGTCTGGGAAAAGAAAACCGGCCCCGGAGAGTCAAGCTTAATAGCAGGAGCAAGGAAAAGAGTTATGATTCCGGTAAGCACCAGTCCTACAAGGCCTCCCAGTATATCCACAAGTCTTTTTACCCAAAGCCATCTGTAGCTGTCCTTAGCCATGGTGTAGGTGATAACTGAGTAGCCATTATAGTCGCCGACCTTGGCTGTTCCCATTCCTCCATCCGGAAGCTCCAGATTGTAATGCACTGTAACGCCCATCTCTTCAAAGCCCATGATAATGTCCTGCATGTCTTTCTGAGGGATGTTTGGCGTATTGATGAACACTTCATCAAAAGGATCTGTGATAAGTCTTCCCGTAAGATTGTCTATTCCTTCATGGATGTGGACACCGTCGATGTACCATTTAGGATCCTTTGAGTCGGTATCTCTTTTGTCTGTGCAATAGGCTCTTATAACCTTATATCCAAGGTTCATGTTCTCCTTGGTAAATCTCCTGATAGTCTCTTCCATGAGGTTTCGCTCAGCCACCACGACTACTCTGACCGCATTAGCTTCATTGGACAGGTACATCTTGAAATAGGTTTTGAAAAGAACTCTCACAACAAACATAGAGAGAATGACCATCCAAAGGAAATTGGAGATCACAAAACGTGACAAAATATCAGACCATTTCAGGAAATATACTATAACAAGTGTCAGTATCAGCATCATGGAGTTGAACCTGATAACCGCCATGAGCTCTAATAAACTTCCTCTTGTAATGTAATCTTTGTTTGAATCCCACAAAAAGGCATGGACAGTGCAGATCAGCAGCATGATAATACAAACCATGTAGTGCAGCGTCTTGTCTCCCCAGTCATTATTGCTGCTGTACCTTATGTGCGTCGCCATCAGGTAACTCAGTATTATGCATATTACATCAATTCCCCATAAAAAATGTGTCTGTAATACCTGATATTTTTTGTTCATACACACTCTTCCCCTTTTAAATCTATATAATAATCTTATGTGAATCTTAAGAAATTTCAGCGGAAAATCTTAATAATTTCTACTCCAACCTCGAATCTATAAAGTTCTCGAATCTCGGAAGTTTAAAGGAAAGGTATCCGTACTGCTTTCCATCAACAACTCCACTATCTAATAGCCTTGCTCTATATGTATTGAAAGTATTGGATGTCATATTTACAAGTTTCTTAATTTCATCTACTTTGACACTTTTTTCTCCGTTTTTCTTAACCAATAAATTTAATGCCTTAAGCACCTTTTTATCACTTGCAGATAATTCATCCCATATTTTTTCATACGCAAGTTCAGACAATGTAATGTCTAACTCTTCATATACTTTCTGATTATCTATTTTGTCTTTTGAATCACTACGACAAATTGCGTTCCAGTAATGATACCCCAATGCCTGAAATGCCAACGAATATCCCCTTGTGCAGAATGCAAGCTCATCCGCTTTTTCTCTACTTACCTCCAGCACCTTTTGATAATCCGCGCTAATAGCTGTAATATTCAAGCCTTCTAATTCTTTAACCTTTGCTCTATACAAAAATGTCAATGACTTTTGATTTTTAATAGCTTTAATGTTTTCAACTAATCCCGTCATCAGAACATAAATATCGTAATCCAGACCTGCATATGATGATAGTGCATGTGAAAATCTTGCTACATCCGAGCCATAAGTAACCTCATCTATCGTAACAAGTACTTTCTTTTTGGCTTTTTTAAGCACTCCGAGCATCATTCTAATTGCGTCTTCTTCATTTGATGCTACAAGTTCAGCATTTTCAACGTGTAAGCCAATTCCCAATATTGAAAAATCCAATTTAGCTTTTACAAAAAGAGCTTTAATCTCCGGGATAATATAGAGACCTCTGGCAAGTGAATCCAATAAATTACTCTCCGGATTAACATCTACAGTAATCCACTCATCGAGTGCGTTTATCTTATTTCGAATATCCCCCATGATAACCGTCTTACCAGATCCTCTGACGCCAGTAATAAACATTCCCCTATATGTAGGAATGTCTCTAATAAAATTACTGATAATCTCATTTGTTACCAGAGCTCTTTCAATAAACTGAGGAGGAATATAACTAAATTGAAGTGTATATGGATTTTTAATCTCTTCATATTTACTCATATAATCGCCACCTTCATCACATATATATCTTAATTATATTATATTCTTCCACAACTTTCCACAACTCTTCACAACTTCGTTTTTCTTTCACAACTTTCCACAACTAATAAAAAAATAAATTCAGTATAGAACTATCAATCCAAAACCTGGGAGGAACTTAAAATGGTAGCACAAAATAACGATTATATGGCATCTACTGTTGAATCTATGTATCTCTCAAGCAGCGACTACAACATCCGCAAAGTGGCCCGTGAACGTGAAGATTATCTGCGCTTACAAGCCAGTAAGGATAGAAAAATCGCTGAATTAACTGATCAAAATGCTGCTCTTACTGATGAGAATGCCACTCTTACCGATGAAAATGCCACTCTTGCAGACGAAAATGCACGTCTTCGTAAATTGCTGGAGGATAATGGCATAAAACCATAAATCAGCTAATTATCTTTACACTAAATCTCAAGTTTCTAAAATCAAGAAAAGACCAGAGGTGACCAAAAAATATATGCAACAATGGGATAGAGAACGCTATTTAGTTATGGATACCAAACTTGAAACAAAAAAGAAGATGCAATTTCAACCATCACTTTTAACTGAAAACACGGAATCCCTGATTCAGAAACAAAAGCTTACATAATCAATGAGCTTGGACTTTCAGAATCATGTGCTGATGGACTCTTTACGCAGGTTGACGCAGAAGGGCTAGAACCAAATACCAAATAATTATTCGAACACCCTGCCTCTAACGGCAGGGTGTTGTTTTTCTACAATCTGTTATTGAAAAATTGGTAGCTAAGCACTGTTCACTGTTTCTTCACGGTATCTGGTACCAATGAGCTAAATACTTTCTTATATCTACTATATATAACAAATCGTACTGTCAACAATACAATTTCTGTAATACTTCTACAGATTGCAATATTTATTAGGTTAAACTGCCCTATTATTCCCAGCATTATCAATCCTGTCAACTGAATAGCAGCACCAATTATTGTAGAAATAGTCACATATTTATCCTTGTTTATGGCCCCTAATGTTGGCCAACCAAAAAGAATACATGGAAATCCAAAAAACATTACCGGTACAAGCAAGCGCAAAACAGTTGCAGCTCCAGCATATTTCATTCCACCGATAATAATTAGGGCATATTTTGCAACAATTAATGTAAATAAACACCCGCCTCCAATTATTGGCATAAATACTATCAGTATCTTCTTAAGAATTTTAATATCTTTAGTAGCCATCATTCTAGGATAAATACCATCTGTAATTGGCTGATACATCGTCTGTACAGCCGTTACTATCTGAATACATATACTCCAAAATGCCACATCGGATGCCTTTAAAAAAGTACCGATTACTATTGTGTTCAAAATAGAGAAAAAAGTTTGCGAAAAATTAGAAGCAAAGTATATTGATGACTCTTTCAATTCTAAAAAAGCCGCACCAATACTCTTACATTTAATCGAATATCCCTCTTTTTTTATGTTATAAATCACAAAGATAATTGCTATAAAACTTCCAATTACGTCTAATAATGGAAGGATAAGCAAGTCCTCATCACCATGTACAAAAATAAAAGTCATTGCAACAGCTACGCCTTTCATAATAAAAAAACGCATCGTGAGAACTCCCATTTTCTCTATTCCTCGAAAAACAAAATCAAACAAAAATATACTTAAACACACAGGAATAAAAGAAATAAATAAATAAGCTAAATAGCCTTCATAAATTGGCATACATATACTTATTATAATTAGCACTGGAACCGACAATAATGCCAATAGGACTCTTGCCAGTGTAATGCTTCCAATAATTTGATTAACTGTATTCTTATCCCCTTTATTAACAACAATCTTTTTCGTACCTGATAAAACAAACCCAAAATCAATAAACAATTGGAAATATCCCATAAGAGATCTAGTATATGCTACAACGCCATATGTTTCTACAGATAGAATTCTTGCAAGATAAGGCAAAGTTACAAGAGGCAGAACAATCTTAGTAAAACTAAACATATATAGAAATCCTACATTTTCTATAGTCTTTTTATTCACTCTTTCACCTTCGTTCTATTTGTACCTTTATTGAAATTAACATCTCCATTTATTTTGCACATTGTAGCTACTTTTTTATTTCTAATACGTACTGCTGACAGTAACAATAACAAAAAAAAGAACTCCATATCATAGCTCACTTCTATCGTTGCAGCAAAAATAAAAGAATATAAAACAACATATATTGGCCAAGTAACTGTCGTGGCATATTTATCTTCAGCCACTTTATATACAGTAAAAATAATGAAGCAACACCCCACAACACCATAATTCAGAATCAAATCAAAAATCCCATTCTGTGCATTCCAATACACCTCAGTTTTTAAATACATAGCAGAATTTGCATATCCATGCCCAAACAATATTTTTTCCCTGATTAAAGGCAATAGATGTGTAGTATATATTGGAAGTCGATCAGTAAGTGTTATTGTCTTACCTAATAGTTCAACAATAACAAACTTAACAAATCTTAATGACAGAATTCCCTCCACACAAACTGGTAAAATTCCTGAAACCAACATCGCACATACAAGAACACTCTTTTTTACAAAAAAGGTTCTCATTATTTTTGGAATAAAAACAGCCAATGGAAAAAAACACACAACTATCATCCCTGTCGTGCATTTCAAATATACTTCAATTATAAATACCAGCATGCATTCCAATAAAAAAAACGCAAAAAAACATTTTCTCTTCTCAATTTTAGCCCTATTTCTAGCATAGACTATTCCAAGAAGCATGACATAATAATATGTAGTTATAAACTTCCCGCCAAAGAAATATTTAGTTGTAGCCGAGTCTGTAGTGCCTTTAATTACAATTGAAACAAAAGACAAAATGCAATATACATATAGAATTGCCTGCAAAAGCGATAACAGTTTAAAGAACATCCGTCGATTTACCCACTCCCCCAAAAGAATGCTCATCAAACATAACGCTGCCATGTAGAATAAACAATTCATCAAACTTAAGAAAGAAATCTCTTTAACAAGATATGCAAATACACTACTAATAATAATAGGAATTTCAATAGTAATAATACTATTCCAACTTACTTCCTTTATCATAGTTAAAACGTACAAAAGTGATATTGACATCATTGTCAATTGAATTCCCAATCGTACAGAATCTGGTAATCCTTCTGGTTTAAAAATGGATATAAAAATTGTTATTGTAGCCAATGTTAGTCCATGAAGCTTAATACTATACATTTTTATATTGCCTCACGCATTATTATATCTATGAACTCGATCAAATAACGAAATAATACAGTTTGCAGAATTTGTCATGTCGAAACCTGCTTTTTTAACAGCTTCAACTCCATCAAATCTACTAATATCTTTTTTTTCTATCAACTCTTTCCATTGCTTAATATCAGCCAAACTTAAATATTCGCAATATCCAGAGATATTCGTCTCTTTAGAAACCTTATCGGAAAACAAACATGTTAACCCAGCACACTGCGCCTCTACAGATACTATAGGTAATCCCTCATTAAAAGAAGGCAAAGCAAAAAAATCCATGGCACTATAATACTCATTCACATTCTTCGATACTGGCAAGATAATAAATCTATCAGTAAGATTATTTTTTTTAACTTTTGCTTCAATTTCTTGTTTTAATGGCCCGTCACCTATGCATATAAACTTATACTTCTCCTTTAGTTCCATACATAAATCAACTAAAAAGTTTTGATTCTTTTCAGCCGAAAAACGTCCAACATGACCAATAATAATATCGTTTTCAGAAACCCCAATTTTTTCTCGTATTTTTTTTCTATATTCCACTGAAAACGCAAATCTATCTGTATTTATTCCATTTGGAATCACAATTGCCTCACTACTTTTTTTGCCATACATCCATTCCGCAGCATTTTTTGAACATGCTAACTTAAAACTACTATGTTTATATGAATACTTTCTATAAAGGTAATGATTAATTTTTTTCCCTTCACTCCTATGACTGTGCATAATCATCGGCACATGTTGGATATCAATTGCATATCTACAATATGCAGATTTAGCTGCTGTTGTAGCATTCATATAAATCAAATCAAATAAATTCTCTTCATAAAAATTCTTCAACCATACACATCCTGATACGTAATGCTTTTTCAAGTTAGGGCAATAATAAAAATGGTCTTCCCCATCGCCAATTAAATCGTTTATCTCCTGTTCATACGGTGTTTTATGACCATCTTCAACAACCAAAAAGTCAAATTTATATTTTTTTAAATTGGTCTTTTGAATTAAATTATAAATATAATTTTCTGTCCCCCCCATTTGACCGGTAAGACCAACTACTAATATTCTCTTCATAATTTATTGAATACTCTTATCCTTCCTAAATAATAGGCATATAATTTACAAACACATATGTCAAGATTCCACATACATAAGATGATTTTTTCTAAATGATTAGCATTAACTAATTTTTTTAAAAAACTAATTCTTCTTGCAAGGATTGCAATATTTTTTTCTTTTAAAGTTTTGCTCTTCCTAATATAATCCACAATACGCTCAGCTGAATTATACATTTGTAGATGATCATGAGAAAGATTACATCCCGTGTCAACATGTTTGTAAACACAATCAGTGTTAATAATAAATTTTGCTCTCTTTTCCAGCATGCTAATCCAAAGAAACAAATCATCTGCACCATTTATTTCAATAATATTTTCAAACCATTCTTTCGGAATTGATTCCTTTTTTATAAGACAATGTCCGGGAGATACAATTTGATTGGCCGCTTTTAAATAATACTTTTCCTTTGTTGTAAGTTTTTGTTTTAAGATATTATTATATATCTTTCTATATTTGCCATTAATCAATCTGTAACCATTTCCAACTACTACATCCCCCCTCTCTGTCAAAAAGTATTGAGAGAAGAAACAATTATCAGTAATGACATCATCCTGATCCAAAAAAATAATATATTTTCCTTTGGCTTTTAATAATCCACTTACCCTTGTCGCATGGATTCCTAAATTTGCATTATTTTGAATTACAGTAACTGAATATAATTCACAATTACTTACAGAAATAATACTACCAGGATAATCGTTAACTAATATCAATTCAACACTTATATCTAGCCCCATTTTTTGTGCAAACAACATATTCCTTTTTACCATACATTGAATATTCGCTATATATTTTTCACCTTTATACACAGCAACTATCACAGAGATATCCATATATTTAATTCCTTATTCATACTTTGCCTTTTATTTGGTAACAACTCTTTTCTATTTAAATCTCTTTAATAAACGTTTTAAACCTTTTGGGAAAAACGCCTTAATCTGACTTCCATATCTTTTTATACTTATGTTCCTATAAAACATTTCATCCACCGCTTTCCATCCCCCATTTGCATATGTATTTTTAACATTTAATACTTCAATCCTTGATGCAGTACTAGGCATTTGTAACTGAGCATTCCATTTTGAAATTTTTAGATAATCAGATTTTTTTACATCAATGTAATTTAAGACAGAAACCATCTCTCTTTGCCCTCTATCTGTATTTACTACTATCAGCGAAATTCCTTTTGATTCGTCCCATTTATTTCGCCCAATATATTCAGGATGTTCTTTCTCTATCCCCCAGAAATCACCTATCGTCAAATCAGCTGGCCTGTGGCATCCAGCATATTTACACTTATAACAATTATCACGATAGATGCTAGCTTTAGAAAAATAGAATAGATATGATGAAGCACTCTGCCATAACTTTATCTTTTTGTCATCAATTATTACGCTTCCATTTATTCCCCAACCAAGAGACTTATCTCTAAATGTAAACGAAGTAATTTCACCGCCATGCTTTGTTTCTAATAACCTTATGTAATCCTTAAACATTCTATTACTTGGGACTCCGTGACAAACTATGTCAATAGTTAAAAGTTTTTCATATTCTCTTCCCAGATACTTCTTAAATCCATCAATTTGACAAGGAGTGCCTGAATATACTACATTTTTCCCTTCATCTAAACATTTCTTTGCCTCTTTAAATGTATATTTTGTGTTGCTATGTACATACTTTGAGCCTTGAAGAAGCGACAATTCCTGTAAACTTTCTACTTTTATATGTGACACGTTCCACTCACTATCAAACGCAGCTCCAAAAACTACTCCACCTTCTGATAGCACTTTTGTCGCAATGGCAGAAAAAATGCCTGCCGAAGCAGACTTCAGTGCTTGTTCTTTATTTTTACTAACGGCAGCAAAACAATCAATTGGTGAATTTGTTACATCTCCATTTTGAAATGCACATACTCTCGTACAAGCACCACAATTCACACATTCATCTTTATTAATTTTAGGATAAATAAATCCACAATCATCCTCTATCATTTCAATCGCGTTTTGAGGACATATATTTAAGCATGCACCACAAGCACAACAATTATCTTTATTGCTAAATAACACAGGTGGAACCATCATAAACTCCAATATATTTTCTAAAAATCACCCTGCTAACTGGTTACGCAGATACTCATAAGTCCTTTTTCGTTCGTCTGTTATAACTCTATCAGTTTCTCTATAATCAATTTCATGCTCTAAAATTTTTCCCAAATCCTTTATTTGGGAGATTGCTCGGTCATCGATTTTCAGTCTGTTTAATAAGTCGCATAACTTATTGCTGTTACTATATCCTGTAGTTCTTATCAAAACTGCGAATTTACTATGCGTAATAACAGAAAGAATAGTCCCATGAAATGTATCTGTAATAACATATTCTGCATTTTGAAAATATGAAATAACCTCAAAAGGGCTGCCAGATACAAATTTATCGCAACAGCTTTGAATTCCGCCAATACATATAATTTCAAGCCCTCTATCCTTAGAAAATTTCCTTATTGTTTTGCACTCATCCTCACTAAAACGCCCAGCATAGCCGTATAGAAGCAGATACCTCTTTTTGTCCACTGATTTTGGAATCTGCTTGCACTTACCCACAAAATCATATACTAGAACCGGATCGAGGTTATACTGAGGTTGTAGTCCTGTTAACGACTTTACTATTGAACAACTATTCTCATCTCTGACAGAAATAGCATCAAAATTCTTTAACCAACAAGAAAGCTTATCTTTTATCCCATACTGCTCTATTCTGTCTTCCGTTGTGTTACCAAATGAAGCAGCATATGATATAAGCTTTTTAGCCCTATTATTCACACCAAATAATTCTGGTGAAAATCCGACATTAGTGTTACTTTGAACACAATTAAATACTTCATCTGAACCTATTACCAAAACATCAACCTCAGGATTATAATTCTTTTCATTATCAATCCCTAAGTATGGGAAATAATTTGTCCCATAGTTCTTCTTATACTTTATAAAATCAATCTTTGCCTTAAGTGGTGCTTTGTACTTTAGAACTTCTAAAACTTTGTACAAGCTCCGCAAATATCCTTTGCCCTCACGTGTAGGTATCAAAGTCTTTCCTGGTAAATAATCCACAAATTGAACATTACAATCCAATTCTTTTAGTATTTCTTTTAAGCCATATGCTTGAAGAAATGAACCATAGTTCTGTATTCTCTGCATAGACATAATCCCAACATTTTTCATTACTTCACCAATTCTTCAACACTTTTTTCAAAATTAGTTATAAAAAAATGATGATTCCCACATTCAGCTATCGGCATTTTAGTCACAAAATCATCATAGTAATCAAGCTTATGTCCTAATTCATTTATATCCTCTACCAAAATTATGTTATCCATTCGTTCTTTTACAGTTCTACAAAAAGTCAACTGATGATCATTTACATGTTCATCAAATTTTTTTTGCCTAGGAACTACGATAGGAGTCTTTCCCATCTTTATCGGAAGGATAAAAGAACTTGGTCCTCCATGGGTAATTATTATTCTGGCTTCTTTTACAAGATTAGTCATTTCATCATAGCCATAAAAACGACTCCACTCAGCGAATTCAGGCTCATAATCGCAAAATCCAATCTGCATTATAACTTTTTCTTCATTCTTTTCAGCCCACTTGTCCATGTATTCTACAAGTCTGTCAAAGGGCTGTTCATGTGTTCCCACTGTCACAAATATCATCTTTTTCCCCCCTCAACATTAAAAAATACTTCCAAAATTAACTGCTTTTGGATAAACTTCTTTCATCTCTTCCCATTCCACAATAAATTTATCTGCAACCGGATAACATATCTTTCCGGAAATTGTAGGCTTATCTATCCTATCAAAAACTTCAATATAAATTGTCTTTGCCCCGAACAGCTTGCCCAACCAAAAAAATGGTATCGCCGGGGCTGCTCCGGATGAGACAATTAAGTCAGGTCGCTCTTTTATCAAAATCTTTATTGCTCTGTAAGTATTAATAATAAGAGCTTTTATACTACGGTTTGAAGGATAATATGCAGGATAAAAGCGCTCTCCCTTTAGTAAGCTTCTGGCATCCTCTTTATCAAATGTAACCCAGAAGCGATCTTTGTCTTCCCAAAACTCTTTCAACATGTATAAATGTGTAAGATGCCCACCAGAAGACCCAACAAGTCCAACCTTTATTTTTTTATTCATTTTCACACCCCACTGCTCAATTTATACACAACCCACGGTCAATTTCCGTAACCGTATTTATCCCCGTAACCGTAATCCTTACCGTACTTGTAATAGCTATAGCTCTTTTTCGATTTATCTACCTTGTTAAGTGCTACTCCCAATAGTCTTGAACCGGAAGATACAAGCTTATCAGCTACTTTCTTTACAACTTTGTAGTTGGCTCCACCAGCTTCAACAATGAGAACTGATCCATCTACTTTACTGCCTATAATCGATGCGTCCACAACACTTCCAAGTGGAGGTGCATCTATAATTATCACATCATACTCATCTCTGAGTTCAGTAAGCAGATCGCTGAACTTCTGTGAAGATAGGAGCTCTGTAGGACTGTTTGTTGATGGTCCTGCAGGTATTACAAAGAACTCGACGTCTTTTTCCCTTCCGGGATTATTTCTATATATAATGTCTTCAAGGCTGCACTGCCCTGTAAGGTAATGTGTCAGGCCTTTTTTGATTATTCCGTCTCTGATTTTGCGCTTTAGAATTGATTTTCTAAGGTCGCAATCTATGAAAATTACTTTTTTATCAAGCTCTGCAAAGGATCTTGCAAGCTCCAAAGTGATAGTACTCTTTCCTTCGTTGGCAAAGCAGCTTGTAAACAATACAGTTTTTATGTCCTCGCCACTAAAGATTATGCTTGTTCTGAGGTTTTTAAACTCCTCGGCCATTGCAAAAGGGTAATTCTTTCTTTCAATCTTTATGTCAAACATCAAAAAACTCCTTAAAACCTTATTTCGTATAGCTTATCTGGATAAAGCATTACCCCTCTAGCAGCTTGACAGCTGTATCATTCATAAGCATATCTGTTTTATCTTTCCCAATTTTTCTTTTCAGATACCCGTAACATTTTTTCAGCATTGGTTTTCTGAACTTTGGATCATGTGCATCTGACGCTACGATATCTGCATCCCCGGCAAATACAAGCTTCCTTGCTGTATCCACTATTTCTTTTGCATCGTTTCCCAAAAGTGCGTCAGCATTTACCTGGATATAGGCGCCTAGTCTTCGCAGACTATTTACGCTTTCAGGTTTTTCCTGTACTGAGCGGTACCTTTCTGCATGAGCTATAACAGGCGTATATCCGCAGTCCAGGGCGAGCTCTGAAAACTCGATCATTTCATCTTTCTGATACTTATTTGTTGAGAACTCAAGTAAAATGCATCTTTTTCTTCCAAAAGGAAGTAGTTCTTCCACAGGTATGTAACTGTTTTCCTCAAAGATTATTTCTTTTTTGCCGGCATAGTAGCCTTCAAAAAGTGCCCTTAACCTGCTGTCACAGTGATATTCCCTGCTAAGATATACAGAAAGATCTTTAAGATCATTTTCCTGAATAATATGTTTTAATTCTTCAAACTGGTCTTTTACATCAGATACTTTTGTATCAAACATGTTATTCCGCAAATGCGGCGTCATAACAATATGACGCACGCCTTGGGAATATTCATCTTTTATCAGTTCTAAAGCATCCTCCATATCAGCTGCTCCATCATCTACATATGGTACTAAGTGGCAATGGATATCCGATAAAACAGCTGCCTCAGAAAATAAAAACATGATTATTTATGCCCTCTTTTTTGCTTTGTAAGCTACAACTGATGAAACAACTGCTCCTGCAGCGCAGATAGCAATGATCCATGCGAAGTCATCGCCTGTTCTTGGTGATTTAGCCTTGCTTGCACCAAGTACTGATGAGTCAAGTGTTGTCTTATCTACAACAACTGCTACAGGTGAAAGACTTGTGAACTTACCAGTAATAAGTCCGTCCTGAACTTCTGTAGGCTCTACAACCCACTTACCATTCACAAAGTGGCAAACAAAAGCTTTGGTGTTAACTGTAACTCCAGGGAAGTTGAAAGAGACGAATAATGGATTCTTCTCTGAAACTTCTACGCCAGGCTTTGCTGTAAGTTCCATGCTGCCAAGGACTGAAACCTTCTCAGGTGAAACGCTTACACCAGTTGAAGCAATTACTTCAGCGACTGCGTTAACGTCATTGAGCACTGCTGCAGCTTCTGCATTTGTGATCTGCTCTACAACAACATTGTCATTGACAACGCCTTCTCTGACATCACCAAGGACCTGTGCGCCCTGTGTTGCCTGTGCTGGCTGAGCAGTAGTACGAGCAGCGCCTGCCACCTCAAGAGTAGTTGTTCTGGAAGTTGCATAAACTTCTGAACTGAATGTTAGTGTTGAGACTAACACTGCTGCGATTGCAGCGATTGATAATACCTTTACCCTTTTCATACTTTTCTCCTTTACTAAATTTTTTGTTACAAAAAAGCTGTTACACTTTTTTATAAAAAAGCTCTAGCACAACTTCTAGAAGCTTTTCATCATCTATATAAAACTCATCATGGACTCCTTCGGTAACATTTTCCCCGGGCAAGGTCATTATTGTTCCTGAGTAGTCGTATGATGCTAGATGATCGACACTGTCTGCATCGATGTCTTCATACAGATAATCACCTGCGCTGTTTTCCATAGTCTCTATAATAGAGGAACCTTTTCCATGGATCGTATTAAAAAGAGCCATCATAAACTGTGTCTGTCTGGACATACGGTTCATGTTACTGCCTCTTATTGTCACATCTCTGGTGTGAACAAAATCGTAAGCCTTCTGTCCGTCAAGCGTTATCACAGCCCCTTTTGTGTAGGCAGGATCAATGTCTGTGTGATCATCTTCAAGTTTCAGCGTTACCCCGCCTATGGAATCTACTATTGGCTCAATGCCCTCCATAGTCAGTGATATCACGCTGTCGATCCTTGTTCTTCCAAGAAGGTCGGATACCTTTTCTCTTGTCAGATTGCTGGCCTGCATTGGATCGCGGCCATAAGAGTACTGCATTGTCAGTTGCTCTTTTCCGGTTGTAAGATAATTCCCGTCATTGTCATATATATCAACATCCACTATTGAATCTCTGTTGATCTCAAGTGGTGTGATCTGCTGTTTTTCATTATCTATGGCGAAAAGAATGATGGTATCACTCCTTCCACCCTCATCTATCCCAATACCTTCTCTTGTCTGGTTGCTGGTATCAATTCCAAGAAAAAGAACTGTATCAACCTTGGTGTTTATCTCATATCTCTGACCTTTATAAGTGACGCTTCCATCAAAAGAATCTCTTATAAAATCATCTTCTCCTGTAGTGCCCTCAGCGGCGCTTTCATTACCTGAATCTGTTTTCCTGGTAATCGATGTAATTTTATTAACTTCAGATAGCTTCGCTCCGGCAAATACTGCGATTCCAATTACTATGGCTGCCGTAGCGATCATCATATATACTTTTTTCTTTTTCATTTACCGGCACTCTGTCCATCTATTTCTGTAAGAACTGCCAAAACTATATATCTGTTGCTTCTAAGCTTTGCATCACAGGTGCTGAGCGTAAGAATGTAGTTGTCCTTTGTAACCTTCACATCTTTGTCGATGTAGCTCCTGTCCGCTACAGAATCTGTTGTCAAAGACTTAAGAAAAGCCGTTCTGTCTGATTCAATGCTGTCGTTATAGTAGTAAGGAATATGTGCATCGCTGTACATGACTGCACCAAATATTTTATAAGTAAATGCGTGCTCTTTCGTATAAACCTTTACTTCACGGTGCTTATTGAAAAAGTCCTTATCCTCAAAGCTATGAAGTCCGGCGAACATGCTGCCATCTTTCATATTGTGTCCATAGACAACAGTGTTGAACTCTTTAAAACTACCTGTATCGCAAAGCTCAATGTATGGGCATCCGTGCGAAGATGACATTCCGTTAGCGCCGTGTTTGAGATAATATCCATCATCTGTCGGATGCTGCGCTATAGGATAATCAATCTTGGTTCCCGGAACATTGATCCATGCGAATATATCCGGATTGGTCTTTTGTAATTTGTCGAAATCTACCGGTATGACCTGCGCAGATGCCTCGCTCTTATCTATCTTGTTTACTTCTACGGAGTTCTGCGTTGTAGCCAGCGCTGTCTGTGCGCTCTGCTCATTGGTACTTTCCTGAACAAAGCCTTCTTCAATATTTGCTTCCTCTTTTTCACGGGAATAGTTTGCAAAGCTATAGGATCCAATTCCCGCAAAAATTGCTGCTACAAGTATCCCCGAAAGAAATATCACATTGCTGTTCTTTTTCATAATCTTCTCTTACTGTTCCTTCTGCCTCTCATATCGCCCTGCTGCTCGCCCTCGATACTCTTTTCATATGGGAACTCAGCAAGTGTAGCCAGGCCAAGATACTTGGTAACATCCTCTTCATCTCTAAGAGACATGTCGCTGTAGTAGCGAACAAGAATAATAGCGATTGCTATAAGCATTCCTATGATTCCGCCAAGGGCTGTGTTTTTAGTCTTACTTGGGCTTGATGGCTTAACAGCAGGAACTGCATTTTCAACAGATGAAGGCTTTGTTGTATCAATTACCTCTGCAACTCTCGCTGCAAGGTTTTCAGCAAGTGCATTAGCTATATCGCAGGCAAGCTGAGGGTCCTGATTGGATGCTGTTATCTTTATGATTCGTGACCCCTTAGGATTTTCAACATCTATTGTCTTAACTAACTTCTCATAATTGGTATCAAGTTCAAGCTCCTGTATTACTCTTTCTATAACCGGACGGCTTGTTCCCAAAATCTCAAAGTCAACTGTCAGCTGTGATCCGATCTGAAGGTCAATGGCTGACGTAACAGATGTAGTCTTCGAAAAAATATAAATCATGGATGAAGACTTATATACTGGTTTAATAATTAACAATGTGACTAAAAATGCAATGATTGCTCCTGATAAAAGTGAAACTATAATTGCGATGATATGACTTTTCAAAACAAAGAAAAGCTCGCCAAAATCGATTTCGTCATCAGTTCCTTCTAACTCAATAAACTCATTTTCCATTTAAAAAAAGTTTCCTTCTTCAATTAATTAAATCGATAAACTGAATTATCATTCATAACATACACCACAAACGAATTAATGACAATACAATTTTCATACTTTTTTTATGTAAATTTTAGAAATTTAATTTCTCGTTAACTTTTGTTTATAATATTGCACAAATATAGTCAAACACTAGCATTTGTTTCTGTATAATATTCTCTCGATTTACGAATTTGTTCACAATTTGACAATGCATATTTTTACATTTGTGTACATAATGTGTCCTTATGTACGTAATTGTGTACACAATTTATAAAAGCATTTTTCACATCTATAAATCTCATATAATATCCCAAAAATAAAAGAGACATCTTCCGAAATTTCTTCCGGGAAATGTCTCAATTTCCTATCGTCACTATTAATAGATAATTACTTTACGCAATGCTCCACTCTGCGCTATCATTCTGGAGCATAGTCATATGTTTAAAGATTCCATCATTCTTTTTCATAAGTTCATTAGGACTGCCTTCCTCCGCAACCTTTCCATCTGCCAAAACCACAATCTTATCCGCTGCTTCAACAGTGCGCATGCGATGCGCGATAACAAGAACTGTCTTACCTGAAAGCAGACGCGACAGCGCTCCCTGAACTTTTGTTTCATTCTCAACATCTAAAGATGCCGTAGCTTCATCAAGAAGAACAATGGGCGCATTTTTCAAAAGAGCTCGCGCAATAGATATACGCTGCCTCTCTCCACCTGAAAGTTTCGCTCCATTTTCGCCAATGGTCGTGTTGTAGCCCTTTGGCAATTTCAGCACGAATTCATCACAATTTGCAGCCTTTGCTGCTGCCATTACTTCTTCATCAGTAGCGCCATGCTTACCAAGTCGGATATTCTCCATTACTGTGTCATCAAAGAGCACAACATCCTGGAATACCATAGAGTAATCAGACAAAAGTACTTCCGGATCAACAGAGCCTATATCCACTCCGCCCACTTTAATAGATCCTGTTGAAGCATCCCATAATCTGGCAGCAAGCCTTGCACAGGTGCTCTTTCCTGAGCCGGATGGACCTACAAGAGCTGTCACTTCTCCTTCTTTTGCTGTAAAGCTGACACCGCTCAGGACTTTCTCATCACCAGTTGCCTTGCCATTCTCATTACCTGCATTATCCTGATATGCAAAGCCAACATTATCAAAAACTATGTCATGTCCTGCCGGTTCAAAGTTTCCTGCCCCCTCCGCTGTCTTTGTGTCATAGATTTCCATAAGTCGTGTAGCTGAGATCTGCGACATAAGCATTTCTGAAATAAGAGCAAGGGCCTGATCAAAAGGCGCATAGATTCTCGTAATAACCATAAGAAACATGAACAGAACCATGAAATCCACGCTTCCGGAAAGGATAAGTCTTGTTCCCGTAAGGATTGTAGTAGCCACGCCAAGTCGCATTATAACACTGGCCGCATTCACAAAGATTCCACAGGAAAGTTCTCCCGAGATCATTTTTTTCTCATGCTCATTTATCTTTTCATCAAGGTCCTTTAAGAATCTTTCTTCCTGGTTGGTAGCTCTTATCTCCCTGATATTCTCAATTGTCTCCTGAATTCCGTCAGACACCTGAATTCCGGCCTCTTTAGTGATCTCCGAATTGCGCTTATTTATTTTCCTGCTGCCAAATAAAAGAATAAACGCAACAGGTACTCCCCATAAGCAGGCAACTGTAAGTCTCCAGTCAAATGTAATCAGCATTACTGCCACTATTGCTGTTGAGATGCCTGACCCGTACAGATACCCAAGGCAGTGTGACCATACGTGTTCCAGCCTGTTCACATCACCCATGATGGTTTCTGTAAGGTCTGCAAGATCTCTTTTTCCAAAATATCCAAGAGGAAGCTTTCTCATTATCTCAGCTAAAGAAATACGAACGTCTTTTACTTCTCCGTAAACCAGCCCATATGTTGCCCTATACTGCTGCATATGTGTGACAAAAGATATCACAACAAATCCAAGTACCAGGGCCAGGATCATTACTGCGCCGGGAAGCGCAGTGCCTTTAGTCAGTGTATCCATGTACTTAGACATCATATAGTAGAGGATTCCCATTCCGCCCATAGTAATAAGATTTACTATAACTGTCCAAAATGTTGCCTTTTTTGTATTTTCTATTCCATGATCGGTAAGTGCATATTTTCTTTGAAATTCTTTTCCAAACATTTACATCGCCTCCCCTGCAGATATGCGCCAATTGACTGCCTGATTGTAATCCGCCCACATGTGTGAGTACATTCCGTTCTTTTGTTTCAAAGTTTCATGTGAGCCCTCTTCTACAGTCTTACCTCCATCAAGCACGATGATCTTGTCTGCGCTCACAACTGTTGAAAGACGATGAGCGATCATAATGACTGTTTTTCCTTTGGTAAGTGTCGCAAAGGCCTTTTGAATGAGCACTTCATTTTCCGGATCCGCAAAAGCTGTCGCTTCATCAAGTATGACTATAGGCGCATCTTTAAGGATTGCTCTTGCAAGCGCCACTCTCTGCTGCTCTCCACCGGAAAGATAAACGCCGGCTGTTCCTATTACTGTATCCATGCCATTTGGAAGCTTAGCAAGAATGTCGCCGCACTGTGCTGCATCCAGAGCTCTTTGCACTTCTTCTCTGGTAGCCCCTGGCTTTGCTGCCCTGACGTTTTCAAAAATGCTCGCTTTAAAGAGCCTGTTATTCTGGAAAACAAATGCAATCCTGTCCATTAAGACATGTGGATCCATTTCCCTTACATCCACGCCTCCAACATACACAGCTCCTGATGTTGCATCCCAAAAGCGAGGTATCAGGCTGGCTGCAGTTGTTTTTCCTCCTCCTGAAGGCCCAACAAGTGCCACTGTCTGCCCCGGCTCCACTCTAAAAGAAACATGGTCGATTGCAGGGATATCTGCCCCTTCATAAGTAAAGCTTACATCCTTGAATTCAATGCTGTTATCTTTAGGCTCTTTGGGGTTATCCGTTACTTTAAGGGTTGGAGCCCCCATAACCTGATCAATCCTCTTGATTGCGCTACTTGCAAGCATTATACCGTTTGTAGCGAACATGATCCTTGCAAGGGCAGTAGATACAATAGCAGAAAAAACTGCATAAAAAGCAAAATTGGTCACAAAGCCTGCAAAGTTCCCGTCCTTCAATGCTCCAGGTGCGATAAGAACTGCTGCCGGAACAAGGAAAATAAATGCTCCTTCGGTTGCTGTGAGGTTAACTGACTGAGGAACTCGGCAAACATTAATCGCATAATGCTCTGCCTTCTGGCTGTAATCTTCTATAGCATCCTTAAATGCTTTGAAGGAATACACCGTCTGCTGAAAAACCTTAACCACCGGTATTCCCCTTACATATTCTGTACCGGCCTTACTCATATAATCCTGCGCTGCCTGATACTCATGCATAAGCTGTGCATTCTTACCGCCCATCATTGTAAACATGGCAGCCACAGATACAACTGCCGCCAAAAGACATGAAGCCCCCATCCTCCAGTCAAACACAAACATCAGGACAATCATCCCAACAAACATAACAATACTTCCAACAATATCAGCCAGGTTATGGGCCAGAAGCGTTTCAGTTTCTGATGCCGCACCATCAAGGCGGTTTCGTAAAAGACCTGACGCATTAGAATCAAAAAATCCAAGAGGTGCCTCCATAAGATGCGCCATTCCCTGCTTTCTGATATTTGAAGCAGTCCTGAATGCTGCAAGATGAGTGCACATAAGTGCAGCAAAATAAACAAGTATACCAACTACTGCAAATACAAATGCCATCCATCCGTATTTTTGAACCCCTGTTGCCAATGTCCAGTTTGGTGCTACTGCAATGAGATCCCGCGCCACAAGCCATATACAGATATACGGCAACATTCCAAGAAACATTGCAATTCCCGACAATGTAAGTCCTATAAAAGTCAGGATCTTGTACTTTCCTGCATACCCCAAAAGTATCGCAATATCACTTTTTTTCTTCTCCTCCATATAAAAATCCTCCTTTTGTCACTATATTCATGCTTATAAAGCAGATATACACAATCGCTAGCTTTATATAGTTAGCCACAGCTAACATTCTAGGTCTCGTTCTGATTTAGTGTCAATAATATTACGGAATTTTATATGAGAAAAAATATCAAAAAAGACACTTCTTAGAATCTCTTCTAAAAAGTGTCTCTAATTAACTCAATATATATAACTGTAATTACTCAGCTACGTATGGCATAAGTGCCAAGTTCAAAGCGCACTGCACCGTATGTGTACCATCCCCAACAATTCAGTATTTTAAAGGCTTTCTGTATACTCATCATGCACCATATATGTACCCTTATGTACAATTTTATGAGTCAAAGTTGTGTCAAAATCGCCTTATAGCACCTGTTATTTTACCATTTTTTATACCACTTTTGAGTCAAAATTTGATTTGAGTTTAAACAATGTTGGTGCCTGTGACCACTTCTTTTTTGCCAAATCTTTACTAATTGTAGTATAAACATCAATGCTAGTTTTTATACTGGCATGTCCCATGAGGATCATTAGCCTTTCGTAGTCCTCAACACCAGATTCCATCATCTGTTCCACGATTCTGGTGCAAAAGGTATGTCTGAAATAATGAGGGGTCAAGTCTTCGTTGATGTGAACAGGCCTTTCTTTCTCATTTTTCTCAAATTCATTAAATTTTGAAATAATATTCCTAAGTATACGCTGAAAGCCTTCATGCGTAAAGGGCTTCCCTAGCTTTGATGTAAATATAAACCCGCTTGCAGATCCGATTACAGCACCTTTATCGTCGTAAATATCAACTTTAAAATCATCACGAATGCGCATATACCTATGATACTTGCGTTGAGCTTTTATAAGCCCCAGTAGTTCCTCATTTATATAGATATCACGAATGGCATTCTTTGTTTTTCCCCGTGTACAGAAATACTCATGTGGACCACCTCTTATTCTCTGTCGATAATTTAGCGTCTTATTAATATGAAGGATTCCCTTTTCAAAATCCACATCATTCCATGTAAGCCCTACACATTCACCATATCGCAATCCAGTTCCAAGCAGAATTCCTATTAATGGTAAATACACATTCTGAAATCCTTCCTTCTGTAAATACTCAAATAATGCGTCAACCTGTTCTTCAGTCAAAGCCTCTCTGACATCCACAGGCTTTGCCTTAACATCTTTCATTATTTCTGATGCAGGATTAACAAGGCATCCTCGCTCATAAACAACCTGCTGTAAAGCACGGTATAACATTGAAGCAAGGCTTCGTAATGTGCCATCAGCCAGTCCCTTTTCATCTGCAAGTTTTTGGAAATGCTTTACAAGCATGACCCTTTTCAAATTAGATATTGGTGTTACTCCAAGGTCAGTACCCTTCACATACCAATCATAATAATTCTGCATATTCAAATATGATGCGTCCTTGATTTTATTCTTTTTATAGGTCTCCAAGTATTGTGGGTACCACTCATCTAAGCACAACTTTGATATGTCCTTGTCCATTCCAAGTGTCATATCAACCTGAAGTTTCGCTATCTTTTCCTTCAGCGAGTTAAGATCTCTGTCGTATATATAGTGAGGCTTACCATACAATTGATATCTATACAAAAATCGACCATCCGCACGTTCACTGACACCTTCGGGTAGTACTCTACCATCCCTACTTTTTCTTCTTTTTATTCTTGCCATTATTTTATTCCTCCGCTATTTCCATTTTTATTGGGCGGCTATGGTAACGCTCCAAAGCCGCCGTGTCAAATCGCCATTACATTGCTTCACGCCTTGCATAATCACGCAATTTTTCTACTGAATATCTAACGGAATTACCGATATATACCTTTGCCTTGGCGAGTTCTGCAAATTTCTCTGCTCGTCTACGTCCATAGCCTGTAACCTCCATCAGTTCCTGACGTGTAATAAGTATTTTTTCTGTATTAAGCGTTTTCATCACTGATTCCTCCATTTCCAAACACCTTCTGATAATCATAAATTCGTTCCGATGGAACAAAATCCTTCTCAAACGTATCCTCATAGTTAATGAAGATGCATTCATATCGCTTCTGTTTATGTTTATCCATTCCTGCTCTAAAGATCTTGGGCAAATATATCTCTTTTAAAAATATGAGTTTAAAACCTATGGGCAATAAATATTGACAATACATATCATTGACCAAATCTTCCTGTACGTAACCACATATCATTACTTTTGATTTGAGTCTATTATTTTGATAAAGCCATTTGAATTTTTGAACCATCTCAAAATGAGCATTTTCTGACATATCTTGATCATAACCGATTTTCTTGGCTTGCCTGACTGCAGGCCTATAAGGCGGGTCAATGAACACAAACTGATCAGAATCATTGAGTCTGTCAAGCCAATTGAAGAAATCATCACAAACAATATTATCTACTTTTTGTAATTCCTCTGAAAAACTCTTGATATCAGGTGCAATCTGCCTGTAATATCTCTCTCTCATCTGCTGGGCCAGTAAAAAATATTTAAGTCTTTTTGGCTCGTCCTCATCTTCTGCATGTCTGTCAATATCCCGATAAGTATGACAAGCTCCATTAAACGACATATCAATCAAACTCTTTTTTGCAACCGCAGCGATCAATTCGCTGCAGTTGTAACCTCCATCCCTAATACTCTGAGCCAATTCAAACGAATCCCTTGTATATGGAACACGTCGCATTGCATCGATGAACGCTTCTGGATCAGATTTTGATATCTGTAACATAGCTACTACTCCCCTGTCTTTGTCTACAATTGTACTGTTGATACCGGGTAAAATGAGTTTTCTTGCCACTGGAGCAGTACCAGAACACAGCTCCAAATATTTCTCAAACTCTTTAGGCATTGCTGCACGTATATTATTTAATAAGGAAGCTTTATTACCATAGTATTTGATCATATTATTATTCCTCACTTTCGTTCATAACAACAGTCTGACTATATTTTCCACCACTAAGCTGTCTAAACTCCTTCTCTTTGTCCCAAAGAGAAGCAAGCTCTTTTTCATCAAAACTAAACCTTTGGATCCTATCATATGGACTTCTTCCATATCTTTCACTGGTAGAACTACTTGGTGTATGCTGACCGCCACCCCTTCCTGAATCAGGAATCAAATCCCCAAGAGCTTTTCCTTGTTTTAGGAACTCTCTCATTTTCATGTCGACCTCATCCTCATCAATTAGAGTCTTATAAATAGCTTCAAACTCTTTCTGCCATATACCTACATCAATACGCCTTTTGCCATCTTCAGAATTTCTATCCTGTACTTCTTCAAGATAGATTTCATTGTGCAACTCTTCTTTATTACCAGAACTGTTCCAGCGATTTTTCAAGCAGTCCTTAATATAATTGATAAATCTAAGTCGTATTTCACTATAACTTAGATAAGGTGTTAATGGCTTCATTTCCAGTCTGTTATCCATGACCAGAATATACAATCTGTCATTAGCATTACATATTTCTGCACTACTAAAGACGCTACCATAATCCTGCATAATATTTGTGAGTTTTGTTCCACCTTGAACTATGTTGCGTACAGGTATTGACACAGATGCTCCAATATTTGTTACATCGCCTTTAAAATCAGCAATATAAATCCCTACCGACCTAGTCAGCTTTGTACTGTTCAGCTCACCATAAGCCCTCACTTCATAACGATGACCAGCTAATCGGCTATTGGCAATTGTGAAAGAACCATCACTGTTTTTCCTGCTCCTTAATTCAGTTTTGTTCTTTAGCTGCTGCAATCTCTTTTCTTCTGCATCGCATGTTATAGCTGCTCCTGTTGTATTGCTCTTTGTAATCTTCTCCATCTTTTCAACTGCATTTTTACAGTTCTCGTCTATATTCTTTTTCTGTGTTTTCTCATAAAGCATTTTATATCCCTCCCCATTTTTTATAGATCCAATCTCAGTATTTACTGTGCTATCTGAATTCTCATTTATTGTTTCCATCATTGAACACATTGCTTTCAATTCCTCCGGCATTCTATTATTCTGAAAATCATTTCTAAATCGCTTCCACTGAACAGTTATGTCTTTCCACCCCAGCAAATTCCCTCGCGAAGATTGAATTATTAACTCTCCTGACTGATCCATCTTCATAAACAATCTATCCGCGTTGAAATAAGCCTCATCTATCTTCTCGATATTTCCGTTAACTTTAATGCCGTCACAATTCCTAGATATTGTGATGCAGGCATCTGTTACAGGTTCTCGAACTGTTCTTGTCTTAATCATCATGAGTCTCCTTTATAAAAAATGGATTCCAGGCGCACTCTGGAATCCATTGATAAACTGATTTTTTACTCCTACTATAATGTTTTAAACTATTCTGAACCATCACCAAAATGCTGTTTTCAATGGATAAAATGCAGCAATACCTCTTTATCAGGCAGACCACTCCCTCCGGTGCGAAAGTTCGAGCCGCTGCATTTTCAATATGGTCGCACTCTTCTTCCATCGCACCCTGGCGTCCAAGCGTTCTTGTCATAAATTTTTTATTGCTATGTACTGTTCATTTTGTATGACCTCCATCTGATGATATAAGATTATCATGGTCTATTACTTATTTCTTTTTGCGCAACGTCTTTAGATATTGGTCATACGTCTTTGAGACAAAACGACAAAATGACCAGATACATATAATATCTGGTCATTTTACTGCAATTCATTTTATAAAATTGGTCAATATTTATTTAAACTTTTCTATTTCATTTCCTATTTTCAAAACTGCCCTGGCTAATTCAACATCCCTTTCTAATGCAGCACATAACTTTTTTAACTTTTCTTCTCCCAGATTCCACATATCCTTGGCAGATATCTTCTCCAGCAAATCAATTAAATCATCTGATGTTGTCATTGCTGCATAGCTTGCAGGCTTTCCTTTAATCACATAGTATAATGCTCTGTAGGATTCTTTATCAGCTATTTTATCAATTCCACCGTTGACTAACCGATCAGCCTCTTTCTTTAACTTGGATTTATATTCATTAATTATCCTAATATCATCTTCAGTCTTTCCGACTATTTTCTTTATCTTATCCTGCTCGTATTGGCTTGATGATTTAATAAAATCTTCAAGTTTGCTTTTTGCAAACCCCATATTTTTCCTTCCTAAACGACCAAGAGTATCATCTATTTCTTGACAAGCATCCTTATACTCATCATACAGTTTGTCTAGCTCATTATTCCCAAATTGGATACGTCTATACCCCATCAAGAAATCTGCGGATATTCCTGTTTTATTCTCTATATTAGTGGCCCACTTGTTATGAGCAGACCTCGAAATATTAATTTCGCAAATTTTCATTTTACGAAGAGTTTCCTTTGATTTTTCCAATGACGAATATATACTGTCTCTGTCCTCTTTAGAAACGAGATTTTCTCCCAACCCATTATGTGCCTTCTTCCATAAGGCCTCAATAATCGTGATGTTGTATGACAGATTTATTTCTCTTTCATACTCACTTAGCATTAAATTTATTCCTCCATCTCCCTTTGATAATTAAAACTCTACTTGCATAATCATATCTCAATTTTAATGATAACATGGATTTCATTTATCTGTCCCCCAACTGAAACAAATACATTTCAATCATAACGTTAAAATCTGTTTCAAATATATGCAGCATCTCTGAAACAAATCTCAGAAATTGTCAGGTTGTTACTTGTCTCAATTATATGTAGCAGCAATGAAACAACCAAACTCACACACAAACCTAAACCATACCACCTGCATCCAATGCTATCTGCTCACACTCCATGTCACCCATGATTGTGTATACTGTGCTTATCAGATTGATCTGTTTCTACATTATATTACTATGTCACAATTATTTATCTCCTTTTGCTCCAGACTGATGTACCCTCAGACTGTCTTTTCCTCTTCACCTAAAATTTTCTCTGTACCGAAATAAACACCAGCTCCCCCAGACAAAAGGTCTTTAACTCAGCTTATTCATTTCTCAGCACTATTCCATGCAGACTGTTTTCACAACCAGTCCTGAATCTGTATCCTCTTCTCTGTCATTCCCCAAACACATATTTTTCTCCCACAAACCATTTCTTAATCATTTTCACCCCAATTTCACTCAAAAAAATTGATTACCCCTTTGTCGTGATTTATACAAACCCAGACAAAATCATACTCTTTTCATTTATAAAAAATCCAGACAGAATCCATTACCATGGTCAATCTCATCTGATATATCCTTGTAAAAAAATTGCAGGCCAAACAATGCTTTCACATCATCTGACCTGCTATATAAAATGGAAAAAAAATGGATATCACAAATTGGCATTTGGCAATTTAATCACTAAATGCTTTTCCTTATTCGTTTCTTCAGCACATCACAGATTCCCTGTGCAGCCTCAAGATTGTCGTTTATTTGGTTGTCGTTAGGCACGTTGAATATCCCAATCTGTCTGCTCTCACCGTTGCTAGTTACCACCCATATCCCAAAGGTTACGTTGTCTATCATCTTAGGTACCAGCCTTAAACCAGTTCTTCCCATTATTTAACGCCTCCATTATTTTTATTCAAACATCTTGCAAAATATGCCTTATATAACTCAAGTATCTGCTCCATCAACCATGTATTATCTGATTCATCTACACCTTCCAATACTTTTATATCAACAACTATTTCCCTCTCCCCACATGTTTTTAGCAATCCCCTATGTTCCTGACTTAGGTTGACCATCATAAAATCCTGTTCTATCTTCATAATCCATTCCTCCATTCAATAAACCTGCAATGCATTAAAAAACACCTTGGTATCATATCTTTCATATGCACGCTTAATCTTTTTTCTCAACCAGTAGTCCTGATGAGATTCTGAAAACTGTGAGAACCCTATCTCCATTACAACATAACCTGTCTCCCTGCTCACAAGTACCCAGTGTGCTTTCTTCTGACCTTTCTTAATAGGTAGTTGCACCCATTTATAGTAACTTATCATATCCATTTCCTCCATTCTCAATTTTTTCCTTATATCATATATACGTATGAGTATAGAACCACCATCATTTTTTAGCATGACACAAAAAATCCCATGAGGTACATATAACATTTCCTCATGGGATTTTTCATTACTATTATTTATTGGCAGTGCACTTACAATTTTTATTTCTTCTCAGGCTTTTCCATTTCATCCATCACATATCCTATAAAATGTTTTACAAGACCAGCAAGATTCCTAACAATATAAATCTCTAACGCAAACCATATTTGAATGGCTGTAATGATAATTATTATACCTACTGCATCCATAATCACTTGTCCCCTTTCTTCTTAGAATCTACCTTACTATCAGATGTAATAACTACCTTTGGATTATCCTTTACCATTTTCTTCTCATCCTTCTTTACTTCCATAAGCTTTGGTTCTTCTTTCTTAACTTCTACAAGCTGTGGATCCTCTTTCTTTGCTTCAGCTTCCTGAGGTGCTTCTGTAACTACAACAGGGGCTTTAACTTCTTTCTTCTCTGCTGATTCGATTACAGCAACCTCTATCTCTCCATTCCTTATCCTTGCACCTGCAGTGATAACTCCCAACATCATATATGCCTTAATCTGTTCCTTTGAAAGCTGAACACTTTCAAACTTATTGGAAATGCATGTATAAAACTTCTCTCCATCCACTTCCTTAACTCCCATGCAGATGTAAGACATATTCACAATGCTTTCACTGTCCATCGGTCTGTAATTTCCAACGTGTCTGTGCTCCATTATTGATGTAACATAGAACCCTTCCTTATCTGGTTCCAGCTCCCCATCCTTACCAATGCACAAACCGTAAACCTTATCCTTGCCATTTCTGATTATTTCCAGCAGCTGCTTTGATGTGTACTCCTCGATGCCCTTGCCATTAAAGCATTCCCAGCCCAGCTCTCTGTTCCCAAGCATGAGCCTGTTAATCACAAAATTTACTCTACACATAAATCATTTCCTCCTTAGATTTCTTGTTACGTTTCTCAACTTCAATTAAGAATATAACGCTGTGCTCACTGTGATTCTATTGACGTACTGCCAGGGGATTTATCATGCAAATTAGGGAGTTTGTAGAGTCAGAGATCATCACTTTCTTCTATATCAATGTAAACTTCACCATCATATGTACAGCACTCTCTCGATTTATCCCCGGGTTCATATTATCCAATGTCAAAAATGCAAAATCGCCCTTAATAAAATACTCATACCAGATCCTGCTTCATTAAAAATGTAGGAAATTAACCAATGTAGCGATTCATGTAGCGTTTTTTAACCAACTAGTCCAATCTACATTTAACCCCCATGTAGATTCATTTTTCCTACGCAAAAGAAATCTTATTTTTTCAAAAAAATTCTGAATCATACGCAGCACACATCAATCAGAGTAAACATCAAAACCATAAAAGCAAAATAGCAAAACAAAAAACGACACTCTGCAAGGTACCTTCTACAAACTCCACACCCCCTTACAGAATGTCGTTCTTTTCTAACTGCACATTATAATCTGACGTATATATCTTCTATCTTACTCCCATCTGATAACAGCCAGAGGTGTACATTATTTATCCCCCAGCCCCTCATCCATTCCTTTATGTATGTGTTCACAGCCCTAATACAAACTTCCCTGTCATCCGATGCTGCCAGCACTGTACACTTATCCTGACCTGCTGTAACAATCTCATAATATCCCATGTTCTTCCCTCTCTTTTATTTCTTTCTTATATCTCCATAAGGTTGTTCTACTGATTCCGCAAAACTCCATCAACTCTTCATCCGTCGAACCTAGTTTCATCAGTAACCGAATATAAGATAATCGTGATGATTTTTTGGCAATTGGCAATCCTGCCTTTATCAAGCGTTGCTGTTTCTCAACGTTGTTTTTACAATCCTCATCCAAAGCCTTTTCTATATATTCCTTTTCTCTTAAACAATGACAATACTTATCATTAAGCCGTGCCATCTCCATGCTTTTACGCCAAAATAATTGTGTATATATGTAACACAACTCATCTTGTGATACACCAACAGCTTCAGCAAATGCCTTACTGTTGATGGTTCCTGAAATCTTATATTCTTCCTTAAGGGATTTGACATATTCTGCCATGCTTCGAACTGTTATCATAAACAATCTACCATCCTTTCATTTTTTATTTTTATACTAATAATGTAGAAATCATTTATATTCATATTTCAAACATATGTCACAGCACAAACCCTGATATGATTATCACAATTCATAACATGCCTGCTCCGCAGATTCCTATGTCCCACATTGTTTCATTTATATGAGCCTTTCATGAAACCTCAAATTCCCTAAACAGCACTTGTCAGCCATTTTATCCTTCACACTCTGATCCAATATCAGAACATAAAAAATAAGCCCAACCTTTTATTGATTGGGCTTGTTATATAAATAGTCTGTAGATGACACTGTATGTTTTATTCTGCTCTGTATGGTTGTAATAATCTATGAGGATCTCTTATTTCATATACTATGCTTTTTGATTTATTATCATATCTTCTAATATATCCAGCTTGTTTTTGTAATTCTCTCTCTTTCTCTTTTGTTTGTGGTGTAAACTCTGGAATTAAATAATCTATTCCAACTTTTTGCTTTGTTATTTCTATATCAACTGCAAATTTCAAACACACAGGCTGTTGTATATTTTTATCAGCTTGTAATTTTGCAATTCTAGGTGACTCATATAAATATATAGGTGTAATAATATTATTACTTGTGTACATTCTTTCAAAATCTGCCTCTGAAAATACACCATATAAATATATTGAATGCCCAAGATGAAATCTACTCATTATTGCCTCCTCATTACCGAGAAGTATATCATCTAAATCTAACATATATCACCCCTCCTTTTTAATTAACTTAGTCTTATGCATAAAAATAAGCCCAACCTTTTATTGATTGGGCTTATTTCATTTTTTATGCTTTTTGATTTTTCAATTAACACCAACCTCCATCAAATATTGGAAGATCTGATGTGTCTCCAGGACCCATACCATCAACAGGTGGACAATATACATCATCGCCACTTGAGGAGCTTCCGCCACCATTGCCATTACCACCTGACTGCTGTCCGCTGTTTCCACCTGATGGTTTTGTTGTACTACTATTTCCACCTGATTGCTTCTGGTCTACTGGCTTCTCTGTAGTAATGAGCTTGTCTGATACATAAACTTTCTGTCCGTTTATTTCTAACTCGTACCAACCAGTTGACTTTGAACGTCCTGTTACCTGGATTTCCTGCTTGTATGCTAAGGAACCTACCTTCTCATAATCAGTACTTGGACCTGAACGTAAGTTACAAGCCTGCTTTGCATAATAAGTGCCTGATGCTGGCTCTATATCAGATTCAACTACTTCCTCTTCTGTCTTTGTTCCTTCCTCTTCGTCCTCCTGCTGGGCTAAGTACTCTGCTTCATCCTCATTCTCAGGTTCTGAAAGGTCTGTATCTTCTCCACCACCGTTTACCCTATCTACATCAGTGTTATCAGCAACATTCTCTGTTACCTCTTCAACTTCTCCTGATGTTCCAGTATCAAAGTTGAATGTCTGTATTCCTGTTTCTCCCTTGAGTGCTTCAACAATAAGCTTGATGGCTTCATACTTTGTTATGCCTTCATCCCATCTTGTCTCGTCACCAATCAATCCTTTGTTTCTTGCAACTACCATTGCATTATAGATTGCACTTGGACAACCATCATCTGGATTCTGAAGTGCATAAACCATCTCATAATCTCTATAATAATCTTTACCTAAACCATTCTCAATGAACTTTTGCTGTTCAGCAATATTTCCACCGTCTTTACAATCTGAGAACTGTGCTCCCATTGTTCCTACCTTAGCAAGGTCGTCAGCATAGAAACGATTAACTATAAGATATATTGCTTCACCACGTGACATTACTCCGTTGTAAGTTTTATTGTTAAGTGACTTACTTTCTAAGTCAAGATAACTATACTTAGCTTCCTGCTCAGCAAATACATTAAACTCTGACTTGCCAACTGCTTCTGTGAACTGAGCTGATGCTGTAAGTGAATCATCTACCTGTAACTCTGACCTTGCAACCATTGACATAAATTCTTTTCTACTGATTGCATCATCAGCATTTGCTGCTCCATCAGCTGAATCAGGAAGTACATTGAAGTATGCATTAAGTGCCATATAGAATGCTTTCTCTGTATTCTCTGTTGAATCAATGTCAGTATAAGCAACATCAGCTGCCTGAGCAAGTGCATCCATAACATCTGGGTCCTCAAGCATTGTTAAGAAAGCTCTGTTATGAAGTACTACTCTTAAAGTATTGTTGTTTTCATTCTTTCCATCAGCATCAACATAAAGGCAACCATTCTTACCATCAGCAGTGAGTGTTACCTTTAGTGTATCATCCCACTGTGCTCTCATTCCTTCCTGTGAAGTTAATGATGCAAGAATAATCCATGCTAATGTATTTTCATCAGCGTCTACCAAGTTCTCAGGTACTGCTATTTCAATTTCAATGGTGTCACCTTCGTTTATCATCTTAAGAAGGTCTGACTGTGCTGTTTCTTCATTTGAACCACAAGCAGACAATGTACTGATTACTGATATTCCCAAAGCTGCTACAACTTCTTTTCTTTTCATTTTTTACCCTCGTCAAATATCTATGTCATCTACATAGAAAAGATCTATATTTATTATAATCCACAAAAATCCAATATTTATCGCTTTATTATTTTTTTATAATCATACTTTAACTATATCGGTATCATGATTCCAACAGAAATGTATTTTTTATTCCCATACTCAGGATTATATTTAAATAAACCAAAAGCCAATTGCCAATTGCCAATTTGTCAGCATTTATTGTTACGCAATCCTAAAAATAAAATGTTTAATACAATCTTGTACTCATACCTTTATCCACTTTCAATGTTATATCTCTAAGGCAAAAGTAACGCAAATCAGTTTGTATGTCAACTATACTAGTGCAATTTTTGTACTAGTATAAAAACTGCTACTTAAGCTTAACATGTTGCATAAAAAACTTCTTGAAATATTCATTGTAATTATTATCCTTATTTTCTATATTTGCAGTAGAATCTAGATGTTTCACATCACCATATGTATTTTCTGCATCTAATCTGCATCCACCACCACAGTACTTAAAATGCTTACATTGTTTACACTCATTTGGTATGATGCTATAATCCCTCCACTGTCTCATGCTCTTCATAATATTGCTTAATGACTCATTATAAACATTTCCATAGCTTTTTCTATTAAATGAACAAGGCTTTACATCACCATTCCAATTTATACATATATGTCTTACACCTGCTAAACATTTCCTTTTGAATGCAAATTGCCTTATATGTTCTGCACTTTCATATGCACATAAGCTATATTCGAATGCTGATGTTATTTCCATACCTAGTGTATTCTTGATTCTTATTAATTCATCTAGCATATATTTGAACTGTTCCTTGGTTATTATCAGCTCTTTTACATCAGGTTTATCCCAAGGAATCATTGCCTTTGTTGCACTAAATTTGTCTATGTTAAATTCTTTCTGTACATATTCTGCTGTTTTAAAAATGTAATCAATATTTAGTTTAGTTACTACCATGTTAATTCTTACTTCAATATTGTAGTTTCTTGCTAATTTTATTGATTTACTGATTTTTTCTAGTGAATCTTTTCGTCCTGTTAATGTATCACATATAGTTTTATCTGCACATGGTAGTGATATGAACATTGGTATATGTCTTTCTGAAATGTAATGTGCTATTTCATCTGTTAGTAATGTTCCATTACTGTTTATGCTTATATCAATATTATTATCTATAAATATGTCTATTGCATCTTTTATTTTGTCAAAGACTGATAGAGGTTCCCCGCCAGTAATCAGTACTTTTTTTGCTCCAATATCAATTATTTTTCTTGCTAAATCTATATACTGCTCTGAATTGGCACTCATATTGCTAATATCTTTCCAGTTATTAAAGCAATATATGCACTTTTCATTGCATAATGGTGTTACTTCGAAGTCAACATGGTTTATTCTGTATGGACGTTCTGAATTTAATTCGTCTTTTTCCATTGGAACCACAAAACCTTCATCTATAAACTCACTCATTATATCCATAGGATCTATATCAGACTTATTCAGTATGAGTTTTTTGTCTTCATCATCTAAATATCTTGTCTTATGTGTTATTGTATTGTAAATAAGTAATCCCTTACTATTGTCATCTATTTCTACATTAAATTGGGAATATTTGTATAAAATCTCCATGTAACTCCTTTGTGATACATGTAATCTCAGTTGCACCAATAATGTAACTATTTATTTAATAAAGCCCTTCAGTCATGATTGAATAATAAAATAATGTTATATTTTTAATTACTCTGGCTTTCTACCTTGATCTGCTGTCTTATTTCTTCTATTATTCCTTGACAATCAAATTGCATATTGTACTTTTTTCTTTGCACTATACAACCACTCATACAAAGAGGAAGTACTGAACATTTATGACATGATTTTGGTATCTCATTGTCCACAAATATTTTTTCTTCATCTGGATGTGTTAGTCCTGTAAACACATTTCCTAATCTATGATTAGTATTACCATGAAAATGTGTACATCTGTATATGTTTCCTTGATTATCAATTACATAGTTATGCACTCCACTTGCAATACAAGTTGTTGGCTTTATTGAGCTATATGCTCCTACTGATGGTTTATACCCATTTTTCTTTTGCCATTGTAGTAACTTTGTAACCAATGCTACATAATCATCATAGTTAATACCATATTTAGCTTTCATTTGCTTATCATCATATAAGATTACTGGTCTAAACCTTACATTTACATGCAACCCATAGTCTTTATATAATGCTTTTGCTAATTCGAATGCTTCTGACTTATTTTCTTCACTTACATTTATTTTTAAATCTACTGTTTCAATTTTATCTTGTATTGCTCTTAAGTTATTTATAGTTTCTGTAAAATCTTCAATTTTGCATCCTTTAATATTTGCATATGTTTTTGGAAGTCCATCAACTGTTGCATCTATTTTATGAATGTTACATTTTTGTAGTAATGCATGCTTATCTTCTGTGAGTAATCTACAATTTGAATATAGTTCTCCATCAAAATTGATATTAGTAGCTATAAACTTGTCAGCTATATAATCCATGATTTCTGTATTTAGTAGTGTTTCTCCGCCAAACCATCTAATGTGTACCTTGTTTATGTGTGGATTACTATTTAATTCATCCTGCACAAATCTAAAAAGTGCATCTGCTGTTTCATGGTTCATGTGTGTGCTTTTATTTAAGTTATCATGTTGAAAACAATAACTACAATGATAATTACATTTCATTGTGGTTCCTATTACAAGTTCCATAGTGTGATGATTATATGCATAATAATGGTTTCTGTTAATAATAACTGCTGGCTCGTCTTTTTCCATTGGGACTACAAAGCCTTCATCTATAAACTCCTGCATTATATCTAAGGGGTCTATATCTGTTTTGTTAAGCATTAGCTTTTTATCCTCTTCATCAAAATAACGTGCCTTTTGACTTAGTGTATTGTATACTAGCAATCCTTTGCTATTGTCATCTATTTCTACATTAAACTGGGAATATTTGTATAAAATCTCCATGTAACTCCTTTGTGATACATGTAATCTCAGTTGCACCAATAATGTAACTATTTATTTAATAAAGCCCTTCAGTCATGATTGAATAATAAAATAATGTTATATTTTTAATTACTCTGGCTTTCTACCTTGATCTGCTGTCTTATTTCTTCTATTATTCCTTGGCAATCAAATTGCATTACAACAATATTATTCTTGTTTAGTGTATGCTAACTTACAAAGACGTTGCTTTATTGATTGTATCTGCTGCTCCTTTTGACAATCTATTTTATCTATGTATCTTTTTGCTGAGCAAGACCCTAAACATATTGGTAATAATACACATTTATCACAATCATCAATAATTTTGGGTATGCTCCATATACAATCTCTAATATGTATATTATTATCTTTTATGTTGCCTATTATATATTTCTTGTTTCCTATAACATATTCACAAGGATAAATTTCTCCTTTTGTACTTATTACAAAAAAATTTTTAAATCTAGCCTCGCATCCCACAGATACTCTTTTTATGCTTATATCTTCACTGTTATTAAATGCTACATTATATATTTCATTTGTTTCAATATTATTACTGCTTGATTTATATCTTGTATTTGCAGGTATTATTCTTTTTAATACTATTCTGGCCTTAATATCATATTGATTTCTAATTAATTCCATCAATGGCTTAACATCTGCTTTTGATGCCTCTGATACATTAATATGTATTATAATCTTTAATATGTTTTCACATTCTTTTATATTATCTAACACAGTGTAAAAATCTTCTTTCTTACACCTTTTTAACTTTGCATATGTTGGTGCTAAACCATCTATTGGTATTACCACTTCATCTGTAACATGAAGTGACTTTAATTCCTCTGCTATTTCCTTTGTTAATAATCTTCCATTTGTATACATCTTTGCATAAAATTTTATATTATTGTCAATGAGGGATTTTGAAATGTATCTCATAATTTTCATATTGAGTAATGGTTCTCCACCAAACCACTTTATTTTTAATGGCTTGGTAAATTGATGCTTTTCATATTGTTTCTTAATAAAACTAATGATTTCATCTGCTGTTTCTATTGTCATATGCTCAGTTTGACAAAGCTGGTCTTTTTCAAAACAATATACACATCTATAATTACATGCTAATGTTGTAAATATTGAAATATATAAATAGTCTGCTTGCTTTATATTCTCTTGAGCATCATCTTTTAATCTCTGGATTTCATCAATTTCCATGGGAATAATAAAGCCTTCATGTGCAAAATACTCCGGAACATCACCTAAGTCTATATTATTTTTATTCTGAATGTCACTTAGCTCAGACTCTGTTATCCATCTATAATTCAATGAGTATGTATTATAAATTAGAACTTTATCAGATTGCTGTGCTGCTATAACATTGAATTGACTGTATTTATAAATATTTTTCACTATTATTCACCTTAAATTATTCTGGCTTTTTCATTACAACAACTTGTAATACTGTCTTTTCACTTATATTTGACAATAAATTTTATAAATTGTACTGTCCCAACACCAATGGTTTTTTCTTTTTTATTGCTCTGTTATGTACCTTCCCATCAAATATATTGAATCCACAATATGGACATCCCCTCTTTCTAATTGTCCTATCATTCAACATAGTAGTCCAGTTATTCTTGCATTTTGAACATTTCCACACGATATTTTTATTACTACCGCATGTAAGTGTGTCAAGGCTTTTTATATTTTTATCAACATCAAATTCCTCTTTTAGAAAAGGATACATTTCATCAACACTATTGTTTACTGGAACAAATAGATGTCTTTCAGCTTCTTCATTAGCGACTCTAAAATCTATTTTATATGATCTTCCCAAAAACATTTCAATAATATATTCTATTGCCGTCCCCAGTTTTTTCTCATATCCCACTAGCGTTTCACGCAATATAATTCTATCCATTGTATATATATCATTCTGAATGTTTCTAGACTCTTCTATTGATATAAATCTATAACCTTGTGCTATGGCATTGTTCCTTTTTTCATTATCTCTTTCTGCCTTATCTTTATGCCAGTAGCGGCCATTATACTCTATTAGTAGGTTACCCATTGGGATAAAAATATCATATTCAAAATCATTGATCTTACACCGATGCTTAGTATTCGGATCAATCTGTTTTAACGCCCAATAAATAAACTGTTCCGGAAAAGATGTTCCAGCCCTACCACAATCAGGACATCCCTGATTCAGATGTACTCTACTGTAAACCATCTTTTCGTAATGCTTTCCACAATTGGAACAAATCCAATGTGAATGCTTATTACTGGAAAAAGGTGTATTGTCTAATGTATGCCCCTCCGCAGAATTTTTTTGCTCATCCCATTCTTTTAAAATTATGCTACCATACGAAACCGTTGGACAATAGTCTCGTATTGATACTCCATTCTCTGCTCTATTCTCTGATTGTTTTCTCCCCCATCTTTTTGGCGCACAATGTGGACATTCCCTATGATTATAAAGTCTTTTATAAAGCTGGCTGTAGTACTCTTCTCCACACATTGAGCACTTCCACCAGTACTTACGGGTATCTTTATCATATACATCATGGGGACTTAACACTTCCCCAAAATGCGTTTTGTTCCTGTCAGACCATTCACTTAAAATCTGTTGTCCATATTCCCCATTTTTCATGCACCAGGAATACAGATCCACAGAGTTATCTTTTATATCATTATCCTCATTCTCTACCAACAGGAAGTCAAACTCATCCATAACGTTACTCTTTGTTTGCATCAACGTTACCTCCTATTTTTTCTGTTTCATGTACTCTGTTATAGAAAGTACCTCGGCTGATACCAAGAAGTTTAGTTGCTGCGACAGCAGATATCTTCTTATCATGCCAAGCCTTATAAACCTCATCCCAATTGTCTAATGCTATAGGTACTCTTCCTTTATACTTATGCTGGCATTTGGCAATTGCAATGCCTTCTCTTTGCCGTTCAAGTAGGTTCTGTCTTTCAAATTCTGCAATCGCTCCTATCATGGTCAACATAAGTTTACCCGTAGCTGTGCTTGAATCAAGATTTTCCTTCATACTTACAAGCCTAACGCCTTTTTCATTGAGTCCATCAACAATATTCAACAAATCTTGAACCGATCTGCTCAACCTACTGAAATCCAACACATAAACTTCGTCTCCTTCCCTCACAAAATCCAACATCATCCTAAGCTGTTCTCTGGCAGTAACGTTCTTCGCAGACACTTTCTCCGTGTAATACTTTTCTATTCCAATATTCTTCATTGCCTCCAACTGTCTGGCTTCATTCTGCTCAACCGTAGATACCCTAATATAAGCGACCTTCATACAAACCTCACTTTCTGTTCCCGATTGGAACGCTGCATTACATGATTGTCAAGTTTAACTGTCAAATAATCTGATCCTTCTTTGACGCACATCTTGGCTATACCCTATCTATACACTTCTTTCTTTTAAAAAAATGTAAAATATGAATTAATGTAGCGGGCAATTTGACAATTTTCTCAACATGTCTAAATTAACTACCTATATTCTTTTTTATGCACTTTCTTAAGCCTTGATTCTCTTTTTCCTCGTGTCACTTATAATCTCCCGGCAGACACTTCAATATTGGCAGTGCACTTACAAATAAATAAAAGGTGCTACATCTATGGCTGCAACACCTTTTACCTGTTCACATCAGGAACGTTCCACCAACCTGATTGTCAATATATTTGATTTTATCGATCAACCATGCAAGATCTGCGTTGCTGTTAATACAAATCCTGCTTCTGTGGGAAGCACCAGCATTTAATTCTTTTGGAATAAATCTCTTCGATTTATCCAATTCATTAAATGTTTCAGCCATGTGGTCGAGTTCCTGACCACTGCACTTCGTTCCCTTATTTGCAAACTCCTTAAGTTCATATCCAATGAGTTCTCTACTGCGTGTATTCTTTATCCAATCGCGACAGCATTTTGACTGATATACACCATAATGCTGCTCCAGAATTTTCCCGGGAATATATATACCATCAACTATATAATCCACAAGGATGCAGAAGCTGCATTCCACATGCATTATACAAATGTTTGTATGTTTTACTCTAAAAATCTCATTTTCCTTGTTACTGCCAAGATACACAAATTCTTTAGCACTATGTAAAATACCACTATGACAAAGAATTGACGTTGCAATTGATGGATCTAACGTTTTACTACTTTTACTACCATTTTCATAAATAGTTAATGTTGCCATTATTTTGTTGCTCCTTTCATTTAATTGACGCAGCATCCATAGCTACTGTACGTTATTGGTTATTTGTAACTAACTCTGGCTAACTTACCTTCTTACCAAATTTAAATTACATTTACCAATACCAAATACGTCCAAAATAACGACACCATTTTTTAAACACTTCTCCTCCACCAAAACAAAAAAGGAGTCACCCAATTCAATCAGGTGATCCCCTTCTTTCAAAAGATCTCTATTGTTTCAATTATAGGATGCTCATTTGAAATCCACAGGTGCTCTCCCCCTATCTCTCAACCTTGATAAACTGCTCATTACAATCCATACAAAGAACATTGATGTCCTTGGTTGCTCTGAATGTGTTCCCACATGATGGACATATATATTTGCGTGTACTCGTCTTTTTTTTGGCTATTGGCAATTGCCCATTACCAGTCACTCCATCAATACCTGCAGTACCTCCCATCAATCCTATAAGCGTTGCCATATCTATTAACTCACCATCCCTGTTGATATCCATGGGTTTCTCAATTCCACACTGATGTATAAACTTGATAAATTCTTCAGATGGTTGTGTTATGCTCCAGCCAATGTACTTATCATAACTGAGAATGAGACCTCTCTTTTCTCCCTCTTCCTTAAATTTTGAGTTATGGTATCGTCCATTACTACTACTAACGTCTTTTATTCCTTTGAGCTGACAATAATAATGCACGCACTCATGACACAATGTAGCCATGATATTCTCTATAGGTCTGTCCAAATGTTCAGCGCTCAGATTGATCTCATTTAATCGTTCCTCAAAAAGACGCCACTCTTTCCCCACCGTAAAATGTCCATTACTACGTGGGCTACTCATTATTGTAATGACTATTGGTGGTAACTCTCCTCCAAAATAATGTTCATTGATGCACTCAAATCCATATTCAAGTACTTCCTGCATACTCTTAAGCACAGCTAAACCTCCTGATGTGTCAATTCTTAACCCTTACAAAAAATTTTTTACTTTAATTACAGTAAGGTAGCCAGCCATTTTCTCCAGTACATAATGATCATGCTTACCAATCTCACCATCTCTGCCCCTATAAACCACCTATAAACCAGACAGGGTGCTGATCCTTTCAACCAACACCCTATCTTTAACAACCTGTCCAAACACTATTTCATTATCACCATCAAACCTGTTCTTGATGTAGCAACTTCTTTCACAAATTTTTTAATGTGTTCCACATCTCCTTCCCTTATTCCCTCGAAGTCACCCTCTCCATTATCCCTGACAATAAAACAATCACCAGCGATCAGATCTTTTACCTCATCCTTGTCATCTACAAAAGCTGCTGTGACTCCAAATCCTTTAAGCTTCCCCTCCTCATTGCAAACCAAACACAAATCATTTCCAATGTATAACACCTCAATGTATCCACCAACATATCCCTGTAGAGCCTCAAGCGTGTTATCAATCTCAAATAAGCCCTTATTCTTTCTTCCAAATCCATAAGCCACCATTCTGATGTACCTCCTCTAAATCCACAAATTTGTTTATATTTCAGCTTTTAACTTGGATTTATTAAAACGCTGGGTCTCATCGTTGTCAGTGGTGATAATTCAAGGAGATAAACACATAAAGTTAGGGAGAATGCCAGTATTGAAATATTCTAAGGCAACGTTGTCCGTGACAAGGGTGATATTTCTATAATAAAAAAAAACTGCCCTACCTATTCATAGTAGAGCAGCCTGTATTTTTATATTATATTATTTTGTTTTCAATAGCTGTTTATCATATTCCTCAATCTGCCTTATAAGCTCCTCAGGTACATCCTTGTCCTGATTTATCAAAATCATCGCCTTTATCCTATATGGGTTCTCTGTTTCCCCTTCTGCATCATACCCTGTTATAATGGTATGTTTTTCGCCAATCTTTTCTAACCGTTCAAACTTTATTTTTCTTTTATTTATCTCCTCAGGAGTCAGCTTTTTTTCCGAACCAGGTGCAATAAAAGGTTGAGGTTTTGATACGGCATTATTCTGTTTTCTCATATCTTTTTCCTACCTTTCTTGTATGACATATTATACTTCTCGGCATTCTTTAGCATATACTTTATAGCTTCTGTAGCATTATATTTACAACCCTGCTTTTCAAACTGTTCTGCAAGACGTCCGTACTCTTCCAGTACTGCACTTGGATCAAAACCAACATTTTTCATCAGCACATATACTGAACCATCATTCCCAACTACTGTCATTATATACAAGGAATCATTGTTGCAAAACGTCCTCAAATCCCTTGCTGAGAAAGTTCCTGTACTTGGGTGATTATGCAATAAAAGTAACGAATTTTTAGTACTTGTGTCAAGTACTTCCTTAGCCTTAGGATTATTCTTTATATCTACAATTCTATCCTTTTTACCCTTAATAATCCAACTGTCCCATGTATGAGAATCGAGAAGTATGACTGCCTCCATGCTATTACTTTTATATTTCTCACAAAGCTCTTTAGCAACTCTCAAAACTTCTCTGTGCATTTCCTGTATAAACTGATTCTGCTCATTTGTAAAACCAAATATATGTGTTCTTGGAACCTTGTCAATAGCAACATCCGTTATTGCTATTGACCTGTTTCTTTTTTTCTGCGCAACTATGCTTTCCTGCATTTATTTTCATATCCTTATATCTATTTCTATCCCAATTATATCACATCATAAAATCATACTCTCCACTTCTTTTTTCGATAATATCACAACGTTTTAATGATCCACCGACACTATATTGTGGCTTTTCAGGACATGCTTATATCAATAATATGTCTATCTTTTGGCAGTGCACTTACAAAAATATTGCCTAAAAAGACAGCCTCCTACGAGGCTGTCTCCAGTTCAAAGCAACATCAAGCCACCAGTTTATTCTTACTGATGTCATATACATAAACATGATCACTTAGTATTTCTGTAACACCTAGTGTAGTCATGTTTACTTCCCTTATCATCATATTAATGTACTCCACTGTTAATATCTGATTATCTGCCGGTATCAATAACAGCTCGTGCACTGATGCCGGAATGATATATATTTTACTGCAATTACACATCTTTTTTATGCTTTCGAAGACGTCCTTATTTAATATAGCTGAAGAACCATATACTCCATCCTTGTTACTAAGCACATATATATTCAAGTTCTCTGCTTCATCATTCACTATCCCCCCTAAGCCAAGCTCATTAAGCATGTCTGTCATTGGCGTTATTTTCCAATCATCCACTATGTTTTCCAACGCTGCTTCATACAATTCTTCTGTACTGACATTCCATACATCAGCGTGCTCCTTCTTTACCATAATGGTACCATTCATTTCATCAATTCCGACCTTTACAACAAAAATAATAGAAAGATCATAGAAATCAATACTAATAGCATCTTCAAGCAGTTCCACATTTTTCTTAGTATTTATCAATCTGGGAACAAGCTTATTTTTTGCTAAATCCCAACTCATAAAATCATTTACATCTAACCCTTTTATAGGTAAATGCCGGTAATAATACGCCCTAATGCTATTCCATATAATCTCAAGTGCTTCTTCATCAGATTCTGGAGCATTCTTAAAATCATCATAAAACTCATTAAGATAAATCGTTGGAGATATATTGCTATCTGTGGTCATTATAGTCAATCCATCAAGCACCACTCCATTCAGTTTTCTAACTCTGCTGACTTTTGCACGCCCTCCTGTTTCTTCTTCAGCTTTGATTCTCATAAATTCCTTGAAATCATCATACGTTACCATCTCAAATCCTCCGTCATAATAATTTTTTTCTACAGTGGAGGGATGGTAACGCTGAATTCATTTATGGGCAAGCCCTAAAATTAAAAAAAGAACTAACCACTGAAAATCAATGGTTAGTTCTCATCTTTATTGAGTCGAAATTGTGTCAAACTTGTGTCAGAACACATTTCAATCCCTATAAACACCAGATAGAATCTAGCTTTATTCCGCAACATACGGCATCAGTGCCAAGTGACGAGCTCTCTTGATTGCAGATGTGAGCTCTCTCTGGTGCTTAGCGCAGTTGCCTGTGATTCTTCTAGGAAGAATCTTGCCGCTTTCAGAAACGAATTTCTTAAGCTTTGCTGTATCCTTGTAATCGATTACATTATCCTTGCCACAGAAAACGCAAACTTTCTTTCTTCTGTGCATTCCGCCCTTTCTCCTTACAGGAGCATCGGACTTATCAGACTTTGTGAAAGCCATGGTTAATTACCTCCTTAATTAATTGAAAGGAAGCTCCTCGTCAATTCCGTCAGGAATGTTCATGAAGCCATCCCCAGCCGCAGAAGGTGCAGGTTCATTTGAAGGTGCATTGTCATAGCTAACGCTGTTTCCAGCAGAAGAGTTCTTTGACTCTGCAAACTCCTGATCCTCTGCAACTACATCAGTTGTGTATACCTTAACGCCATCCTTGTTGGTATAGCTACCAGTCTGGATACGTCCTGTTACGATAACTTTGGTTCCCTTTCTAAAATACTTCTCAGCGAACTCTCCAGCCTTACCAAAAGCTACGATTCCAATAAAATCAGCTGTCTGTGCGTCCTGCTGATCTCTTCTCGCAAATCTTCTGTCAACTGCAAGTGTATATCTTGCAACAGCTGTAGCTGACTCTCCCTGTGAATATCTTACGTCTGGGTCTCTTGTTAAACGTCCACATAGTATAACTTTATTCATATTTTCGTCCTCTTCTATTTAAGCCTCGTTCTTAACGCATAAATATCTGATGACGCCGTCCATAATTCTCATACGAGCTTCGATCTCTGCTGGTGCAGTAGGCTCGCCGTCGAACTGGATGAAGTAGTAGAAGCCTTCTGTCATTTTCTCGATCTCATAAGCGAGCTTCTTTTTACCCCAATCATCGACATTAGTAATCTGACCACCATGCTTCTCGATAGTCTTCTTTACTTTCTCGATGACTGCTGTTCTGGCATCGTCTTCGATCTTTGCACTAACAACAACGGCTAATTCGTATTTGTTCATGCTATTGTTACCTCCTTTTGGTCTCTGGCTACTTGTATCAGTCAAGCAGCAAGGAATTTATCACAGAATGGTATGTTATCATATCCGCGTGATAAATGCAAGCATTTTTCCGTATTATTTTGCGTTTTTTCTGTGGCTTTTTGTAATATTGTCAGTTACTTGTTCCGTCAGATTATTCCAGCTCTATCCCCTGTATTTTAGCCAGTTCTGTAAATACCTTTCCAATTTTCTCTCTTATTATAAGAGTATTCTCAGCTCCTCTGACTGCTATGTCGCTCTCATTTATTACCACTAGATTTTTTCCCCTGAAATAATTAATAAACGAAGCTGCAGGATAAACTGAAAGAGATGTCCCTCCTATAATAAGCATGTCAGCCTTAGAAAGAGCTTCTATTGCCCCTGACACCTGATCTTCAGGAAGGCCTTCTTCATATAATGTGATATCAGGTCTTATTATGCCTCCGCAGCTGCACTTAGGGATAGGCTCCTCGGATTCAAAAATATAATCCTCCGTGTACTCTTTTCCACAGCTCATACAGTAGTTCCTGAGCGCGCTTCCATGAATCTCGTATACGACTCTGCTGCCGGCTTTCTGATGAAGACCGTCTATATTCTGAGTTACAACGCCTTTCAGCTTCCCCGTTTTTTCAAGGGCTGCCAGATACTTATGGGCATTGTTGGGCTCTATATTTCTGGTATCCATCTTTTGTCTGTGGAATTCATAATAGACTTTTGGCTCATACACAAGGCAACTATGGCTTAAAAGATATTCCGGCTGGTATTTATCAAACCTGACATCGTGCTGATTGTACAAGCCATCCTTGCTGCGAAAGTCAGGTATCCCGCTCTCTGTAGATACACCTGCTCCGCCAAAAAATACAATGTTTTCCGATGAATCAATTAGTTCTTTTAGCTTCTGAATTTCTTCCATAGTTCCCCCTTTCCAAGCTCAATATCAATTATAACAAATTGAGCCGCCCGAATACATCGAACGGCTCAAGAAATTTCTTTTTACTTGTAAAAAATATTACTGAAGGTGTGTAGCAAGACCATCATCAAGGAGCTGCTTTCTCTCATCGATAACTGCCTGATATCCAGCATCAAGGTACTTCTGTGAAAGTTCATCATAAAGTGCATCGAACTCTTCCTTAGGGCACATTGTGAGCTTATCACGATACTCAGCATAGAGGTCATAGAGTGTCTGGTTGTACTCTGCTACTGACTCAAGAGCCTGAGCAAACATGCAGTCTGAGTTAGCATATCCAGCGTTGTAAAGAGCTACCTGTCCATTGTAGTTTGCAAGGATATCTGCTGTGAAGTCCTGAGGAAGTCCCTGAGGAGCGATAGCAGCGATATCTTTTTCGATTGAACCAAGTGTCTTAACAGCTGTTACTGCGCACCAGTAGTCAACGTTGTTGTTGTGGCCCTGCTGCTCAGGAAGACCTGACTGATCACCAACTGCTACAGGATCGCCTGCTTCGTTGTAGTTGAAGTTAACACCTTCGATACCCCATGTCATTGTGAAGAGGTTCTCTGGCTGTGAAAGCCACTCAAGATACATCATAGCTGCTTTCATCTGATCTTCTGTTGCGCTGTTTGAGAAACCGATCATCATACCAATATTTGAACCAGGTCTGTATGAGTTGTTTGATCCCCATGTCTCATCCTGTGTGAACTTACCTGAGTTAACAACAAGACCAAGCTTTGCATCAGGCTCGTTATCATAAAGAGCTACAAGAGTGTCCATTGTTGATGAAATATAGCCTGACCATGTAAATGCCTTACCGTTTACGAAATCAGAAATAGCTTCTGATGCATCTCTTAAGTAGTACTCAGGATTAAGATATCCATCGTTATAAAGCTCATTCTGAAGCTTTAAGTATCTCTTCTGTGCTTCTGTAGAAAGAGCAGGAATCTGGTAATCACCTGTTGTGCACCATGTGATCTCATCCTGTGGATAATCTCTGTAACCATAGTTCTGGTCGATACCTGCACCTGAAACTTTTGTTCCTCCTACAGGATTCTCATGTCCGTTTTCTACAAGCTTTGCATAGAGCTCAAGAAGCTCGGTTGTGGTCTGAGGATACTCTGTGAATCCAGCTTCCTCAAGCCAATCCTGACGATAGAAAGTTCCCCATGTATAAGTTGTGTTACCGTATGGTCTGAATCCGAGAACAAGGTAATCCTCGCCTTCAAACTTTGTGTAGTTAACGTTTCCTGAGTCTACCATTGACTGATAGTATGTAGGAGCGATCTGAGCGAACTCATCAAGGCTGTATGGCTGTAAATATCCATCAGACTCCCATGTTGCAAGCTTATCATAGTCATATTCCATACATACTGTAGGAAGATCCTGAGCTGCTGCAAGCATAGCGTAGTCAGTCATAACATCACTTCTTGTGATTCCAACATAGCTGATATTTACGTTGTACTTGTCGCCAAAGTTCTCCTGAACCCATTTTGTCCAGTAGTTGTTCTCTACATCAGAGCATCCGTTTCCGTTGTCTCCTCTGTCATAAACTGCAACTCTGAGTGTTACCTGATCTGAAAACGGCTCCCACCCCTCAATTCCTGCTGCAGCAGTTGTCTCTGCTGTTTCAGCCGGAGCAGCTTCAGTTGTGGTTGTTTCTGTCTGAGTTGTCTCAGATGACTGAGAATCCGCACTTTCGGTTTCTGTTGTGGCTGTGTTTGAGCCACAGGCTGCAATTCCCATTACCATGCTGGCGCTAAGTAATGCTGCCAATAACTTCTTTTTCATCTTATTCCTCCTTTGTGATAAGAAAATTATCTGAACCTCCGCCATGGAGGCATCATTCATTAACCCTTTACAGCTCCTACCATTGTTCCCTGTACAAAGTATTTCTGAAGGAACGGATAGATAATAATGATTGGAATAGTTACAAACATAATGCATGCTGCCTGAAGTACTTCCGGTGTTGACTGTGTAACTCCTCCTGTGTCTGCCAGTGATGCATTCTGTGCCTCTGTTGCTGATGCAACAAGCTGATATAACTTATACTGGATCATCTTAAGATCTGCAGATCTGGTAAAGTACATATTGTCCGCGTATGAGTTCCATCTTCCTACCGCATAGAACAGTGACAGTGTCGCCAAAATAGGCTTTGATAAAGGAAGTACTATCTTCCATAAAATCTGGAAATTTGTTGCTCCATCCAAAAATGCCGATTCCTCCAAACTGTCCGGAATTGTACTTGCAAAATAGTTCTTCATGATCAGCATGTTATATGGAGAATAAATAAGTGGCAGTATCAAAACCCAGAAAGTATCCAGGATATGAAGCTGATAATACAAGATGTACTGCGGAATAATACCTGCAGAAAAGTACATCGGCACCATCAAAAGGAATGTTATTACCGGACGTCCTTTAAGCCTTTTCTTTGAAAGCGGGTAAGCTGCGCACGTACATACGATCATTCCAAGAAGCGTAAAAAGAAGTGTTACTCCCACTGAAAGAAGCATCGATTTGCTCATGGACTCATCATGTAATACCCTTACAAACGCATCAAATGTAACATCTTTTGGCCAAAAATATACCGACTGCGACATAACTGCTGTATTTCCGGAAATTGATTTTGCTGCCACATGTACAAAAGGAAGCACACATGTTGCGCAAAGGATGATGATGATCAGCATCATTATCGCATCGCTTATTTTAAATTTAACTACTGCATGAGCTCCCCCTGCAGAATAGCTCTCCTCAGGCTTTGCCTGTTTACTCTTTCCCATTTTTATTACTCCCCTCTTATAGCAAGCCGTCTTCGCCAAGCTTTTTTGCTATTCTGTCTGAAATAAGGACCAGACACACTCCGATAATAGATTGGAACAATCCGACTGCTGTAGCCTGACTGAACTTGTTGTTTCCAAGTCCTTTGTTGAAGATATAAACCGCGAGCTGATACTGGAATTCTTTTACCTGAGTGTTTCCAAGTGAAGTCAGTCGCTCAAGATTACTTCCCATAACACGCCCAAGGTTCATGATAAGAAGCGTTACTATAGTACTTCTGATACCCGGCAATGTGATATGAAGCATCCTCTGCCATCTGTTTGCACCGTCTATCATGGCTGCCTCATACAGTTCTCCGCTGATGCCTGTGATAGCTGCCAGGTAAAGGATTGTTCCCCATCCCATGCCTTGCCACACACCAATGAGCAAATAGGTTACAGCCCAGTGCCATTTCTCATTCAAGAAAGGGATTCCCTGGTCAATAATGCCTGTCTGCATAAGCGCAACGTTTACCAGTCCACTGGAAGGCTTGAACATTGTAAGTGCCACACTACCTATAATTGCCCATGAAAGGAAATGAGGCAGATATAAAATTGTCTGGGAAACTTTCTTGAATTTCTGATATCTAAGCTCATTCAGTATCAAAGCCAAAATAATAGGCATCGGGAATCCAACCAGAAGATCCAGCAGGTTGAAAACAACTGAGTTTCGGATTGCCCTTGCAAAATCAGCGTCCTTGAACACCTTTCTGAAAGTATCAAATCCAACCCACTTACTACCGGCAAAACCTTTTGCAGGCTTATAATCCATAAAGGCCATTCTCAGACCCGGATATGCTCCATAACTGAAAACAATTACCAGAATCAAGGGAATCAGCAAAAGAAGATACAATTGCCAATCTCGTTTTAGACTGCTCTTCCATGCAGCAGAATTAGAATACCCCTTGCTTTTACCGTTACTCTTGCTCATATTGATTGCTCCTCCCCGTTGATAAGTAAATCCTAGAATAAATCAAAAAGCATATCTAATCACTTAGTCAAAAAAACTTTGCATAAACAACCATTTAACCAAATTAACTTAGGGCGATATGTCCCATATATCCAAATCCAAGCAAAATTTATTGTGCAATTTGCTACGTAATCGTTTTCGTTATTTAGTATATAATCCGGGTCATATGCAACAAAAAAAGATGACATAAGGTCTTCCCTATGTCATCTTCATTATTTCCTGAATTGCAAACAATTATGTTCTCTTGGGTTCTGACAGATTCTGAGCCTGCATCCATCCGGTGTATTCAAGTATAGAAGCCTTGTCCACTTTCGCCATATTGTGTCTCCACTCACTTGGATGAGTCCCCATGATCTCAGAAAAATGTCTGTTATAGCTCGATACCGATCTAAAGCCAACCTGTTCAGATATAGATAATATCGATGCTTCCGTGGTTCTAAGAAGAATGCACGACTGCAGTATTCTCGTGGTATTGAGGTAATTTAGCGGGCTGGTATTCATGATCTCATGGAATACTCTTCTAAAATGTGTCTGGCTCAGATGGCACATATCAGCAAGATCTTCCATTGGAAAATTCATCATATAATTTTCTTTTACATAATCCAGCGCCGGAGAAATAACTATTGCATTCTCGTGAAAGTCTTTATTCGTCAGCTCTTTCCCCTTATTTGCTGAATGTATTCTCATAAGTTTCATAAAAAGAGAAAGCATAAGCCCCTTCACGGAGAGCTGATAGTTTACTCCCTTGTGCTCAAGTTCATACATTACCATGCTGAGTATATTGTAAACATCAGGATATTCACTCTTATTCAGGATAAGTTGGAAGTTCTGAAGCATATCCTCAAATACCTCTGCATAGGGTGAAGAGTCATCAAACACGCCCTTCAAGAGTTCATCAGGCTGAATAAAAATGTATGACCAGAGGCTGGCTTCACCCTTAGAGCTATAGGTTGTGTGTGGAACGTTTCTGGAAATGAATGTCATATCTCCGGCTTTAAATGCAACAGGTGTGTTATCGAACTCGATAAATCCGCTGTCTGTGTGGCAAACGCCGATCTCAAGGCAATTGTGAAAGTGTAATTTGCCCGACTTTACATCGGAAATATGCCATCTGTCACCCGTTAATAACAACACCGGAAAGTTCATTGGAAGCTCATAATTTCTGTATTCAATCACTGTTTTCTTAGGTTTAGCCATAGCACTCTTCCTTAAAAATAAACAACGTGAATGCGTTTATTTTACAAAATCATTTATACTTAGTCAAATAGTTGAAATTGCACAGTTTTTTTATTTACATGAATAGACATTTCAACCATCCACTTTTATAATTTGCTCAAATTGAGTTATTCTACTTTCATTTTTGATCAGAAAACAGGAGTAAAAATCCATGGCAAATCTTATCTATGATAAAAACCAAATTGAAAAGGCAATTGATTCAATAGTAAAACGAACAATGAGAATGGACCTTACCTGGGACTGGCCGGGTGGCGTGGCTTATTACGGAGTTTGCGAGGCTTATCTTGCAACCGGTAATAAAGAGTATATTGAAATGCTAAAAGATAGAGTTGATGAATATATTGAGTTGGGACTTCCATCCTGGACTGTTAATACTTGTGCCATGGGACATGCAATGCTGACTCTTTATGAATACACAGAAGATGAAAAATATCTTGATATTGCCAAGAGCAAAATTGATTATCTTGAGAACAAGGCACTTAGATTCGGAGACAATGTCCTTCAGCATACTGTTTCAGTGAACAATGATTTCCCCGAACAGTGCTGGGCAGACACTCTCTTCATGGCAGCCTTTTTCCTTCTGAGAGCCGGTGTTTTGTTAAAGGATGAAAAACTTATCGATGACGCTCTTAATCAATACTACTGGCATATTAAATACCTGCAGGATCCTGCAACAGGTCTTTTCTATCATGGCTATAACAACATTACCAAGGACCATATGTCCGGTTTTTACTGGGGACGAGCAAATGCCTGGGCAGCTTACACCATGTCTGAAGTTGGCAGAGTTCTTCCTGAGTGCTATCTGTATCCCAAATTCCTTGATGTGGTTGGATCTCTGAATGAGCAGCTTGCATCTATCAAGTTACTCCAGACCAAAGATGGTCTCTTTAGAACAATTTTGGATGACGAAGATTCCTATGAAGAGATCTCTGCTTCCTGCGGAATTGCTGCTGCGATGATCAATAAAGGAAATCCTCTGCATATCAAATACATCAACAAAGCCACTGAGGGAATTCTCAAGAACATTTCTGAGGACGGCCGCGTTCTGAATGTATCCGGTGGAACGGCAGTTATGAAAGACAGGGACGGTTACCGCGGTATTTCAAGAGAATGGATCCAAGGTTGGGGCCAGGGTCTTGCTCTTGCTTATCTGTCAGGAATTCTTAATTACGATAAGATTCGCAGTGACGGTGCTCTTTGATATTTTAGGTTCTTACTCGACGACACTATTTTTTACTGACTTGAGGACATGCTTTTTCATGTCTTAATTGGGGGTTTTATGAACGTGAAACACAGCAAAGGTGGATTTACACTTCCCGGAGAATCAGGGTACGAAAAACTAACTCTTGAACTGGCAGAAAAGTGGGGCGCTGATGTAATAAGAGACAGTGATGGCACAGTTCTTTCCGATGACATCCTGAACTCCGGTTACGGTATTTACTCTACGATATGTATAATTCGTGACCACAACGAGTGGGCAAAACAGAACATGGATAAACTGCAGCAGAGTTTTCTTATGACATCGCCCAAAGTTGCAGACGACACTTTTTTAACGTTTCATCTTTTGGATGATTTCTTTGACCAGCAGTTTATGGTTAATGATTCACCTGATTCAATGAAATATTGGCAGGTTTATGACAGAACAACCGGCAAGGAGATAAGTAGTAATTTCTGGACTTATGAAAAAGAAGCTGGAAATGTGATCGTAAATAATACACTTCCTTTCCATCGATATACTGTGAGCTTTTTAGCCTACAGAATATGGGAAGAGATTTCCATGTATAATCACACTACCAATAATTGGGACAAAGAACATTTGATGCCAATTGATCCTGTTCATCCCGAGACCCAGGAATATATGCTAAACTGGCTTACTTCCTGGTGTGAAACACATCCTGCTACTACTGTTGTACGTTTCACTTCTATGTTCTACAACTTTGTCTGGATTTGGGGAAGCAGCGAGAAAAACAGAAATCTTTTTACTGACTGGGGTTCCTACGATTTTACAGTTAGCCCTCAGATGCTCGACAATTTTGCTTTAAAATACGGATATAGCCTGAAAGCTGAAGATTTTATCAATAAGGGTTCTCTTCATGTAACACATATGCCCCCTGTAAAAACACAGCTCGACTATATGGATTTTGTTAATTCCTTTGTAGTTTCCTTCGGGCGAAAGCTTGTTGATCTGGTCCATCACTACGGCAAAAAGGCTTATGTATTCTATGACGACAGCTGGGTTGGTGTGGAGCCATACAGTAAACGCTTTAAAGATTTTGACTTTGACGGACTTATCAAATGTGTTTTCTCAGGATATGAAGTGCGCCTATGCGCAGGTGCTGATGTAGAAACTAAGGAAATTCGACTGCATCCATATCTTTTCCCTGTAGGTCTGGGCGGTCTCCCAACTTTTTCTAAAGGAGGAGATCCGACTCGCGATGCAAAAGAGTATTGGAATCACACTCGCAGAGCGCTTCTTAGGACAAAAATCGACAGGATTGGACTTGGTGGTTACCTGCACCTGGTTGAAGGTTATCCCGACTTTGTCGATTATATTGCCAAAATATCTGATGAATTCAGGCTGATCAAGAGTCTTCATGAAAATGGACAGCCTTATAAACTCAATATAAAAATAGCAGTGCTCCATTGCTGGGGAACGCTCAGAAGCTGGACATTAAGCGGTCACTTCCATGAGACATATATGAATGACCTCATCCATGTAAATGAAGCATTGTCAGGGCTGCCTGTAGATGTGGATTACATCAGTTTTGAAGACCTTAAGAATACAGATCTTTCTAAGTATAATATTATAATTAATGCAGGTATCGGTGGCAGCTCCTGGAGCGGAGGCGATAGCTGGAATGACGCATCAATTGAACAACAGATTTCCAGATTTGTCTTTAACGGAGGCACATTTATTGGAATTAATGAGCCATCTCTTGTAAGTGGATATGACAACGCATTTAGAATGTCTTCAGTACTCGGCGTTGACAAGGATACTATAGATAGAATCTGTCACGGAAAATGGACTTTTGAAGAGAAAGAAATACCAAATCTGATTCCGGCAGGTGCTGAAGTTCCACTCCGCTGTAAGGTACATTTGACCGACGGTAAAGCTGATGTCATCTGCTCAAAAGATGGTTTCCCGACATTTACGATCAATAGATTTGGCAAAGGAAAAGGAATTTATCTGTCAACCTTTGAGACAACCACTGCAAATAACAGGTTACTTCTGAATATCCTTATGTTTGCAGCCAATATTCCTTTTGACTGTGAGTATATTACAGACAATGCAAATACAGAGTGTGCTTATTTCCCTGCTGATAAAAAAATTATCGTCATAAACAACTCAGATCAGAAACAGAGCACTGTTATAAAGACAGAAAAAAACGATATTAAATTCAGTGACATTGAGCCATTCGATACTATAATCAAACAGCTATAAACACCATAACCATTCCTTTCACAATCTTCACAATGTAAAATGAGCAGTGAATCCTCCCAGTATTCATCACTGCTCATTTTATATTTCATAAAATTATATTCTGTTTCTTCTTTGAGAAAGCGTCTTAATTAGAATCCTGCTTTTTTCAAAAGAGCGGCTAAGGATGTAGTAGCCTCTCCTTCGCTTTCAAACTCAATTTTTTCTTCTGTGATCTCAGTTGCTGCAATTTCCTCAAGAGCTTTCATGCTAAGGCTAAGTTTTCCATCCTTAATTGCAGTAACCTTTACCTTAACTTTCTGGCCCACCTTAAGAACGGAAGATGGATGAGCAATTCTCTGATTGCAAATCTGTGAAATGTGCACAAGACCCGTCATTCCATTTCCAAGGTTAACAAATGCACCGTAATTCTGAAGGCTCTCTACTACCCCTTCAGTAACAAGTCCAACCTCAACATTTGATATCATCTCAGCTCGTCTTTTATCTGCTTCTTCTCTGAGATACTCTCTTGCTGAAAGAACAAGTTTGTCATTCTCCTGGTCAGCTGTAATGACCTTTACTTTAAGTGTCTTGCCTACATATTCAGGGATATTGTCCTCTTCCACATACTGAAGATCAAGCTTTGAAGCAGGAATAAATCCTCTGATTCCCTCGAGGAATGCAACACATCCGCCCTTTACTGCTTCTGATACTTTGACATCAACATAACTCTCAGAATCCATATATTCTTTCAGTTTATCCCAGGCAAGAACATGGTTTGCTTCCTTTTTGGAAAGAAGGATATTTCCATTTCCATCATCTGTGCTTATAACAGTGGCAGATACTTCGTCACCAATTTTGACGTCTCTATGTACTGAGAATTTTGGATCGTCACTCATATCGCTCACTCTTATAATTCCTTGAGTATAATACTTCAAATCCAATGTGATCTCTGTATCAGAAACATCGATTACAGTTCCTTCAAGAATATCTCCCTCTTTAACTTTTCTAAAAGATCTGTCGATCTCGTCCTTAAAATCATTCATTGTTTCTTCTGCCATGATAACCCTCCGCTGCTTTTCTATTTAATAATTAGAACACAACCCATATTATATCAAACTCCGGATACAAAAATAAGGTCTGTAAGCTATAAAACTTACAGACCTTATACCTTAGAGGTGACAGGCAGATTTGAACTGCCGATCAGGGTGTTGCAGACCCACGCCTTACCGCTTGGCTATGTCACCATCAATCATTGAGTGACTCCGACGAGAATCGAACTCGTGTTACCGCCGTGAAAGGGCGATGTCTTGACCGCTTGACCACGGAGCCTAGTTTCGACAAAACCTCATCAGGTGCTCTAGCTCCCCCTGTCGGACTCGAACCAACGACACTTCGGTTAACAGCCGAATGCTCTACCGACTGAGCTAAGGAGGAATGTTACTTTGTACCTTCAAAACCGAACACTGAAAATCTAAATCCGTAATTCCTATCAGCTAATTGTTTGGATAAGCCCTCGACCTAT